>Ga0256830_1000162_pt1 | contig 60511 bp, 51 predicted proteins | sample 128326metaG_FD_190537 | JGI IMG/M metagenome (GOLD analysis project Ga0256830, IMG submission 190537) | Hydrothermal vent microbial communities from Lau Basin, Pacific Ocean - 128-326 | ecosystem: Environmental > Aquatic > Marine > Hydrothermal vents | place: Pacific Ocean: Lau Basin | collected... | reverse complement strand
CCTCCTATTACAGGAGGGGATGTTACAACGCCCAATCCGCCGATCAACAGACAAGTCCCCAACCGGTAGTTAATGCCGGTAAAACGGAAAATCCATGTTTACAGAACTCGTCCGATTACCGAATATTTATATATGCTGTCCAGATAATTCTCCAAACCATTTATTTTGGACAGGTGTGGGATTACGGATTAGTATTCAATCCACTTTGTGTTGAATGAAGGACAGCGGTAAATTTGCCCCCTATGCAATCCTTTAATTCACGTCTGATCGCGAAAATTACCGCGGCCGATTCGCATCTTTGCGTAGGATTGGATATAAGTCCCGAAAAACTTGGAATTTCAAACACCAACCTGGAAGCGTTGATAAATCATACCAAATTGGTTATTGACGCAACCCGCGATCTGGCGGTCGCTTTCAAACCGAACCTGGCGTTTTTCGAGCGCTGGGGGAGCGAAGGATTCAGATGGTTGGAAGAAACCATGGAATACCTGGGTTCCGACGCGATTGTTATTGGGGACGCCAAGCGGGGCGATATCGGGAACACGGCCCGGCAATACCGGGCAAGTTTATTTGACCATTTCGGCTTTGATGCCGTGACCATAAATCCCTATTTAGGGCGGGATTCGATTCTGCCGTTTATCGAAGATCAAACGAAGGGAATTTTCATCCTTTGCCGGACTTCAAATCCTTCGGCCGGCGATTTGCAGGACCAGGTAACCAAAGACGGCCCGTTGTATGCCCGGGTCGCCGGGATGGCGCTGGATTTAAATCAAAATGATAATGTCGGATTGGTCGTCGGCGCCACGGCGCCGGACGAAATTGAAACGATACGGAAAATTGCGCCCGGTCTGCCGTTCCTGATTCCGGGAATCGGCGCCCAGGGAGGTGATCTGGCAGAAGCGTTTAATGCCGGAAACCGGAACGGCCAGGCGATTATTAATGTGTCACGGGCAATCAGTTTCGCGGGAGACCTGAGCCGCTCTTCGATTCGACGTACCGCCCGCGATTATCGGGATAAAATGCGTGAGTTGAACCATGACTAAGGAAGACGTAATAGAAATTTTTAAATCCACCGGCGCTTTGTTGGAAGGCCATTTTATCCTGACCTCCGGTCGGCACAGCAATACCTATTTTCAGTGCGCGAAAGTTTTGCAGTATCCGCAATATCTTACCCGGTTCGGTAAAATGATTTCGGAACATTTTAAAAACGAAACAATTGATTTGGTCATTTCACCGGCAATCGGTGGAATTGTCATTGGAACCGAAGTCGGTCGTCAATTAGGTGTGAAATCCATTTTTACGGAACGTAAGGACGGTAAAATGATGTTGCGCCGGGGTTTTGAAATCAACCCCGGGGATAAAATATTGATTGTCGAGGATGTCATCACAACCGGTGGTTCCGTCAGGGAAGTGATCGACGTGGTCGAACAGTCGGGGGGAGACATTGTCGGCGTTGGTGTCGTCGTGGACCGAAGCGGTGGGGAACGGAAATTGCATCCCAACCAATATGCCATTATAACTTTAACCGTAAAGAGCTACGATGAAGGGGAAATTCCCGCCGAATTGAAAGCCATTCCCGCGGTAAAACCGGGGAGCCGGGGTCTTTCGGTCTGAATAAAATAGGAAATCAGCGATTACGCATAAAATTATATCCGGTAATTATCGCGCGTTATTACTCCTCTTTAAAAAATACGGACACCGCCAGCGGCCTGTCCCCCGGGTTTCGCACACAGCTTGTCTTGTTTCCCCCACCGTTGCCATGCTCCGCCGTTCCGATACGTGTCAATCCCCGGTCGACAGTGCCTCCGTCCTGATGGATATCCAAAAACGAAAAACACGATAACTTGGCAAGTGATTCTCTTTTAATCAGAATAATCCCAGGAACATTAAAAAACGAAGTGACTTGAAAGGTGATACGCAATGAAAATATTTCTAATCGTATTGTTAGTAGGGTTAATGTCTTCTTGTTGTAATAAACCTGAGGAAGTCGGTGTTATATCCACAAAGTATGGGGATATAATTGTCGAATTATATGATGATGTGGCCCCCATGCACGTGGAAAACTTTAAAATACTTGCCCGTGAAGGGTATTTTGACGGGACAACCTTTCACCGGGTAATTCCGGGTTTTGTTATTCAGGGAGGCGACCCCAATTCCAAAGATGATGATCGACGAAACGATGGTCAGGGCGGACGTGCGGGAAAGTATTTTGGCCTGGGTGATCCGGACAACCCGGACACCTGGACGGTTCCCGCTGAATTCAGCGCCCGACCCCATGTCCGCGGCGCTTTGTCGATGGCCCGCACCAACCAAATAAACAGCGCTACCAGTCAATTCTTTATCTGTGTGAATAAGGTACCGCAACTGGACCATAAATATACCGTTTTCGGACAGGTGATCCAGGGGATGGATGTGGTTGATCGAATTGTAAATCTTCCGCGGGACAGGAACGACAACCCCCGGGAACGGGTGGATATGACGGTTCGAATTGTTCCTAAAAACCAGGTGATTAAATAAATTGCGTAAATTTTCGGTCGGATTGGCTTTAGGAGGAGGCGGCGCCCGCGGCGCGGCTCATATCGGGGTGCTGCAGGTATTAGACCGGGCCGGGATTTCCATTGATAAAATAGCCGGTACCAGCGCCGGGTCGGTAATCGGCGCCATGTACGCCGCCACGAAAAACCCGGAGTGGATCGAAAAACGTTTTCGCGAATTTCTGGAAAGCAGTGTCTTTGAGCAGTTGGGGACAAAAACTCTGAGAAGCGACCGGGACCCCGATTCGGTTTTTGGCCAGCTCGCCAAGTTTATCCAGGACCAGTTTGTAATCGTAATGGCAATGAATCGTATTTCGGTAGTAAAGAGAGAAAGACTCGAGGCGGTGATAAAATTTCTTTTGCCGGTTAATACGTTTGAAGAATTGCAAATCCCTATGGATGTCTTTGTTACCGATATTCAAACCGGTCAGTCCGTTTGCCATAGTCGCGGAGATCTGATCGAAGCTATTGTCCAGAGTTCTTCGGTTCCCGGATACGTGCCCCCGACCATGAAAAACGGACAGGTGTTTATGGACGGCGGCATCAGTACGCCGATACCGGTAATGAAATTGAAGCAGGAAACCGATTTTGTCATTGCCGTGGATATTTCACGCGGTCAACCGTCGCCGATGAAAAAAATCAATATGCTGGAGATTATGACGCGGTCCGAACGGATTACATCTTTTCACTTAACTAACTATCTGGTAAAACAGGCGGATTTTGTTATTCGGCCGGACGTGCTGGGGCTGCATTGGTCACAGTTCGATGCTTTTGATACCCTGTTGAATAATGGGATTAAAGCGGCTGAAGAGCGGGTACCGGACCTTGCCCATGAATTGAGAAGAAGAAAAAGCTGGTTTTACCGTTTAAAACAATGGTTGGGGATAAGGGAGTAATTCTGTTACTTTTAACCTTTATTTGCATCCAAAAACCATCTTGAACCTGAAAAACCATAACCGAATAATTTTCCTGGTTGCCTTTTTGGCCGGTTTCCTTCCGAACGGCCTGAGAGCCCAGTTTGAGAATCCGGCTACGATTTCGGCCTGGGTTGAAGGTCCTGCCCGAGCCGGGGAAGTCGTAAACGTATTTGTTAAGGCCGAAATGGAACCGGAATGGAAAATTTATGCTGTTCACAACGTGGCCAAAGGTCCGATCCCCACAAAAATCACCATTACCGGTGACATCGTTGGGCAACAGGGGAGAGTTGTTGAACCCGAACCGATTGTTGAATTTGACGAGGGGTTCAATACGGAGACCAGCCACCACCAGGGCACAACCACGTTTATTGCCCCGGTAAAATTAAAGACCGATGTGTCTCCCGGTTCTTATGAATTGAATGTTACCGTTCTATACCAGGTTTGTAATGATTTTATTTGTTACCCGCCCAATGAAATTGAGATAAGGACCCCCATTGTCATCGAATCAGGTCCACCTCGTGATGACCGGCAGGAATTCATTGCCGCAGCAACGGTGGACGCCGGTGGAAATATTGATCTGGATGCCGCTATCGAAGCCGGTCTTTTCCACTTTATTTTATTAGCCCTGACGATGGGCTTTTTATCCTTACTGACCCCCTGTGTATTCCCCATGATACCGATTACCGTTTCTTATTTTACCCAACAGGGGGAAATCGAGGGGCGAAACCCCGTAAAACAAGCCGCTGTCTATACCCTGGGGATCATTTCCGCTTTCAGTATCTTGGGATTGTTATTGGCCGTGTTTCTCGGCGCCTCGGGCGCCAACCAATTAGCGGCAAATCCCTGGGTGAATCTATTCCTGGCTGCCTTGTTTGTCTATTTCGCGCTTTCACTGTTCGGAATGTATGAAATCCAGTTGCCCGAGAGCTTCCGTCGATTTTCCTTAAAACAGGAACGTCGTTCCGGGTTCATGGGCACGATATTCATGGCCATTACGTTTACCGTCACCTCCTTTACCTGTACCGTCCAGTTTGTCGGATTATTGTTGGTGGCGGCTGCTCAGGGACAATGGTTCTGGCCGGCGCTGGGGATGATTGTTTTTAGTGCGGCCTTTGCCACGCCGTTCTTTTTCCTGGCCTTGTTTCCTCAGTATCTGGCCAAGATGCCTAAATCAGGAGGCTGGTTAAATGCCGTGAAGGTGGTTATGGGCTTCCTGGAATTGGCGGCCGCTTTTAAATTCATCAGCAATACCGACCTGGTCTGGCAGTGGGGACTGTTTACTCATACCCTGGTTTTGACTGCTTGGACGGTGATTATGTTTTTCACGGGTTTCTACCTGTTGGGTAAAATCCGGTTACCACACGATTCGAAAATCGAACATATCGGAGCGGTAAGAATGCTGTTGAGCCTGTTTTTTATCGCCTTCGGGTTATACATGAGCACGGGTTTATTCGGGAGACCGATTCATGGCCTGATATATTCATATTTACCCCCGAAAGTGGAGTCGGAAACAGGATTAACCAGGCATGAAGAGATTGCCGAGGAATTATTTTGGTTTACGGATCTGGAGGAAGGGTTAAAGGAAGCGAAACGAGTACAAAGACCTGTTTTCGTTGATTTTACCGGATATACGTGTACCAACTGCCGTTGGATGGAAGCCAATATTTTTACCCGGAAGGAAGTGCAGGCGCGGTTCAATGAGTTTGTGTTGGTGAGATTGTATACGGACGGTGGTGAGAATTATCGCGAAAAACGGCAGTATGAAATCGATCGTTTTGGAACCGCCGCCTTACCGTTTTATGTTATTTTAAGCCCGGACGACCAGGAAATTGCCCGTTTCCCCGGGATGACCCGGGATGTTAATGAATTTCTGGATTTTCTGGACAAAGGTTTAACCCGCTAATTAAAAAGGAGTAATAATGAAATTGTCGTTACCGGTAATGGTATTTTTCAGCATGTTTATTTTTATCAGTTGCGGGCAGGGGCAGAAAGAAAAATCCGCCGCCACAACCGAAAAAGCATCGGCGTCGGCGGGCAGGTTGAAATCCGTCCGGCCCGACAATGCCGTTAAAGCGCCGGATTTTACCCTGGCAACGGTAGATGGGAATTGGGTCACGCTAAAAAGCCTGAAGGGTAAAGTCATCCTGTTAAATTTTTGGGGCACCTGGTGTGCTCCCTGTCGAAAGGAAATTCCCGATCTCAATCAGTTATACGATAAATATAATGGCGACGGACTGGAAATTGTGGGAATCACGCTTTCCTCGGGTTCCCCGGCCGATATCAAAAAATTCATGGAAGAATGGAAGATGAATTATATTGTGTTGACCGATATTAAAGGCAACGAAACCCAAATGGTTACCCAGTTATATGGCAAGGCTACCGGTCGGCCCATTAATGGGATCCCAACCACTTTCATTATCGATCGTGAAGGATATATCGTGAAAAGCTATATCGGTCCCCGTACGGAGGAAATATTTTATAACGATTTAAAACCGTATCTCTATCCTTAAATCACCTCCGAATTGAAAATTAGATATTCATTCTTTTTACGAGGTTTGATTGTCGTTCTGCTTTCGAGCGGTGCGACGGCCGAATCTTATTGGCAGCAATTTGTACATTATACCATGGATATTCAATTAAATCCGGATGAACATCAGGTGACAGGGAAATCACGAATCGTTTATGTGAACAATTCACCGGATCAACTGGATCGTATATACATGCATCTGTATCCCCTGGCGTTTAAAAAAGGATCGGTTAAGTATCGTGAATACTCGCAAAATTACGGGCGCCGGGGTCGCGCCGCCCGGTTTATCGAAGATGGGGAAACACTTTGGAATGACTTCGTTGTCGACTCATTCCTGATAGTTTTAGGGGACGGGAAATCCACCACCGATTATCAAATCGATGACACCATCCTGGAATCCCGTTTGCCGGGTGAGTTGTTGCCGGGGGATTCGTTGGTGATCTATATTGACTGGACTCATACGGTTGGAGAACAATTTGAACGGGCCGGGTATGTCGGAGAGCAATACAATATGGCGCAATGGTATCCCAAACTGGTTGTCTACGATGAAAAAGGTTGGCATCCCGACCCCTTCCACGCCGAAGGCGAATTCTACGGTGAATTCGGAACCTTTGACGTCACTCTGGATCTGCCCGCCCGGTATATCGTGGGCGCCACAGGTGTCGTTTCTTACGGTGACCCCGGATGGCGGGAAGTGGCGGTGGATACCTCGCGGGATTTTTCCGAATGGCTGAAGGAATTCGAAGCCGATCGTTCGGAACCGGACTCATCCGCCCGACGAGTTGTGAGTTTTCACGCCGAGAACGTCCATGATTTTGCCTGGATTGCCTCCCCCACCTTCCTGTACGAGCACGGATCGTGGAACGGCATCGATGTCCATGTCCTGTACAATCGCTCCAATGGGGAGAAATGGTTCCGGGTTGTACGGGAACGATCGGAACGGGCATTGGAATGGTTGTCGAATAAATTCGGGATGTATCCTTATCCCCAGGTGACGGTGACCGATCGCCTGCGCGGCGGCGGAATGGAATATCCGATGTTGGTTATGAACGGCAGCGAACGTGAAGGACTTATTGTGCATGAAATCGGACATATCTGGTTTTATGGAATATTGGCCAACAACGAAGTTGACGAAGCCTGGTTGGACGAAGGCTTTACCTCCTTCCAAACAAGATGGTATCTTGAGAATCGATATCCCAAGGGCATCGATTTCATTTCAAGCGATTATAAACCTTATCAACGAAAATTCTGGCGTTTTGCTTCCATGACGGAAAACAATCAATGGTATGCCATTCGGTTCATTACCAGTGGGCGGGATGAACCCATAAGTCGGTCTTCTTACCTGTTCGATAACAGTACTGCGTATCGGATGAATGCGTATACTAAACCGGCGTTAATGTTGAATGAATTGCGATACGTGCTGGGCGATTCCTTGTTTCTCAGGGGCATGCAGACTTATTTTAACCGCTGGATGTTGAAACACGTGAATGAACAGCGGTTTGTGTCCGTAATGGAGGAAGTCTCCGGACAGGAATTGGATTGGTTCTTTAACGGCTGGTTGCATGATACTCAGGTGCTGGATTATGGAATACAGTCCTGGAAAAAAGAAAAAATATCCGATGATAATTGGAAGGTGACTTTGACCCTTCGAAACCTTGGACAACGATTCTTACCCTTGGAAATCGAAACGAAATTAAAAGATGGTACGGTCGTGCGTAATTCCTGGAAGAATCATTTATGGCGTTTTAAGGATACGTTCAGTTATACGGTCCCGTCGAAACCGGTGCAGGTGGTACTGGATCCGGACATTCGAACGCTGGATATCGATTATCGGAATAATGTTACCGGGAGGTTGAAAAGAGAGTATGTTTTCCGTTGGCCGGGCATGTATTACAATCCCCGCGACCGTTATGTGTTTCGTTGGTCACCTTCAATGCCTTATCATGAGAAAGACGGTTTTATGCCGGGGCTCTATGTTTCGAAAGATTACGGACAGTGGGAACATACCGATATCAGGGTGAATTACGCCCTTGTGTCACAAAGGTTTTACTGGTCGGTTGACGGTTATCGGAGACCGGTCCATAATCCACTTAATGTCCGCATAAAATATTACGCCCATGACAATGGTGGTGTTGCCGGATTCGGCGGCAGTATCGTCCGGCGTTGGTCACGGAAATACGGGATTCCGCCTTTTCACCGCTGGACGGCGGGGTTCTATTTCAGTAATGCCAAGGATACAAGCCGGACGGACTTATATGATCCCGGGATGGTGACCGTTCTTTACGGTAAATACGGCATGGAAATTATGTCCAATGACCTGGTGGTGGAAGTGTCTGCGGCCCCCGGAGGTTGGTCCGATTGGACGTTCAGCAGATTAACGGCAACGGTGAATACCGATGTTTCACAGGATAGGATAGGAATCCGTAACCGCTTCGTGGCCGGATTCATGTGGTCCGATTCGCTTGGTGTCCCCGGCCAGGAAAGGTATACTATCGAAGGCGCCGGGTCCGGCGACCGGTATGAGCGTCCCTATTTGCGTGATGAGTCCAGTCTGTATGGATTTACCGAATTGCGGAATCGCTATCACCTCGCGGGCGATGTGAATCTCCGGGGATATATCGGGAAGGGATATGTTGGTGCCGAAAAAGTTATCGCCAATAGTATTGAAGCTTATTACAGCCCGAATACTTCCTTTCTCAGTGTGGAGGTCGCCGGGTTTTTTGATGGAGGTTTCTTGTGGGGCAGTGAATTTGCTCAAAACGATAACGGTTTCAAGGGGGACTTTCTTGCGGATGCCGGTGTCGGATTTCGTTTCTCAAAAGAAATCATGAAAAAGCGATTCTACCTGCGAATCGATTTCCCCTTCTGGATCAGCAGACCGGGGCAGGGTGAGAACAGCATTGATTTCACCCGCTGGATAATCAGTTTTGAAAAGGGAATATGAAAAAATAGATCATCCCGTTGGCGTATACTTTAAGCAGGAACCAGGCTTCGATCTGTCAAAGCCGAATTGTTAGGGGACTGTTTTTGCTTAGGAACCTTTCTGTCCAAATCGCATAGAAAGGACGAAAATTATAGGAGCTACCAACCAATGCGAAAATCGATATTGTGGATTGTTATACTGTTTACCGGTTACATCTACGCTCAAAATTCGGTAGTCAGTCAATTCAGTCAGGCTTTCGCGAATGTCGCTGAAAAAGCCAATCCGGCCGTTGTGACAATCATGACACAAAAAGTATACAAAGTTAATCAAATGCATGCTCCCCGCACACCATTTAATGATTTCTTCCAGTTTTTCCCCAAGAATTTTCCTGAACAGGAATTTTACGGGCATGCCTTAGGTTCCGGAGTGATCGTTGATGGCAAGAAGGGGTATATATTGACGAATCATCACGTGATTGCCGATGCCGATGAAATCGATGTAAAACTGATGGACAAACGGGTGTTTAAAGCAAAGATCGTGGGGTCCGATCCCAAATCCGATATTGCCGTACTGCAGATTGACGGTAAGAACCTGTCCGAATTGAAATTGGGCGATTCGGGTAAATTACGGGTCGGTGAATGGGTATTGGCGGTAGGAAGTCCGTTTTCCGCTAATTTAAGTCATACTGTGACGGCGGGTATTGTAAGCGCCCTTGGCCGGAGCAATATTATATCGGGGGTAAATAATTACGAGGACTTCATTCAGACCGACGCCGCGATCAACCCCGGGAACAGCGGTGGAGCCTTGCTGAACCTGAAAGGTGAGTTGATTGGTATAAACACCGCGATTGTCAGCGGTGGTATTGAGAAAGCAAATCGTGGAGTCGGGTTTGCAATACCGTCCAACATGGCCAAAAAAGTAATGAATGACTTGATTACCAAGGGATATGTGGTGCGCGCCTGGTTGGGTGTATATATTCAGGAGGTGGAAGATAAATTAGCACGGGCATTGGACTTGAACACGCGCGACGGGGCTTTGGTGACGAAGGTCGTAGAAGACAGCCCGGCCGAGAAAGCCGGCATAAAAGAAGGCGATGTTATCATTCGTTTTAATGGTGAGCTGGTTAAAGACCCCTCCCATTTGAAAAACATCGTTTCCTCCACGTCTCCGGGGACCAAAAGTGAAGTGATAATAGTCCGGGACGGTAAAGAGAAAACGCTGAAAGTGGTTCTGGAAGAACTACAACAGGACAAGGAACAGTTTGCCGCGAATACAAACCACGATGACCGTAATTTCGGATTGCAGGTGCAGGATTTGACACCGGCATTGGCAAAGCAGTTTGGCCTTGATTCCGAACAGGAAGGTGTGATCGTAACCAACGTGGAGGCGAGCAGCGCCGCCTATAAAGCCGGGATAAGAGTCGGCGATTTGATCACCCGGGTGGGGAAAAAGAATATATCTTCCAAAAGAGAATTTAAGAAAATGATCAAAACGGCAAAGAAACAGGGTACCATTTTATTGCTGGTAAAAAGAAATGGTGTATCCCGCTTTTATGCGTTGGATATTGAAGATTAACGCCCATAAGTCCCGTCTGAGAAAAAGCTCCCTTGACCGGGAGCTTTTTTATTAACCCGGGTGGTTACCAGGTAATTGTTGGCCGGTAGCAATCGTTTAACGGCGCCAGCCGGACCTGTCCCGTATCGATTATTATTCCCGGCCGGTTTCAATCTTTTCCCGGAACTGTAAAATTCTCATCCTATATAGGTTGGCACAGATGGGTTTATCTGACTAACTTTACAAACTGTATCATCCCAATTTTACACAATATATTTTAAGCGAAGATGGTAATAAAGAAAGTAAATCCGAAAGTTGATTTTATCGCCCTGGAACACCGTGTCCTAGACTTCTGGGCGAAAAACCGGATATTTGAGAAACGTGTTCAACTTAACAAGGGCAAACCCAGATGGAGTTTTATTGACGGTCCCATAACCGCCAATAACCCGATGGGTGTGCACCATGCCTGGGGAAGGACACTGAAGGACCTGTACCAGCGGTACAAAGCCATGACCGGTCATGAATTGCGTTATCAAAACGGTTTTGATTGTCAGGGGCTGTGGGTTGAAGTCGAAGTGGAGAAAGAACTTGGATTTAAATCCAAGCGTGATATCGAAGAATTCGGGGTTGAAAAGTTCATCGACCTTTGTCGGAAGAGGGTAATTAAATATTCGGGCGTACAAACAGAACAATCGATCCGATTGGGTTACTGGATGGATTGGGACAATTCCTATTACACCATGTCCGACGAGAACAATTATACGATCTGGATGTTTTTGAATAAACTGTATCAAAGGGGGAAAATTTATCGCGGAACGGATGTGGTCCCCTGGTCGGGCAGATCGGGCACTTCCTATTCCCAGATGGAGATAATCGAAGGGAGAAAGTTGGTTGCCCACGATGCCCTGTTCGTACGTTTTCCCTTGAAACATCGTGAGAACGAATATCTCCTGGTTTGGACAACAACGCCCTGGACGCTCACGTCCAACGTCGCCGCTGCGGTTAACAGGAATTTGGAATACGTGAAATTACGGGCAGCCGATGGGGCGACTTATTATTTTGCCGCTGATAACCTGGAATATCAACGTCTGGAAAAACAATTCAAGGAACAGAAACAGTGGGTAAAAGGTGTCCCGAAACTAAAAACCATTGCCCAGATTTTTAAGGAACGCGGCGGATATACGATCGAAGGATCGGTTATGGGCGAGGAGATGATCGGATGGGAATACGAAGGTCCTTTTGATTATCTGGAAGCGCAGTCCATCGCCGGTGGGTATCCGTTCGTAAAGAAAGATTTGCAGGAGCAGGGTGTTCGCGGTATCGATTGCCACAAGGTTATCGATGGAGGCAAAGACAAGGAAGGAAATGATGTGGTGGTTGGGGGAGAGGGGACCGGTATTGTCCATATCGCTCCCGGCTGTGGCGATATTGACCACCAGATCGGAAAAAAACTTGGGCTGGTGGACATTGCTCCTCTTGACGAGGAGGCTCGTTTTATCGAAGGATTCGGGTGGCTTAAAGGAATGAGCGCCACGGTGGACGAAACCAGGCAACAAATTATCGCCGATTTGAAAAAACGCGGGTTATTGGTTCAGGTGGAAAAATATCCCCATATCTATCCGCATTGTTGGAGATCCGGTGAGGAACTGGTGTTCCGGATCGTGGAGGAATGGTACATCCGGATGGACTGGCGCGATCAGATCAAGGCCATTGTGGATAAGATAAAGTGGATCCCCGAGTGGGGCCGGGACCGGGAACATGAATGGCTGGACAATATGGGCGATTGGATGATTTCCAAGAAGCGGTTCTGGGGATTGGCATTACCGATCTGGACCTTTGAAGACGGTTCCTTTTATGTAGTCGGTTCCAAAGAAGAGTTGAAAAAACTGGCGGTCGAAGGTTGGGAAGCGTTCGAAGGACATACTCCCCACCGACCCTGGATTGATAAAGTGAAAATCAGGCATCCGCAAACGGGACTGATCGGCAATCGTATTCCCGATGTGGGGAATCCCTGGTTGGATGCCGGTATCGTGCCTTACTCAACCCTGAAATACACAACTGACCGGGAATATTGGCGACAATGGTTTCCGGCTGATTTTGTGACGGAATCGTTCCCGGGACAATTCCGAAATTGGTTTTATTCTTTGTTGGCAATGTCAACCATCATGGAAAACGAACCCCCCTTCAAGACCTTATTGGGACATGCCATGGTGAAAGACGAAACCGGTCGTGATATGCATAAATCATGGGGAAACGCTATCTGGTTCGACGATGCGGCTGAGAAAATGGGCGTCGATGTAATGCGCTGGATTTATGGATCACAAAATGTGGAACATAACCTCCTGTTCGGATATGGAACAGCCAACGATGTGCGCAAAAAATTAATTACCTTATGGAACACCTATTCATTTTTTGCGACTTATGCCGCCGTGGACGGCTTTGATCCGACGAAATCCTCTGTTTCCGATAGTGATTTAACAGTCCTTGATCGGTGGATTAGGTCGAAGCTGCATTTGTTGATTCAGGAGGCTCATAAGGCGTTCAGCGAGTACCAGGTGGATAAATTCATGCGCAAAGTGGAACGTTTCCTGGAGGATTTGTCTAACTGGTACATTCGGCGTAACCGCCGCCGTTTTTGGAAGAGTGAAGACGATATGGACAAGCAGACAGCGTACCACACATTGTACGATGTATTGCTTACCACCAGTAAATTACTGGCTCCGATCATCCCCTTCGTTACAGAGGAAATATATCAGAACCTGGCGGTAGGGGTGGACGAAACCGTACCCGAAAGTGTTCATCTGTGTGAATATCCGGTCGCGAATACCGGATACATTGATGATCAATTAATGCAGCGCGTCGACGCGCTGAAAAAGTTGGTGGAGTTGGGTCGTTCTGCCAGGAATAAAGCCAATATCAAAATACGGCAACCATTGGCTAAATTGTGTTTTGTAGTACAGGACGATCATCTGGCCGACTTTATCCTGGAACAGCAATCAGTTGTTCTGGATGAATTAAATGTTAAGTATATTGAACGGTTTGATAATATTGAGGAATTGATAATATATCGTATCAGACCAAACCTTGCCGTTATGGGAAAAACCTATGGGAAAGCGCTTCCCGTCATTCAAAAAGCTCTTTCTGAAGAATCCCCTATGGAAGTCGTTAATCAACTTCAAAAGCAGGGAGAAGTCTCCCTGGATACGCCCGCCGGTAAATTCAATCTTACGTCCGATGATATAATTGTTGAAGTTGAATCGGCAGAAGGGTTTACATCCGCTACCAGCGAAGGTCTTACTGTCGGACTCTCCACGCGATTAGATGAATCCCTGATAAAGGAAGGAATTGTCCGCGATATAATTCGACAAGTTCAAATCATGCGTAAAAATGCAGGTTTCGCGGTTGAAGATCGTATCATCGTATATGGTTCGTTTGACGGACAGATTGGTAAGGCGATGAAGGAATTTCAGGAATATTTTTGCAACGAAACATTGACGGTTTCAATGGAAAACCAGTTTAAACCGGGTGAATACCAATCTACCTTTAAAATACGGGAAGAGACAATTACCTTGGGAATTCAGAGAGCAACAAAGGCTTGAGAGGTGAATATGACAAAGAAAAAACGTTATACAAAATCGGAATTGGATAAAATCAGAAAGGCCATATTGAACCGCATGGATCAGGTGGCTTATGAAATGGGCGAGATCAAGGATGGCATCAGTGATACCGGTCCGACGAATACCAGTTTATCACCGGATTCAATTTACAGCTTGCATATGGCCGATGCCGGAACCGATTCTCATGAACGGGAGAAAAATTATTTGTTAATGACGCGGGAAAACAGCTATTACCGGAATCTGGAAATGGCCCTGGAAAGAATTGAACAGGAGGATTTCGGCGTTTGTCAGATTTGTGGTGATTTGATTCCCTACGAAAGGATACTGGAAGTGCCGAATGCGACGAAATGTGTGGATTGTAAAACCAAAGAGAAATTAAACCTGATATAGATTATTGCCATAACCGGGCGGACCAGATCCTCCAGTAAAAAACGTAAGCAGTCGAATTAAATTCTTCCATTGTATTTCGAATCAAATCATGTCGGTAACAACCGGCAACAAATGGCTCCGCCTTTTTTGTGGTAGGAAAAGACCGGTATGTCCGTTTATGTTGAACGTATAAGGAAGGGAGGGCTATCCTCGCTGTATCCAATGAGAGTATTATTCGTCACCGGAATTATCCTGGTAATTGACCAGTTTACTAAATATTTGACCCGGACCTATATGGATCTTTATGAATCCGTTCCGGTGATAAATAATTTTTTCCATCTGACCTATGTCACCAATAAGGGAATGGCCTTTGGGATTGATTTTCCGGGAGGAATTTATTTTTTTACTACCGCATCCGCGATAATGACGGTCGTGTTGATCTGGTATATCTGGCTTGAACGTAAAGGGGATTTTTTATTGCGATTGTCATTGGCGATGATTTTAGCCGGCGCGATCGGGAATTTGATCGATCGCTTATTTTTAGGCGAAGTGACCGATTTCATGGATTTCATGTTTGGTAGTTATCATTGGTATATATTTAACCTGGCTGATGCATCCGTCACCATAGGGATGATAATTTTTTTAATTTATTCCTTTTTCATTCAACCGAAAACCGAAGTGTCTTCCGGGGATAGTTGAGTAAAGTATTGTTCCATGTGGAAGAACCCGGTACAAGGCTTGACCTGTACCTGTCGAAGTGTTTAACCGCATATTCACGCACCCAATTACAAAAACTTATCAAAACAAATCATGTAACCGTTGACGGCGTTATTAAGCGCCCCGGTTACCGGCTTGAGGGTGGTGAATGGATCCAGGTTGAGCTTCCCGAATTTCCGCAAACACCGATTCGGGTCGAACCGCAGGATATTCCTCTTTCGGTTGTTTATGAAGACGAAGATATCGTCATTATAAATAAGCCTGCCGGATTGGTCGTTCATCCCGGAACCGGCAATCCCGACGGTACTTTGGTGAACGCCTTGGTTTATCATTTCCGTTCCTTATCCAGCGTCTATGGACCGTTAAGACCGGGCATTGTTCATCGCCTGGACCGGGATACTTCCGGTTTGATGGTCGTCGCAAAAAACAATGCCGCTCATGTGAACCTCTCCGATCAATTTCGCAATCGAACGATCGGGAAATCCTACATCGGCATCACCTGGGGAACATGGAAAGAGGATTCGGGACGGATCGATGAGCCGATTGCGCGGAAAAGAAGCGACCCCACAATTTTCACAGTGGCCGAGTGGGGACGGTCCGCCCAGACGGGGTTTGCCGTTAAACGAAGTTTACGATATGTCAGCGAGGTAATATTTACCCCGAAGACAGGAAGGACTCATCAAATAAGGGTGCATTCGGCATTTTTGGGTCATCCCATATTTGGGGATGAAAAATATGGAGGGGGGAAAACAAGGATTAAGGGATTTATTCCTGAAGTTTCAAAAAAATTGCAAAAATTGATAAATTCGCTGGGGCGTCACGCGTTGCATGCGGCGGAGTTGTCCCTGAACCATCCCGTATCCGGTGAACGATTATTATTTCATTCGGATATACCGGATGATATGATGTTGGTTATTGATGAACTTTCATCTTATGACTGATCACCAAGAGGAAATAATAGCGGATTTTTTACGATATCTGGAAAAAGAGCGCGGATTTTCAACCCATACATTAACAGCATATAAACTGGATTTAAGCCGTTTTATAAAATTTATGCGAACCGTCAGGGAACAATCGGATTTTAACGATATTAACAAAGGCGATATCCGTATGTTTTTAGGTCACGAATTTGAAGCCGGGTTGTCCAGCCGCACGGTTGCGCGTCGTTTGGCCTCGATTAAATCCTTATTTAAATATCTGGTACGATCCGAGGCGATTCCCGAAAACCCGGCGATCCATGTGAAGACGCCGAAGACCCCGAAAACACTACCTGTTTATTTCAGTGAAAAAATTATTGAGGCGATTATGACCGCACCGAAGGGAAATACATTTATCGGTCTTCGTGACCGCGCCATTCTGGAATTGTTTTATAGCACTGGTATGCGATTGAGTGAACTGGTAAATTTAAACGTTGGTGACTTTAATATTAACGATCGGTTAGTGAAAGTAAGGGGAAAAGGCGATAAGGAGCGGCTGATTCCCTACGGTGATCGTGCTCAGGTTGCTTTAAATAATTATTTTCATAAACGAGGTATCTATTTTAATACCGCTCAGGCCGAGATACCACTGTTTGTAAATACAAGAGAGCGGCGACTGACTCCCAGCGCTATACAGAAAAATATCAGAAAATATTTGCGATTGGTGGCCGAAGGGGAACGGATGGGACCACACACATTGCGCCACACCTTTGCAACACACCTAATGGATCACGGGGCGGATATTCGCGCGGTAAAGGATCTGCTGGGTCACAGCAGCCTTTCATCCACTCAGGTCTATACGCATATCCAACCCGACCGGATGAAGAAAATACATGAACAAGCCCATCCACATGGAACAAAATAGAGGAAACCATGACTTTAGAGAAACTTGGATTAACAGATATTGGCGAAATAAAAGTGAACCAAACTCCCGAACAACTGATCGAGGATGCGATTCGTTGGAATGAGGGTAAATTAGGTATGCGGGGAGTATTAATGGTGGATACCGGCAGGTATACGGGGCGCAGTCCGCAGGATAAATATTTTGTTGAAGAAGATTATTCAAAAGATAATCTTTGGTGGGGAGCTGTTAACCGTCCGACGGATGAAAAAATCTTTGATGAATTATTCGCGAAAGTTGTCGATTATTACAACGAAAACAGAGATAACAGGGGAGCGTATGTATTTAACGGTTATTGCGGCGCCAATCCGGATTATCGGATCAATGTGCGAATAATCGCTAAAAAAGCCTGGCAGAACATCTTCGCGAATAATATGTTTATCCGACCCGAACGGGCGGAACTGAAAAACTTTGTTCCCGATTTTACAATTATCAACGCTTCCGATGTTATCGATGAAGATTGGGAAAAACACGGGCATAATTCCGAAACGTTTATCATCTTTAACCTAAAGAAACGCCTGGCGATTATTGGTGGAACGGAATACGGCGGTGAAATGAAGAAGGGGATCTTCTCGGTGATGCATTATTATTTGCCCCGGAAGGGTGTTTTATCCATGCATTGCTCGGCCAATGTCGATCAGAACGGAGGAAGACCGGCTCTCTTTTTCGGTCTTTCGGGAACCGGGAAAACCACCTTAAGCACCGATCCCGAACGGCCCTTAATCGGGGACGACGAACATGGATGGTCCGACGATGGTATCTTCAATTTCGAGGGGGGATGCTATGCGAAGGCGATTGATCTGGACCCGGAACAGGAACCGGAAATATACAACACCATCAAACACGGCACCTTAGCTGAAAATGTCGTCTTTGATCCTGAAACACGGATAATTGACTTCTCCGACAAGACCAAGACCGAGAATACCCGGCTTTGTTACCCCATTGAGTTCATAGACAATTCATTGGCGGCCAAGGGACAACCCAGTGTGGCCGGTCATCCCAATACGATTATCTTTTTGGCCTGTGATGCTTACGGCGTATTGCCACCGGTGGCAAAACTTTCACCGGAGCAGGCCATGTACCACTTTATCAGCGGCTATACCGCCAAAGTGGCGGGAACCGAACGCGGTGTGACCGAACCGGTCGCGACTTTTTCGCCCTGTTATGGGGGGCCGTTTTTGACTCTTCATCCCTTGAAATATGCGGAACTTTTAAGGGAACTGATGAATAAACATAATGTGTCTGCCTATTTGGTAAACACCGGATGGGTGGGAGCCAATGCCGGTTCCGGTGCGAAAAGAATCAAGTTACCAATTACCAGGCAGATAATACGCGCGATATTAAACGGTAGCATTGAAAAAGCGGAATTTCAGACAGATCCTTATTTTGGTGTGCAAGTTCCTACAGCGCTGCAAAACATCGGTTCCGATCTGCTCATTCCGCTCGAAGCCTGGAAAGATGAGTCGGAGTACCATGCTACCGCGAAAGAATTGGTTGCCAAGTTCCGGAAGAATTTTGAGAAATATGATCTGGGCGATCCAATTATCAGAAACGCAGGACCAATTTCAAACTGAAAAACCCAAGAAAGGGAGGTAGCCTTGAACGTTGAATTCACAGCCCGACATTTCCATGCCCCGGACAATCTCAGGGAATATGCCGAAAAAGAAGTACAACGGATTACCAAGTTTTACAACCGTGCCATCCAATGCCAGGTGATTCTATACCGCGATAACAATCACTACACTACGGAGATCAATCTTTCGGTTCCCCAGCGGAAACTCAACGTCAAAGAAACCACTGATAATGTTACCAAATCCATTGATCATGCGGTGGATAAAATGATTGCCCGTGTTTCCAAAATTAAGGAAAAGATGAATAAATATTAAACAACCGACCTATCATTTGTGACATATAGATGAAAGCGATATTACCTGTAGCGGGTTGTGGGACCCGATTACGTCCCCATACCGAAAAAACTCATAAGACGTTATTACCCGTTGCGGGTAAAACGACCCTGGATCATATCGTGGAACCACTATTGGCCTGCGGTGTGAATGACATTACATTCATTATTGGTCACCTGGGGGAGCAGGTCATTGCCCATATGAAAAAACATACGGGCAATTTTGTTTATATTAAGCAAAAGGAACGCCTCGGATTAGGCCACGCCGTGCTCCACGGATTGTCCGACGAAGATGAACCGGTGTTGGTTCAACTGGGCGATACAATTTTTGACATTAATCCGGATACTATAATGACCCCGGGGAAAAATATAATTTCCGTGGGGGAAGTGGACGAACCATCGCGTTTCGGAATCGTGGAATTGCAGGGAAAACGGATAATCCGGTTTCACGAAAAGGTGAAGGACCCACCCAGCAATTTGGCGATTACGGGTCTGTATTATTTCTACAGTCAGCGGAAATTGAAACAAGCCATTGAACAATTAATCTCCCGGGACATTCGCACCAAAGGGGAATATCAAATAACCGATGCCTTCTCAATCATGCTTGAACAGGGAGAATTGTTCGAAGCCTATTTAATGGATGAATGGTACGATACCGGTGTTCCCGACACGTATCTGGAGACCAACCGGAAATTGTTGAAACCTGTCCATGATGAGTATCCCGGTGTAACAATTAACGAACCGGTTTATATCGGTAAAGGCTGTACGATTGAACATTCCGTTATCGGTCCGTTTGTAACGATTATGGATAATTGCACACTGATTGATTGCCGGGTAAGCGACAGCATCGTCCTGGAGGGCGCAACGCTGAAGCGACAGCAATTCTCACACCGGATCGTAGCCGGTGACGGTTCGGAATACTGTTAGATTGGATCGGTTAAGCCGGAAAATAATCCGGGATGGTGGGTGGCAATAATATTGGAGTATAGCGCCAAAAGACATTAACTTTCCTTTCTTGTATAATTAAAACACACGGAGTTAGAATGAGTCGATTTCTTTTTACCTCAGAATCGGTAACGGAAGGACACCCCGATAAGGTGTGCGATGCCATATCGGATGCGGTTCTTGATGAATTGATCGCACAGGATCCGGATTCGCGGGTTGCCTGTGAAACTTTGGCTACCAAAGGATTGGTTGTGGTGAGTGGTGAAATTTCCACGAATGGGTTCGTGGAAGTTGAGCGCGTCGTAAAGGATACTTTGCGACAAATTGGTTATACCGATGTTGCCTATGGCATGGAAGACGAATCGGTTAAAGTCATCACTTCCATTCATGAACAAAGTCCCCAGATCGCCCAGGGCGTCGATGCCGGAGACGATCGTGAACAGGGCGCCGGAGATCAGGGTCTGATGTTCGGTTTCGCCTGTCGCGAAACCCCGGAATTAATGCCCCTGCCGATTCAACTGGCGCATCGCCTGACGGAACGCCTGGCCACGTTGCGCAAGAACGGGGAATTATCCTGGTTGGGGCCGGATGGTAAATCGCAGGTTAGTGTGATCTATGAGAACGGCCGGCCGACAAAAGTCGCGAAAGTAGTTATCGCCACCCAACATGCCGATATGCTGCCCCGTTTTGGCACCGAGGAAAAAGAACACGACTTTGTACAGCGGGAAGTGGTCGAACATGTGATTATTCCGGTCCTGGAAGCACAGCAAATTGCTTATGACCGTGATTTTATTGTAAACGGTACCGGCCGGTTCGTAGAGGGTGGCCCACAGGCGGATACCGGATTGACCGGACGGAAAATTATTGTGGATACCTATGGCGGATATGCCCCCCACGGCGGCGGGGCCTTCTCCGGGAAAGACCCTTCGAAAGTCGATCGATCGGCTACCTACATGGCGCGCTACATTGCCAAGAATATCGTTGCCGCCGGGTTGGCCGATAAATGCGAAGTTCAATTATCTTACAGTATCGGCATTGCCGAACCCATTTCGTTATACGTTCAATCGTTCAATACCGGTCCCTTCAGCGATGAACAATTAACGGAAATAGTCCGCGAAGTATTCCCCTTGAAACCGGCGGAAATTATCAAACATTTGGACCTGAAAAAGCCACGCTATCGTCCCACCGCCGCTTACGGGCACTTCGGCCGTAACGGCAACAACTTCTCATGGGAAAAGACGGACATGGTGGATAAATTGAAATCGTATTTATAGAGGTGTCTGATGGAAACAACTATTAAGACTGAACCAATCGTCGAATCCCTGCCCAATAAAGTTAAGGATATCGGATTGGCGGATTCCGGCCGAAAAGCGATCGGAATTGCCGAAAAGGAAATGCCGGGCCTGATGGCTGTGCGTGAAAAGTACAGCCCGCAAAAACCATTGGCCGGATTTCGGTTAAGTGGTTCCCTGCACATGACGGTGGAAACAGCGGTATTAATCGAAACCTTAAAGGCGTTGGGGGCGGATGTTCGCTGGGCCAGTTGCAATATCTTTTCAACACAGGATCACGCCGCCGCCGCGATCGCTGCCACCGGCACACCGGTTTTCGCCTGGAAGGGGGAATCGCTGGAAGAATACTGGTGGTGCACGCTGGAAGCGTTGACCTTTCCAGGCAATCAGGGACCCAATCTTATCGTTGATGACGGCGGTGACGCCACCTTGCTGATTCACAAGGGTTACGAGTTGGAAGAGCATTACCTGAAGAACGGCGCTGTGCCTGAGATTACCACCGGTATCGAAGAGGAACGAATAATTGATACGTTATTAAGAGATGTGTTACGGAAAGATCCCCTGCATTGGCACAAGGTGGTGAAAGAACTGATCGGTGTTTCCGAAGAAACAACCACCGGTGTCAACCGCCTGATTCGAATGGAAAAGGAAGAATCTCTGCTGGTCGCCGCCTATAACGTGAATGACTCGGTAACCAAATCGAAATTTGATAATGTGTACGGTTGCCGGGAATCACTGGCCGACGGAATAAAGCGCGCGACGGATGTAATGATCGCGGGGAAAACCGTATTGATTTGTGGTTACGGTGATGTGGGGCGTGGTTGCGCCCAATCGATGCGCGGTTACGGCGCCCGGGTCCTGGTGACCGAGATCGATCCGATCTGCGCCCTGCAGGCGGTGATGGAAGGGTATGAAGTTGTTACCGTGGAACAGGCCTTATGCGAGGCGAATATCTTTGTAACGGCCACCGGCAACAAGGATGTGATAACCCTGGAACACATGCGGAAAATGAAAGATCAGGCTATCGTCTGCAATATCGGTCATTTCGATAACGAAATTCAGGTGTCGCAACTCAATAATGCCGAGGATGTTACCAGGGAGAATATAAAGCCTCAGGTTGACCGGTACACGTTCGCGGACGGTCATCAAATCTTTTTATTGGCGGAAGGACGGCTGGTCAATTTAGGCTGCGCCACCGGTCATCCCAGCTTCGTTATGTCTAATTCTTTTACGAACCAGGTCCTGGCGCAAATGGCCCTGGCCAAGGAAAAACCGGAAATCGGTGTGTATCGGCTTCCGAAAAAGCTGGATGAGGAGGTCGCCCGTCTCCATTTGGATAAATTGGGAGTAACCTTAACGGAATTGACCGAAGAACAGGCACAATATATCGGGGTACCTAAAGGAGGACCGTACAAGCCTGATCATTACCGTTATTAGAATACGGAAAACCGGGCGACAATAGTTGGGAACCATCCCCTATCGCCTTTTAATGTGCCGGATATATTCCGGCAAACGTAAATATTTGTGGCAATGCTCCTCAAAATGGGTGAATTTTAGGCTGCCTGTCCTGTTTAGATCGTGAAAAGAAACGGCATGATCCGACAGATAAAAAGAAAAATATTCCGACAAGCAGGGGCCTTGCTGCTGTTAGGGGCACTGCTGTTTATCATAAATGCCTGCGATTTCGAGAGTCCGGCGGACTTTGAAACCCCTACCTGGTTTGTCGATATCAAGTTTCCCCTCGTTCATGAACGGTACCTCCTGAGCGATCTCGTTGATGGTGAACTCATTACTCCCACGCCTGATTCCCTGGGCATGCAAATCATCTTTGAAGGAGAATTGCCGGATACTTCAATCGATCCCTCGTATCTGCAGGTGGCCGTGAATCAGGATATTCAGGCCGCGCAGGATCCGGTGATGACTCCGGCCCTCACGGTTGAAATAGACACGGTCATTTCAATGGTTATTCCCCTTGCTCCGCAGGGAATGGTTGATGTGAACGGAGACCAATTCTCCGTTCCACCTTCCGTTGATCGGGAAATATTCGCTTCCGTCTGGAATAAGGTGGCGGCGGCTTTTGACACCCTGATACAAGTGGACATCGCCCTTCCGCAGATTAGTTCGAGTGATTTACCCGTGTTTATTACCTCCGTTGACGCCTTTGTCATCAGTGAAGATACGGATTCCGATTCCAGTATGTTTTCCACGGATATTACCAACAACGGCCTGCCCACGGCCATTAAGGATATTCGGTTCCGGCTTCTCACGGATACCCAGAGCCCCTTCGACACGTTGGCGAATCATACGCGAAACACCCTGGCGAAGGATTCCACTTACAGTGAATATACTCTTCTGGGAAGGGATTCGTTGGGCACGGCCCTGCGGATGGAGTTTGGTTTCGGGTTGGAGCAGGAAACGGTGTTGGATACGCTTACAATCAATGCCGGGGACTCGGTCCAAATCAACCTGGGAATCCGAATCCGGATTGCCGGTATTGATCAAGCCGTTGTAACGATCGCGGAAACGGATATTTCGCCGGACCTTCCGGCGATTACATTTCCTTCGGATATTGAAATATATTCCGGTGTTTTTGCCAATAATACCAAAATGGGAGTAAATGAAATAACCGTTTCCAATTTGCGGAGTACGTTCCCGTTCGATATTGATTTTACAATGAATTTCAGGAATTTTATCCCGCCGGAAGGACAGGATTCCGTAAAAATCCAGACCGTTTTGGGGGAAAGTACGCCGTCTTACGCCAAAACCTTTGACATTGACGGTTACACCTTTTCCAATCCGGGGGGGGCCGATAGCGCGTTGCGGGCGCTGGTAATTGACATGGCTGCGATTTTAACGGCCCAACAAACAACCATCTCGTTGGACGGCTCCGAACTGGGTCGTTTTACCATGCGGGTCCAGGTGGAGGAACTGCATTTCGAATCGCTGCAAGCGAATATCATTCAGGAATTTCCGCCGACACAACAGGATATAACCGGACTGCCCCAGGGATTTACCGGAATGGCATTCACGGATGTCAGAATTGAATTTATCATGCTAAACCAAATTCAGTTGCCGGTTACCCTGGATATCAACATGATCGGAATTAATACCTTTGGTGATTCGTCGATTGTCGCCGTCAGGGGATCGGTCGGCAGTCCCGATAACGCCGAGGATACCACCAAAACCATTATACGCCTGAGCCGCGAGGGGACGACCACATTGATTTACAGTTCCCCATCCGCTGATACCTGGTCGGACAGCACCACGGTCCCGCCGGGTCCCGGAGAATCGACGATTGTCGAATTGATGTCCTTTAACCCGGCGCAGATGCAGGTGGATGCCGCGGCGAAAATTGACGGACGGGGGCAAATCGTGGTCGGGGCTTCCATCGGCGGATCATATCGATTGGTCGCGCCGTTTGAAGTACGCATGGATGAAATGACTTTCATTCCGGCGACAAAAACACCGCTGCAGGAAATGGACAATGATACCCGGAACCGGATTCGCAGTTCTCTCTACCTGGCCGAGTTGGGAACGCATGTCATCAACCGGGTTCCCGTGGGAGGAGAAATATCCATTCTGCAGTCGAACAGGAATTATTTCCCACTCGATACAACCAACGCCATGCTTCGGGCTTTTCGTGATTCGATGGTTGTGAGCGAGGGGTGGTCACCTACCGATAGTCTTTATATCATTACCGATTGTTCGCGTCTCGATCCGAATCTGGGGGGACCGTATATTTTCGACGTAATGACTGATTATGATAATTGTGTGGACGGAATGGTGTATCTGGTGCGCAGCACCGGATCGGGAGTCGATACTGTTATCTCCTACGTGGATACACTGGCCCAGGTCATCTTGCCCGATCCGGTTGAATTGTATGCCGATACTTCCACTTCCGGGCGTCCCGGCGCGGTGGCAGTCCCCGGGGAAATCAAATTTGCCAGTGTGATCGATACCAATCGTATCTTTCTGATGACCGATTACGGCGATCATTTCATTGTACCACGGTTTCATTTGAATGGGACCAACGGCGCCCGGGTTTTCCTTTCTCTGTCCGATTATATTGATATCCAATCAACCATTACCTTCCGGATCAGCAGCACCGGAATGTTTGCCCCGGCGCCGAATGAACTGGTTGTGGTTTATCCCAACGGAGGGGAAACTCTGAATATAAATACGGAATACGTCGTTCGCTGGAAAACATATGGATCCATTGAGAAAGTCAATCTCTACTACGGAACCGGAGCGGGCCTGGATGTCGATACGGATGAAGACTGGTCGCCCATTGCCACCGAAATAGTCAACGTCGATTCGTTTTTATGGATTCCGGGGAATACCGCCGGAATCGGCGAACTGACACAGTCCCAACGTGACAGCGTAAAAATCCGGGTTTCCGATTCCGACTCCGATGTCGGCGATGCCAGTGGTTGGTTCTTTAAACTGACGGATAATTCGCAGCGCAGCCGAATTTTATTGAACGACATTTTACCCGTCGAAAATAATAAAAAACGGTTCGGAAAACGGTGAAGCGTATAATCACGTTCACGGCCTGTTTTGTTCTGACCGCGTTTTTCGTGTACGGGCAATCCAAGCGCGATCCGCGATCGGTCGCGTTGGCGGGTGCCTACACGACCGTAGCCGACGGTATTTTCGCGATTGGATTTAACCCGGCGCTGTTGGCCTACCAACGGGACAAACCGTTCATGATGCAATTGTTCGGAATGGATTTCGGTATTGTCGGGAATTTTCTTTCGTTGAAAAATTTGAGCGATATCAGCGGGGATACCTTAATAGGCGCGAGAAAAGATGCTCTATTCCGGAATTTCGAAGACAGTGGGGGGCTAACGCTCTTCCAGGATCTGCACATTCCGACACCGGTGTTAAACTATGCCTCCGGGAACATGGCTTTCACGAGCAATACCATTATCCTCTCCAATACAAAAATCCCCCTGGGTTTGCTGCGTTTGATATTATACGGAAATGCCGATTATCCGGACATTGATTTGACCCTGAATTACGAAATCCTGGGCGTCAATGAATTGGGGTTTTCTTTTGCCGTTCCTTATGAGTCATTTGCCTGGGGTATAACGCTCAAGTATTTGCAGGGACTTTTCTACGTCGGTATTGATCCGGATTCCAGCAAAGCGGACCTGGAAACGACGGAAGACGCGTTGTACGGCCGGGGTTCGTACCTGTTACGCCAGGGAATAGGAGGATCCGGGTTGGGCCTGGATATCGGGTTTGCCACGAAAGAAGTGAATGGCTGGCGGGTTGGTTTTTCCATGATTAACGCCCTGGGGAAAATAACCTGGAATCGTCCCAGTTTTATCAAGGATATCCTGGCCGGACCCGATAAAATCTACGGGAATAAAGACGACCTTTGGCATTATTCCTGGGGCGGTACCGTTCTGAACGACTCCATGGCAATCCGGTATACTTACCAGATCGATTCGGTGAATGCCCAAACGCTTTCCAGCGATTCATTATTTACCAGCAAACAGGTGATTGTGCGAAATGTGGATGAAAACGGGAAACTGAAAGAATTTTCAATCAACTACCCGGCGATCTTCCGGATCGGGATTTCCAAATCCCTGCCTGATTATTTAATCAGTTCCGATCTGGTCACCGGATTCGAGGATCGATTCTTTGCCCGCGCGCGTTGGCGATGGTCCATTGGGGTGGAATTGCGGAAGTTCCCAAGTGTTCCCCTGCGCATCGGTTATGGGTGGGGGGGCGCCGATTTCAAGGAATTGTCACTGGGTTTTGGTTTTCATAAAGGACCGATTATATTCGATTTCGGTTTCGCCTTCCGCAACGGAATTTGGATTCATACCATGAAGGGGTTGAATCTGTCGACGGCGCTGACGATTACCAGCTTCAGGAGCAGAAAGAGCAAGCAGACGGAAGGAACAAACGCGGGACCGGCGCCTGTCCCTCTTGATCAAAACGGGCGGGAAACGGAACCCGAAAAACAACCGGAATCGGAACTACGGTCATTTCCGGGCGAAGAACAACAGCAGTAACCCACCGGTGGAAAAAACAATATTTCCGATCCAGGCCGCCAATAACGGGTCCAATACCGCTTTATATCCCAGGGATTGTCCGAACTTAATAAAAACGTAATAACCGAAAATTACGAAGACACTCATTCCGGCGCCGAATGACAACCCTCCTTTCTGCCGCATAACCACTAAGGGTAGGCCGAATAAAACGACGATTAAATTCGTGAAGGCAAAAGAGATTTTGAAATAACGGGCGACTTCCCAGCGTCGCGTGTCAACACCGTTTTCCTTTAACAAGGCAATGCGTTCCGTCAATTCGGTAAAATTCAATTCGTCCGGGGACTTGAATTGCTTGGTGATATCATCCGGAACAAAGCCCAATGCCATTACCGAATCATGCTTGGAGATTACAACCTTATCTTCGGTTCGATCGGGGCCAAAGGAACGGATCGAGAATTCGGAAACCGCCCAACCTTCCAGTGAATCAACCCAGGTGATGGATTTAGCGTCAATCCGCTTATCGATCATACCATTGTCCAGAAAAATAATTGTTGCTCCCTGAGCGGAGCGCTTGTTAATCCGGTATTTGCTAAGGGCAATATGAATGGTTTCCTGTTTCTGCAGAAATACGTCGTTCAAAATACTTTTGTGTCTTATCAGGCGTCGCCGGGATTTTTTTTTCATATACTTTCTCTCGATAACGAAACGTTTTTCATTTCCCCAACTGACAAGAACATTATCCAGGTCGTAAGCGACAGCGCTCATTATGAAACCGATTAAAATAAGTGGAGTGGCAAGGCGGTAAAGACTGATTCCCGATGATTTCATTGCCGTCCATTCATTCCTTTTAACCATGAGGCCGACACTAAACACGGTTGCAATCAGCATGGACATGGGCAAACAGATACTTAAAAACCAGGGTAAGGTGTAAAAATAATAACGGAGTACCGTCCTGACCGGAACGGAATTATCGATAAACTGGTCCAGGTTCTCAATCAGGTCGACGATAATGAATACCGCGATGAATCCAACCAGCGCCATGGCGAGGATACTCAGGAATTGTCTGATTAAGTACCGGTCTATTATTTTCACGAGCATAAACGTAGTTTTTCCAAACGGTAATTTCCATATAATGCGTATATTATAAAAATGATTCAAAGGTAATAATACAGATGAATGATCAATCCGCGTTCATAGAACTTTTGGATAAATTAGCTGCTGATTTTGCTAATTTTATGTGGGGTATGCCGCTGCTGGTGTTAATGATCGGGGGCGGTTTGTATTTTACGTTTTATTGTCGTTTTATTCCCTTTCGCTATTTTAGACATGCCATCAATATTTTGCGTGGAAAGTATGACCGTACTGATGATCCCGGTGACATTACCCACTTCCAGGCTCTTTCCAGCGCCCTGGCCAGTACGGTGGGAATGGGGAATATCAGTGGCGTGGCGATTGCGATCTATACCGGCGGGCCCGGCGCTTTGTTTTGGTTGTGGGTCAGCGCTATTGTGGGGATGTCGACGAAGTTTTTTACGTGTACCTTAAGTATCCTTTATCGTGGGAAAGATGATCGTGGCGATATCCAGGGAGGACCGATGTATTATATCGAAGCCGGCCTGGGGCCGAAATATCGCCCGCTGGGAGTTGTTTTCAGCATTGCGGGGTTGATCGGTTGCCTTTCTTTGTTTCAGGCCAATCAGCTTACACAGATTATCCGCGATGAAATATTTGTGCCTTATGGTTTGTTTATAATCACCCCCGTTTACGGTAATCTCATCGTTGGAATAATAATAGCGGTCCTCGTTGCCAGCGTCATTTTCGGCGGGATCAAACGGATAGGTCTCGTCGCATCCAGATTGGTTCCTGTCATGGTAGCGCTGTATATGCTTGCCGGGCTCTTTATTTTGTTGAAAAACTTTACCGAAATACCCTCACTGTTTATGTTAATCTTTCGGGATGCCTTTACCGGCGATGCCGTCGCCGGCGGAGCGGTTGGCACGGTAATTATAACCGGTGTTCGTAGGGCCGCGTTTTCCAACGAGGCCGGTATCGGTACCGAAGCATTGGCGCATGGAGCCGCGAAAACCAAGGAGCCCGTCCGCGAAGGCCTGGTCGCCATGATGGGACCTTTTGTTGATACGATTGTGGTGTGTACCGTCACGGCAATCGTCATTCTCACATCGGGTATATGGCAAGGGAATGAAGCCAATGGGGTAACTCTGACGACCCAGGCCTTTTCCCGGGAATTGGGGAAATGGGGTCAACTCCTGCTGCTTGTTTCCGTATTGACTTTCAGTATTTCCACCATGATCGGTTATTCGTATTATGGATGCAAATGCGCCGGTTATTTATTCGGAACGCGTTGGAAACAAACCTATAACGGTTTCTATGTAATATCTTTGATTATCGGCGCCGTGGTTTCGATTGATATTGTAGTCAACGTATTGGACGGTATGTTCGCCATAATGGCCATCCCGACCATGACTTCAACAATTCTCCTATCACCAAAGGTCATGGCTGAAGCCAGACGATATTTTTCCAGGTTGAAGGCGTAGTCCGGATAATCGGTTACTGTTTTATCCCTTCCAGCCGCACCCAGCCGGTATTGATCGTGGGGTGGCGAAATGCGAAGAATGGTTTGTAAGCGGATTCGACGGACGAAACCTGGTCCTCAAGAATCCCGGATAAAACCAGGTGACCGCCGGTTCTGACATGACCGGACAAAGTCGGCGCCAATACCCGGAGCGGATTTGCCAGTATGTTTGCCACCAGCACATCGAAGGGTCTTGATTCGATTTGATGAGGGAAACCAACCACCAGATCGCAATGATTTAATTTTGCGTTCTGATGAGTAACATCTAACGCTCTTTCGTCGATGTCGACGCAGGTGACCGACTTCGCGCCCAACCTTTTCGCGGCGATCCCCAGGATTCCCGACCCGCAACCATAATCCAGAACGGTTTCACCACCCGCGATATTTTCCGCCAGCCACTCCAGGCATAATTGCGTAGTGGGATGACCACCCGTTCCGAAAGCCGATCCCGGATTGATAAATACATTCACGGCTGTCGGATCGGGTGGGGCATGCCAGGTCGGTACCACCCATAATCGCCGGTTTATTTGAAATGGTTTGTGTCGGCGTTGCGTGTATTCGACCCAGTCCCGGTCTTCAATGAAGTTTACCCGGAATTCGGGCGGCTTTTCGAAAGCGAAGCGCTCTTGAACCTGCTTTATGAATCCATCGATGTCTGTCCGTTCATCCAATAATATCGTTACCGTCAATTGATTCCAGGCGGAATAGTTTTGTTGTCCCGGTTCATCAAACCATATTTCGGACGCGATATCATTGGGAGAGGAATCCTGAATTGTCGCCGATAAGGCGCCCAATTCCAATGCCAGGTCGCATAATTCCATGGGGTCTGAATCCTCAAGCCGGAGGGTGAGATTCATCCATTTGCGGGGTCGATTGATTTGAGAATCCTCTGACATTGGATAATGGTTTACCATAATTGTTTCCTACCCGGAGCAGGTTTCCAATGAGAACAATTCATTTTCATTCCTCTTTAATAACCGGATATGGAATAGATAATGACGGAAATATAACGGAATAAGTATTAATACCTCCAAACGAATTTGCTTTAAATTAAGCTATGGATGAACAACAAATGAGAAACCGCAAAGATCTGACCACCGAACAGCAGAACCCGAATTCTCATCAAATCGACAAGCGATCAATACCGGAAATATTGACCATTATTAACGGGGAGGATCAGTCCATCGCCGGGGCGATTAATAAAGTCATCCCGGAAATAGCGCGGGCCGTCGAACTGGCTGTTAAGACCATCAGGAATGGTCACCGTATATTTTATGTCGGCGCCGGGACCAGCGGACGGTTAGGGGTCCTGGATGCCACGGAAATGCCGCCCACATATTCCGCGCCGCGGGACTGGTTTCAGGGAATCATCGCCGGGGGGCGGGAAGCGCTTGTTCGTTCCATCGAAGGCGCCGAAGATAAACCGGAAGACGCCATACGGGATTTGAAGGCCGCCGGGGTGGAGGCCGGTGACCTGGTATTCGGCATCGCCAGCAGCAGCGCTACCCCTTATGTAGTAGCGGCGTTGGAATACGGTCGCTCTGTCGGGACGTCTACGGTTTACATGATCTGCAATCCCAAACCGTTGGTGCCGGTGGAGGTTGACGTATTGATCGCAGTGGATGTGGGCCCGGAAATCATTACCGGTTCGACGCGGATGAAATCGGGAACCGCGACCAAGATGGTGTTGAATATGATATCCACAACGACCATGATTCGAATCGGCAAAGTATATGGGAATCTGATGGTGGATTTGCAGGTTGTGAATAATAAGTTGGTCGATCGCGGAACGCGCATCATCGAACAATTAACCGGTCTGGATTACGACGAAGCACAGGAATATCTTTACCGGGCCGAAGGGTCGGTGAAAACCGCTATCGTGATGGCACGGAAAAATTGCGGTTTGAATAAGGCGAAATCTTTCCTTGAAAAAAATGACGGTTTGCTAAGGCGGGTAATCGGTGATGTGGAATGAAACGTGATGTGTGAGCTGCAAAATTCCATTATTTGTAAAAATATTTGTAACCCCGGTAAAAAGGATATTAACTTTCCACCACGAAATTTTAATGAATAAAAAAATAATGATCTGCAAGAGAAAAAATTGTTGTTGTATGGTAGACACAAGCGGACTTGTGCCGGTGTAGAGGTATACAAAATATGATTGTTAAAAACCCTTTCATCAGCACAAGTGAGAGGGTTTTTTATTAAAAGATATTGGATCAGAAAAAGAATAAGAGAACATAATAAAGTGCGAAACAATCATAAAATGATGATTAACGGAAAGCCCGGTTGTTGTTGTATGATAAAAGCAAGGGGACTTGTGCCGGTGTAACCGTACAATCAAAATTTGATCAATCAAGCCCCTTCACCAGCACAAATGAAGGGGCTTTTTTATAACGTAACAGATGAAAAAGAAGATGGATACAAACAATAAGACTCGTAAACCGAAGATAGATGTGGAAGCTTTAAGAAAGGGCGGGGTGGTAAAGCTGAAAGACCCCGATATGTATTCGGTATGGATAAAAACCGCTTGCTGTAATCTGAATTCCGAGCAATTGGTTAAAATCGCGGACATTACCGATCAATACGCCCGGGGATATCTTTTATTCAGTACCAGGCAAATACCGATTATTCCCCATATTCATTTAAATGATGTCGAGCAGGTTAAAAAAGAACTGAGTCGGGTTTATTTGGAATTGGACCGGTGCGGACCCCGCGTGAGAAATATCAATGTTTGCTACAGCAACACGATCTGTCCCGATGCCGTTACCGATTCCATATCCCTGGCTGAGAAACTTGAGAACTATTTCCGCGACCCTATTCTCCACAAGATAAAAATCGGTGTGGCCGGTTGTAAGAATGACTGCATCATTTCCCGGGTATTGAATGATATCAGCTTTATTGGTGTGGCGCAAGAGGGCAAGCAAGGTTATTACGACGTATATGTCGGCGGAATGTTAGGGGTAAACCCCTCTGTGGGTGTGAAAATGGCCGGTGGGATTTCCGAAGATGAAGCGGTGCGTTTTGTTCAGAATTACTTCGAATTAATCCGTCATGAAGGAAAAAAGGGAGAAAGGGGTTCACACCTGATTAAGAGGCTTGGTGTGGAATACGTGAAGCAGGTCCTGAACACGGATTTGCATCAACGACCGCCTGTTGAACCGGTTCCCTGCGCAACCGGCACGAAAGAAATCGCAACCAATAAAATGATTTTGAAAATTCGCGCCACGTGCGGGGAAATAACTTCAAACCAGTTAAGGGAAATCGCCGATATTTCCGAAAAGTATGGACATGGATTTGTTCATTTCGCGGTACGGGGCGCTCCTGAAATCCCTTATGTGGATACGCAATATCTGGAAATCATACGGGAAAGATTGGCGGCGGCGGGCCTGCAGATACTGGACAGGGGAATTGACAATTTGCAATCCTGTTTCGGTGAATATTGTACCGAAAGCAATGCCAGTACCCAACCCTTCCTGCGAAAAGTCGAACGTAAGGTGGAGGAGTTGGGTTTAAATAATTTGAACATAAAAATATCGGGTTCCGGCTGTCCGAATTCCTGTGGGATTTCCCATATTAATGATATTGGTTATATCGGGGTGGCAAAACCGGCGGTGAGCGAGAGCGATTGTGTTGGTTGTGAACTTTGTTTGGATGTGTGTAAGAGGGAAGCGATCGATATGATCGCCGATATTGCCGTGATCAATGAAAATGAATGCCGACATTGCGGTCAATGCATCGCGGTCTGCCCCTTTGACGCGATCCTGGAAGAACAAAAAGGATTCTCCATATTGGTAGGGGGCAAAGAAGGTGAGGACACGCGGTTGGGAGAAGTGATCGCCGAATTTCTGACGGACGAGGAAACGCTCGAAGTTACGGAAAGATGCTTGCGCATTGTGAAAGAGAGAGGCGTGAATGTTGCCACTATTCTGGATGAAATCGGCGTCGAGGGATTAAAAGAAATGATTCTCCCCAGTGAACAATTCGCATTTTGTGATAATAAATGGTGAAAAGTGGAAGAAAAAATTAAACGCGCGAAAGAGCTGATTGAGTCGGCGATAAATACCTACGAAAGAGTGGCGGTAGCTTGTTCTTTCGGAAAAGACAGCATGGTGACTCTCCATCTGGCAAGAGAGGTGGATCCGGAAATAAAAGTCTTTGCCGTAATGACGGTGTATAAACCGCGGGTAACCTTCCTGTATCTCCGGCTGATGAACTCAAAATGGAATCTGAATACAACCGTTTACATCGTAGCCGATCGTGTTCCGGAGGCTCTTCGGGATAGCTCCCTAAACGTGATTTTATTACCGACGGATGAGTTTGACAATAAATCTTTACAGGTCAAAGCCGAAACGGGAAAGGAGATTTATGAAGCGGATCCGGATGAGTGTTGCCGGTTGTTGAAAGTCTACCCCACAAAATTAGCCGTCAGCGAATTGGACGCCTGGATTTGCGGGTTAAGAAATACGGAGGGGCGGACCAGAAAAGATTACCGGGAGATCGAAAGCAAGGGTGGCCTTGTCAAAATAAATCCGATTCTGACTTTCACTGAAGCTGAGATTTGGCGATACATCTCAACGCGCGGAATCGACCCCCATCCCTGGTATGGATTGGGGTACCGGTCCCTTGGTTGTGAGACTTGTTCGCATATCGGTGGCGAGCTTGAAAGAGACGGACGATGGATAAATACGAGTAAATGCGGCGGCGAATGCGGTATCCATACACAAATATTAAAGTAGAGTAAGGGGGAATCAATGGAACGTAACAATAAGAAAATAGAATTTGATCATCAATTAAGGGTTTATTCCAATATTATCCAACTAATTGCCGATGTGGATAATCCGACTCCGCTGGTAAGATTAAACCGGATTAACCCAAACAGCGACTTTGATATTTTCCTGAAGCTGGAACGATATAATCCTTTCGGTTCGATTAAGGACAGGATTGCTTACGAAATGTTGAGCGCCCTGGAAATCGGGGAAAAGACCGTTGTCGAGCCGTCTTCCGGGAATACGGGGATTGCTTTGGTAAGCATTGCCAATGCCCTGGGAATACCGATCGAAATCGCTGTCCCGGAGGGCATCCCGGAAGAGAAAAAGGTGATGTTGAATTTTATGGGCGCCAAGGTAAACGAAGCCGATGATGAACTGTGTCCTTTATTTCCATCGGAAGGCGCCCGGGGATTGGTCAATGCCCTCGTTAACAGTCCGGCAACAAGAGATAAATATGTCAGCCCGAACCAATATGAAAATGAGTTGAATGTACAAGCCCATTACCGTACGACAGGACCGGAGATATGGAAACAGACGGAAGGGAAAATCGATTATTTCTTCGCCGGATTTGGTACTTGCGGGACGATAACCGGGGTCGGGAAATATCTGAAGGAGAAAAATCCGAATATTAAGATCATTGGCATTGAGCCGACATCCATAAATCATAAATTGCCGGGAATGAAGAGAATTACCGGATTGTCGGAAGATCTGGTACCAAAAATACTTGATAAATCGGTAGTTGACGATATCATCGAGGTCACGGATAGAGATGCCTTTATGACGGCCGTGAATTTAGCCCGGAAAGACGGGGTGCTTGTTGGTCCTACGACCGGCGCCATACTGTATGCCGCTTTACAATATGCAAAATCAAATAAAGGGTTATCCGTTGTGATATCGCCGGACGACGCCTTCAAATATGCCGGTTTTTACAAAGAAGTCCTGGAAACGATGCAAGATGAACCCGTGGTAAAAGAATATGATCTGAGCGACTATGTTTGTCCCATATCAAAAATAAAATCACTGGAAGTAATCGAGGATTTAAATGTAGGTGAGACCATTAAGATCAAATTAGGCGATATTGATTCTCTTAAAAACGTCATCCGGGAAGTGAAAACCCGGGGACTTAAGCCCGGTATTGATCGGAAACCGGATGACGGATTCATTTTAACGGTTGTGAATGAGGGGTAAATTCCCTTGTGAAGAATTAACGGATTGACGGTAATGGCTCCGATCGAATGATTTCCCATTGATCGGGGCGAAGCATGGTACGTTCTTTACAGGAATCGGCTTCGGAGTAACAGGGTACTATAAAATCATTTTTTCAACCCGCCGGGCGGTTCTGCTTGTCCGCCCGGCGAAATAGCAATATCGTCTATCTTTTAAGGAGCGGTCAGAACGCAGAAGAATTCGGATTCTGCTCCGCTTCCCGACAAACGTCGATCCATCGTCGGTTCGCTTCCCGACTTTCGTCGGGAGCTCTTCAAATATACTCCGTCACTATGGCATTATATACCAGAGCGGGGAAAACCGCACGGATGTTTTTAATTCTTTATGTACGGTATAAACTAATAATAAAAAGCAAAATGATTTAATAGCATAAATAATTTAAGTATTTCTATTATAACACCTAAATATTTCTTGATTCGTATGACTTATTCATTTTATTGTCTTCCCCGTTAGAAAAAGGTTTGTCCTAAGATTGCCGTACGGAATGAGTTCGTCGAACTTACGGTCGTAACCATCTGTACTGTGGCCGGGAAGAAGGACGAAGGACGGTCTTGGATCAACTAATTGAAGCGGACATCCGGATTCGTACCGGGGAAAAGGAGAACCAAAGAAACCGGGTAAAGTCACTACATTTTCCCGGTTCCGACCCCAGGTGTCATCGTATTCCCTCTGGTATAACCGTGATGCGTATCAATTGGCCATTCTTCTCCGACAAAGTTTTTCTCCATACTCGTTAATGTAACATGTAATACCGCCGTATTCCGTGTTTCGTAATCGGAATACGTTTCTTTTATTAATGATGATGGGTTAAAAGGACTATAGCCGCAATGTTGAATAACTCGACAAAGAAAGAACCTGTTTTTACGTAAAGGAATGGACATTATGGTAACCCGTTATAAACACTTGCAGCGCGAAGTTAAGGAATTGTCCCTGTTGTTCGAAATAAGCCAGACGTTAAATCGAAGTAAAAATATAAAGGAGATTGTAAGACCGGTACTGAAAGTGGTTGCCGAGCACATGGGTTTGTCGCGAGCGGCATTGACTATTCTGAATCGCACGACCAATGAGATATTTATCGAAGACGCCTATGGGCTTTCCATAGAGGAGCGTGCCCGGGGGCGGTACAAAATCGGTGAAGGCATAACCGGCAAAGTTGTCGCTTCGGGAAGACCCATGATCATACCGAAGATTTCCGAGGAACCACAGTTTCTTGATCGGACTGAAGCCCGGAAAAATCTCAATAAAAGTGACATTTCGTTTATTTGTGTTCCCATAAAACTATCGGGAGAAGTGATCGGCGCCTTCAGCGTTGATCGGCTGTTCGATGACAGCTTTTCTCTTGAAGATGACGTGCGTTTACTCTCCATTATCGCATCAATGATTGCCCAGTCGGTGCGGGTTTACCAATCCCTTCAGGAGGAACAGTTGTTTCTCCAGGAAGAAAACCAGCGTTTGCAGAATGAAGTAAAGGACGTGTTCCGGCCGGCAAATATTATCGGGAACGCCAAACGCATGAAGGAGATGTATGCCCTTATCGACCGTGTTTCTTCAACGGATACGACCGTATTCATTTATGGAGAAAGCGGAGTCGGAAAGGAACTGGTTGCCGCTGCCATTCACTACAACAGTAACCGGGCGGATAAACCGTTTATAAAAGTCAATTGTGCCGCTTTCCCCGACAGCCTTGTGGAAAGTGAACTTTTCGGGCACGAGAAAGGATCCTTTACGGGGGCTGTTGCCACTCGCAAAGGACGGTTTGAATCGGCAAACGGCGGAACCCTCCTGCTGGACGAAATAGGTGACTTGTCGCTGGTTACGCAGGTAAAACTATTGCGCGTCCTTCAGGAAAAGGAATTCGAACGCATCGGCAGCAACACCACCATTAAAACAGACGTGCGCATTATCGCGGCCACAAACCGGAATATTGAGGAACTGATATCGAAAAGATTGTTTCGCCAGGATTTGTTCTATCGTCTTAATGTTTTTCCCATCCATGTGCCGCCGTTGAGACAGCGTAAATCCGATATTATGTTGCTGGCCGATCATTTTGTGGAGAAATACAGCAAAAAACTGGGACATAGCGTAAAACGAATCACGACTTCCGCCATCGATATGATGATGTCTTATCATTGGCCCGGAAACGTTCGTGAGCTTGAAAACGCCATGGAAAGGGCCGTGCTGCTCAGTACCGACGGTGTTATCCATGCCTATCACATGCCACCCAGCCTGCAGACGGCTGAAACCAGCGGAACAGCATGCCGGAGCACGCTGGCGACAATTCTGTCGAATGTGGAGCGGGACTTAATCATCGATGCCCTGAAATCCACAAAAGGGAACATGTCAAAGGCTACCAGGATTCTGGGGGTAAGTGAACGAATAATGGGATTACGGGTAAAAAAATACGGGATAAATCCAAAAGATTATCGCGATTAGACCGACCGACCTCATATCCACCCTGAATAAACAAAACGCAAATCAATGATCCCGCGTTTGTTTACCTGATTACCGTCTGGTTTTTAATTACTATACGATAATGGATTATCCCGGAAAACCGGGCTACACCCCCTAACGCTTATATTATCAACATTATCCATCGGTTCACGGCATGGATACCTTACCCGAGTTATTCATCAGCGACCGGGCTCACAGAGATAAGGATAGGAATATCAATCGATCAGGGATACTGAATACCTTATGAGATTATGTCAATTGTTTTCCATCGCTCGTAAATATATATTTTATTTTCAATAACCTTCGCGCTCTTTCCGCCTTTGCGGTGAATAAAACAGCCATATTGATTTTCTGAATTTTTGCGAATTATTTTGTCCGGATAAACAAAATCGCGAGCCTGTCCGCCAGCGGGAAAGAACAGAATTTCAGGTGAAAAATTGAAGTCTATTCTTACCTACATTTTTGTATTTCTCTCCATGTATTGATCCGTAAAGACAACATTATGGTAGGATTTCTTCAGGGAAAGAATGACCAAAAACAAATTGTCGGTCCGAAATAAAAAAAATTATTAAACGCGTATGCGGTTGAGTATCAATCGGTTACAAATACGCTACGTCGGACACAAAATTTTGCGGTTACAAATTGGCCCGTTTATTGCCAAGTGGTACAAACGTAACAGTTATACGAAATGGTAAAAATATAAGTTTAGTCAATCGGTAATAAACGATAAGATAATAATCAGGGAGAACAATTATGAGAAAAATAGCCATTTATGGAAAGGGTGGAATCGGAAAGTCCACCACAACCCAGAATACCGTTGCGGGATTAGTGGAGATGGGCAAGGAAGTTTTGGTCGTGGGTTGCGATCCGAAGGCGGATTCGACACGCTTACTCCTTGGGGGGTTGGCACAGAAGACGGTTCTTGATACCCTTCGGGAAGAAGGAGAAGATATCGAGCTTGACGACATTATCAAGTTGGGTTGTGGCAATGTGCGATGCGTGGAGTCGGGCGGACCCGAACCGGGGGTAGGCTGTGCCGGTCGCGGTATTATAACCTCCATTAATCTGCTCGAACAATTGGGCGCCTATGACGAGCGGCATCAAACCGAGTATGCTTTTTATGATGTTCTTGGGGATGTTGTGTGTGGTGGTTTCGCCATGCCGATGAGGGAAGGAAAGGCTCAGGAAATTTACATCGTTGTGTCCGGGGAAATGATGGCTATGTATGCCGCCAACAATATTTGTAAAGGAATTGTGAAATTCGCGGATGCCGGCAATGTCCGTCTGGGGGGAATCATCTGTAACAGCCGGATGGTGGACAATGAAAAGGAAATGATTGAGGAATTCGCAAGAGGGTTGGGTACCCAGATGATCCATTTCATCCCGCGGGACAATGTTGTGCAAAGAGCTGAAATAAACAGGAAGACGGTCATTGAGTACGAACCGGAACATTCGCAGGCCGATGAATACCGGACGCTGGCCAAAAAAATCGATGAGAACGAGATGTTTGTGGTGCCGACACCGATGAAGATTGACGATCTTGAAAACCTGCTGGTTGATTTCGGAATGGTCTGATCCTTCCGGTGGAATTGGTACTCATAAATTTTCAATAAAAACAAAGGATAAGTCATGTTAATGATTAGATCAATTGTCAGGACGGAAAAAGCCGACGCGGTGCTTGCCGGACTTTTGGAAGCGGGATATCCTGCCGTAACAAGAATTTCCGTGTATGGACGTGGGAAACAGAGGGGTTTGAAAGTCGGAAGCATTACCTATGATGAACTTCCCAAGGAATTGCTTCTCACGGTTATAAAGGAGAAGGATAAGGATTTTGTGGTCAAAACGATTATAGAGGCGGCGAAAACAGGGGATATAGGAGCTTATGGCGACGGGAAAATATTCGTTTCCCCCGTACTCGAGGCCTATACCATCAGTTCCGGCGTCAAAGAAGAAGCAACCAAGGAGTAAACCGTGAAAGAAGTTATGGCAATGATTCGCATCAATAGAATAAATGCGACCAAAAGGGCCCTTAATGAGGTTGGGATCACCTCTTTTACCGCCACCGGGAAGGTTCTCGGACGGGGGAAAGGATTGGTTGATTTCCGGATTTTGGAAGGCGCCAAAGAGGGGCGTCAGGAGGCCATCTCCTTGTTAGGGGATGGCCCCCGGCTCGTCCCCAAAAGGCTGATAACGGTAATCGTATCGGACAATTTTGTCGAACGGACGGTGAAGGCGATAATCAAGGCGAATCACACCGGGAATGCCGGTGACGGGAAAATATTCGTTTTACCCATTCTGGAGGCTACGCGCGTCAGAACGGGAGAAACGGTACGGGGGGCATCGGGCGGAACCGTTCTTGATTCTTCGGGGGGACTATAATGATGGATCACGACACATTGCAAGATCCCTTGGCCATTAAGGAGGAAATTCTGTCAAAGTACCCGCCGAAAGTCGCGCGGAAAAGGAGTAAATCCATTGTTGTCAGGGATCCCGAAAACGAGCAAAAAATTCAGGCCAATGTCAGAACCATTCCCGGCATTATTACGCAGCGCGGGTGTGCCTATGCCGGTTGCAAGGGAGTAGTCCTTGGTCCCACCAGGGACATCATTAACATTACCCACGGCCCGATCGGTTGTGGATTTTACAGTTGGTTGACAAGAAGGAACCAAACCAAACCTCCAGGCAATGAAGATGAAAATTTCATGACCTACTGTTTTTCAACGGATATGCAGGATTCAAACATTGTGTTTGGCGGCGAAAAGAAATTGAGGGAGGCCATTCAGGAAGCCTACGATCTCTTTAAACCCCGGGCAATAAGCGTCTTTTCAACCTGTCCCATCGGTTTGATCGGTGATGACGTCCACGCCGTGGCCAGGGAAATGAAAGAGAAACTGGGTATCAATGTTTTTGCATTCAGTTGTGAGGGGTACAAAGGGGTAAGTCAATCCGCCGGTCACCACATCGCCAACAACGGCCTCTTTAAACATGTAGTAGGCCTTGATGACACGGTGAAGGAGGGTGATTTCAAGATCAACATGCTTGGTGAATACAACATCGGCGGAGACGCGTTCGAGTTGGAGCGTATTCTTGAATTGGCGGGCTTTACGCTGATTTCCACCTTTAGCGGGAACTCGGATATGGGACGCTTCGCGAATTCACACACGGCGGATCTTAACGTGATCATGTGTCACCGGTCGATCAATTACATGGCCGAGATGATGGAGACAAAATTCGGTATTCCCTGGTTGAAGGTGAATTTCACCGGCGCGAAAGCGACGGCCAAATCCCTGCGGAAGATGGCCCGGTATTTCGGCGATAAGAAACTTATTAACCGTGTGGAAAAACTTATTAAGGATGAAATGGCGGCGGTTAATGAAGTCTTACGTGAAACAAAGCCGCGGTGCGAAGGGAAACTGGCCATGCTCTTCGTCGGTGGTTCACGGGCACACCATTACCAGGAGCTGTTTAATGAACTGGGAATGAAAACGGTCTGCGCCGGCTATGAGTTCGGCCATCGGGATGATTATGAAGGCAGAGAAGTATTACCCGACATAAAAATCGACGCCGACAGTCGCAACATCGAAGAGCTGTTTGTGGAAAAGGACGACAAGCGCTACCGTCCGCGGAAAAGCGCCGAGGAAATCCGGTCGCTTAAGAAGAAAGGACTCGAAATCGGTGAATATGACGGATTAATGGCGGAAATGGGCAAACAGTCCCTGGTTGTCGATGATATTTCCCACTACGAAACGGAAAAATTGATTGAATTCTACAAGCCGCACATTTTTTGTGCCGGGATCAAGGAAAAATATGTCGTGCAGAAAATGGGTGTTCCCCTGAAACAATTACACAGTTACGATTACGGCGGTCCCTATGCCGGCTTCCGGGGGGCGATTAACTTTTACCTGGAAATCGATCGCATGGTTAACACTCGCATTTGGGATTTGATCATACCTCCCTGGGAAAAGAACGGGGCGGAAATCACGGCTGAATATGTCTCTTTGTAGACCTTTTCAATAAAAGGAGAAATTTATGCTCTTACGACACACACCTTCGGAAATTAAAGAAAGAAAAGCGCTCACAATAAATCCTGCGAAAACCTGCCAGCCCATTGGAGCGATGTATGCCGCACTGGGAATCCATGGTTGTTTGCCGCACAGCCATGGTTCCCAGGGCTGCTGCGCTTACCATAGAAGTACCCTTACCAGGCACTATAAAGAACCAATTATGGCCGCCACCAGTTCGTTTACGGAAGGAGCATCGGTTTTTGGAGGTCAGGCCAACCTGCTACAGGCTATCAACAATATGTTTACCGTGTATGCCCCCGAAGTGATTGCGATTCATACCACGTGCCTTTCGGAAACGATCGGGGACGACATAAACCAGATCATCCGCAAGGCCTATGACGATGGAAAAGTCCCCGAAGGAAAACATGTGATTCACTGCAATACTCCCAGTTATGTGGGGTCTCACGTTACCGGGTACGCGAATATGGTTGCCGGAATGGTGAAATACTTTTCCGAATCAACGGGAAGGTACCGGGATCAGATTAATATTATCCCGGGCTGGGTCGAGCCGTCGGATATGAGGGAAATAAAAAGAATCGCAAAAGAAATGGGAGTGAAAGCCGTTCTTTTTCCTGATACTTCCGATGTTCTCGACGCCCCCCAAAGGGGAAAACACATGTTTTATCCCGAGGGGGGCGTAACGATACCGGATCTGAAAAGTACGGGAGACAGCAAACTGACGATTGCTCTTGGGCCCTTCGGCACCGAAAGCGCGGCCGCCCTGTTGGACAGCAAATGCAAAGTGAAATATGAATTGCTTGATCTTCCCATCGGGATTTCCGCCACCGACAGGTTTATCAGCGGTTTGAGCCGGGCGGCATGCGTGGAAGTGCCGACGTCGATTACCGCCGAAAGAGGAAGGGCGGTCGATATTATTACCGATATGCAACAATACTTTTATAATAAAAAGGTCGCCTTGTTCGGCGATCCGGACCAATTGACGGCTCTTACCGAATTTCTTGTGGATCTCGAGATGAAACCCATCCATATCATAAGCGGGACGCCCGGTAAACAGTTTGAGCCAAGGATCAGAAACATTCTGAAAGACAAGGTCCCCAATGCGAACGTCAGGAATGGCGCCAATGCCGATTTATTTCTGTTGCACCAGCTCATAAAAAACGAACCGGTAGATCTTCTCATCGGGAACACGTACGGTAAGTACATCGCGAGGGATGAAGATATTCCTTTTGTGCGCATGGGTTTCCCGATCATGGACAGGATCGGCCATAGCTATTTTCCCACGGTCGGATATGCGGGGGTGATGCGTTTGCTGGAAATAATGTTGTCGGCCCTTCTGGATCGGCAGGACAGGGATGCTCCGGAAGAAAGTTTTGAACTTGTAATGTGACCGGTTGCCTGCCGGATCAATCCGATTATTAATCCATGAGAAATTTAATGAAACGAAATAAGATCGCGGGGTCCCGCCTAAATCCGTCACGCCGGTGGAATTCCGCCGTTCTCCGAAATATACACCGGTGTGAAAATGGTTGATGTTTTAGCACAGCGCGAAAGACAGGTTTTTCGCAAGGGTGAGGATACGTTCAATATCGGCTGTGAACGAAACAGCGTTGCCGGATCCGTGAGTCAACGGGCCTGTGTGTTTTGCGGATCGCGGGTGGTGCTTTACCCGATTGCCGATGCTTTGCATCTTATCCATGGGCCCATCGGATGCGCTGCGTACACCTGGGACATTCGGGGCGCTCTCTCCTCCGGACCCGAGCTGCACCGGTTGAGTTTCTCAACGGATATTCAGGAGAATAACGTTATTTACGGCGGTGAAAAAAAACTGTACAATTCCCTCATCGAATTAATCGACACCCACCATCCCAAGGCGGCGTTTGTCTACGCAACATGCATTGTGGGGATTATCGGAGATGATGTGGACGCGGTATGTAAACAGGTTGCCGGGGAGAAAGGAATACCGGTGTTGCCCGTCCATTCCGAAGGATTTAAAGGAACTAAAAAAGACGGGTACAGGGCTGCTTGCGAAGCCCTTTTGAAAATCATCGGTCGTGTTGCGACCGACAAAATTTCCAAATTCAGCATTAATATCCTTGGTGATTTTAATATCGCCGGTGAGACGTGGGTCATCCGGGAGTATTACCGTAGAATAGGGGTTGAAGTCGTTTCCGCCATAACCGGAGACGGGAGAGTCGAAGATATCGGTCGCTCACACGGGGCTTCATTAAATGTAGTCCAATGTTCCGGCTCCATGATGTATCTTGCGAAACAGATGAAGGAAAAATACGGTATCCCGTTTATCAGGGTTTCCTATTTCGGGATCGAAGATACCTCGGAGGCGCTGTTTGCGGTCGCCCGTTTCTTTAATGATGTGGGGCTTTTGGAACGTACCGGTCTGCTCGTTGAGTCGGAAGTTGAACGGGTCAACCGCCGGATCCGATATTACCGGGAAAAACTGAAAGGGAAAAAAGCCGCGATTTATGTCGGCGGCGCGTTCAAGGCCTTTTCTTTGATCAAGGCTTTGCATTTGTTGGGAATGGAAGTTGCGGTTGTCGGGTCCCAGACCGGCAATAAGGATGACTACACGCGGCTTAAGGATATGTGTCTTCCGGGGACGATCATCGTCGATGATTCCAATCCGGTTGAACTGGCGAATTTTTCGATCGAAAAGGAAGTCGACCTTTTTATCGGCGGTGTGAAGGAAAGACCCCTGGCTTACAAACTGGGAATGGGATTTTGTGATCACAACCATGAGCGGAAGCAGGTACTGGCCGGTTACGAAGGAATGGTGAACTTTGCGAAAGAGGTGTATTCTTCGGTGATGAGTCCCGTTTGGAGATTCTCTCCGCGCAAAACAGTAGGAGCGGGCAATGGCGTCGACTGAGAAAAATTTTACGGCGACGACCAATCCCTGCAAATTATGTGCTCCCCTGGGCGCTTCTCTGGTGTTTAAAGGTGTTCGCGATGCACTGTGCCTTCTGCACGGTTCGCAGGGATGCGCAACCTACATTCGAAGGTATCTTATCAGCCACTTCCGGGAACCGGTTGATATTGCGTCATCCAGTTTTGCGGAGGCTGCCGCCGTGTTCGGCGGTGGCGATAACCTTAAAAACGCCCTGACGAACGTTTGCAGTCAGTATCATCCCAAAATCATCGGTGTTGCCACCACCTGCCTCAGCGAAACCATCGGGGATAATGTGCCGATGTATATAAGCGAATTCAAAAAGGCGAATTCCCGGACGGATTTGCCGGAGATCGTTCATATTTCCACCCCGAGTTACCGGGGGACGCACATGGATGGGTTTTATGACTCCGTGAAGGCCCTGGTAGTGTCCCTGGCGCGCGCGGGCGACCGTACCGATCAGATTGCTTTGTTTCCCGGTTTTGTTTCCCCCGCGGACATGCGATATCTGAAGGAAATAGTGTCGGATTTCGGGTTGCCCCGGGTGATGCTCCCCGATTATTCGGAGACACTGGATGGTCCCCTGTGGAAAGAATATCAGAGAATTCCGAAGGGGGGAACGACGTACGACGAGATTGTTTCCCTGGGACGCTCACAAGCGGTCATCGAGTTTGGCCATACCCTGAAAACAGGCCGGAGCGCGGGCCTCCCTCTTGAAGAATATTCCGTGCATCGATACACGCTTGGATTGCCCATCGGCATAACCCTTAGTGATGAATTCTTCGGTGTGTTGGAGCAACTCAGTGGGAGGAAAATGCCGGCAAGATATGCCGAAGAACGCGGGAGGCTCATCGACAGCTACGCCGATGCGCATAAATACATATTTGAAAAAAAAGCAATTCTGTTCGGGGAGGAGGACCTTGTCATAGCAATGGCTTCATTCCTGTTTGAAATAGGCGTCGTCCCGGTACTTTGCGCCTCCGGTTCCAAAAGTGGTGCCATGGAAAAAATATTATCGGAAATGGGAGCCCGGTACGGACGGACAATTTCGGTTCGGGGAAACGCCGACTTTTCCGATATTTTGGATGAAGCAAAGAATTTGGCCCCCGACTTTCTGGTAGGGAACAGCAAGGGATATGCCATTGCCCGCGAACTGGACATCCCCCTGATTCGTATCGGTTTCCCGGTGCACGACCGTATCGGCGGCGGGAGACTGTTGCATTTGGGATATCGGGGCAGCCAGGAACTTTTTGATCGTATCGTCAACACCATCATCGAATGCACCCAGGCCAAATCGTCCGTGGGACATTCGTATATGTAAGAGAGGAATGGAATGTGAAAGCGGAAATAGTAAGAAATAAATCCACTCATCCCTGTTTTGACTTCGAAGCCAGACATCAATATGCCCGGGTTCACCTCCCGGTTGCGGCTAAATGCAATATTAAGTGCAAATTTTGTGACCGGCGGTATAGTTGTCTTAACGAAAACCGACCCGGTGTATCCACGGAAGTTCTCTCTCCCCGGCAGGCGCTTGCTTATTTCGATGCCCTTACCGAACGATTGGTAAATATTTCGGTTGTCGGTATTGCCGGACCGGGAGATGCCTTCGCGACCCCGGGGAAAACCATTGAGACATTGCGGTTAATCAGGAGGAAATGCCCTTCAATACAGTTTTGCATAGCCACCAACGGTTTCAATGTTTGGCCTTACATCGGAATGTTGAAGAATATCGGCGTAACACATATGACGGTTACCGTTAATGCCGTCGATCTGGAAATCGGGGAAAAAATTTATGCCTGGGCCAGGGAAGGAAGAAAAATCTATCGCGGACGAGAGGCCGCGGAAATATTAATAGAACGTCAATTGGCTGTTGTTGAGGCACTCGGGAAGGAAGGAATCGCCGTTAAAGTGAATACCGTACTTATACCGGGTGTGAACGATGAACATGTCGTTGACGTAGCGAAAAAGGCCGGTTCCCTGGGAGCTTATACCTTCAATGCCATGCCGCTGTATCCGTTGGCCGGCACCGAATTTGAGGACGTTGAATCGCCCGCCGCGGAGGCCTTATCCGCGATCCGCGAACAATGCGGAAAATATCTTCGCCAGATGACACATTGCCGGCGGTGCCGGGCGGATGCGGTCGGCATGTTGAATGAACCGATGAGCGAAGAACTGAAAAATTGTCTCCGACGTTTCGCCTCCGGGCCGTTGGATCCTTTCCTGGAAGACAAACAGTATATTGCCGCCGCTACCACGGATAATTTTTTCGTGGATCAACATCTGGGGGCCGCCCGGGAAATGAGTATTTATAAGGAAACGAAGAATAGTTTTGAATTCGTCGAAAGGAGAAAAATGCCCGATCCCGGGTGTGGAGACGATCGCTGGAAAAATATGGCGGAAATCCTGAAGGATTGTAAGGCGGTCTTTGTTAATCGTGTGGGGGGCAAACCTAAGAAAGTCCTGCAAAACAATGGTATAAAGGTATACGAAGAACAATGTTCGCTTATTCAGGCCTTTTACCGGGTTTTTAAAGGAAAAACGGTGTCCGATCCCCAAGGCTATATCCCCGAAGCATATCTCTCCGAAAAGGATTGCGGCAGCGGTGGGTGCAGTCCCGGGAACCCTCCGGGGTCGTGTTCAACCCGGGGCAATTCGCAATTATGTGGTTAGTCCGGTTGGATTGTCCCGAAAAAAACGCCCGGGGTTGTGGAAGAACGATTTCCCGTGAAAAGCGATGAAAGTCGGTACAGTAATGTCAAAGACAGGAGCACGAAATGGAAAAACCTGATTATCATTTTTTTGTTTGTTGCAGCTATAGGGTAAAAGGTGAACCAAAAGGAGTTTGCCACAAAAAGGAATCGGTGGGGATTATTCAGTATTTGGAAGAGGAATTAATGGAACGCGACCTGGAAAACACTGTTATCTCCAGCACGGGTTGTTTGAATATCTGTCGCGAGGGACCGGTCATGATCGTTTATCCCCAGGGGCATTGGTACGCCGGCGTTGACGAAAACGCCATCGATGAGATTCTTGATGCACTGGAGGAAGGTGAGGTGGCTGAGCAGTATTTACTGACGTAATTACAAAACTCTATTGTATTTTTCAATACTGGTTAAAATTTCCGCTTACCCAAAATGATCCGCCATCTGGCTGGTTGCAACGAAGAGTTGTATATTAGGCGAAATCAATATCTTTTCCGACATTGTAATCCGAATTTTTCTGAGCTCCACCCCCGCTTGCCTATCCCGAAGTCGGATCAGAAATGGGGGTTAACACTGATCCGCCGGCTCGCGGACTAATAAAGTAGTTGACTATTGTATTTTTCAATCTTAAAGGAAGTGAAGCAAGTCTTATTTATCATAATCTGTAATGCCTCAATTATGAATGGAGAACCAATCCGCAGGCTGGTTGCAGGATTGGTTTATACTTTCACCTGATCGTTCATGGTCTCCCGACCATGAACAAAAGAACATTTGCAGGAAAAACAGGACAAAAGTCTGGAAGCTGACAATCAGTGCCGGTAAATATCTCTGTTTTCACGGCATTTTCTCCACTGATTCTGCAGACCGCCCGGTGGATTGGTCTCCCGACATCCGTCGGTCCGCTAGCCTACGGATTCGATTCGCTCTCAGGAGGTGAGATTATTCCTGAGTATCTTTCAGATTTGTTTTTGTTTTGGTCTGTTGGTGACAGGATGGTTCATAGTTCAAACGCGCGGAAACAAGTCCAGGGTTTTATATCTACGAATGATACTCTGATCTAAGGATGTATTCAAATATTTCATACCACCCCTGTGGTCCCCTCCTCACTTGAGGAGGGGACGTTAACATCGATCCGCCGACCAACAGACAAGTCCCCAACCGGTAGTTAATGCCGGTAAAGTATAAAATACAATAGAGTTCAGTGAAGTAAAAAAATGATGGTTTCGTAAAAAGCAGTAAATACACCGTAATTGTCATTCTTAACGAGGAACAAACGAAGTTTATAATCCCGATTGCGAAGCATGTCGGGGAATCTTAAACGGCTGTAAGTCCCGTAATATATTAAAATACCAAAAAATACATTCGAGATACTTCGTTCGCTTCGCCCCGACCTTCGGTACGGGACTGTAAGCTCTCTCAGTATGACAGGTTCAATACTTTTTACGAGTTCATCAAAAATACAATAGTGTGGTAAAATATATTTTTTGGTTCTTGGCTCCTGGTTCTTGAGCATTTTGTGCTATTTCCCTACCCATTCATGAAGTGTTACTTGGGCCGGATGCTTTTCCATGTCTTCTATAGTGTATCTGCCGTAATTTTTAGTCTGAATATATCTGCTTAAATCGGAAATAAAGAATATCAATGATACCGATCGTTATTAAGCATTTTTAACGGACGGTCCTGAGTTGTTTTCGCTCAGCCGCATAAAAGCTGTGTACGGTAAACATTTATTGAAAGGTTTATTGTCATGATGAATCCATACATATTTCGTGAATATGATATTCGTGGTAAAGTGGTCGAAGACTTTCCTCCCGAAGTTGTCGAATTATTGGGGAAGGGTTTCGGAACGTTTGTTCTTCGGAACAGCGGACAAGAAATTTCCCTGAGCGGTGATGTTCGCTTAACAACGCCGGATCTGATTGAACACTTTAAAAACGGGATTCTTTCCACCGGTGTTGATGTAATTAAGCTGGGATTGATACCAACCCCGGTAAACTATTACAGTATGTATAAATTGAATGTTGCCGGCGCGGTCCAGATTACAGGAAGTCATAATCCGCCTGAATTTAATGGGTTTAAACTGTCGTTATTTAAAAAGGCCGTTTACGGTGATGACATTCAAAAGATTCGCGAATTAATTGATAAGCAGGATTTCGAGATCGGAGAGGGTAGTGAAGTACGGCATAATATCCGGACCGAGTATGAAGAAATGATTCTCGGTAAGATCAATATTGTCCGTCCGGTCAAAGTGGCCATGGATTGCGGGAATGCCGCCGGTGCTCTTATGGCTCCGGAATTGTTCAAAAAAATGGGTGTTGAGCTAACCGAATTGTATTGTGAGGTCGATGGTTCTTTCCCCAATCATCACCCGGATCCAACGGTAAAAGAAAATTTAAAGGATTTGATCGATTTGATGAAGAAAGGGGAACATGAAGTGGGCGTGGCTTTTGACGGGGATGCCGACCGGATTGGTGTTATCGACGAGACCGGGGAAATCATATGGGCCGACCAACTCATGGCGTTGTTCCTGCCGGAAGTGATTTCACCGGGCGATGAGGTTCTGTTCGATGTGAAGTGTTCCCAGGCTCTGGAGGATATGATTTTACGCTATGGAGGTAAACCCGTGATGTGGAAAACCGGTCATTCCCTGATTAAACAACGGATGTCCGAATTGGGGTGCAAATTTGGGGGCGAGATGAGCGGGCATATCTTCTTTGCGGACGATTATTTCGGCTATGACGACGCGATTTACGTAGCCGCCCGGCTGGTGCAGATGGTTTCCCGTTCGAAAAAAACCCTTTCCGAAATGAAAGCGGAAATCCCGAAGTATTATTCGACACCGGAAATGCGTATGGGGTGCGAAAGTGATGAGGAAAAATTCAGGATCGCAAAAGAAGCGGCCGAATATTTCAAAGCGAATTACGAGTGCATTACCGTAGACGGCGTCCGGATTAAATTCGGGGATGGGTGGGGTTTGGTTCGTTCCTCCAATACCCAGCCGGTAATCGTTTGCCGGTTTGAAGCGTCCACGCCGGAAAGAATGGAAGAAATTAAAACCCTTGTATTAACAAAATTGCAATCGATAGGAAAACTGGAAATTGAGGCCGGCCACTGATTTGAATTCGTTTCAGGGACATATCCGGAATCTGCAGGCGGAGATTAATGAAAGTCTGCGGACCCTATCGCTTGCCGACCAACCGGATTATTTATACACACCCGTAAAGTATGTTCTGAAAGGCACGGGAAAAAGATTACGGCCCATCCTCGTTTATTTGGTGGGTGAAACTTTCTCCGCCGATCCCGGGGATTTACTGAATGCCGGTCTGGCCGTGGAATTGTTGCACAATTTTACGCTCGTTCACGACGATATAATGGATGCCGACAGCACCCGTCATGGTCAACCGACCGTCCATGAAAAATGGGATGAATCCACGGCGATTCTGGCCGGCGACGGTATTTACGCCCTGGGACAATTATTGATTTCCCAGGTTAAAATCAATACCTTGCAGGCCATTCGGGCCTTTAATGTCGCCACCCTGATGGTTTGTGAAGGACAGGCCTATGATAAGGAGTTTGAACACAATCATAACATATCACTCGAACAGTATTTCACCATGATTGAAAAGAAAACCGGTTGGTTGATCGGTTTGTGTGCGGAAGTTGGCGGTATACTCGGGGATCAGGACGAGGAAGTACGTTCACACCTGAGATCTTATGGAATCAATCTGGGGAAGGTTTTCCAGATCCAGGATGATATCCTGGAAATTTACGGTAATGAGAAATCGATGGGTAAAAGCCTGGGCAGCGATTTGGTGGCGGGGAAACAAACCGTTCTGACAGTTTTGGCAAGAGAATTATTTCCTGCGGAATGGGCCGGGTATTGGAGGAAAATACAACAGTTGGAGATCGATGAGGCTTTATCGGAATTAAGGGGGTACCTGGAGGAAAAGAATATTTTACAACGCGCAAGGGAATTGGTGGATACGTACGATAAACGGGCACGTGACGATCTGAATGCAGCATTTGGGGGGTATCCGCATATTTTAAAGGAATTTACCGATATGGTCATAAACAGGAAAAAGTAAAGTATTCTTAGAAATCGCACCATCCCGGGAATTCTCGGGGAAACCTTTAAACCATAATCACATACATAAATTACTGAAGAGGCAACTATGATTAGCAGTCAACGAAAAGATCCCGGAAACATGTTTGGAGCCATTTATGATTTTCCCGGACAAATGCAGCAGGCCATTGAAATAGGCGAACGGATTGAACTGAACAATACATACGAAAACATTCGGAATATCGTCGTCGCCGGAATGGGAGGATCGGCAATAGGGGGGGACGTGGTACGGATGTTAATAAAGGACGACCTGAATATTCCTTTTGTCGTCAGCCGAAATTATACCCTTCCGAACTGGGTGAATGAAAATACGTTGGTAATCTGTTCATCCTATTCGGGGAATACGGAAGAAACCTTAAGCGCTTACGAAGAAGCACAAGCAAAAAAGGCACAAATTTGCGGTATTTCAACCGGTGGCGTTTTATCTGAAAAATTGAATGCGGCAGGACTGGACCTGGTTTCTATTCCTGCCGGACTGCAACCCCGCGCCGCCCTGGCATTCTCGTTTATTCCCATGCTTTTCCTTCTGCAAAAAATCGGATTAATCGGTGACGGTTTTCGTGTCGGCCTGGAGTCGGCAATTGAAACATTATCGGTGGAGCGGGAAAAGTATTCTGTTGAAGATGAAAAGAACCCGACCTACAAGCTGGCCCGGAAAATATACAATACGATCCCGATCATATACGGTGAGGCGGATTCCACCGCGATTATCGCCTGCCGCTGGAAAGGACAGTTTTGTGAAAATGCCAAGATGTTGGCGTATGCCAATGAATTACCGGAAATGAACCACAATGAGATTGTCGGCTGGGAGAATAATGCTTCTCTGTTCTCGGATTTATCGGTTATTTGGCTCGTGGATGAATCAAACCATCCGCGGGTATCATTACGTCAAAAAGTTACGCAAAGTATTTTGCAAGATTTGGTTCCACGTCAACAAACCGTGTCCTTTACCGGTAATAACCGGATCGAAAGATTAATCCATCAGATCCATTTTGGTGATTGGGTCAGTTACTGGTGCGCAATGGCCCATAATACCGACCCCTCGCCGGTAAAAAAGATCGATCTTTTGAAAAACGAATTAAAAAAACATGAATAATGATTGTGAGAAGGGGTCTGACTTTATATATTAAGAAGTAGGATAGCTCACAATGATAGCTGTAAAAGTTGATAAAATATCATTCCACCCTCCAAGCCGTAGTTACGCTGTAATTTTGAAGGAAATCAGCGGCATTCGCAAGCTACCGGTCATTGTGGGGGCTTATGAAGCGCAATCGATTGCGCTTGCTCTGGAGTATATGGAGACCCCGCGCCCTTTGACCCATGATCTGATCGGCTCCATCATTCGTCAAATTGAGGGAAAACTTGTCGCCGTCAAGATTACGGAACTGATCGACGGTGTTTTTTATTCCCGTATGGAGCTGAGGGGTAAACTGATCGGTAAACGTTCGATTGATGCCCGGCCAAGCGACGCAATCGCGGTCGCGTTGCGAATGAATACTCCGATTTTGGTCGCCGATCAGGTTATGGATGAGGCGAGTGTTGTAGAGGAAATACCGAAAGAAACCCTTGCCGAATCTCTGCGCAAAGAAGAACCCACGCGGGAAAAATTGGAAAGCCAATTACAAGCGGCTATCGAAGCGGAAGAGTACGAAAAGGCAGCTATACTACGGGATAAAATAAAAGAATTGAACAAAGAATTGAAATCTTAACACGCCCGGGAGATTAATTCTGAAGCATTTCCAGGGCGTTTTGTGCGGCCGCCTGTTCGGCGGTTTTTTTATTCGACCCTAAACCGGCCGGAAAAACATTATTCCCGATTTTGACGTGTACCTCAAAGATTTTATGGTGATCAGGTCCGGTCACATTGGTAATCTGGAACCGGGGACTGCCGATCGAATGGGAGTGGCAGAATTCAATTAAACGACCTTTAAAATTGGTTGCCTGCCAGGCCTCTTCCCGATGTGTCCAGACCGTTTGCATGATTAAATTCAGACAGGGTTTTAATCCACCATCCAAATAAAGGGCTCCCAGTAAGGCCTCAAATAAATTTGCGAGCTGTCGGTCCGCTATTTTTTCCATCTTAAGGTCTACAGTCGGCTCAATTTCCAGGTAATCCAGGAGGTTCAGAAGATTACCCATGGATGCGAGATACGGTTTTTGTACCAAGGCCGCTCGTTTTTGAGTCAATAACCCCTCGTCACCTTCGGTAAATTCCTTCATCAACGCTTTCGTAACCACAATATCGATTACGGCGTCTCCCAGGAATTCCAGGCGTTCGTAATTTTCCCGTGGGCGGGGGTTAACCGATCGGTGGGTAAAAGCCTGGTACAGTAAACGGGGCTCTTTGAATATATAGTTTATCTGTCTTTCAAGAGGAGTGAAGCGGTGTTGTGGTCTTAATATATGTCGGATCGATTTTAAAAAGGATCCCACTCACGCACTCCAGCGACGAATTAATACAACCGCGTTATGTCCTCCGAACCCGAACGTATTTGACATTACCACGTTAATTGGAAATGATTGCGCCTTATTGGGTACGTAATGCAGGTCGCATTCCGGATCGGGGGTGGTATAATTAATGGTAGGGGGAGCAAGGTTGTCTTCGATAGCCTTGATGGCGGCGATTGCCTCAATCGCCCCACTGGCGCCAAGCAGATGCCCGGTCATCGATTTGGTGGAACTGATTTTGAGGGAAGCCGCATACTCACCGAACACTTCCTTAATGGCCGCGGTTTCATTCCTATCGTTGTAGGGTGTTGAAGTCCCGTGGGCATTGATGTAATCGACGTCTTTCGGAGTGAGTCCCGCGTCGCTGATTGCCCTTTTCATGGCCATAACGGCTCCCGCCCCTCCGGGGGCAGGCTGGGTTATGTGAAAAGCATCATTGGTGGAACCATAACCGGCTATTTCCGCCAGAATTGTCGCGCCTCGGGCGCGGGCATGTTCTTCGGTTTCGATGACCAGAATGCCCGCTCCTTCTCCCAGAACGAAACCATCACGATCCTTGTCAAAAGGACGACTGGCTTCGGTGGGGGAATCGTTTCGGGTTGACAAAGCCTTCATATTGGCGAATCCGGCGATGGTTAGGGGGGTGATGCTGGCTTCCGTCCCTCCGGTAATAATCATATCCGCATCACCAACCTGAATGAGTCGGGTAGCGACACCGATGGCATCGGTGGCCGACGCGCACGCTGTAGTTACCGTCTGGTTGGGACCCTGGAGTCCCCAACGAATAGCGATTTGACCGGAGGCGATGTTGGCAATCATTTTAGGAACGAACTGGGGAGATACCCGGCGCGGCCCGCGATTTAATATTGTGGTATGTTGTTGCTCTAAAGTTTGAATACCTCCGACACCGGTTCCCAGGGTCACACCGATTCGGTGTTTTTCAATGGTGTCCCAATCAATGGCCGCCTGGGTAATGGCTTCATGAGCTGCTACCAAAGCCAAAACCGAGAAGCGGTCTAATTTCCGGATCTCACGCGGTTCAAGGAATTGTTCCGGGTCAAAACCTGTCAGTTCGCCGGCGAACTTAACCGGGAAATTTTCAGTATCAAATGTTGTGATATTATTAATTCCGCTCATCCCGGCACATAAGGCTGACCAGTATTCATCAACGTTATTCCCATTGGGAGCCAATACCCCCAGTCCGGTGATCACTATCCGTTTTTTGCTCATATCAGGAAAATTTCTCTATTTTTTGCTTTCAATGTATTCGACGGCAGCCCCAACAGTGGTGATTTTTTCCGCATCTTCATCAGGAATCTCAATGCCGAATTCTTCTTCGAATTCCATGATCAATTCGACGGTGTCCAAAGAATCGGCACCTAAATCATCCACAAATGAGGCTTCCATCACTATCTTGGCTTCTTCGACACCAAGTTTATCCATGATGACCTCTTTAACTTTTTCAAATGTGTCCATCATTTTCTCCTTCGTATTAATTCATAACCATTCCACCGTCAACCGTAAAGGTTTGCCCGGTGATATAATTTGCTTCATCGGAGGCAAGGAAGTGTACCATTACGGCTATGTCCTTTGCTTTGCCGATTCTGCCTAAAGGTATTTGTTTTAACAGCATTTCCCGGTTTTTTTCCGGCAAATCGGTTGTCATATCGGTTTCAATGTATCCAGGGGCGATGCAATTTACGGTAATACCGCGTGCTGCCAATTCCTTAGCGGCGGCCTTGGTAAGACCGATTATCCCGGCCTTCGAAGCGGCGTAGTTTACCTGTCCGGCGTTGCCGATTAATCCCACTATGGAAGAAATATTGATTATTTTCCCGGATCGTTGTTTCATCATCGGGCGCGTAACCGATTTGACACAATTGAAAGCGCCCTTTAAGTTAATATTTAATACCGTATCCCAATCGTTTTCCGACATGCGCAGGAGCAATGTGTCCCGCGTTATACCGGCGTTATTCACCAATATATCAATGCGACCATGCCGGCCGACCAGGGACTTTACTAATTTGTCAACCGTTTGTATGTCCGATACATCACAGGCAAACGCTTCCGCTTTAAGACCTTCTGCCTGCATATCGGCGGCGACTTTTTCAACCGCGGATAAGGTCCTGCTGACACATACTACCATCGCTCCCGCCTGTGCCAATTGTTGTGCGATCGCCAGACCGATTCCGCGCGAAGCGCCGGTAATGAGAGCAATTTTATCCGATAAATCAAACATGTTCGAATTCCTGAAGATCTTTTAAATTTTCAACACCTTTTATCGTTAATCGGCGGTCAATCCGACGATTTAATCCCTGTAATACTTTCCCCGGACCGACTTCCAGAAATTCGGAAATTCCATTTCCGCGCATTCTTGTAATGGTCTCGTGCCAGCGAACCGGATTTTCCAATTGTTGAATCAACGCTGTGCGTATTTCTTCACTATTTGTTATCGGTTCGGCTGTAACGTTTGAGTATACAGGCAAATTAGTGTCCCGAATTTCGATGGAATTCAATTTCTCTGCAAGGGCTTCTCGGGCCGGCGCCATGAGCGGTGAATGGAAAGCCCCGCTTACGTTTAGTTCTATTGCTTTCCGGGCTCCCCTGTCTTTTGAACGGTTCATCGCCTCGTGGACAGCACGGGTCTCTCCGGAAATTACCACCTGTCCGGGCGCATTGTAATTAGCTGCCACAACAATTCCGCCGTCATAATTTTCCGAACAAAGTTGTGTCACCAGGTTATCATCCAGACCAATAATTGCCGCCATTGTACCGGGATTCATTTCACCGGCTTGTTGCATGCTTTCAGCACGAAGTTTTACCAGGGTCAGACCGGTCTCGTAGTCAAAGGCTCCGGCAATTGTCAGGGCCGAATATTCACCCAAACTGTGCCCGGCCGCCGCCGTGGGGATTACCCCTCCTTCCAGCAAAAGTTGACCGATGATTACACTTACGATATAAATGGCAGGCTGTGTATTCCGGGTTTGCTTCAACTCTTCTTCGGGACCGTTAAAAATGATATCCCGGAGATTATAGCCCATGATCTCATTTGCCCGGTCAAAATGGTGTTTCCCCAACTCGGTTTTTAAATACAGATCGGCTCCCATCCCGATTTTTTGAGAAGCCTGACCGGGGAAAAGAAAAGCCGGACTCAACTGTCAAAACCCCAGCGGAACAGCATACTGCCCCAGGTGAACCCGGCGCCAAATGCGGCCAGGAGCAACAAGTCCCCTGTTTTTAAACGTTTTTCTTCCACGGCTTCGTCCAAACCAATGGGGATCGTGGCGGCGGTTGTGTTGCCGTATTTGTTAATGTTAATCAATACCTGATCGTCGGTCAAACCGCATCTTTTGGCGGCCGCGTCAATAATCCGCTTATTGGCCTGGTGAGGGACAAACAGTTTTACATCTTTCCCGGAAATTCCGTTCCGGTCCAGGATCTCGGCGCAGACTTCCGCCATACCTTTAACCGCGAATTTGAACACGATCTTTCCATCCTGTCTGATATAGTGCATACGTTTATCCACGGTTTCGTGTGTGGGTGGATGGAGGCTGCCACCGCCGGGCATAAGTAAATATTCTCCCCCCGATCCATCGGTATGCAAAATGGAATCGATAAATCCGTAAGAATTTGAAGATGGTTCCAATAAAACCCCCCCGGCGCCGTCCCCAAAAAGAACGCAGGTATTGCGATCGGTAAAATCAAGGATGGAACTCATCGTGTCAACACCGATAACCATGACTTTTTTGTACCCGCCCGATTCGATCAATCTTGACCCGGTTTCCAAAGCGTATAAAAAGCCGGTGCAGGCCCCTGAAAGATCAAAACCCCAGGCGTTGGCGGCGCCGATATTTCTTTGAACCAAAGCCGCCGTGGCGGGGAATAACATGTCCGGGGTGACCGTGGCGACAATGATTATTTCGATTTCGGTCGGATCGCTCCCGGAACGTTCCAATAATGTATTGGCGACGTGAGTCGCCATGTGAGATGATGCCTGCCCTTCGGCAACAATGTGTCGTTCAACAATTCCTGTGCGAGTTCGAATCCACTCGTCGGAAGTGTCAACCATTTTCTCTAAGTCGGAATTCGTTAAAATCCGTTCTGGTAGGTAACGCGCGGATGCTGTGATGGTTGCTTTCACCGGTTGACTCCTATATGTTCGGCTAAACCTATTCTTGTGTCTTCAATTAGATTAAAATCAATGCATTTTATTGCAACTTGTATGGAATTTTTTATCGACTTGGGGCCGGAGCTTCCATGAGCGACGATGGAAACGCCGTTTACTCCCAGCAGGGGCGTTCCCCCGTGTTCTTCATAATCAAATTTTTTCCGGATTTCCCTGAAAACCGGTTTGAGGATCAGGGCCCCCAACTGGTAAAATATTTTTTTCCTGATTTTGGCCTTTATTTCCGATTCGAAAATGCTTATCCAGCTTTCTCCGAATTTTAACAGCGTGTTGCCCACGAAACCGTCACACACAAGGACATCGGCCTGGCTGTTTAACAGGTGTCGGCCTTCTATATTGCCGATAAAATTGGGAAGCTCCGATTTTAAAAGTTGGTACGTTTCCTGATATAGTTCACTACCCTTATTTGGCTCTTCGCCGATGTTGATAAGCCCGATTCGCGGGTTTTTACACCCCTCCACGTGTTCGAGGTAATGGGCCGCCATGATGGCAAATTGCAATAAGTGGAGGGGTTTGGCGTCTGGATTGGCGCCGACGTCACACAGGATTTTACCACGGGTGTTGGTGGGGATATAAACGCTTAATGCCGGTCGGTGGACGTTAGGAATGCGCCCCAGGAGCAGGAGCGAAGCGGCAAGCATGGCTCCCGTATTACCGGCGCTGATAAATCCGTCGGCCCGGCCTTCTTTAACGAGCTTTATTCCCCGAACCAGAGAAGAATCGGGTTTCGACTTAATTACTTTCGAAGCCCGGTCGCTCATGCTCACAACCTGGGTAGTGGGATAAACGGACAAACGATTGGGGATCGGGTGGGGCAATTCCTTGTCAATAGCCTCCTTGTCTCCGACAAGAATCAATTTAACATCGTCGGGCGTTTCTGAAAGCGCTTGCAACGCTCCCTGAACGATTGCCGCCGGGGCAAAATCACCCCCCATGGCATCCAGGGCTAATATCATTTGAGAGTTATGACTCCGTCGGGGAAATGACTGGTCGACCGCGATAATAACCGCAGTTAGGGCAGGCACGGTGAGGCATCTTGGTCTGCCCACATTGAGGACATGTCATATATGCCACTGTGGCTGCTTTATAGTGTGTCCGGCGTTTCCTGCTACGGGCTTTTGATTGTCGTTTCTTAGGTAATGCCATTAATACTCCTTAAAGTCTTTATACCGATAAAATCGTCATCTGATTAATTTTTCAAGAGCTCCCCAAGGATTATTACCTTGTTGGACCTCGCAGGTACAGGTATGTTTATTTTTATTGGTACCGCAGTGAGGACAAAGCCCCTGGCAATCTTCTTTGCACAATTTTTTCATAGGTTCTTCCAGGGCAACCAGATCGTGAAAAACAGGATTAAGATCGATTTCCTCCATTGAATAGGGAAACCAGATAATGTCCGCTTCGGTTGCGCTAATAAGCTGTTCGTTCGCGGTAAGCCATAATTCGAATTCAGCGCTGCAGGCTCGCCGATAATCTTCCAGACAGCGGTCACAAATTTCAATAAACGGAATGGAAATTATCCCAATTAATTTGAACCCATCCGGAATTGGTTCGGAGGTGATTTCACACCGGATCGAATTCTCGTAGAAATTGAGACCTTCCAGCACAAGGGATTTCGTTGGAATGTCAAAGAGCTTATGTTGAATTCCCCCTGCTAATTCGGAACGTAACAGCTTCATTTTTAGCCCGGAAAAGTACCGCTTTATCTCAGTCTAAACAAGCACAAATAGAAGATCTATCAGCGCTATATTTTGGTATAATTTACGGTTTAGTTTGTATCGGAAGAAGCGGCGTTTTCTTCGTTGTTATTATTTTCCCCACTCTCATCGGAACCGGTATCATCCGCCTGCTTTTCTTCGGAATCAGCTTCATCATCAAATGTGGACGTGTCATCATCATCT
>Ga0256830_1000161_pt1 | contig 60543 bp, 54 predicted proteins | sample 128326metaG_FD_190537 | JGI IMG/M metagenome (GOLD analysis project Ga0256830, IMG submission 190537) | Hydrothermal vent microbial communities from Lau Basin, Pacific Ocean - 128-326 | ecosystem: Environmental > Aquatic > Marine > Hydrothermal vents | place: Pacific Ocean: Lau Basin | collected... | reverse complement strand
CGAACGCCGTGTACTGGGCCAGCCCCTCGTTCGCCAGCACCCGTGTGATCGCCGCCGTCAGCGTGGTCTTCCCGTGGTCCACGTGCCCGATCGTCCCTATGTTCACGTGCGGCTTCGTTCTCTCGAACTTTTCCTTGGCCATGGCGGTCTCTCCTCGTCGATGGCTCCCGAAAGTCAGACAAACAAAAACCGCCCGACCACCGCGGGGCGGGCCGGGGGATTGGGTTCACGAGCTGGAGCCCACGACCGGACTTGAACCGGTGACCTCTTCCTTACCAAGGAAGTGCTCCACCGCCTGAGCTACGTGGGCCCTCGAACCGCACTCTATAAGGTTGGAGCGGGAGACGGGTCTCGAACCCGCGACCCTCAGCTTGGAAGGCTGATGCTCTAGCCAACTGAGCTACTCCCGCTACCGGGCGGAAGAAAGTGGTGGTGGGGGGAGGATTCGAACCTCCGAAGGCGTCGCCGGCAGATTTACAGTCTGCTCCCTTTGACCACTCGGGAACCCCACCACGAAATCGCCTCAATCTCTCTTGGAGCTGGCGGTGGGACTCGAACCCGCAACCTGCTGATTACAAGTCAGCCGCTCTGCCAGTTGAGCTACGCCAGCCGGAAACCGCAGGGATCCGCGCCCCCGCGAAGGAACGGGGATGCTAGACCAACGGCCGGAACGTGTCAAGGGGGAAGACGAGCTTTTTCCCACTCCCTCCTGACCAGGGCCAGAGCCTCGTTGCGGGTGGCCACCTCGCCCCGGGCCTCGGCCTCGGCCACCGTCCGTAGCAGCCGGCCCACCTCCGGCCCCGGGGGCACGCCCAGCTCGACCAGATCCCGGCCCCGCAAGAGCGGTGGGATCTCCTGCTGGTCGCGCTTGCGCCAGTACAGGCCCAGCACCTCTGCCGCCGTGCGCTCCACCGCCTCGCGGGCAGGAGGCGCCGGGCCCGTGGCCCGCTCGTCCGCCACCGACAGGAGCACGGCCTCGGGGGTCTCGGCCCGAAGGTCCCGAAGGTAGCGCAGCCGGGCCCGCTCGGTGGGGGGGCTCTGGCGCGAGAGCTGGAACAGCCGCAGGTGGGCAGCCACGGCCCTCTGGGCCGCGCCCCGGGCCCGGCGCCCCGCCCGCAGCCCGGCCAGAACTCCCCGAAGCAGGTGCCCCCCCCGGGTCTCGTGACCGGTGAACCGGCGGCGGCTGCCGTCCAGGGAGGCGCACTCGGGCTTGGCCAGGTCGTGGAGGTAGGCGGCGAGCACCAGCAGGGCCCGACGGGTGACCCCCTCCTCCAGCTCCTCGGCCAGGTGCTCCCGCAGGCGGTCGGGTCGGGGCATCCACGGCTCCCCCTCGGCCAGCCGCTCGGCCTCCTCGGCCGTGCGCAGGGCGTGCTCCCACAGGTCGTGGGCATGGTAGTCGCCCTGATCGAACCCCCGCCAGCCCCTCACGAACGGGAACAGCACCTCCAGCACGCCGTGGGCGGCCATGAGGCGCAGCCCCCTGCTGCCCCCGGGCAGGCCCAGGCAGGCGAACAGCTCCGTGCGGATCCGCTCCGGGGCCACCCGGGCTAGGCCTGGGGCGGCGTGAGCCAAGGCCCGGACGAGGGCCGGATCGAGCCCCAGCCCCAGCCCCACGGCAAACCGGTACGCCCGAAGAACCCGTGCCGGGTCCTGCTCCAGGGCCGAGGGCCCGCACAGCCGCAGCCACCCCTCTGCCATGTCCCGGAGCCCTCCTAAAGGGTCCACCAGGCCCCGGGCCCCGCCCAGCTCCCAGGCCATGGCGTTCACGGTGAAGTCTCGGCCTGCCAAGTCCTCGACCAGGGTGGGAGCCCGCAAGGGGGCCAGGTCCACGGTCACCCCGCCCCCCAGGGCCACACGCCACACACCCCTACCCTCGTCCAGGGGAAACGCGGTGCCCCGCCCCAACCGCGCCAGTTCGGAGGCGACTCGATCCGCCCCCCCCGGCAGGGCCAGGTCCAGGTCGGGCGGCTCCGGGCGCCCGAGGGCAAGGTCACGCACCGCGCCACCCACCAACCACGCCGTTGTCACCCCGGCCCGTGCCAAGGCCTCGCGCAAGGACTGGGCCCGGGGCGAGCGCTCCCACGCCTCCAGTCGGGACAGCAACCCCTCAACTTCCTCCCGGCCTGCCCTTGGAATGGTGTATACTTTCGCGTTTTCCGGGTTGTGCTTGCCCATGATCCGTCCCAGGCGCCTGCGAGGAGCCCATGTCAAAAGTGATGCTGGTCAACGTAGTCAACGAGGAGGAGAGCCGGATCGCCATCGTGGCCGACGGGCTCCTCGAAGAGGTGGCGATCGAGACCGCCCAGGTGGAACGTCTCGAAGGAAACATCTACAAGGCCCGGGTCGTCAAGGTGGTCCCCAGCCTGGACGCCGTGTTCGTGGACTTCGGGGCCGAGAAGAACGGTTTTCTGCCACTGGAGGACATTCACCCCAGATACTTCCCGAACGGGAGACGATCCACCTCGGCGATGAAAACAGGGCAGGAGCTGCTGGTTCAGATACGCAAAGGCGAGGTGGGGCAGAAGGGGGCCGCCCTCACCACGTACATCAGCCTGCCCGGCCGGTACTTTGTCCTGATGCCCTACGTGGCCAAGCGGGGGGTGTCGAAGAAGATCGAGGACGAGGCGACCCGCAAGCAGCTCCGCGACGCCCTGGACGCGGCACAGATCCCCGAGGAGATGGGCTACATCGTCCGCACGGCGGCGGAGGGCCGCACCAAACAGGAGCTCACCCGCGATGCCAACTACCTGCTGCGGCTGTGGAAGCGCATCCTGAGGGACGCCGAGGACGCACCCGTGCCGAGCCTGCTGTACCAGGACTCGGACATCGTGATCCGCACCATTCGCGACTACTTCACCCCTAGCGTGGAGGAGGTGTGGATCGACAACCCGGAGGTGTTCGAGCAGGTCCGGCGGTTCTTCCAGGCCGTGATGCCGTGGTACACGCGGAGGGTGAAGCTCCATCAGCGGCGCACCCCGATCTTCGCCCGGTACAACGTGGAGCAGCAGCTGGCCACGATCTACGAGAAGAGCGTACCGCTGCCCTCGGGCGGGTCCATCGTGATCGAGCAGACCGAGGCGCTGGTCAGCATCGACGTGAACTCGGGCGGGTCGTTTCAGGGCAAGGACATCGAGGAGACCGCACTGAGGGTCAACGAGGAGGCGGCCCGGGAGGCCGCCCGGCAGCTGCGACTGCGGGACCTGGGAGGCCTGATCGTGATCGACTTCATCGACATGAGAGGCTCCGGGAACCGCAGTGCCGTGCGCCGCGCCCTCCAGAAGGCCCTGAAGGAGGACAAGGCCCGCACGCGCGTGGGGTCCATTTCCCAGTTCGGCCTCCTGGAGCTGTCGCGCCAACGGCTCAAGCCCGGGGCGGCTGCGGCCGTGACCCGACCGTGCCCCTCCTGCCGGGGGTCGGGCCGGGTGCGGTCGCCGGAGAGCTTCGCCCTATCGGTGCTTCGCATGATCCAGGCCGAGCTACCCCGCAAGGAACTGCGTCAGGTGCGCGTGGGAGTGCCGGCCGACGTGGCCGCCTTGATCGTGAACCGCAAGCGGCGGCGCCTGGCGGACTGGGAGCGGGAGTTCGAGACATCGGTGCAGGTGTTCTCTGAGCCCCACCTGGGCCCCAACGACTACTTTTTCGTGTTCGTAGAGAATGGAACCCCCCGGATCGAGACCAACACCACCGACGTGCCCCCCGAGCTGGTGGCGGCGTACCACGGGATCCCCGAGCCCCCCACTCGCATCCAGCGGGCGCCGGCGTACATCCTGATGGACGAGGAGCCGGAAGAGGAGGAAGAGCCCTCGGCCCCCGAGGCCGAGGAGGCCGAGACCCAGCCCCTCGCCAAGAAGAAGCGACGGCGCCGACGCCGGAAGAAGAAGACGGCGCCAACCGAGGCCCTGCCGGCCGAGGCAAGCGAGCCCACACCGGAAGGGGACACTCAACCGGAGGGAAAAAGCTCGGAACAGGAGGCCGGCGGGGAGCCCCCGGGGGAAGAGGCCGAGCCGGAGGAGACCGAGGCCCAGCAGTCCGTCAGGAAGAAGCGCCGGCGCCGGCGCCGCAAGAAGAAGCCGGTCCCGGCCGACGCCGGGGGGGAGCCTGAGGAGGCGGTGGGGGAACCGACACCGGCCGGGGTTCCCCCCCCAGAGGCCGAGCCCCAGGCCGAGGCCGACGGGGCCGAAAAGCCCCAGCCGAAACGTCGCAGGACCCGAGAAAAGGCTCCGGAGCCGGTGGAGAAGGCCATCTCGCCCCCCCCGCCCGAGCCCCAGGAGCCCCCCTCCGGATCCGAGGCCGACAAGGGGGCAGAGTCCAAGCCCAAGCGCCGCAGGACCCGCAGGAAGCCCCAGGAGCCAACCCAAACCGATGCGGCAGCGCCCGATGCAGTGGGCCCGGCCGAGACGGGCGACGAGAAAAAAACCAACCGTCGGCGACGGACCTCCCGAAAGAAAACCGAGGAGCCCGCCCAGTCGGACGTGGCCCAGCCCGCTCCCCCGGAAGAGGCCGGCAGCGAGGAGCAGCCCAAGCCCAAGCGCCGCAGGACCCGCAGGAAGGCTGAAGAGCCGACCGAGGGCCACGGAGAAGCCGGCTCCAGCGGCGACACGGGGGAAGGAGTCGGCGAGGGGTGACCCGGGGCCGACGCCTGAGCGGCACCAACGACCGGGCACCGCCCCATCCTTGACCCCCTCACGATCGGTTTGCTAGCGTTTCTGAGTTTGTGCCGATCCGCACACTTCTTCGCGTTCGTCGTTTTCGGAACCAAAAGGGAGGTCCGCCGTGTACAAATACCGCCTGCTCGCCCCAGGCCCCACCCCTGTTCCCGACGAGGCCCGGCTGGCCATGGCCCGGCCCGCTCTTCACCACCGGGAGCCCGAGTTCAGGCCCGTCTTCGCCGCGTGCCGCGAGGGGCTGCGGTACGTGTTCCAGACCCAGCGGGACGTGCTGATCCTGGCCGCGTCGGGCACCGGCGCCATGGAGGCCGCGGTGACCAACTTCCTGCGGCGGGGGGATCGGGCCCTGTACGTGAACGGCGGAAAGTTCGGGGAGCGGTGGGGCAGGATCCTCGCCGCATACGGCTGCGATCCGGTGGAGGTCAAGGTGGAGTGGGGCCGGGCGGTGGACCCGGGCGAGATCCGTCGGGCCCTGGACGCGGACCCGGCCATCCGGGCCGTGTACGTGCAGGCCAGCGAAACCAGCACGGCCGTGCGCCACCCGGTGGAGGAGCTCGCCCGGATCACCCGGGCCCGGGACGTTCTCCTGGTGGTGGATGGCATCACGGCCGTGGGAGTGTTCCCCCTACCCATGGACGATTGGGGCATCGACGTGGTGGTCACGGGCAGCCAGAAGGCCCTAATGCTCCCGCCGGGGCTCGCGTTCATCGCCTGGAGCGAGAAGGCCGACCGGTTCCTCGAGACCTCAGACCTGCCGCGGTACTACTTCGACCTCAAGAGCGAGCGCAAGAAGCAGGCCGACAACCAGACGGCCTACACGCCAGCGGTGAGCCTGATCGTGGGGCTCAGGGAGGTGCTGGACCGGATCCGGGCGGAAACCCTGGAGGGGGTCCACGGCCGCACCGCCCTCATGGCTAGGGCCACCCGCGAGGCGGTGAAGGCCCTGGGGCTGGAGCTGTTCGCCCCTGACAGCCCCAGCGACGCTTGCACCGCCGTCAAGGTGCCCGAGGGAGTGGACGGCCAGGCCCTCAAGAAAGCGCTGCGGGAACGGTTCTCCATGACCGTGGCCGGCGGCCAGGACCAGGCCAAGGGCAAGATCGTTCGGATCTCCCACATGGGGCACGTGGATCCATTGGACGTGGTCGGGGCCTTGGCAGCCTTGGAGCTCGCCCTCAACGAGCTAGGTCATCCCGTGGCCGTGGGCACCGGCGTGGCCAAGGCCCTTTCGATTCTGGGAGAAGCATAAGATGAAGCGGGTGCTCGTCAGCGACAACCTCTCGGCCCGGGGGCTGGAGATCCTCCGAGCGGCAGAGGACCTCGATGTGGACGTAAAGACCGGCCTCGAGCCCGAGGAGCTTCAGGCGGTCATCGGGGGGTACGACGCCCTGGTGATCCGATCGGGCACCAGGGTCACGGCCAAGGTGCTCGAGCGAGCGAGCCGGCTCAAGGTGATCGGTCGGGCCGGCATGGGCGTCGACAACGTGGACGTGCCCGAGGCCACAAAGCGGGGGGTGGTGGTCATGAACACCCCCGGCGGCAACTCGGTCACCACGGCCGAGCACGCCCTGGCCCTGATCATGAGCCTGGTGCGGAACATCCCGCAGGCCACCATGAGCATGAAACAGGGGAAGTGGGAGAAGAAGAGGTTCCAGGGCCACGAGCTGTGCGGCAAGACCTTGGGGGTGATCGGCCTCGGGAACATAGGCTCCATCGTGGCCGACCGGGCCCAGGGGCTCAAGATGAAGGTGGTGGGGTACGACCCCTACCTGAGCCAGGAGCGTGCCGCCGAGCTGGGGGTGGAGCTTTTGGACCTGGACGGGCTGTACCAGCGGGCCGACATCATCACGGTGCACGTGCCCCTGCTCGACGAGACCCGGAACCTGATCGGGCGGGACGCCTTCGCCCGGATGAAGGAGGGGGTGTATTTGGTGTGCGCGGCACGGGGGGGCATCGTGGATGAGGAGGCGCTCGTCGAGGCGCTCGACAGCGGCAAGGTGGCCGGCGCCGCCCTGGACGTGTTCCGCGAGGAGCCGCCGGGGCTCACCCCCCTGGTGGCCCACGAGCGGGTGGTGTGCACGCCCCACCTGGGCGCCAGCACGGTGGAGGCCCAGGACGCCGTGGCGATTCAGGTGGCCGAGCAGATCGTGGGCTACCTGCAGCGGGGCATCATCCGCAACGCCGTGAACGTGCCCAGCGTGCCGGCCGAGGTCCTCAACCAGATGGCCCCCTACCTGGACCTGGCCCGGAGCTTGGGCCGGCTCCAGGCCCAGCTCGGGGTCGAGGGCCTCAAGGCCGTGGAGCTGCAGTACTCCGGCCGGATGGCCGAGGGTCGGACCGGCCTGCTCACGGCCGCGGCCCTGGAGGGGCTGCTGGCCGTGAGCGTGGGTGAGCGGGTGAACCTGGTCAACGCACCGGTGCTGGCTCGGGAACGGGGCATCCGGGTATCGGAGACCACGGCCAAGAACGGCGAGGACTACACGGCCATGATGCGGCTTCGGGTGGAGACCACCCAGGGCCGATTCAGCCTGGCCGGGGCCATCTTCGGACGGCGGGAGCCACGGCTGGTGGAGATCGACGGCATCCCGATCGAAGCGATCCCCCAGGGAGACTTGCTGGTGTTCTGGAACTATGACCGGCCGGGCCTGGTGGGTAGCATCGGCACCACCCTGGGCCGCCACCAGATCAACATCGGCCAGATGCAGTTCGGCCGTGAGGCCCCGGGAGGCCGGGCCGTGACGGTGGTCAACGTGGACTCACCGGTCCCGCCCGAGGTCCTGGAAGAGCTGCGCGGGCTTCCCAACGTGGTGAGCGTGACCCCGGCCCGCCTCTGATCGGACGTTTTCGATGACACACCCCTTCGGCCGGGCTGGGCAGCCCGCTCGGCACCGCGAACTGCCCCCGGGTCTGTCGGACCGCCTACCGGCCGAGGCCCGTCGGCTCCACGCCGTGCGCGAAAGCTGCCTCACCGAGCTGGAGCGGTGGGGCTACCGGCTTCTGACGACTCCGCTGCTCGAGCACGCCGACACCTTCGAGCCGGCTCTGCCCGATCCCGGGGACGAGACGTTCCTGTACCGGTTCGTGGACCGCACCACCGGACACGTGTTGGCCATCCGGGCAGACTTCACCCCCCAGGTGGCCCGAGTGGTGGGTACCCGGTTCCAGGGGGCCACCCTCCCCCTGCGGTTGTGCTACGAGGGCTCGGTGGTGCGTCACGTGCCCGAGCGCCGGGGCATGTCCCGGGAGATCCCCCAGGTGGGGGCCGAGTTTCTGGGGGTGGTGGACCCTGAGGCGGACGCCGAGGGGATCGCCCTGGTCGTGGCGTGCCTGCGATCGGCCGGCGTGACCGGGTTTAAGGTAGACCTGGGCCAGGTGGAGTTCTTCCGGGGCATCGTGGGCGACCTGGACTTTTCCCCCGAGGACCTGGAGACGCTGCGCAACGCCGTGGCCCGCAAGGATCTGAGCGACCTGGAACGGATTCTGTCGGACCTACCGATCCCGGATCGCCGAAAGGAGATCCTGGCCGAGCTGCCCCTGTTGGCCGGAGGCACCGAGGTGCTGGATCGGGCCTCGGACCTGGTGGACACGGCCCACAGCCTCCGGGCCCTGGAGAACCTGGCCCGGGTGGTGGAGCTGGTGGGCGTACACGGCCAGGCCGAACACATTACCGTGGACCTGGGGGAGATCCGGGGTATCGACTACCACACCGGGGTGATCTACGAGGCGTTCGTGCCTCACGTAGCCACCCCTTTGGTGCGCGGCGGCCGGTACGACCGCTTGTGCGGGGCATACGGCCGGGAGCTCGCGGCCACGGGGTTTTCCCTGGATCTGGCCGCGGTTCTCGCGGCCCTGGGCCCGGCCGAACCGCGGGCCGAGGGCGTGTTCCTGATCAACTTCGAGCCCGACCGGCGGCGGGCGCTGCTCCTTGCCCGTCGGCTGCGGCACGCCGGGGCTCGGGCCGCCAGGGACCTGATCCGCAGGCCCCTGGACGAGTCCCTGGCCCACGCCAAGGCCCAGGGGTTCCGCTGGGCCCTGGTGGTGGATCCCAAGGTGGCCCCCCGGGTTCGTTGGATCGATCTCCTCACCGGTGGGACCGAGGTCCTGACCGAAGACGACGCCGCCTCGCGGGCGGGCGATGCAGGAGCGAGCGCATGCCGAACGTAGTGGTGATTGGCGCCCAGTGGGGCGACGAAGGCAAGGGCAAGGTGGTGGACCTGTACGCGGGCGAGGCCGAGGCGGTCGTGCGGTTCCAAGGCGGGAACAACGCGGGGCACACCCTGGTGGTGGAGGGGAAAAAGATCATCCTCCACCTGATCCCCTCGGGCATCCTGCACCCGGGCACCGTGTGCTGCATCGGCAACGGCGTGGTGGTGGACCCGCAGGTGCTCCTAGAGGAGATCGACGGCCTGCGGAAAAAGGGCCGGTGGCCCGGGGACGACGCCCTGGTGGTGAGCGGCGCGGCACACGTGATCCTGCCGTGCCACCGAGAGCTGGACAGGGCCCGGGAGGGCCGGGCCGGACGAACCCAGATCGGCACCACCGGCCGGGGCATCGGACCATGCTACGAGGACAAGGCCTCTCGGAGGGGCGTGCGGGTGGCCGACCTGCTGGAGCCCGAGGCGCTCCTCCCCAAGCTCGAGGCGCTGCTGGACGAACGAAACGCCTTGCTGCGCCACCTGGGGGCCCCAACATTCGATACCCGGGCCGTGTGGGAGGAGCTGTGCACAGCGGGCGAGAGGATCCGGTCGTTCGTGGGCGACGTCACGGGCCGGCTCCACCGGTGGACCCGGGAGGACCGCAAGGTGCTCCTCGAGGGGGCCCAGGGTACTTTGCTGGACATCGACCACGGCACCTACCCCTTCGTCACCAGCTCGAACACCACGGCTGGCGCGGCGTGTACCGGAACCGGCTTGCCGCCTCGCGACCTGCACGCGGCCGTGGGCATCACCAAGGCCTACGTGACCCGGGTGGGGGCCGGGCCGTTCCCCACCGAGCTCCACGATGCCATGGGCGACCGACTCAGGGAGCGGGGCGGTGAGTTCGGCAGCACCACGGGCCGCCCCCGGCGGTGCGGCTGGCTCGATCTGGTGGCGTTGCGCTCCGCGTGCCGGATGAACGGGCTCACCGGCCTGGCCGTGACCAAGCTGGACGTGCTTGAAGGGATCGATCCGATTCGGGTGTGCACGGCCTACCGCCTGGACGGGGAACGGGTGGACCACGTGCCGGCCCGGGCCGAGGACCTGGAGCGGTGCGAGCCGGTGTACGAGGAGCTGGCCGGCTGGACCGAGCCCCTGGCCGAGGCCCGCAGCCCGGAGGACCTGCCCGCCAACGCCCGGGCGTTCCTGGACCACGTGGCCGAGGCCACGGGGTGCCCGGTGGTGCTCGCATCGGTGGGCCCGGGGCGCGAGCAGACCGTGGAGTTCGCCAACCCCTTCACCCTGTGCGACTGATACTAAGGCCTACGAAGGTATTGCCGGACGCGGGTGGGGGACTGGTTCCGGCCGGGCGCGAGTGCGGCACCCCCTTCGCCGCGCCTTCGCATGCCGTCGTCAGCCCGGTAGGCCGGGGCTCTGGTGGCGGAAGTTCCTGAACTTACAGGGCGATCTAGGCCGGGTGAGGGCGCGGCGACGTAAGGGGCCGCGCCCGGCTCTCCACCAGCCCCCCACCCGCTGGTTCCCTTGTGAACGCCGGGGATCTGACAATAGTTCCGTTGGTATTAGTACCAAGTTGGGGTCGAGCCGAGATCCATCCGGGGGCCGGAAGTCCGGTTGACACGGGTCCTGGGCTCGTGTATAAAGGCGCGCCTTATCGGCGTGGGCCGTTAGCTCAGCTGGCAGAGCATCTGACTTTTAATCAGAGGGTCCCAGGTTCGAATCCTGGACGGCTCACCATCCCTTGGGACACCCCGGGGCCCTCCGTGCGGCCCCGTTTTCGTTCGAACCGTTCCGATTCCGTCCCCATCGTCTAGCCTGGCCCAGGACACCGGCCTTTCACGCCGGCGACGGGGGTTCAAATCCCCCTGGGGACGCCATTTTCTCAAAAACGGCCCGGACCGGCGACCCTGCCGTCTGGGCCGTTTTGTTGTGTTGCACCGGGGCTGCGCCGGTCCCCTACTCGCCCCGGATCATGATGAGGAGCATCTTGAACCGCTTCTCCGCCCGCACCGAGTGGGGCACGTTTGCGGGCATGACCACGAGCTCCCCCGTCCCGGCCCGGACCTCCTTGCCGCCGATCACCAGCAGGGCCTCGCCGTCCACGATCTGGACCACGGCGTCGAAGGGCGCGGTGTGCTCGCTGAGGCCCTGCCCCTCGTCGAAGGCGAAGAGCGTGAGCGTTCCGGCCTTGCGGTCCACGAGCGTGCGGCTCACGATCGAGCCCTCCGCGTACTCCACGAAGCTCGCCAGGTCGATCGGGGTCGAAACGGGGGCCTTGGATGCCATGGCCAAACCTCCTCATGTCGGTTCTGAATGTCCTGTGGCACAATGAGGGTACCCGAGTTCCCCACCTCCGCAACACCCCTTCCCCCAGGAGGAACCCCCTTGCACACGAGCGAGCTCACCCTGACGACCCCGGTGGGTCCCCTCACCCTCGTGGCCGAGGGCGGGGCCTTGGTGGCCATCCGGTTCGGCGCCGGGGGCCCCACGGCCGCCCCTGCCGATACGATCCTCGCCCAGGCGGTTCGGGAGATCGAGGAGTACTTCGCGGGGGAGCGGACCCGGTTCACGGTGCCGGTCCGGTTCCCTGCGGGGGCCTCCGCGTTCCGGCTCCGGGTGTGGGAGGCCCTCCGGCAGATCCCCTTCGGGGAGGTACGCACCTATGGCGAGCTGGCCCGGGCGCTGGGCACCAGCCCTCGGGCTGTGGGCGGGGCCTGCCGCCACAACCCGGTGCCCCTCGTGGTGCCCTGCCACCGGGTGGTGTCCCGGTCCGGCCTGGGGGGGTACGCGGGAGACTGGGAAAAGGGCGCCGCAGGCTCGGTGAAGCGGTTCCTCTTGGAGCTGGAGGCCCGCTCCCGTGGGTGAGGGCGGGCCGAGGCCGGCCGTGGGGTGGGTGGGGCACCCCTTCTTCCGCCACCATCGTACGGGGGCCGACCACCCCGAGTCTCCCCTGCGGCTCGAGGTGATCGAGGGGGTTCTGGAAGCCCAGGGTCTCTTGGGCAGGCTCGTGCGGCTCAGGTTCGGCCCGGCCACGGCCCAGGACCTGGCCCTCGTCCACCATCCCGCCTACGTGGAGCTCCTGAGGCTCGCCTGCGAGAGCGGGTTCGGGCACATCGCAGAGCCCGAGACCCGGATCTGCCCCGAGAGCTTCGAGGTGGCGTCCTGGGCCGCTGGCGGCGTGCTGGCGGCCGCCGACGCCGTGATCCACGGCCGCGTCGGCCAGGCGTTCTGCGCCGTACGGCCTCCGGGGCACCATGCCGGCCCCGACCGGGCCGGGGGCTTCTGCCTGGTGAACCACGCGGCCCTGGCGGCAGAGCACGCCCTCCGGCGCGGGGGCCTCGCCCGGGTGGCCGTGGTAGACCTCGACGCCCACCACGGCAACGGCACCCAGGCCATGTTCTGGGATCGAGCGGACGTGCTCTACGTCTCGGTCCACGAGCACCCTTTGACCCTCCCATACCCCGGTACGGGCTGGCCCGGAGAGACCGGGGCAGGGCCCGGCGTGGGGTTCACCCGGAACCTCTGCCTCGCCCACGGCGCCGGAGACGACGAGCTCGCGGCCGCCCTGGAGGACGCGGTGCTCCCCGAGCTCGAATCGTTTCGGCCGGAGCTCCTGGTCGTCTCCATGGGGTTCGATGCGCTCGCCACGGACCCCTTGGCCCATCTGACGGTGCGATCCGGGGGGTTTGGCCGGGCCACCGAGCGGCTCGCGGAGGCGGCCCGGGTCCTGTGCGGGGGAAGGATCGTGAGCGTGTTGGAGGGGGGGTACGACCTTGTGGGACTGGGGCCGGCCGTGGGGGCCCACGTGAGGGCGCTCCTGGGTCCCGGCGACGATGAGCACGCCTCCACTTCGGCGGATGGGTAGTTCCCACGAAGACCGCCGGCCCCGTGATTCGAACCCACGGAGGGCGCGGGGGAGCCGGCTCACCAGCACCTGGCGGCAGAAGCGGGTCCGGCCGAAAAACCGTTGACCGACGACCGGCGACCGCTTTTACACCGTGAGCAGGGTCGCCACGGCGTGGCACAGGAGCTGGCCCTGGCCGGCCTTCGCTTGCACCTGCACCGTGGCCACTCGCCGACCCAGTCGAAGGATATCTGCCCGGGCGACGATGCGGGCGCCCGGGCCGGCCGGCCGCATGAAGTGCAACTCCAACCCCTCTGTGGTGAACCGCAGCCCCGAGGGCAGCAGCCGACCCGGGAAGAAGGCCACGGTGTCCACCAGGGCGGCCAGCACGCCGCCGTGGAGGCCCCCCAGATAGTTGCCGTGGCGCTCGTCCACCGTCACGGCCATCACGGCCGTCTCCGGCCCCACCTCCAACAGCTCGAACCCCAGATGCCGGGCCAGGGCGATTCCGGCAAAGATCTCCCGGGCCCGCTCGTACCAAAACGCCTCGTCCACCGGTTCGTTCTCCTCGTTCGGTTTCCTCGCCCCCCACACGTACGAACGGGCGGCCCGTGGGGGCCGCCCGTTCTACGGGAAGGCGGCGGGGATCATGCTCTCACGTCCAGATTCGCTCCCACCCCAAGCGCCTGGAACAACTCTGCCGCAAGCACCTCCTGGGTGTCCAGAATCTTCTTCAAGACCCCCGTGCCGGCCTCATCCTGGAGCCGGCCGGCCTCGATCCCGATCATTTCCTCGATGAGACCCGTGGTGAGGTCGCCGTTCCCCAGCGCCCTGAGATCCATCTTCGTCCTCCTCGCCCCCCCATCCTTCGCGCTCTATCGGCGCTCCGTCGTGCAACCTTGACCCGGCCGGACGAGCCCGCCCCCCTACTCCCCAGCCACCCCCACCTCGGCCCGCGTGGCGGCCATCTCCACGAGGGGCACCTTCCAGCCGGGTCGGCCCAGATACGCATCGGCCACCCCCTGGGGCAGGCTCCGGTACAGGAGACGGGCGACCACCTCGAAGGGCCCCTTCGCCCCCGGGGGCAGGGAGATCTCGAACCGCTCGGTCACGGCCCCGCGGGGCGGGATCGAGGTGTCCCGCACGATCCGGGCGATACGCCAAGGCTTCCACGTGGGCCGGCCGTCGGCATCCATGGCCTGGGCCCCGAACCGCCGGGCCTTCGGGTCCAGCCGGCGTCCCTCGCCGAGACCGCCGCTTTGGAACACCACTTGCCCGTCCTTGCCCAGATCCCGGACGGTCACCTCGAGCCACATCTCCCGAAGCTCCGTCATGGATGTGGGCAGGTTGTGGCCCGCCCTGGCGTTCTCTACCCGCACCCCAACCTCCAGGACCCGGCTCGGCGCCACCGTATCGGGCACGACCAGCTCCAACCGGGCCGCGCTCTGAAGCCTCAGCCGGGCCTCGTTGGCACGGGTCCACTGGTTCAACAGGGTGGTGACGGCTGCGTTGGCCCCGGTGAAGTCGTGGTCGAAGAACGGGGTGCGCTCCGTGTCGAACACGCTGGTCAGACCCGTCCGGACGGCCTTCTCCATGGTATCGGCGACCCGGGCCGCCACCTCCGGGGGCACCATGTGGCAGTCCTGGCACTGGATCCCTGCGCGGGCGTACTCGCTTCCCTTCCACTCCTCGTAGGTGCGGGCGATGGCGGTGTTGTTCGCCGGGTGGAACACGTTGTGGCAGGCGCCGCAGAACTCGCTGCGGGTGTGGACGTCGGAGTAGGCGGTGGCGTGGAATGTGCTATGGGCGTCGGCGTAGGGGCCTTGCTTCGCGCCCTCCGGCTCCACGGCCAACCCCGAGTTCCCCGGGTTCCCCCCCTTCTCCAGAAGCTTCACCGATACCACGGAGTGACAGAAGTCGCAGGTCACCCCCTCGTCGGCCCGGGGGTCGATCACGATCTGCCCGGACTCCCGGATCCACACCTGCTCGGTCAGGGCCCCCACGGGCGCGTGGCACCCCGCGCAAAACCGGTCGGTGCGCCCCCCGGTCTCCCGGGACGACTCCCGCCATACGGCCTGGAACAGCGGATCGGCCAGGGCGTTCGCGTGCATCGATCCCTTCCACTGCTCGTACTGGAGCGGGTGGCAGTAGGCACACTTCTCTGCGGAGACGAACTGGCCCGGCGAGGCGGGCAGGCCGGTGGTGGTGTTCAGGATCTTCGGATAAAAGACGAACTCCTCCGCCCAGGCCGGAACGGCCAGGACCAGGAGTAGCGGGAAGACGAGACGGACCATGGGCGTCCTCTTCGGGGGCAGTGGAACCCGGCGGATCAGCGCTTCCAATCGATCCGGCCGCCCGGGAGGAAGTAGAGCAGGAGCATCCTCCCGCCCGAGACCGTGGGCACGTGGTCCGAGCCCTCGCCGAACACCACCCACCCCTCGGCAAACCCGTCGAAGGCGGCCTCGGGATCGAGGGCGAAGCACAGGTTCACCTCGCCCGCCGGGTGCCGGTGCCACACCCCAGGGCCCGAAAGCTCCACCGCGTCCACGGAGAACCCGCGCGTGGCCTCGCCGGGCTTGGCCACCCGGGAGAACCGGGCTCCGCCCGCCTCCCGATCGCACAACCACCCCTCGGCCACCCCCGCCTGGACCAGGGCCCGGAGTCTCCTCACCACCTCCCCGTCCGGCGGGAACGCCGCAGCCAGCCGCTCCCGTGCCTCATCCGGCCGGGACAGATCCAGCCCGGCCAGCACGTCGAACACCGGCTCTAAAGCCCTCAACAGCTCTTGGGTGCCCATGGGGGTCTCTCCTTTTCCGCGCCCTTTTCGGCACGCGATCCAGTGGGAAGCTCCGGCAGGTCGCGAGACAGCCTGGTTGCGAAACAAGGGAACTTGCACCGATCGCCGCTCAGGTTCGGCGGTGGGGCATGGGGTCTGCTTCCGGCCGCGCGCGACCCAATCTACCCCCCGGATCGTCCGTGTCCAACGCCAGCCGCCCAGCCGACGTACCACTCCACGAACCGGGGGATGCCCACCTCGATCGGGGTCGTGGGCTCCCACCCCCAGAGCTCCTTGGCCCGGGACACGTCCGCGTAGGTGCGGGGGACGTCGCCCGGCTGCATGGGCAGGTAGTTGCGCCGGGCCTTCTTGCCGAGAGCGCCCTCCAGCACCGCGATGAACCGCTCCAGCCGCACCGGCCGGTGGTTGCCCAGGTTCACCACCTCGAACCCCAGGGGCCGGTCGATGGCGGCGACCACCCCCCGCACGATGTCGTCGATGTAGGTGAAGTCGCGTTCCATGTCGCCGTGGTTGTACACGTCGATGGGCTCGCCGGTCAGGATCTTCTGGGTGAACTTGAACAGCGCCATATCCGGCCGGCCCCAGGGACCGTACACGGTGAAGAACCGAAGCCCCGTGGCCGGGATGCCGTAGAGGTGGTGGTAGGTGTGGGCCATCAGCTCGTTGGCCACCTTGGTGGCCGCGTACAGGCTCACGGGCCGGTCCACCCGGTCCGCCTCGGAGAACGGCACCTTCTCGTTCGCCCCGTACACCGACGAGGAGGAGGCGTACACCAGGTTGCCGGTTCCCCGGTGGCGGCACGCCTCAAGGACGTGCAGGAACCCCATCAGGTTCGCCCGGCCGTAGGCCAGGGGGTTCTGCAGGCTGTAGCGCACCCCGGCCTGGGCGGCCAGGTGGCACACCACGTCGAACGGGCCCCGGTCGAAGGCCGCGGCCACGTCGCCGGGGTCGGCCACGTCCCCCCGGAGGAACGAGAACCCGCCTCGCTCCTGCAAACGGCTCAGGCGGGCCTCCTTCAGCCCGACGTCGTAGTAGTCGTTCAGGTTGTCCAGCCCCACAACCCGGTCTCCCCGGTCGAGCAAGAACCCGGCCACCGCGGCCCCGATGAACCCGGCCGCGCCGGTGACGAGAACATCCATGCCGCCGCTCCTTTCCTCGGTTGAATTCCGATCGCCGGGATGGTAGCAGAACCCCGGTCGCCCGGCCAGGAACCCCGGCGAAACTCGCCTGAAATCGCGGGATTCTTGACCCTTTCCGGACGGCGCTGGTATACTCCGCGCCCTGTCGCCGGCCGCGAGCCGGCCCTTCGCCCTGGTGTTCGTCCGTTTTCCCTCGGCCCTTCGCGGCCGGGCACACGAAGGACCCATGGACACTTCCGAAGCCATTCGCAGCCGCCGCAGCGTGCGCCGGTTCCGGCCCGACCCGGTCCCGGCCGACCACATCGAGCGCCTGCTCGACGCGGCCCGGTGGGCGCCCTCGGGTCTGAACAACCAGCCCTGGCGGTTCGTGGTGGTCCAGGCCCCGGAGGTGCGCGAGCAGCTGGCCCGGTGCACCAAGTACGGCCGGATCCTCCGATCGGCGCCCCTGGCCGTGGCCGTGCTCCTCGACACGGCCTCCTCCTACCACCGGGAGAAGGACCTCCAGGGCGTGGGGGCGTGCCTGCAGAACCTCCTCCTCGAGGCCCACGCGACCGGGCTGGGGGCGTGCTGGCTCGGCGAGATCCTGAACCGGCGGGAGGAGGTGGAGCGGATCCTGGGGGTGCCCCCCCACCTGGAGCTGATGGCCGTGGTGGCCGTGGGCTTCCCCCAGGGGGACCGCCACGGCAACCCCCAGCGCCTGCCCCTCGAGGACCTGATCGTGGGGCGGTTCTGATCCTGCGTATCCCGACCCTGCGACGAGGACATCCCATGACCACTCCCACCGTGAAGTTCGGCACCTCCGGCTGGAGGGCCGTGTTGTGCGAGGCGTTCACCTTCGACAACGTCCGGGTGGTGGTCCAGGCCATCGCCGACCACCTCAAGGCTGGGGGGCTGGACGAACGGGGCGTGCTCGTGGCCTACGATACCCGGTTCATGGGCGAGCGGTTCGCCCGGGTCGCCTGCGAGGTGTTCGCGGGCAACGGGATCCGCACGTTCCTGCCCCCGCGCGACGTGCCGACCCCGGTGGTGTCGTACGACATCCTGCGCCACGGCCGCGACGGTGCCGTGAACTTCACCGCCTCCCACAACCCTCCGGAGTACAACGGGGTGAAGTTCAGCCCGGCCTGGGGCGGCCCGGCCCTGCCCGAGACCACCCGCGACATCGAGGAGCGGGCCAACCGCCGGATGGCCGACGGCTCGTACCGGTCCCTCGGGTTCGAGGAGGCCCGGGACCGGGGACTGGTGGCGGCCCACGACCCGCGGCCCGGCTACCTGGACCGGATCCGCGATCTGGTGGACCTGGACGCGATCCGCTCGGCCGGGCTGCGCGTCGCGGTGGACGTGCTCCACGGCACGGCCCGCGAGTACCTGGACGAGCTGCTGCGCGAGGCCGGGTGCGACGTGGTCGTGTTCCACGACAACCCCGACCCCCTGTTCGGCGGCCGGGCGCCCGAGCCCAGCCGTTCGAACATCCCCGAGCTGATCGCAGCGGTCTCCGACGACCCGGGGGTCTGCCTGGGCCTGGCTACCGACGGCGACGCGGACCGGTTCGGGGTGGTGGACCGGGGCGGCGCGTTCCTGGAGCCCAACTACTTCCTGGGACTCCTGTTCGACTACCTGGTGCGCGAGCGCGGGTTCGAGGGAGGGGTCGCCCGCAGCGTGGCCACGAGCCACCTCCTGGACGCCGTGGCCCGGGACCTGGGGCGGCCCGTGTTCGAGACCCCGGTGGGGTTCAAGTTCATCGGCGATCTCATCCGCCGGGACCAGGTGGCCCTGGGGGGCGAGGAGTCGGCAGGCCTCTCCGTAAGGGGCCACGTGCCGGAGAAGGACGGCATCCTGGCCTGCCTGCTGGCGGCCGAGATGGTGGCCCGGCGGGGCACCCCCCTCATCCGGCAGCTCGAGGAGCTGTACGGCCGGGTGGGCCGGTACCGCACCCGCAGGGTGAACCTGCGCCTGACACCCCGGCACGAGGAGGCCTTCGAGGCCAAGGTCCGCGAGACCCCCGAGGGGTTCGCGGGCCGACGGGTACGGGACGTGGTCACCACGGACGGCCACAAGTTCCTGCTGGAGGGGGGGGCGTGGGTGCTGGTGCGCAAATCGGGCACCGAGCCGGTGGTGCGGCTCTACGCCGAGGCCGACTCCGACGAGGCGCTCGAACGGCTCCTGGAGGCCGGCCGGGCCTGGGTGCTGGGGGAAGGAACGAACTCCTGAAATCGAGGCGTTGCCATGATTCTCGAACAACTCGTGGTCGGGCCGATCCAGGCCAACTGCTACATCCTGGGCGACGAGACCACCCGCGAAGCCGTGGTGATCGATCCGGGCGGCGACACCCCGATGATCCTTAGGGCCCTCCAAGCGCGGGACCTGAAGCCCGTGGCGATCGTGGCCACCCACGGCCACTTCGACCACGTGGAGGGCCTGGCGGGCATGAAGCGGGCCACCGACGCGCCGGTGTGCGTGCACCCCGACGAACTGCCGCTGCTCAAGGGCCTGCCCGGCCAGGGGCTGCTGTTCGGCATGCGGGTGGAGGCCGCACCCGAGCCCGACGTGCTCCTGGAGGAGGGTCAGACGATCCCGTTCGGCTCCTTCGCCCTCAGCGTGCTCCACACCCCGGGGCACAGCCCCGGCTCCGTGAGCCTGGTGGTGGACAAGAAGGTGTTCGTGGGCGACCTGCTGTTCGCCGGGTCCATCGGCCGGACCGACCTCCAGGGCGGCGACTACGACACCCTGATCCGGTCGGTGCGGGAGAAGATCTTCACCCTGCCCGACGACACCGTGGTGTACCCGGGCCACGGCCCGGCCACCACCGTGGCCACCGAAAAGCGCACCAACCCCTTTTTCGTGTACTGACCGATGCTCCGGGGCAAGGAGATCCTCCTGGGGGTCACCGGCGGCATCGCCGCCTACAAGAGCGTGTACCTGTGCCGAGAGCTCACGGTGCGTGGGGCCAACGTGCACGTGGTGATGACGAAGAACGCCATGAACTTCGTCACCCCGCTGACCTTCCAGACGATCTCCGGCAACCCCGTGATCCACCGGATGTTCGAGCTGTTCCGGGGCCCCGAGATCGGCCACGTGGCCCTGGCCGACCGGGCCCACGCCCTGGTGGTGGCCCCGGCCACCGCGAACATCCTGGGCAAGGTGGCCAACGGCCTGGCCGACGACTTCCTCTCCACCATGATCATGGCCACCCGGGTACCGGTGCTGTTCGCCCCGGCCATGAACGTGGTCATGTGGGAGAGCGCGGCCGTCCAGGACAACGTCCGTCGGCTGAAGGAGCGGGGCTTCACGTTCGTGGGCCCGGCCGAGGGGGAGCTGGCCTGCGGGGTCAAAGGCAAGGGCAAGATGGCCGACCCTTTGCAGATCGTGGAGGCCCTGGAGGGGGTGCTCACCCCCGACGACCTGGCCGGGGAGACCGTGCTGGTGACCGCCGGCCCCACCTTGGAGCCCATGGACCCCGTGCGGTTCATCTCGAACCACTCGTCAGGGAAGATGGGATATGCCCTGGCCCGGGCCGCTGTGCGGCGGGGCGCCCGGGTGATCCTTGTCTCCGGCCCCACCTCGCTGCCGCCCCCCCTCAACGCCGAGATGATCCGGGTCACCACGGCCCGGGAGATGCGCGAGGCGGTCCTGACCCAGGCGGCCCGGGCCAGCGTGATCGTGATGGCCGCAGCGGTGTGCGACTGGCGGCCGGTGGCCATGGCATCCCAGAAGATCAAGAAGCGCTCCGGCGCCCCCCCCTCCCTGGAGCTGGAACCCAACCCCGACATCCTCAAGGAACTCGGTCGCAACAAGCGTCCGGACCAAGTCCTGGTGGGGTTCGCAGCCGAGACCCACGACATGGAGAAGGGGGCCCGGGTCAAGCTGGCGGAGAAACGGCTCGACGCCATTGTGGCCAACGACGTGACCGCACCCGGATCCGGCTTCCACGTTGACACCAACGAGGTGGTGATCTTCACCGCCTCGGGCGAGCGCATCGGGGTACCCCGCATGAGCAAGGACCGGGTGGCCGACCGGATCCTGGGCCTGGTGGCCAAGCTCCGACGGGGAAGCCAGAAGCCCTCCTGGGAACCCGAGGCCCAACGGCCCGAGTTCTGGGAGGAGGGCTGATCCAACCAACCAGAAACCAACAACCAACAACTGAGAACCGATATCATGAAACTTTGTGTCATCGGAACCGGATACGTGGGGCTCGTCACGGGCACGTGCTTTGCCGAGATGGGCAACGATGTGGTGTGCGTGGACATCGACCAGGAGAAGATCGAGAGGCTCCGGCGCAAAGAGGTGCCGATCTTCGAGCCGGGCCTCCAGGAGCTGCTCGAGCGCAACGTGGACGAGGGGCGCCTCACCTTCACCACCGATCTGGCCGAGGGGGTGGAGCGCAGCCTCCTGCTGTTCATCGCGGTGGGCACGCCCGAGGGCGAGGACGGCTCGGCCGACCTCCAGCACGTGCTGGCGGTGGCCCGGTCCGTCGGGCAGGTGATGGAGGCTTACCGGATCGTGGTGATCAAGTCCACCGTGCCGGTGGGCACGGCCGAGAAGGTCCGGGACGCCATCCGGGTCGAGCTCCACGGGCGGGGGCTCGACGACCTGGAGTTCGATGTGGTCGCAAACCCCGAGTTCCTCAAGGAGGGCAATGCGGTCCAGGACTGCCTCAAGCCCGACCGGATCATCGTGGGCACCGACAACGTGCGCACCGCCGAGATCCTCAAGGAGCTCTATGCCCCGTTCACCCGCACCAACCACCCGATCCTCGTCATGGACATCCGGTCGGCCGAGATGACCAAGTACGCCTCCAACGCCATGCTGGCCACCAAGATCTCGTTCATCAACGAGATCGCCAACATCTGCGAACGGGTGGGGGCCGACGTGGCTGCGGTTCGGCTGGGCATGGGCGCGGACTCCCGCATCGGGTACCAGTTTCTGTTCCCCGGCGTGGGCTACGGCGGGTCGTGCTTTCCCAAGGACGTCAAGGCCCTGATCCAGACCGCAAAGAAGGCCGGCTACGGCGCCCGGGTGCTGGAGGCCGTGGACTCGGTGAACGCCCGACAGAAGCACGTGCTGGCCGACAAGATCCTGGAGTGGTTCCGGACCGAGGGCGTCGACCCGGCCCAGGCCGCGGTGGCCGTGTGGGGCCTCGCGTTCAAGCCCAACACCGACGACATGCGCGAGGCCCCCAGCCTCACGGTGATCGGTCGCCTGCGGGAGGCCGGGTGCCGCATCCGGGTCTACGACCCGGTGGCCGAGGAGAGCGCGCGCCGGGTCCTTGGCAACGACGGCGTCACCTACTGCACCAACAACTACGAGGCCGTGGAAGGGGTGGACTGCCTGGCCGTGTGCACCGAGTGGGGCGTGTTCCGACGGCCCGACTTCGAGCGGGTGAAGGCCCTGATGCGCCGGCCCGCCGTGTTCGACGGCCGCAACATCTACGAGCCGGCCAAGATGAAGAAGATGGGGTTCGCGTACTTCGGGATTGGGAGGCAGGGGGGCTAGAACATGCCCCCCTCACCTCTCCCCGCGGCGGTGATCTCGAAGCGACCGAAGAGCCTTCTCGACCTCGGTTCGCCGGACGCCCGGCGGCAGATCCTCCAGGGCTTGGCGGTAGTGGCGGACGGCCAGGGCGACTCGGCCCACCGATCGGTAGTAGTCCCCCAGCAAAGCATGTCCCTCCCCGGGCCGGCCCGCCTTGCCCAGGGCCATCCCACGGTAGTAGGGGAGCTTCTCCCAATCCGGATCGACCCGGGCCAGATCGTCGTACACGGCCAGGGCCTCTCTGCCCCGGCCCGCCTCCAGGTACGTCCACCCCAGGTCCCGGAGGGCCGGAACCGTGGCCCGGCCCTCGGCCCGGAGCCGCTCGAGCAGTGCCAGGGCCCAGTCGGTTCGGCCCTGCCGCAGCCAGGTAGCGGCGCGTTCGTGCAGGATCTCGGGGTCGGACGGCGCCAGCCTCCCGGCCCGCGCCAACGCATCCAACGCCTGGTCGTACAGCCCCCGGTTCCGAACGAGAAGCGCCAAGCCCACCCAGGCCGACGCGCTCTGGGGATGCTCCCGGGTCCGCTGCCGGAACAGATCCTCACCCCAGGGCCGCGGGTCCTCCACCAGCACCCGGGCTTGGGCCCGCCACAGCTGCTCCGGGTCCTCGGGCCGGGGCTTCGTGCCCCGGGGCATCATGTCGGCCAGGTAGGCCGCCCGGTTCTCGGGCAGGGGGTGGGTGAACAGGTAGGCCGGCATCCCCTCGGGCCGTGGCGAGGCCCGTCGGATCGTCTCCATGAACCGCACCAACCCCCAAGGATCGTACCCTGCGGCCACCAGGGCCCGAGCCGCCCGGCGGTCGGCGTCCTCCTCATCCTGCCGGCTGTACTGGAGCATCTTGGCCTGGGCACCGGCCACGCCGAACGTGGCCACCGCCGCGCCGGCCTTGGCCCCCCCCAGGAACGCCCCGGCCAGCACCGCGGCCATGGCCCCCAGGTTCACCCGCGCCGCCTTCTGCATACGGCGGGCGATGTGCCGGCCCTCCACGTGGCCCACCTCGTGGGCCACCACCCCGGCCAGCTCGCTCTCGTCGCCGCAGGACAGGATCGTCTGGGTGGTCACGAACACGTGGCCGCCGGGCACGGCAAAGGCGTTGATGCGCGGATCGGCCACCACGTGGAACCTCAGCTCGAACGTGCGGGCCTTCATGGCCCGGGCCACCCGCCCCCCGACCGCCTCCAGATAGCCCGTGAGGTACGGGTCGTCCAGGATCCGGAACTCCCGGCGCACCTGGGCCACCACCCGCTCCCCGAGCTTGCGCTCCTCGGCCCGGGTCAGGGCCCCCCCGCCCGCCGGTCGTGCCACGGCGCAGGCCGTCAGCAAGGCGGCCGTGGCCACCGCAACCCACCGTCTCGCAAAGCTGCGCACCGTGTTCATGCCCCCCAGGGTACCCCACAGGCAAACCGCACTTCCAGCATTCCACAAAACCGGGGCAACTCCAAAGCCGCTTCCCGCTTCGCTGCCCCTCCACTGACAGCGCCGGTCACGGCGCTGTGGGCCATGCGGCGCACCACAAAAAGGGCCTGCGGGTTCCAACCCGCAGGCCCTTTGGTTTGGTGATGGTCGGGACGAGAGGATTCGAACCTCCGACCCCCTGAACCCCATTCAGGTGCGCTACCAGACTGCGCCACGTCCCGACACGAATGGTTCTATGCTCGGTCTTCACCCAAAAGCCGCAGCAGCTCCTCCGCGTCGCGCCGTAGGGCCTGGAGGAGCCGACGGCGTCCCTGCTGCTTGGGCCCCTGCTGCGTTTTCTTCCACTCCTCCCGGAACTTGCGCTTCACCCCGCTGATAGTGAACCGGTCTTCGTAGAGGAGCTTTTTGATCATCAGGACCTTCTGCAGGTCCTGGTGAGTGTAAAGCCGCTGGTTGCCGTCGCTCTTACGGGGGGAGAGAAAGGGGAACTCCGTCTCCCAGTACCGGAGCACGTGGGGCTTGACGCCCGCAATCTCCGCCACCTCGCCGATACGGTAGTAGAGCTTTTGGGGAATCCCCCGGCCCTCCAACGCCCGCTCCTTTGCCCGGAAGGGGCTGAATCATACCAGGCCGGCCGCCCCAACGCAACGAGGGGGAGGACGGCTACCGGCGGTGGTTCAGGCGCTCTTTGAGCACCTGGCTCGGCTTGAAGGTGAGAACCCGCCGCTCGGTGATGGTGATGGTCTCGCCGGTCTGGGGGTTGCGACCCCGGCGGGCCGCCTTCTCGCGGACCTCGAAGTTGCCGAACCCGCTGATCTTGACCTTCTCGCCCCGTTCCAACGCCTCTTTGATGAGCTCGAGCATGAGCCCCACCACCTCGGCCGAGCGCTTGCGGCTGAAGCCCACGCGGCCGTGCAATGCCTCCACCAGATCGGACTTGGTCATGGTCTTTGCTTCCCTTTCCGTTTCTTCGGCCCGGCGGGGAGGGACGGTCACCCCTCCCGGAGCCTCGCTCCGGTCCGCTCGGCCAGGTGTTCGAGAATACGCGTCTCCTCGGCGCGGACCTCTTCGTCGGTGAGGGTGCGGTCGTCCGCGCGGTAGGTGATCCGAAGCGCCAGGCTCACCATGCCCTCGGGGATCCGATCACCCCGGTACACATCGAAGATCTCCACGTTGCGCACCAGCGTCAAGCCGGCCTGCCACACCGCCTCCACCACGTCCCGGGCCCGCACCCGGCCCGCCTCCACCAGAATCGCCAGGTCCCGCTGGGTGGCCGGATACCGGGGCAGCCCGGGAAACGGCCCCGGCTCCTGCCGGACCCGGGCCACGGCGTCCAGGTCCAGCTCGAACACCGCCACCGGCCCCTCGAGGTCCCAAGCATCCAGACGCAGCGGGTGGAGCTCGCCCACCCACCCCAGAACCGCATCGCCCGCGGTCACCCGCGCGGCCCGGCCGGGGTGGAGCCACGGCAGGTCCGTGGCCGACTCGAACCCGGCGTCTCGAACTCCCAGGCCCGCCAGGAGCGTCTCGACCGCGCCCTTCGCATCGAAGAAACCCACCGGCTCCTCGCTCGCCCACCAGGCCAGCGGGTCCCGGGGCCCGGCTGCCACGGCCGCCGCCCGGAGCACCTCTTGGGGAAGGGGCTCTTCCTCCCGCGGGTGGAAGCTGCGGCCCACCTCGAACAGGCGCGCGGCCCGCTCCTGGCGGCGCTGGTTTCGGGCGAGCCCCCCCAGGAGCCCGGGGAGCAAGGTGGTCCGGAGCACGGACGTCTCCCGGCCCAGGGGGTTCGCCAAGGTCACGTGGCGGGCCAGAGCGTGCCCCTCGGGCAGCCCCAGCCGGCCGTCGTCGGCCGGGTCGCCGAAGCTCAGACACACGGCCTCGTGGAACCCCTGCCCTGCCAGGAGGTCGCGGGCGACGTTGGCGATGCGCCGCCGTAGGGGGGCCGGGTCGGGCCGCATGGGCACCCGGGGCAGGGTGGTGGGGATCCGGTCGTACCCGTGGATCCGGGCCACCTCCTCCACCAGGTCCACCTCCCGCTCCAGGTCCACCCGGTGGGTGGGCACCCGAACGGTCACCGAGCGGTCGTCAACCGCCTCCTCGATCATGCCGAGGCTGCGCAGGATGCGTCGGACCTCCTCGGGCGGCACCGCCACCCCCAGCAGCCGCCTTACCCGGTCGTGGCGCACGGGGATCCGCTTGGGCTCGTGCACGATGGGGTAGGCGTCGAAGATCCCGCGGGCCACGGTGCCGCCGGCCAGCCGGGCGATCAGCTCCGTCGCCCGGTCCAGGGCCCGGATCAGGCCCTCGATGTCGGTGCCCCGCTCGAACCGGTACGAGGCCTCGGTGCGCAGCCCCAGCCGGCGCGAGGTCCGCCGGATGTTCGCGGGCAGGAACCAGGCGCTCTCTAAGAGCACGTCGGTGGTGTCGGGCTCCACCTCGGAGTTCTCGCCGCCCATGATGCCGGCCAAAGCCACCGGCCGCCCGGCGTCGCAGATGACCAGGCTGTCGGCGTCCAGATCCCGCTCCTGGCCGTCCAGGGTGGTGAACCGCTCTCCGGCCCGGGCCCGCTGCACCACGATCCGTCCCTCGGCCAGCCGGTTCATGTCGAAGGCGTGCAGCGGATGGCCCAGCTCCAGGAGCACGTAATTGGTCACGTCCACCACGTTGTTAATGGACCGCACCCCGCACGCCTCCAGCCGCCGGCGCAGCCACATCGGCGACGGGCCCACCCGCACGCCCCGGATCACCCGGGCCGCGTACCGGTGGCACAGCTCGGGGGCCCGGATCTCCACCGAGGTGATTCCGGCGATCTCGGGCCCCGACTCGGGCACCTCCGGCTGGGGGATTCGAAGCTCCTTGCCGGTCAGGGCCGCCACCTCCCGGGCCACCCCCACCACCGAGAGGCAGTCGGCCCGGTTGGGGGTGATCTCCACCTCGATCACGGTCTCGGGCAGGCCCAGGTACTCCAGCAGGTCGGTGCCCACCGGGGCGTCGGCCGGCAGGATCAGGATGCCCGAGTGATCCTCTCCGAGGCCGAGCTCCCGCTCCGAGCACATCATGCCGTGGCTCACCTGACCCCGGATCTTGGTCTTCTTGATCTTGAACCCGCCGGGCAGCCGCGCCCCCACCCGGGCCAGGGCCACCTTGTCCCCTGGCCCCATGTTGGTGGCCCCGCACACGATCTCGTGGATGCCGGTGCCGTCGGTCACCCGACACAGGCTCAGGCGGTCGGCGTTGGGATGGGGCCCCTTCTCCACGATCTGGGCCACGACCACGCCTCGGATCCCCTCGCCCAGGTGGTCCACGGCCGAGACCTCGAGCCCGGCCATGGTGAGCCGCTCGGCGAGCGCCTCGGGCGCGAGGTCCACGTCCACGTACTCACGGAGCCAAGAGATGGGAATGCGCATGGAACCCTAGCCGAAGTGCCGGAGGAACCGTAGGTCGTTCTCGAAGAACAGGCGGATGTCGTCGATGCCGTACTTGAGCATGGCGATCCGCTCCACCCCCATGCCGAAGGCGAACCCCTGGACCTCCTCGGGGTCGTAGTCCACGAACCCGTACACGGCCGGGTCCACCATGCCCGAGCCCAGGATCTCGAGCCACCCCGTCCCCGAGCATACCCGGCACCCGGACCCGCGGCACAGCACGCACTGGATGTCCACCTCGGCGCTGGGTTCGGTGAACGGGAAGAAGCTCGGCCGGAACCGGACCCCGGTGTCCGGGCCGTAGTACCGGTGCACGAACTCGGTGAGCACGCCCTTCAGGTCGGCGAAGGTGACGTCCCGGTCCACCAGGAGCCCCTCGATCTGGTGGAACATGGGCGAGTGGGTCACGTCGGAGTCGCATCGGTACACTTTGCCCGGAGCCACGATCTTGACCGGGGGCTTCTGGGCCTCCATGGTGCGGATCTGCACGGGGCTCGTATGGGTGCGCAGCACCACCCCCGGCTCCACGAAGAAGGTGTCCTGCATGTCGCGGGCCGGGTGGTCCTCGGGGATGTTGAGGGCCTCGAAGTTATAGTACTCCCGCTCCACCTCCGGCCCCTCGGCCACCGAGAATCCCATCTGCCCGAAGATGTCGAGAAGCTCACGAACCACCAGGGTCAGGGGGTGGAGCCCGCCGCCGTGTCCCCGGCGGCCCGGCAGGGTCACGTCCACGGCCTCGCGACCTAGCCGGCGCTCCAGCTCGGCCGCTCGCAGGGCCTCCCTGCGCTCGGCCAGGGCGGCCTCGATGGCGGCCTTGACCTCGTTGGCCACCTTACCCACCCGGGGTCGCTCGGACGGGTCGAGCCGGCCCATGTCCTTCAGACAGGCCGTCAGCTCGCCCTTCCGGCCCAGGTACCGGACCCGCAGGGCCTCCAGGCCCGCGGAGTCGTCCGCAGCGCGGATCTCCTCCACGGCCTGGGCGCCGATGGATTGGAGCCGTTCGATCATGGCTAGGGACGCGGGCCGGGCCGGCGGTCAGCCAGCCGAGCGGACCTCGTCCACGATCCGGGCGAAGTCCTCCGGGTGGCGCACGGCGATCTCGGCGAGCATCTTTCGGTTCAGCTCCACCCCGGCCTGCTTCAGGGCGTGGGTCAGGCGGCTGTACGAGGTGCCGTGCATCTTGGCGGCTGCGCCGATGCGGGTGATCCACAGCCGGCGGAACTCGCGCTTCCGGTTCTTGCGGTCCCGGTACGCGTACACCCAGGCGCGGTGCAGGGTCTCGGTGGCGGCCCGCAGGGTGCGGCGCCGGGCACCGTAGAATCCGCGGGCTTGCTTGAGGATCTTCTTCCGGCGCTTACGGGAAGCGACGGACGGACGCGAACGTGCCATGGCTTTTCTCCTTTGCTCAACAAAACCGTCCCCGCGGCCGGTCCGGTTCGGACCCCCTATCCCCCAGGCACATGGCAAGCCCGGGGATCAGGTCGCTCCGCGGGGATCAGGGGGGGTCAGGTATAGGGCAAGAGCTTTTGCATGTGCCGGGCGTGGCTGGCGTCGACGAAGTCGGGCCGCCGCAACTGCCGCTTGCGCTTGGCCTTCTTGCCGCCCAGCAGGTGGCTTCGGAACGCCCTGCGGTACCTGAACTTGCCGGAGGCGGTCTTCTTGAACCGCTTGGCCGCCGCCCGGTGGGTCTTCATCTTCGGCATGACGGTTTCCTTTCCCCGAAAGACTCAGGACTTTTTTGCGGAGCGAGACACGGGGGCGAGCAGCATGAACATGTTGCGCCCCTCCATGCGGGGGGGGTGCTCCACCCTCACATCGTCGCCCAGGTTCTCGAGCATCTTCTGGAGCTGCTGCAGGCCCCTCTCCGGCAGGGTGACCTCCCTGCCGCGGAACATCACGGTGACCTTGACCTTGTGCCCATCTCCGAGGAACTCCCGGACCTTCTTGAGCTTGACCTGGAAGTCGTGCTCGTCGGTCTTGGGCCGGACCTTGACCTCCTTGACCTGGGTCTGCACCTGGCGTTTGCGAGCCTCCTGGGCCTTTTTCGCCTGGTGGTACTTGAATCGCCCGTAGTCCATGATCTTGCAGACGGGGGGGCGGGCCTGGGGCGCCACCTCCACCAGATCCATGTCCATCTCCTCGGCCATGGCCAGGGCCCGTTCGATGGGCAGGATCCCCAGTTGCGTGCCGTCGGGGCCGATGGTCCGGACCTCTCGGACCCGGATCATGCGGTTGATGCGGGGTTGATCAGCGATGGGGCACCTCCTCGGTCAGGTCGTTCAGCGTCGATCCTCCAATCGGGGTAGGCCGGCCTCGGCAGCCACCCGCTCCACGAACTCGTCCAGCACCATGGTGGGCAACGGGTCCCCCGACCGGGGCCGGGGGCTGACCGTGCCGTCCGAGACCTCGCGGTCGCCCAGGACCACCATGTACGGCACCTTCTGGACCTGGGCCTCGCGGATCTTGTAGCGGAGCGTCTCGTTGCGGGCGTCCACCTCCACCCGCACCCCCCGCGAACGCAAAAGCCCCTCCGCCTTCCGGGCGTAGGGGACGTGTCGGTCGGCAATGGGCAGGAGGACGACCTGAACCGGGGCCAGCCAGGTCGGAAACGCTCCGGCGAAATGCTCAATTAAAATCCCGACGAACCGCTCGATCGACCCCAGAATGACCCGGTGGAGCATCACCGGCCGGTGGCGTTCCCCGTCGGGCCCCACGTAGGTGAGATCAAAGCGCTCGGGAAGGGTAAAATCGGCCTGGATTGTAGCACACTGCCACTTTCTGTCAAGCGCGTCCCTCAGTTTCACGTCGATCTTCGGGCCGTAGAACGCGCCCTCGCCCTCGCACACCCCGAACTCCATGCCCCGGCTGCGCAGGGCCTCCTCCAGGGCCCGGGTGGCCCGCTCCCAGGCCTGGTCGTCGCCGATGGACTTCTCGGGCCGCGTGGAGAGCTCCACCTCGTACTCGAACCCAAAGAGCCCCATCACGTCCTGCACGAAGTCCAGGATGCCCGAGATCTCGTCGAGCAGCTGGTCCGGGGTGCACAGGATGTGGGCGTCGTCCTGGGTGAACCCCCGCACCCGCGTGAGCCCGTGGAGCACCCCCGACTTCTCGTGGCGGTGCACGGTGCCCAGTTCGAAGAACCGCAGGGGAAGCTCCCGGTACGAGCGCACCCGCGACCGGTAGATGACCATGTGGGCCAGGCAGTTCATGGGCTTGATGCCGTAGGCCTGGCCCTCCACCTCGGTGAAGTACATGTTCTCGCGGTAGTTGTCGTAGTGCCCCGACCGCTCCCACAGCTCCCGGCGCAGGAGCTGGGGCCCGATCACGATCTGGTATCCGCGCCGCAGGTGCTCCCGGCGCTCGAAGTCCTCGAGCAGCGTTCGCACCAACGCCCCCTTGGGATGCCAGATCACCAGCCCGGGCCCCACCTCGTCCTCGATCGAGAACAGGTCGAGCTCCCGGCCGAGCTTGCGGTGGTCGCGCTTCTTGGCCTCCTCCAAAAGCCGCAGCCGCTCCTTGAGCTGCTCCTTGGTGGGAAACGCGGTGCCGTAGATCCGCTGGAGCATGGGGTTGCGCTCGTCGCCCCGCCAGTAGGCCCCGGCCACGGACAGCAGCTTGAACACCTTGACCCGGCCGGTGCTCGGCACGTGGGGCCCCCGGCACAGGTCGGCGAACTCCCCCTGCTCGTACAGGGAGATGGTGTCCTCGTCGGGCAGGTCCTCGATCAGCTCCACCTTGTAGCTCTCGCCCCGCTCCCGGAAGAGCCTCAGGGCCTCCTCCCGGGGCAGCTCCCGCCTCCGCACCGGAAGGTCCTCTTTGACGATCCGGGCCATCTCGGCCTCGATGGCCTCCAGGTCGTCGGGCGTGAGGGGCCGGGGGGTGTCCAGGTCGTAGTAGAACCCCTCGGCCGTGGCCGGGCCGATGGCCAGCTTCACCTCGCCCAGCACCCGTTTGGCGGCCTGGGCCATCACGTGGGACGCGGAGTGGCGGAGCACGTCGAGCCCCTCGGGAGTGTCGCCGGTGAGGATCCGCAGCCGACAGTCGGCCTCCAGCGGTGCGGTCAGGTCCACCAGCCGGCCGTCCACCTCGGCCGTCACGGCCTCGCGGGCCAGGCGCTTGCCGATCGCCTCGGCCACCTGGAGCGGGGTGGCGCCCCGGGGGAGTTCCTTCACGCTTCCGTCGGGCAGGGTGACCCGGATCGTCATGGGACAACTCCTTGGAACTCGGCGGCGGGGCCGCTCTCGACCCGGACACCGGCCGCCCAAAAGCAAAAAGGCACCGGTGGAGACCACGCGATGCCTCTTGGGAACGAGCAGGAAGTGGTAGGCACGGGCGGGATTGAACCGCCGACCCCCTGCGTGTCGGGCAGGTGCTCTCCCACTGAGCTACGTGCCTACGAGTGGGTCTCGCTCCGTCCGGGCCCGGGGCCCGAAGAACGCTCTCTATACCAGCGGGGCTCCCGGCGTGTCAATGGGGAAAAACAACGGCTGCGCGTGGGCCGGCCGCTTTTGGTCGGCCCGGCTCCTTGACACTCCGCGGTCCAGGACCGTAGCCTGGAGAACTTCCACTCGAAGAAGCCGAGGTGCCGGATGTTTGGGATGGGAATGGGCGAGATCCTGCTGGTGTTGGGGATCGCCCTGATCGTGATCGGCCCGAAACGACTCCCCGACCTGGCCCGGGCCCTGGGCCGGGGGCTGGCCGAGTTCCGCCGGGCCACCGAGGACATCCAGCGTACCATCTACCAGGAGGTCCACAAGCCCCTGGACCCCCAGGAGCTCTGGAAGGACCTGGAGAAGGCCCGGGCCCAGACCAAGCCCGGTCCGCCCCCGGACACCGACGCCGAACCCCGTGCGGAGCCGAGGGCCGACGATAAAGACCCCCCGGGCCCCTCTTCCCCCGCGTAACCCGACACGGCCCAGACCCCCATGACCGAAGCCTCCACCCCGCCGCCCCAGGACCCCGAGGAGCAGGAGAAGCTCCCGTTCACGGCCCACCTGGAGGAGCTGCGCCAGCGGTTGATCAAGTGCGCCGTAGCGGTGGTGGCGGGGTTCGCGGCGTGCTACGGGGTGAGCGACCGGCTGTTCACCTTTTTCGTGCAGCCCCTGGTCGCGGCTCTTCCCGAGGGGAGCACGCTGGCCATGATCCGGGTGCAGGAGGGCTTCCTCACCCACCTCAAGATCGGGTTCCTGGGCGGGATCCTGCTCGCCAGCCCCGTGATCCTGTACCAGGCGTGGAAGTTCGTGGCGCCGGGTCTCTACCCCCACGAGAAGCGCTACGTGTGGCCGTTCGTGGGCACGGCCACCCTGTTCTTCTTCGCGGGGGTGACCTTTGCGTTCACGGTGGTGTTCCCGTTCGGGTTCAAGTTCCTGCTGGGCTACGCGGCCGGCGGGCCGATCCAGGCATCGATCTCGATCGACGCTTACGTGGGGTTCGCGATCAAGCTCCTGCTGGCGTTCGGGGTGGTGTTCGAGCTGCCGGTGATCGTGTTCTTCCTGGCCAAGATGGGGCTGATCACCCATGCCACCCTGTCCCGAAACCGCGGGTACGCCGTGGTGATCATCTTCGTGGCCGCGGCCGTGCTCACCCCGCCCGACGTAGTGACCCAGCTGATGATGGCCGGGCCCCTGTGGATCCTCTACGAGATCAGCATCCTGGTGGCCCGCGTGTTCGGGCCCAAGCCCGACGAGGAGGGGGAGGAGGACGAACCCGAGGAGACCGCCGACGACCCGGCCGCGGCCGGGTAACGGGGAACTTCGGCGGAGCGCATGGCGTGCGGGGCATGGGGCCTGCTTCCGGCCGCGCGCGAAGCCGGGCATCGAGATTCGCCGCGCAGGCACGGGACCGAAGATCTGGCTTCATGACAACTCGGTGGAATCCAAACCCTTTCGTGGTCCGAGCGTCAGAGGCGCTGCGCGGCGAGCCAAGGGGCCGCACGCGGCTCTCCAGCAGGCCCCATGCCCCTCATGGATTGGCCGTGGCTCGGGAACCTCCCAGCCGCCTAGTTGCCTAGTGTTCCGTTTCGCAAAAACGTATGCGGATTGCTTCGGTGGGGCTGGGGGCTCCGACGAAGCGCGACACTAGCCACCGTCGCCGGAAAGCAGCTCGAGCAGGGCCCGGGCCGCGGGGCTGAGCACCCTTCGCGGATGCCACACGGCGTGGAACCGGCGTTCCACCGGCAGCACCCCTTCCACCGCCACGAACCGGACCTTTCCCGCCTCGGCCGCCTCGCGGGCGGCCCGCTCCGAAACGAAGCCCGCCCCCAGGCCGGCCTTGACGGCCTCGAGCACCGCGGCGGTGGACCCCAACTCGGCCACCACGCGCATCCGGCACCACCGCTCCCCCAGGGCCTCCTCCACGGTGGTGCGGGTCCCGGACCCCTCCTCCCGGACCACCAGGGGCAGACGCTCCAGGTCCGGCGGCTCCAGCCGATCCGCCACCTCCCATCCGGCAGGCACCACGCACACGACCCGATCCCGCCACAGGGGCCGGCACTCCAGGTCCGTGCCGGCCGGTCGTCCCACCACGCCGAGGCCGACCTCCCCGGACTCGACCCGGCGGAGCACCTCGCCCGTGTCCGCCACCCGCAGGACCACCCGCACCCGGGGGTGCTCGGCCTTGAACCGGGCGAGCACCGGGGGAAGGAGGTACTCCCCCGGGATGGTGCTCGCATGGATCTCCAGGGTCCCGTCCACCACGCCGCGGTACGCCGCGGCCTCCTCGAGCAGCCGGTCCCGGCCTGCCAGGACCTCGCGAGCCCGCACCAGGAACCGCCGGCCGGCCTCGGTGAGCTCCACGGCCCGGGGGAGCCGGTGGAACAGGGTCACCCCCAGCTCCTCCTCCAGCTCGCGGATCTGGCCGCTCACGGTGGGCTGGGTGAGGCACAGAACCTCGGCCGCCCGGGTGAAGCCGCCCTCCCCGGCCACGGCCACGAACGCCTCCAGGTGCCGGAAGGTCATGGGATCACCTCGGCCAGATCGCCTCCGCGCAGCTTCTGGGCCAGGGCCTCCGACAGGAACACGAGCCCTTCCTGATCCAGGTACTCGAGCACCGACCGGTCCACCAGCAGGGAGGCCCGGGCCTCGAACTCCTCGTCCCGGTCCCAGAACAGGAGGAGCAGAGGGACCCGGGGCAACGCCCGGATCCGGAACGCCCACGGAGCCGACGGGTGGGGGATGCGCTCGCCCCCCACCCCGGCCACGGCCTCGGCCAGCTGCTCGGCCCGGCCGGCGAAGGCATCGGCGATGCGGTGGGCCGAGGCCTCGAACGACTTCGCCTTGCTCACCGTGTTCGGCAGCTCCCGGAAGGCCACCCAGTCTTCTTCCGGGGGCCGGCCTGACGCCCGGGTCACGTAGATCAAAAGGAGGATCTTCACCCATACCGTCGGCGCCGACCCGGGGCAGGTCACGTCGTCCCTGAGGACCCGATGGGGCGCCCCCAGGAACTCCACCGTCACCGACTCGGCCAGACCCGGGTCGTACGTGCCCCCGCAGCGCGCGGCCACTTGGTCGAGGGGCATCTCCGCGATCACGCCCCGGAGGTGCTCCAGGGCCTGCTCGCTCGAGTCCGGTTTTCGGCCCCCTCCCTCGTCCCGGTCGGCCTGGAGCCTGGCGGCGATCTCGCGGGCCTCGTTCCCCAGGTGGGGGCAGCGCTCCAGGGGGTAGGCCTCCAGATATACGGCGGTGGCGAACGCGAAACACCCCGCCTTGCCGCAGTCTCCACAGTTGGTCCCGGGCAGATCCTTGAACAGATCGAGTACTTTGTACGACATGGAGCACCTCAGTAGAGCCGTGCGGATCGGAAAACGGGAATGAGTATATGGAAAATACCGATGGGACGGAAAGGGGGGATTCGGGCGTTAGTGATGCTGGGACGTTAGGATGTTAGGACGTTGGGACGGGAGGTGCTCTTGGCTCGGATCCAGCCCCGTTCGGCCCACTCCCGCAAGTTCCGAGCCAGCGCAACCTGTCGCCTCCAGTCCCCGTCCAGGGTGCCGGCCCGCTCGGCCCGTCCCAGAAACGCCCGGGTCTCCGGCTCCAGGGGCGCCGGGTCGGCGCCCCAGAGGGGGGTACCGGGCAGGGGGTGAAAGTAGTGGGCATGGACCCTGGCGCCGTGCTCCCGCTGGAGGAGCTGGGCCAGCTCCACCGTGGCAGCCTGCTCCTCGGGGGTCTCGCCGGGGATCCCGAAGATCAGGTCCACGTGGGGCCGAAGCCCCCCCTTTTGGGCGTGGGCCGCGGCTTGAACCACGTCGGCCACGGTGTGACCGCGGCCCAGGAACCGCAGCACCCGGTCGCTTCCCGACTGCCCTCCGATCACCAGCGTTCGGTTGTGGCAGTGGGCCTGGAGCAGGGTCACCGCCTCCGGGGTCACCCGCTCGGGCCGGACCTCGGACGGGAAGGCGCCGAGGACCGGCTCGATCCCCACCCCCCGGAGGGCGGAGAGCAGCCCGGCCACGGCCTCGAGGCTCCCCCCGTAGGCCAGGGCATCGGGGGTGACGAACCGGATCACCCGGCGGCCCTCGGCCACCAGGGCCCGGGCCGCGGCCACCACCGCGGGGAGACCGCGGTGCCGTACCCGCCGCCGGCCCACCGAGCAGAACCGGCACCCTCCCCGACACCCGCGGGTGATCTCCACGGGTCCGGGCCGCCCCACCACCCGGGCTGGATGGGGGTCCAGGTCGGGGGGGCCGCCGTCCGGATCCCGGATCACGGACGGCCCGTCTCCCCCCTGCAGGAACGGCCCCAGGACCCGCTCAGCCTCTCCCACCACCACGTGGTCGAACCCCGTGGCCAGAGTGCCCTCCGGGTCGGCCGTGGGGTGGGGCCCGCCGGCCAGCCATCGCACACCCGGGAGCCGGGGCCGTAGGGCCGCGATCTCGGCCCGGACGAGCGGGAGGTCGGGGGTCATGAACGAGTACAGCCCGAACGCCCGGCCGGCCTCCCCGGCCAGCCGGACCACCTCGGCCTCGGATCGGGCCACGACCCAGGGAAGGCCTGCCTGCTGGATCAGGGCGGCCACGATGTTGACCGAGTACCGGTTCGTGGGGGTCTCACGCAGGACGCAAAGGGGGGCGCTTCTCACGACCGACCCCGCGTTCGAAGTCCGGCGGCAGGAATCTTACGGTGCCGGCTCCTTGCCCTTGGAGAGCAATCAAGTGCCCACATTGGGAACCCACTTTCTCATTTGACACATCCAAACCGTCCAAATGCCGGGCATAGAGCGTGCATAAAGGTCGGGGACGTGCACCCCGGTTCACAGGAGGAGGCCCCATGCCCGCGACCCGTGCCGGACTCCCATCCGAAAGCACGAGCCGGCTGCAAAGCGCGCTCCACGCTGCCCAGGCGGAAGGGGTGTGGAGCGAGCCCTTGGCCGTGCACGAACTCCTCTCCGGCATCCAGACCGCGCTCCAGCGGACCATCGCCGAGAACGAGGCCGACCCGTGCCGGACCTGGGCCCTGCGAAGCCCGGTGTACTGGGATCACTTCGAGATGTACCTGAAGGAGACCCTGCTCGGCGCGTGCGCCGGTCTCCCGCCCGACCTGTCGGCCTCGGTGCGCCTGGCGTTGGAGGAGACACTCCGACACTTGCGGGCCCGGTACGTGGCCGCCCTAACGCCGCAGCAACAGCACCTCTACCCCGAACCCTGCCAGGAGTTCGGACAGGGCCATTAGGGGCAGCCCGATCAGGGACGTGAAGTCCCGCCCGCTCGTCCGCTCCATGAGGACGATGCCCAGGGACTCGATCTTGAACGATCCGGCCGACCCCAGGGGCCGGTCCAGATCCACGTAGGCCTCAATCTCGGCGCGGGTGAGCCGCCGGAACGTCACGGAGAACGGCTCCACCCACGCCGTCTCCCGCTGCCCCCACACCACGGCCACGCCGGTGTGGAACCGCACCGTCCGGCCGGAGCACCGAAGCAGCTGCTCCACGGCCCGGTCGCGGGTGGCCGGCTTCCCCAGAACCTCCCCATTAAGCTCCGCCACCTGGTCAGACCCCACCACCACGCGATTCGGGTGCCCCTCGGCCACCGCCCGGGCCTTGCCCAGGGAGTGGGTCCGAGCCAGGTCGGGCGGGGAGAGGTCCGCGAGGGGTGGCTCTTCATAGGCGGGCGCAGCGACCTCGAAGGGGATCCGCAGCCGGGCCAGAAGGTCCCTGCGGTAGGGGCTGGTCGACGCCAGGATCAGAGGCAGGCCGGGGTGGAACATTGGGGCCCGTTCTCCTCCAGGAACCGCCGGGCCCGGGCCACGGCCTGCTCGAAGCACGAGCTCGCCTGGACCGAGCTGGCCAGGAGGTGGCCGAAGGCGTAGTTCTCGGCAAAGTGGTGCGTGAACTCCTTAAACCGGCCCAGGGCACGGCGCTCGTCGAAGCTCTCGGCCAGGAGCTCGGCGTACCGGAGGTACACCCGGGCCGGGTCGGGGTTCGGCCCCAGGCTCCCTCGGTGGAAGACCTGCACGGCAGCCCGCCGGAAGATCCAGGGGGTCCTCGCCGCCGCCCGCCCGATCATCACGGCGTCGCAACCGGTCTGCGCCATCATCCGACCGACGTCCTCGGGCGAGGCCACGTCGCCGTTGCCCACCACCGGCACCGAGGCCCAGACCTTGACGCGGGCGATCCAGTCCCACCGGGCCGGCCGGCCGTAGGGCTCGCCCCGAAACCGAGCGTGCACCGTGATCCAGTCCGCACCCTCGTCCCCCAACAGCCGCACCAGGTCTTGTACCGGGGCCTCGTCCGGCCCCGGTCCCAGGCGGAACTTGGCCGAGAGCGGGCCTGCCCACCGGCGACGGATCTCCCGGACCACGGCCCGGGTTCGGGGGAGATCGGCTGCCAGGAACGCCCCGCCTCCCCGGCGTCGCGCCTGGGGCGCAGGGCAGCCCAGGTTCAGGTCGAGGACCTCGGTCCCCCACCGATCCAGCACCTCGACAGCCGGCCCCACCTCTTCGGGGCGGGCCACGAGAAGCTGCCAGGACAAAGGGGACTCCGACGGAGTCCGCGCCAGAAACGGGTGATCGGGCCGTTCGTGGGGCAGGGCGCGGGCCGAGAGCATCTCGGTGCTCAGCAGCCCCACCCCACCCAGCTCGGTCAGGAGCCGCCGCAGGGCGGTGTGGGTGAGGCCCGCCATGGGGGCCAGGAGCAAGGGGGGATCGATCCGGAGCCCCCGGGCCTCCAGCCCTGGGGCCGGGGCACCACCGCCGGGTTCAGGGAGCATCCGTCACCCAGCGGCAGGCCACCTCGTCGGGGCCGGTCGCCTCCACCCGCAGCCGGCCCGATCCGATCGAGGCCCAGGCCAGCACCGCACCCCAGGGAATCCCGCTGGGCCGGACGCGGGCCACCCACACCCCTTCGTGCCACGCCACCTCGGCTAGCCGGATCTCGGCCACCTCGGCCAGCCCTCCCAGTCCCGCCTCCGCCGTCTCGAGCCCCTGCGGCGTCGGGATCCCCTGCACCCGGATCCGCACCTCCCGCTCGGCAGGGGGCAGGGTCCACCCCGACTGCTCCAGCCCGGCGAGGAGCTCCTGGCCCAGGCGCCGGCCCAGCCGGACGGCCGCCCGGGCCTCGGCCTCCACCCCGTCGAGGCCCGCCCCTTGGGCCTGAGCCTCGACCCGAGCAAGGAAGGCCCCGGTGAGGGCATCCAGGACCGCCCCCTGGCCCACGGCCGTGGCCCGTGCCACCCCAGGGCCCGTCATCCCGGACGACTCGGCCGGGGTGGCGGCCCGTTCGTGGGGGTCCCACGGCACCGACGCCTCGACCCTCGCCTCGCCCGAAACGAAGAACACCACGTGACACCCCAGGGTCCGACCCAACCCCAACGCCGCGTCGGGCGACTCCGCGCCGGCTGCCACCCGGAACCCCCACCCCTCCCGCCCCAATGTGTCGGCAAGGGCCTGAAGCAGCGGGGCGGCCGTGGGGCCCGACCGGGCGGCCACCAGAATTCGCGGCCGCACTTCCAGACGACGCACCCCGAACCCCGCTCGGGCCAGCAGCCCCAGGATCCGGTCCCGGTCCACCTCCACCTCGACATCGGCCTTCCGCTGACCTGCCTCGATCCGTTCCGACACCACGGCCAAGCGCAGCACATACCGCGAGGGGCTCCCCAGAGCAGCCAGAGCCCGCCTGCGCTCGACCTCGGCCACATGCCGGAACACCACGGCCTCCACCCCCCGCTTCCGCGCCTCGCGCAGGAGATGCGGGGGCAAACCTTCCCCCCCGGGCCCGGTGTCGGCGGTCACCTCGACCACCACCGGCATCCCGGCGGCCCCGGCAGGGCGGGCCACCGCGGCCAACAGGATCCACAGGGCGAGGCCGAGGGCCCTAGAAGTTCTCGTAGATGGCGTCAAACTTTTTCAGGGGTTCGAACGGTCGGATGTAGGCGATGGCGTGCTTGTAGAGGAGAAGGTAGTTCCCCGGGGTTTTCACCACGACGCAGAAGTTGTCGAAGGCCTTGACCACCCCTTCCACCTCCTCTCCCGAGGTGAGGCGGACCGTGACCTGGGCCTTCTCACGCCGCAGATTGTTGAGGAACTGATCCTGGATATTGAGCTTCGCCTTGGCCATGGGAAACCCCCTCTTGGGAAAGGGAAGAAAAAAGATGAAACATGGAAACGGCGGGGTATCTTAGCGCCCCTCCGCGTCGTTGCAAACCCCATTTTGCCCCTCCGGGCCGTACCCCTCTCCCTTTTCAAGCTCAGGGGGCTCTGCTAAAAGCTCGCCACAGGGCCAGGACCTCGGCCGCCGCCTCGGGCCGTACCCAGCGGATCGGCATACGGCGGAACCAGGTCATCTGCCGCTTCGCAAACCGGCGGGTCTTTTGTTGGATCTCGGCAACCGCCTGGTCCAGGGGACGGCGCTCCAGAAGGTGGGAGCAGATCTGGCGATACCCGATGGCCTGGAGTGGGGGGAGGTTGGCGCCATACCCCATGGAGAGGACCCGCCGGACCTCCTCCACCCACCCGGCCTCGACCATGCTTACCACCCTTGCGTCGATCTTCCGGTACAACGCTTCGCGGTCGATGCGCAGCCCCACCATCAGGGCGCGGTACCGAACCGGGGCAAACGCGTGGCCCCGGTGGAACACCGACATCGGCCGCCCCGTCACCCGCCACACCTCCAGGGCCCGCACGATCCGGGTACGGTCGTTGGGGTGCAGACGGCGGGCCGCCTCGGGGTCCACCCGGGCCAACTCCCGGCACAACGCCTCCCGTTCCCCCCGGTCCCACCGGGCCTCCAGCTCCGCCCTTACCTCCGGGTCCCGGCCGGGTGCCGGCGCGAGGCCGTGGAGGAGCGCTTTCAGGTAGAGCGCGGTGCCCCCGCACACGACGGCCACCCGCCCCCGGCCGGCGATATCCGCAATGACCCGGTCCGCTTCGGACAAGAAGCGGGCCGCGTGGAACGCCTCGTCGGGGTCGGCCACGTCGATCAGGTGGTGGGGAACCCGGCCCCGCTCCCGAGCCGTGGGCTTGGCCGTGCCGATGTCCAGGTGGCGGTACACCTGCATCGAGTCGGCCGACACGATCTCGCCCCCCACCGCCTCCGCCACCTCGATGGCGAGCCGGGTCTTGCCCGAGGCCGTGGGACCGGTGATCACGAGAATGGCTGGGAGGCTGGGAAGCTGGGAAGCTGGGAGGCCCGGCCCGCCCGTCGTTCGTCGTTCGTCGTTCGTCGTGGCGCAGGATCCGCCTGGCGGATCCCCGGCGTCGGGAACCGGCCGAGCCGGCGACTTATCCAACAACATCCTCCCGTCCGAACATCCCCACGTCCCAACGTCCTAACGTCGGTGGAACATCCCCTCCAGCTCCTTCCGGCCCAGCCGGATCACCAGGGGCCGGCCGTGGGGGCAGTGGGAGGGGTGACGGGCGGCCGCCAGGGATCGAACCAGGGCCTCGGCCTCGGAAGCGTCCAGGGCGCTGCGGGCTTTCACCGCGGCGGCGCAGGCAGCCCGGCGGGCCAAGGCGTCGTGTCCTTCGGCCAATGCCGCAGGACCGGCGCCGAGAATGTCGCGTACCACCGCCTCGACCGCGGCCGCCGGCAGATCGGCCGGGGCCTCGGTCACGGCCAGGGCGGTGTCGCCGAACGGCTCCACTCCAAACCCCAGGGTCTCGAGGGCCTCCTTGCATTCCTCGAACGCGGCCCGCTCGGCGGGGGAGCACTCGACCGGCACCGGCACCAGCAGCCGTTGGACGGAACGGGCACCCCCTTGTCCCAGGAACCGCTCGTACAGCACCCGCTCGTGGGCCGCGTGCTGATCGAGGATCACCAGCCCCCGTCGGTCCGGATCCTGGAACACCAGATAGGTGGCCTCCACCGAGCCCAGGAACCGGAGCCCGTCGTAAGGCCCCTGGCCCGCCCCCCCTTCGAGCCACAACGCGGGCTGGGAGGGAGCAACGGGGGGCAGCCCCCCCACCCGAGGGCGGCCGGCGCCTTCTCCGCTGCCCCTCCTCACCGGCGGCGAGGGAGACCGCCCGCCGGCTCCGACAGAGACCCGTCCGGCGTACTCCGCCACGGCCTCGGACACCCGCTCCAGCTCGGGCCGGCGGGGCGGCTCGGGCGCGGGCGTCACGGCGCCCCGGCTCAGCCAGGGGGCTCCCGCCAGGCTCTCGGCCACAAACCCCGCCACCCACCGGAACACCCGGCCCTCGTCCCGGAACCGGACCTCCCGCTTTGCCGGATGCACGTTCACGTCGATCTCGTCCGGCGGTATCTCGACCCACAGGAGGGCCACCGGGTACCGCCCCTTCTCCAGGAGCCCCCGATACCCCTCGGTCACCGCCCGCACCAGCAAGCGATCCTGCACCGGCCTGCCGTTCACGAACAGCCTGAGCCCCCGCCGGTGCCCCCGGCCTTCGTGGGGGGCGGCGAACGCTAAGACCAGCTCCCGCCCGCCCGCCTCGGCTCGAGCCCAGTAGAGGCCCCCCGGCGCCTCGGCGCCGGCCACCTGGGCCGCCCGCTCCTCCAGGCTCTGCCCCGACGGCACGACCAGAGAGACCCGGCCCTGGCTCCTGAGCTCGAACCCTACGTCGAAGTGCACCAAGGCCAGCTGGGTCACCGTTTCCACGCAGTGTCGAAGCTCGGTGGCGTCGCCCTTGAGAAACTTCAAACGGGCCGGCACGTTGAAGAACAGGTCAGCCACCTCCACCGTGGTGCCCGGAGGAGCGCCGGCCGCCTCCACGGCCACGACCTTGCCCCCCTCCACCCTCACCACCGCGGCCTCCGGGGCTTCGGGCGGCCGGGTCACGATCCGTACCCGGCTCACCGAAGCGATGCTCGGCAGGGCCTCCCCCCGGAATCCCAGCGTGGTGATGGTGTCCAGATCGTCGGCCGTGGCGATCTTGCTCGTGGCGTGGCGCTCCAGGGCCAGCAGGGCGTCCTCCCGCCCCATGCCCTCGCCGTCGTCCTCCACCGCGATGAGCCGCTTGCCGGCGCCTTCCAGCCGCACCCGCACCCGGGTGGCGCCCGCGTCCACGGCGTTCTCCACCAGCTCCTTCACCACGCTGGCGGGCCGCTCCACCACCTCTCCCGCGGCGATCCGGTTGGCGATCTCGTCGGGCAGAACCCTCACCCTGCGGCGGTTTCCGGCGGTTGCCTGTTCCATCCGCTCCTCCAATCCCCCGAAAGGCCTGGGGCCCGACTCTAGCACCCGGCCTCGTGCCTCCTCAAGGAGCACCGCCCTCCTGCCGATGAATCCTCATAGGGCGCGGCCGGGACGGCCAGCACCAGCGCACAGTTCCCTCAGCGCTAATCTCCCTCTCCCCCGCCGCGGGGAGGGGGCCGGGGTGCGGAGGGCGAGCGTCCTAACGTCCGCACGTCCCAACGTCCTCACGTCATAACGGACCCGCCATGCGCATCCTGGTCGTGGACGACAGCAGCGTCATCCGGAGGAAGGCCGCCGAGATCCTGGAGCAGGCCGGTCACGAGTGCGACCTGGCGGAAAACGGCCTCGAAGGCATCAAGATGGCCCTCTCCAACACCTACGACGCCATTCTCACCGACATCGTGATGCCGGTGCTCGACGGACTGAAGCTGATTCTTCGACTCCGGGCCGGCGCCAAGACCCGCGAGGTGCCGATCCTTGTGCTCACCTCCCGCTCCGATTCGGACACCGTGCTCCAGGCCCGGGAGTTGGGCGTGGACGGCTACCTCCTGAAGCCCCTCGATCCCGACACCCTCCTTCAACGCCTCACCACCCTGCGACGACGCCCAACGGACCAGACCGGCTGACCCATTGCCGCCCACACGGGCTCCGTGGGCCCGCACGTCCCTCTTGCCAACCGTTCGGCCGATGGATATACTCGCCGCCGATTCGGCCCTACCGTTCGTGGGAGAGACGGATTGCCGGACCACCCCGACCGACGACCTCGCGTTTTGCGGCGAAAATACGGCGCTTCGGGTCTTGACACCCGTTTTGAACCGCTGTTATGCTCCGCGCGCGAGGTTTTTTATTGACCTCCACCGTCCGGCTTCGGGCGGCTTGGTTCGGCGATAAAGTGAGGGTTCGGAGGGGTAGTTTCCATTTCCAACGATCTGGCAAAAAGGAGGTGTGCCACCGGAGGAAGCAAGGAGAGGGTTTACAGGACCGAACGTTGCGTGAAGGGTTGGGTCAACCAACTACAGGAGGAATGGGAATGAAGAAAAAACTGCTTGTCGCTCTGTCGAGCACCCTGGCCATCGCGATGGCCCTGCCGGCCTTCGCGAAGGACCACAGCATCAATGGGTTCTATCGCGTCCGTTTCATGCAGTACGGCCAGAAGCTGGCCAAGGACATGGAGCCCAACACCCTCGTCGACCAGCGGGCCCGGTTCAAGTGGACGATGGGCCTCAACGAGTACGTGAGCGTCACGTACTACGGCGAGGTGGACATGCAGTACGGTGACGCGGCCTACGGCGGAGCTCGTGGCGGAGCCCCCGGCTCGACCCGGAACCAGGGCGGCGCCATCGGCGGCGACACCGTGAACCTGGAGACCAAGAACCTGTACGTGAACGTGAAGGTCCCCGACACCCCGGTGAGCGCCCGGGTGGGCCTGCAGGGTTTTGGCGACAACTGGGACCTCGTGTTCGTCGGCGCCGACATGGCCGGGGTGAAGGTCTCCGCCAAGCTCGATGCCTTCAACGTGACCGGCATCTGGTCCAAGTGGCAGGAAGGCAGCGCCGGCGGGGACAGCAACGAGGACGATGTGGACTTCTGGGGGCTGCAGGTCGGCCTGAAGCCGGTGCAGGGCCTGAAGCTCGGCGTGGACGGGTACTACATCAACGCCAACGGGGACGGCAGCCTGGGTATTCCGGTGAGCGCGGGGGATGACCTGTACTACCTGGGCGTGAACGCCGCCTACAAGCTGCCCCAGGTGAACCTGAAGGCCTGGGCGTTCTACAACTTCGGCACCATGAACGCCGAGGGCGACGAGGAAGCCGATGTGTCCGGCTGGGCCGCGAGCATCAAGGGCACTACGTCCTTGGCCGGCGCCAAGGTGGGCCTGCGGCTGTTCTACTTCTCCGGTGATGACGACGCCGCGGACGGTGACGTGAACTCCGCGGTCCTCCTCACGACTGCCCAGGAGAACTTCCCGTTCTACATGGACAACCTCATGCTCCTCACCCCTGATGCCACCTGGACCACCATCGGGTCTGAGGGCTACGGCTTCAATGACGCCCAGGCCGCGGGCTACGGCCTGTGGGGCGCCATCCTGAGCACCTCCTATGTGCCGCCGACGATGAAGCAGGCGTACGCCAAGGTCTCTGTCGGCTACATGGCCGCTGTGGAGGACGACCGGAACACGGCGGGCACGAAGCGCGAGGGCAACAGCCTTGGCACCGAGATCGCGGCCCGGGTGGGGTACAAGGTCGCCGAGATCGTGGACGTCTCCTTGAACGGGTCGATCCTGAGCCTGGGCGACTTCTTCGACAAGCAGGCGGGCGGCGAGGACCCGGACAACCCCTATGTCCTTTACGCCATGGTGAACGTGGGCTTCTAAGCCCGGCGCCCACCACGCCACAAAAAGAGCCCCGGAGGGTCCTTCCCTCCGGGGCTCTTTTCTTTAGGCATCCTGCTCCTCGCAGGGGCAAAGCGCCCCCGACCGAATGCGCCGACTCCGCAAAAAAGACCGGAGGGACGCGCGAGGTAACTTCTCGCCTCCGCGGGTGTACCTGAGGCGTCCCGGTCCGTCTTTGACGGGTCCGGGTGGCTGGGCCATACTAGGGACCGCGTTGCGTTGCAGGCCTTCCGCTCTTCTCTGGAGGCGGCATTCCCATGAAACACACCGTTTCCGCGATCCTCATTGCCGCACTTTGCTCGGCGCCCGCCTTCGGTGCCGACAGCCTGTTTACCGACGTGACCCGCTTGGCCGGAGTGGGTGACGCGGGCAACGGCAAGGGCGTGGCGTTTGCCGACATCGACAACGACGGCGACTGGGACCTGTACGTGTCGAACAAGGGCGGAGCCAACCGTCTGTACCGCAACAACGGCGACGGCACGTTCACCGACATCACGGCCGAGGCCGGCGACAACTTGGGGGATGCCGGCTTCGCCATGGGATCGATCTTCTTCGACTATGACAACGACGGGTGGGTGGACCTCTACCTCGCCAAGGGTGGCCGGTACGAGGTGGAGGCCAACCGCCTGCTCAGGAACGTGGGCGGCCGGTTCGTGGACGTGACCGACTCGGCCGGAGTGGGATCCAAGGCGTTCACCTATGCCGCGGCTGCGGCCGACTACGACAACGACGGGTACCTGGACCTGTACCTGGCCAACTACGGCGTGGGCGCCAAGAACCAGCTGTTTCACAACAACGGGGACGGAACGTTCACCGAGGTCACCGACCAGGCGGGCGTGGGCGACCGGTCGTGGTCGTGGATGGCGGTGTGGGCCGACGTGAACGGGGACGGGTGGCAGGACCTGTACGTGGTGAACGGCCGGTACCCGGCCGGCGAGCCGAACCGGCTGTACCTGAACAACCGGGACGGCACGTTCCGGGAGGTGAGCCGGGAGGCCGGCGTGGCGGACGCCAACTGGGGCCTGGGCGCGGCCTTTGCCGACGTGGACTCGGACGGCGACCTGGACCTGTTCGTGTCGAACTACGTGGGCCCCAACGCCCTGTACCTGAACGACGGCACCGGCCGGTTCACCGAGGTGGGAGCCCGGGCCGGGCTGGCCGACGAGGGGTGGGGTAAGGGCCCTGCTTTCGGAGACATCGATCACGACGGCGACCTGGACCTGTACGAGGGCGACTGCAAGGTGGCGAACCAGCTCTACCGGAACAACGGGGACGGTACCTTCACGAACATCGCGGACCGCAACCCGGACGTGCGGTGCGAGACCGTGCGGACCAAGGGCACGATGTTCGCCGACGTGGACTCGGACGGGGACCTGGACCTGTACGTGGTGAACTGGGGCGTGGAGAACCGGCTGTTGCGCAACACGCTCGACGACGGCAACTGGCTCAAGGTGCGGCTCGTGGGCACCCTGTCGAACCGCATGGCCGTGGGCTCCCGGGTGTGGGTGCGCCGGGAAGGCAAGTTGGTGGGCATGGCCGAGCTCCCCACGGCCTCCGGATTTTGCGCCCAACCCCCCCAGGAGCTCCTCTTCGGGGTCCAGGCCGGCAGCACCTACACCGTAGAGGTGCGGTTCCCGAGCGGGGCCCGCAAGGTCCTCACCGGGATCACTCCCGGCCGGGTGCTCACCATTGAGGAGCCGCGTGAGCTCGCTTCCCGCTGAGCGGGTGCCTCGAGCGGAACCAAGCAGGGCTGCCCAGGGGCAGCCCTTTTGTTCGTCCGCAGGGGGGCTGGCGCTCCTGGCCCTGTCGGCCGGGGTGCTGGCCTATGAGCTCCTCCTGCTGCGGCTGTTCTCGGTGCTCATGTGGTACCACTTCGCCAGCCTCACCATCGGGGTCGCGCTCCTGGGGCTGTCGGCCGGGGCGGTCTGGGTGGGCCTGGTGCGGCGCCCAGGCCCGGGGCTGGTTCGATGGGGCGCCGCCGGGTTCGGCGTGGGGGTGCTGGGGTTCCTGGCCGGGCTCGTGGCCGTTCACTTCAGCCCCCGCCTCGCGGCCTGGGCCCTGGCGCCGTTCCACCAACCGTTCTTCCAACCGTTCGCGCGCACCCTGGCCGCGCTTCCCGACTCCGGCATCGGGTGGAGGGTGGCCGCCCTGGCCGGGGCCGCGGGGCTTCCGTTTTTGGGGGCCGGCGTGGCACTGGCCGCGGCGCTCTCGGCAGGGAGGGGCCGGATCCACCGCACCTATGCCTGGATCCTGGGCGGTTCCGGGATCGGGGCCGCGGCCGTTCCGGCGGCCCTCACGGTGTGGAGCGCGCCGGCTGCCTTGGCCGCGGTGGCGTCCCTGGCCTTCGCCGCTGCCGCAGGGCGAAGACGCGCCCCGCTCGGTACGATCCTCATGCTGCTGGCCGGGTGCGCCCTGGCCTGGGGGCTGGACGTGACCGGCGCAGCCGAGCTGCCCCTGGCCCGGGGCCGGTACGAGCCGGGCCTGCTGGCCGTGCGGTGGAACCCCATGAGCCGGGTGGCCGCCTACCCTTTGGCCCCGGGTGGGGCCGCCCGGCCGTTCGGGCTCTCGCCGAGGTACCGGGGTCCCCACCCGCAGCAGCTCGGGCTCGTGGTGGACGACTCAGGCTACACCAACCTGTACGAGGGGGATGCCGCCCGGGCCAACCCGGACTACTTCCGCCAGAACCTGGTGGCTTTGGCATGGCACCTGAGACCCGGGGCCCGGACCCTGATCGTGGGGCCGGGCGGGGGCAAGGACGTGTGGGTGGCCCTGTCGTTCCCCGGGACCCGGGTCCAGGCCGTGGAGATCAACCCCGGGGTCGTCGAGATGGTGGAGGAGGTGTTCGCCGGGTTCACGGGCCGCCCGTACTCCGATGCCCGGGTACGCCTCGCGGTGGCCGACGCCCGGGCCTTCACGGCGCGGGACCCGGCCCGGTACGACGTGATCGAGGCCTCGGCCGTGTTCGGCCGGATGCCGCCGGCAGCCGGCGTGTTCACCTTGTCGGAGGACTTCCTCCACACGCGGGAGGCCTTGGAGGCGTACTGGCGACGCCTGTCGCCCGATGGCATCCTGTCCATCACGTTGTTCGCCCACGAGCGCAGGGCCCCCCGGTTGGTGGCGCTCGTTCGCGACCTGTTGGACCGCCAGGGGGTGGCGGGGCCCCAGGCCCACGTGCGGGTGGTGGGGGACCGGGCCGTGGCCAACGTGCTCGTGAGCCGGAGGCCGTTCACCCCGCAGGAGGACCGATCGCTCCGAGAGCGGGTGAAAGCTGCCCGATTCCGGATGCTCTACCCGCCGGAGGGGGGAGACAACCTCCTAGCCCGGATCCTGGAAGCCCCGGAGCTTTCGTCTGCGCTGGACCGATTGCCCTACGACCTGTCTCCTCCCACGGACGACCGGCCGTTCTTCTACTACACATTGAGGCTCCAAGACTTTCTGCAGCCCGGGTCCCGGGCCGTGGGGTTCGACAACCAGGGAGTGCTGCTGCTCCGCTCCGCCTTCCTGGTGCTGGCGCTGCTCACCCTGGTCGGACTGGTGGCGCCGGTGGCGCTGCGCCACGCGCTTCCCCGGGGGGGAGGGCCGGCGCTCGCCTATGCAGCGGCCATCGGGCTGGGGTACATGCTGGTGGAGATCGGCATCTTGAAACGGCTCGTCCTGTTCCTGGCCCACCCCGTCTACGCCGCCGCCGCCGTGCTGGCCGCGTTCCTGTGCGGCAGCGGTTTGGGAAGCCTGCTGGCCCCTCGGATCGCTCCGAATCCCAGGCGCCTGGCGGCGGTTCTGCTGGTGGTGGCCGCCGGGGTCTGGGCCTGGGCCCTCCTGGCCCCCGGTTGGTTCCGGCCCGATCACCCCTGGGGGCTGGTCGGTCGGGCTGCCGTGGCCGTTGCGGCGCTCGCTCCCTTGGCGTTTCTCATGGGCATCCCGTTCCCCTCCGGCATGGCCCTCCTCGGGCGGACGGCTGGGGCCAGCCTGCCCTGGTGCTGGGCCCTTAACGGCGCCGCGGGGATCCTGGGATCGGTGGGCGCGCTGCTCGTGGCGCTGCACTTCGGATACACCGGCACCCTGGTCGCGGGCGCGGCGGTGTACGCGAGTGCGGCGATCCTAGTACCGCGGCTGGGAGGGGGCCGGTGAGAGCGGTGATCCTCGGCATCGCCCTCGTGGCGATGGGGTGCTCCGCCCCAGCCGGCCCGGGAACGGTGGAGGGCACCGTGAAATGGGACGGTCGGGGCGTCGCCACAGCCCTCGTGCAGGCCTACCCGCGGCCCGATCTCGACCCAGCCGTGGCACCGCTGGCCGAGGCGGCCAGCGACGGGGCCGGCCGCTTCCGGCTGGAACTGCCGGCCGGCACGTACTGGATCTGGGCCCGGGCCACCGCGGAGCGCGACGGCAGGCCGGTGCGGCTCCGGGGGGAGGCGTCGCCCTCGCCGGTGCGGGTGCAGGCCGGACGCACGGCCCGGGCGGACGTTGTGCTGACCGATCCCTCGGCCCTGGGGGCCTCGGGCGTCGGCTCGGGGATCCCGGTGGAGGGGATCGTGCGGGGGGCGCCTTTCGCAGAGGTCATGGTGTACGCGTACCCCGGCCGGCACCGGCGGCCCACCGGCCCCGGGTTTGCCGCGGCCGCGGCCCCGGACACGGCCGGCCGGTATCGGCTCGGCCTTCGGCCGGGAACGTACACCCTGGCCGCCCGGTGGCGCCGGAGCGGGGAGCCCCACGGCAGCTTGGTGCCGGGGGACAAGGTGGCCGAGACCGTGGTGCAGGTACCCAGCCGTGGCACCGTACAGGCCCCGCCTCTGGCGCTGCGCCCCCTGGACCCGAGCATTTGGGGCCAAACCCTGCGGGCCTCCCCCAAGGGCGACACCTGGGTGGAGGGCACGGTGGTGGACCCCGGCGGCCGACCTGCCGAGGGGCTCTACGTGTTGGCGTTCACGGACCCGAGAATGGTGGGGAAACCCGCAGCCATGGCGCCCCCAACCGGTCCATCGGGCGAGTTCCGAATCTATCTGCCGGGCCCCGGCACGTACTGGCTGGGCGCCCGCAGCCGGATCGGCGGCCCAGCCGAGCCAGGGGAACGGGTGGGGGCGTTCCGGGGCGACGACGGGAACGGCGTGCGGGTGGCCCCGGGCGCCCCGCTGCGCGGGGTTCGCATCGTGGTGGAGGAGATATGGTGACGGGTAACACGAACGAACCAGGTGGCCCGCCGATGAAAACCCCCCTCAAGCGAAGATGCGAGTCCCTTTGCCCGTGGGAGGCTGGGAGGCTGGGAGGCTGGGAGGCTGGGCCCGCTCCCGCGGGAGCGACCGTCGACCCACTGGGGCGGGACGGCGGGAATCCGTCTGCCCCCCCTCCCCCTGGCCCTCTCCCCCCCGAGGGGAGAGGGAAGCAGGTCCGCGATACGGGGCCTCGTCGGACGGCCTGGATGGCGACGGTGGCCTCGCTCGCCGGCGTCGTTCTCCTGGGATTGGCCGCCAGAGCGGGGGCCGATCAGGGCGTGCGCGGCCGGGTGAGCCTGGGGGGCACCCTGGTGGAGGGCCTGGTGGTGCGGACCTACGCGTACCGGCCGGGCACCTTCGGCCCGTGGACCGGAGAGAGACCGGTGGGCGAGGCCCGAACCGCCACCGACGGCACCTACCGAATCGAGCTTCCCCCAGGCCGGTACGTGGTGGAAGGGCTGGCCAAGGCCGAGGGGAACACGGGCTCGAGGCCCGAGCCCGGAGACCTATGGTGCCTGTACTCCGGATCCCCCGTGGTGGTGACCGCCGGGGCGTGGACCGCGGTGGGGCTGAACCTGATCCGGGTGCCCGAGGAACGCCGGAGCCGGTCCGAGCGCAGCCGGATCGAGGGCGTCATCACCTTCGACGGCGAGCCCGTGGAGAAGTGCTACCTCTACCTGTACTCGGGCCCAGGTGCGGCGTTCCGGGGACCGGCCCGACGAACCGTGCCGGTGCGCACGGGCCGGTTCCGGGTGGCGGTGCCGCCGGGCACCTACTACCTGGTGGCGCGCAAGCGGGCCCGGGGCGGCTCGTACGGCCCCATCGAGGTCGGTGACCGGTTCAACTTCTACGCCGGCAACCCCGTGCGGGTGGGCGCCGGTGAGGTGGTGCGGCTGGAGATGCCGCTGGTGGAGCGCCTGAGCCAGCTCGAGGAGGACCCCGACGCCTACCACGGGCTCCTTGTCATGGTCACGGGCCAGGACGGCCAACCGCTGGCCGGATACCACGTGCTGGCCTACCCCGTGCCGACCCGATCGGGCCCGCCCATGGCCGTGAGCTCACCCACCGGGCCCGACGGCCGCACGTTCGTCCCGATCCCGCCGGGCTCGGCCGCGTACCTGCGGGCCCGGAAGAGCCTGGGAGGCCCCCCGGCCGAAGGGGAGCCGTTCGGCGACGCCGACGTGGCCGAGGGGGAGACCGGCCCCGTGCCGATCCGGGTGGGGGTAGCGCGATGAGAGGGTGGGCCCTGCTCCTCGTCGGGGCAATCCTTTCCGCCTGTGCCCCCCGGGCCGCCGTGCGGGGCCGGGTGATGCACGACGGCAGCCCGCTGGCCGGGGCTCGGGTACGGCTCGAGCCGACGAACGGGGGCGCAGGGGCCGAGGTTCGCACCGGCCCCGACGGCCGGTTCGAGGCCCCCCACCTTCCGCCGGGCCCGTACCGGGTGGAGGCCCGAGGGCCGGGCCCCTTGGCGGCGATCCCAGGACAGAACCCGGTGTACCTGCCGCCGGGCCAACCGGTTTGGATCGGGCTCCAGGCCGTGCCTGCAGAGTCCCCGACGTTTGCTCTCCTGGCCGACGCCGAACCCGGGTTCGGGTCGATCGCAGGCAGGGTTCTCCACCGGGGCCGGCCCGTGGAAGGGGCGGTCGTCAGCCTGTATGCGGACGAAAGCCGGGGCCTGAGGGGACCGGGCATCCAGGACTCGTTTCCCACAGGCCCCGACGGCGCGTACGTGATCGAGGGGGTGCTTGCGGGCCGGTACTGGGTGGTGGCCCGCAAGCGGCTCCACGAGGGCGGCATGGGGCCGGTGCGCAAGGGCGACCTCTACGGAATCGCCCCGGCCAACCCCGTTCCGATCCGGGACGGCCAGGAGACCCGGCTCGACATCCACCTGGTGAAGAAGGAACGGGACACGGCCCCTGACGCCGGCAGCCTGGAGCTCACCGGCACCGGTGTCCGCGGCCGGGTGGTGGACCCCCAGGGCCGGCCCGTGGCCGGGGTGTACGTGTTCGCCTACCGAAACCGGACCATCGGCCACGGCATGCCCGACTTCCGCACCCTACCCACCGGCCCGGACGGCCGGTTCGAGCTGCCCCTGGGCGAGGGCGGCCTGTTCTACCTGGGCGGTCGGGAGAACTCCGGGGGCTCGCCCCAGCCGGGAGAGTGGTTCGGGTTCTACGAGGGCTCGCCCGACCACGGCCTGGTGGTGCCCCGGGGTCGGGTGCTGGAGGGGGTGGAGATCGTGGTGAAGAGGGTGCTGGATGGGGGCTAATCGGCTGGGAGGCTGGGAGGCTGGGAGGCTGGAAGGCGGGGACGCTAGGCTGCTGGGCGGCTGGGCAGCGGAAACCCCGTCACTCGTCACCCATCTCGTCCTGTTGATGTTCCTCGCCGGATGCCGAACGCCGGGGCCCGGTGTGCCCCCCACCGACCTCCACGCCATGCCCACCGAGTCGATCACGGGCCGCACCGAGTGGAGCGGCGAGGTGGTGCTCGACCGGATCGTGGTGGTGCGCTCGAGCGGGGAGCTGGTGATCGCGCCCGGCACCCGGGTGCGGTTCCGGCGGGTCGACTGGGACGGAGACGGCATCGGCGACGCCGAGATCACGGTGGAGGGTCGGCTCACCGCGCGGGGCACGGCGAAGCGGCCCATCGATCTGGCCTCGGCCGAGCCCGAGCCCCGCCCCGGGGACTGGAAGTACCTGATGGTCAACTTCGCGTCGGGCGCGGAGCTGGAGTTCGTGCGGGTTCGGCACGCCTTCAGCGGCATCCAGGTCCACTACAGCCCCGCAGCCATCCGGCGGTGCGAGTTCGCCGACAACGTGGACGGTGTGCGGTTCTCCACGGCCGACCTCACCCTGGAGGGGTCGTGGATCCACCACAACATCCACGGGATCCGGTTCGAGGAGCGGGGTCACCCGGCCCGGGTGGAGGGCAACGAGATCTCGGACAACGAGGTGGGCATCTTCGCGGTGACCCGGTGCGGCGGCGGCACCGTGTTCCGCTCCAACAACCTGCGGGCCAACCGGGTGCCGGTGAAGCTCGGCTGGGAGCAGGATCAGGGCCTTCGGTTTCCCGAAAACTACTGGGGCGGGCTTTCGGCCGACCAGGTGGTGGAGGCCTCGCGGGACGGGCGGGAGCGCCGTGTGGGCAGGGGCATCGACGTGCGACCGGTCCTGCCCCGGCCCGTTCCGGTGCCGTGGCCGTTCCCGGGCCGGCCGCCGGAGTGATACCAAGTTGCGTTCAAACCAAGATCCATCCGGGGGGCCGGGGCAAGGGGCCTGGTTCCGGCCGTGCGTGAGTGCAGCATCCGACTTACGCCGCACCCGGCACTCAGCCCTATGCTCCTTGGGCGCTGGAAAAGCGAACGTTGACAAGGCATGTTCGGGATTGTCGCGAGGCAAACATCGGCTGAGTGCCGGGTGCAGCGACTGTAGGAGCCACGCCCGGCGCTCCACCAGGCCCCTTGCCCCGCCGGTTCAGAGGTCTGATGGCTTTGAACGCAACTTGCTATGAGGCGGCCGGGAGTCCGTCCATCGCTCGTCGCAGGTCGCCGGTCGGTTGCTCCCCGGAATGGGGCTGGTAGCGAACGACGAACGACCTGCGACCGGCGGCCCTCCTCCCTACCCCCCCAGCCAATGCCACAGCGCCGCCGCCAGCCCCCCGGAGACCAGGAGCCAGGAGGGCAGGTACCACAGGGCCTCCTGCCGGGTCTCCGGGCTGTGCCACCGGCGGACGAGCACCCGGGCCCCGCCCAGGATGCCCAGGCCGAGGATCCCGAGGGCCAACCACCGGAGCACGGCCAGGGGAACCAGGAGATCGGGCTTCGCAAGAGCCCGGGACACGTGCACGGCCAGGTAGGTCTCGGCCCCCAGGGGATCGTACGCGAGGTAGGGCAGGTACCCCGCCTTGGCGTTCAGCTTGACCAGAGCGAGTGCCCCGTGGGCCCCAAGCACCGGCCCCACGAACGCCGGTAGGACCGACCGCCACCCGAACGGTCGCGTCCGGGGGGCGTGCCCCGGCCGGACCCCAGCGGGCGGCGATTCGGGGCGTCCCCCCAGCCAGAGCGCCGTCCGGCCCAGGGCCGCGGGAACGGCCAGGAGGAACGCCGGCACCACCACCCCTATCCAGGCGCTGCGCAGCCACGCGGGCGGGCGGACCCCCGGGGTGAGCGCCACCTCGGCTGCGGGCCAGGTCCGGTAGAGGGCCAAGGTCACCAGCCCCAGCAGGAGGCCAAGGAACACCGCCCGGGCCGGACCGAGGTCCCCGGAAGAGGGCCGGCGGCCCCACCACAACGCCAGGTTCTCCCCGGGACACCGCCGCAGGCACCGCAGGCACAGGAGGCACTCCGCGGCATCCATGCGGCCCGGCTCCAGGGCCACGGGGCACCCTCCCCGGTCCCAGCGGTGGAACCACACCCACCGACCCCAGTCCGAACGCCGCCACTCTGGGGCCGTGGCCACACACGCCCGGCCGCACGCGCGGCACGCCCCCGGATCCTTGGGCCCCACCGCCACCGGAGCGTGCCGGCCGTACAGGGCGAGCACCGCGCCCACCGGGCACAGCCCCCGGCAGAACGCGCTGCGCCGCCACAGCAGGGCCGAGGCCAAGGCCAGGGTTCCCACCCCGGTCACGAGCACCGCCGTGACATGGGGGCTCAGGTTCGCCCGCGTTCCCACCACCGCGCCGACGCCGAGTCCAAACACGACCAGGGCCCCCCATCCCCGGGAGATCCACCGGGGCCACGGAAGCCCCACCCCCCGCCGGCCCACGGCATCGGTCATCCACCCCAGGGGGCATACCCCGCACCAGGCCCGGCCGAGCACCGGCACCACCAGCACCAACCCCATGAACCAGAACACCCAGAACAAAAGCGTGGTGGCGTGGGTGTACGCCCGAGGGTGCAGGTCGGGCACGCCGGGAATCGCGTCCCGCCCCCATCCCAGGGCCGCCAGCGCCACGTACCCGACCAGGAGCACAACCCGCACAGCGGTCTGAGCTCCTGCGGGCCGCAGCAGCGGACGGGTCGGGGGGTGCTGGAGCAGGTCGATAGGGAACTTCGGCAAACAAAAGACTCCGTTGGGACGTTAGGACGTTGGGACGTGCGGCCGATGGGGGCTTCCAGCTTTCTAGCCTCTCCTCACCGATACACGTTGTCGGGAAGCCGCTGGCGGCCGGTTTCGTCCGGAAAGGTCTGGGGGGTCTTCCGGATCAGGGCGAGGCTGCGGGCCGCCCACTCCCGCACCGCGGCTACCGGATCGTCCCGGCGCAGCCGGTCGAGGTCCGCGTCCGCCCGGTCGGCCTCCAGCACCCCCAGCGCCCGGGCCGCCTCCATCCGCACGCGCCAGTCCGGGTCGTCCAGGAGCGGCAGCAGGTCCTCCGCGTAGGTCGAATCGCCCAGCATGCCCAGGGCCCAGGCCGCGGCGGACCGGGTGGACGGGTCGGCTAGGGCCTCCACCAGAAGGGGCCCGGCGCGGCGGTCCCGGATGTCCCCCAGGGCGAGTACCGCCTGGAGCCGGGCCTCGGCCGGCAACCCGGGCATGACCTCCAGAATCGCCGGAACGGCGGCCTTCCCCAGCTTCACCAAGGTCCGGGTGACCTCGCGGGCCACATCCCCCCCTTGGGCCAGGGCGGCCACCAAGACCGGAGCCGCGTCGGACCGGTCTAGCTCGCCCAGCACCCAGGCTCCCACATACCGGCGCGGGAACGCCTGGTCCACCAGGGCATCCTCGGCCGCGTCGAACGCCCAGGACCACTTCCGGTTCCCGGCCACGGCCAGGGCGTGCTCCCGGAGCACCGGGTCCCGGGACCGGCACGCCTCGCGAACCCGGGCCTCCACCACGTCCTCTGGCAGGGATAAAACGGCCTTGTACGCCTCGGACCGGGTCTGCTCGTCCCAGGGCCGGCCCATCCGACCCACCAGGTCCGCGGCCGCGTCCGAATCCCCCGCGCGGGCCGCCTGGGCCAACTCCTCCACGGGCACGGTCCGGGGAACCCCGCAGGCGACGAGGAGCAAAAGGAGGGAGGCGAGAACGAGCGATGGTCGCCGGGCACCTGTCAAGCTTTTCAGCTCCCCAGTCTTAGAGTCGTGACGGGTGACGGGTGACGGGTGACGCCTCCGGCCTCCGAGCCTCCCGGCCGCCCTTACCATACCTTGTGCACCGTGATGTCCACACCGGTCACCACCTGGCCCTCGGGCACGATCACGGCCGACGGGTCCACGGTGCCCCGGTCGTACCGACCGTAGAGCTCACCCACCTCGGGGGGGCCGCCGTAGCGGTTTCGGGCGCAGACGTAGTACGTACCGCCCTCGGGGAGCTTCACCTCGTAGCGGCCGTCTGGCCCGGTCTTGGCCGACACGAATTTGGGCCGCTCCGACATCTGAATGTGGTCGTACACGTGGATCCGCACCCCCTCCACCGGCTTGCCCTCGGCATCCACCACACGGCCCCGGATCCCCGTGGTCCACCCTGCGGACGTGCCCAGCGGCTGCTTGGCGTTACCCTGCTTTATGTAGGCCAATATCGGCAGATCCACGGGCCTGCCGGCCTCCACGGTGATCCGCACCGGGTCGCTCTTGAGGTCCCCGGACCGAACCGGACCGGTCTTCTCCCCGCTCGCCCGGCGACGCGCCACCAGCAGGTACTCTCCGGGGGGTAACCCCATCTCGAATCCGCCGTCGTCCAGGGGTCCCAACTGCAGGTACGGAGGACCCCGCAGGTCCATGCCCGGCTTGTACACATCCAGGACCACCCCGGCCGCTGGTGCGTAGACCGTTCCTCGGACCTTGGTGAGGGTGTTCTGGTCCCATTCCGAGGTTGAGCAGCCCCCCGCGATCGTGGACAAAACGAGAACCAGGAGAAACAGGGTTCGTCGGCTCATGGCACCCCTTTTCGCAACATCATCCCCTCACGTTCGGGCCGGGGTATCAGATCCCGCACATTCCGGCTCAAAGACCGGGGCCTGCTGTACCGACCTCCGGAAGCAACCTCTTCCGCGGCACCAGCCAGATGCGCACCGGTTCGGCCACCGCGGTGTGATCCTCGCTGACGCCGTCGAGGAGAGCGATCCCCACCGGGTACACGGCACCCGGCTCCAGCACCACGTCCCCCGGATCCGTTCCCCGAAGATCCCGGCTGAACGTCACGATCCACCGCCCAGCGACCCACCTGCCCTCGGCCTCCACCTCGGTGCGGCCGGACGGGGAAGCCCGGTCCACGAAGGCCGGGGCCTCAGCCCCGGGCTCCGGATCCGGAGCCAGCAGGGGCCCGTCCGCGTCCGGAGCCCGATTCTCCATAAAGCGCTCGCCCGGCACGTCGGGCCCGCGCCCTTCCGGGCCGAGGGACAAATCGTCGGCCACGCCGGCCAGACCGCCCCACCCGGCCTTCCACTCCCACAGGTCCAACCGTCCCCATGCCTCGGGCGTGGACATCCGGTAGTCGGCAAAGGCTCGGACTCCGGCCATGCGGAAGTCCGCCAGGTGGCAGGCCCTCGCGCAGGTGAACCCTTCCGCTCCCGCCCCCCAGAGGATCGCCACCCCATCCTGCCCCGACGGTCCCCGCCGCCACGAGCTCCCGTCCCAGATCCACCCCGGCCCTCGGTGCAGCGTCGGGTCCGACCAGGTGAGCCGGAGGTAGACCCGCTCCGGCGTGTAGAACGCTCGTACCTCCAGGTCCACCGGCGGGGCCTGGGTGCCGTGGTGGCACGATGCCGTGGCCTTGTGCACCGTGTCGGCATCGACCGAGGCTTCGTTCGCACGGGTGGTGCGCCCCCCCGCGGCCTGGACGCGTAGAGGCACCGCCGCCTCCCACTCCGCCTCCACGGGAGGACGAACCAAGGGCAAGGCGAACACCCGGTCCACCGGCGAGCGGCAGGCTGCCGTCGCCCAGAGGACAGCGGCGCAAAAGGCGCTGAGGAGGAAGACTCGGGCCAACACGGAAGGGGGTACCCGCCGGGACGATCAGGGGTTACGGGAAGGGGGCGACCACACCCAACGGACCTCGCCTCTCATCACGCCGTCGAGTGCGGAGGATCCGAGATCGCCCAGGCGCGGGAGCTCGGGGTGCCGGACCGCCCCTCCCCGGACCCAGCTCCGCAGGCCGCCCAGAACCTCCTCAGGCCCGGGCCAGTTCAGGACGGGTGAACGCTGCGATCTCATGGGCATAGTTCACCGCCGGCCCGCCGTGGAGGGGGCCATAAATGCTCCGCCAGCGCCCCCGGCCGTGCGGCCGTTGGGGTAGCGGGTTGGGATGCAGTAACCGTTGAGCACTTTCGCCTTGTTCGCCAGCTCGCCCGGAACCGGCAGAGGCAGCTTGTTGAGCAGCCGCGTCACCAGCATCGCCGCCGTTTCTGCTCGCTGGCAGCTTGGGTCTTACCTGCCTCGCGCGTATTATACTCCCATTCCGTGTCGCCAACATCTCACGGCGGGAGACCCACGGCTCACCCCACACCTGACATTGCGACCGCCGGGTAGACCGTCGTCGCCGTGGGGGCGACGACCCCGACGTGGCGGCCGCATACCTGTTCGGTTCCCAGACCTTTGGCTGGGATGGGAGCGGCCGGGGAACGACGTGGACGTGGGAGGCGCTGCTGATATGCGAAGGCCTCGACTCACGACCGGAGAGCTATGGCCACATCCTCCGAGTGATGAGCGAACTGAAGGATCGACACCGAAACGCCTGGAACGCACGGACCCGCATACTCTGGCTCGACGGCGGGCCCCACCGCCGGTCCTGCCGGGAGGTGCGGGCCCGGACGGCCAAGGAGGCCCTGCAACATGGTTGATGGCTTCTCTCGGGGAATCTGGGGGGAGGCTGGGAGGCCAGGAGGCCGGACTGGGCTCCTAGCTCTGGCGTGCCTCGTGGCCCTGGTCGCAACCGCCCGGGCCGAGGAAGGTCAACTTCGCTGGGAGGGACGGGTGGAGCTCGGAGAGCCGGTCACCATAGGCCCCGGCCAGACCCTCGTCGTCGAAGCCGGCACCGAGATCGCGGCCGGGCCCAGGGGCACCGTACTCGTCCAGGGCAAGGCCTACCTCCTGGGCACGGAGGAGGCGCCCGTCCGGATCACCGGCACCCGGGAGGCCTCGAAAGCGGTGTTCCAAATGGCCCTGCCCGGGTCCATGGTGCGGCTCCATTGGGTCGAGGCCGAGGGCTGCGGCACCGTGGTCGGCGCCACGGCCGGGACCGTGGTGATCACCGAGTCGTCGTTTCGGGGTAACGCCACGGCCCTCCGGCTCCAGATGCGCACCCAGGCGGTCCTGCGGGACGTCAGGTTCGAGCGAAACGACCTGGGGCTCGTGGCCGACAATGGGGCGCTCGTCACGGTGAACGCGGCCACGTTTCGAGAGAACAAGGTGGGGGTCGGAGCAGGGAACTCGGTGCGACTCACCATCGAAAACGGGGTCTTTGAAAAAAACGAAACCGGGTATGGTCAGACCAACAGCGGCGACACCGCCCTCGAAGGCTGCACGTTCGCCGACAACGCGGGCGCAGGGGTGTTCTTGCGTCAGTCTCGACGCAGCCCCCGGATCTCCTTTTGCCGGTTCGAGGGGAACAGTATCGCCGTCGTGGCTCGCTCCACGAGCCACCCGCTCGTGGAGGCCAGCGTGTTCAAAAAAAACGGTAAAGGCGTGGATGCCTCTCAGTTCTGCGGGCCCCTTCTCAGGTTCAACGCATTCGTCGGGAATGAGGAAGCCGTTCGGCTGGACCACAAGTCCGGGGCGAAAATTCGGGGGAATCGGTTTGAGAGGAACGGAGTCGCTCTATTCCTGGACTTCTCGTCCTACCCGAAGGTACGACGAAACCGGTTTGTCGACAACGACTGGCACGTGAGGTTGGGTCGGTTCATGTCGGCCGACTGGGAACGGCGCCAGGGCTCGGAGAAGATCACTCTGGGGAAGGCCCGGGAGCGCAGCACACGCAACCCCATGATGCTCAGCGGGGGACTGCCCGAGGCAGCCGGCGTGGTGGACGTGAGCGAGAACGACTGGGACGAGGAGACACGCTCCGAGATAAAGGCCGGCCCCGAGGCAAATCTCTCACGCATCTGGGACGGCCGGGACGAACCGAAGGTGACCTATACCAACTGGGGAACCGGCCAGGAGAAGTTCGCCCTCGACCGAGTGCGATTTTCCCCGCCTTTGACCGCTTCGCCGGCCGTGGGACCGGAGGCGTGGATTCCGCCGGACACCGAACTTCCGACGAAACCGATAAAAAGGGGGCCGGGAGCTCCTCCCGCCCCCCCCTTCCGTCCCTCCCATGGGGACCCGTGAGATTAGAGTCCAGATGCGTGGTGTAAGAGGGCACGGGCCCTTGAACGAAGAAGACCACCGCGTCATCCTCCAGAGCCGTAGCGACGAAACTGCGGCAAGGAGGGAAGACGCGATGGTCCAGTTGAGTGT
>Ga0256830_1000160_pt1 | contig 61058 bp, 45 predicted proteins | sample 128326metaG_FD_190537 | JGI IMG/M metagenome (GOLD analysis project Ga0256830, IMG submission 190537) | Hydrothermal vent microbial communities from Lau Basin, Pacific Ocean - 128-326 | ecosystem: Environmental > Aquatic > Marine > Hydrothermal vents | place: Pacific Ocean: Lau Basin | collected... | reverse complement strand
AAGTCGTCCATCTCGGAGGGAAGCTCCTCGAAAGTCTCGGGATCGAGGGCGCGCGCGTCCATCTCAACTCGATCGGCGACCGGGAGGATCGGGCGCGCTACCGGCGGGTCCTGACCGAGAAGATCCGTCCCCGGCTCGACGAATACTGCGAGGATTGCCGGAACCGCTTCACCCGGAACGTCTTCCGGATCCTCGACTGCAAGGTTCGTGGCTGTAGGGAACGGAACGCTTTGCTTCCGCCCTTCCTCGAGCACCTCGGACCGGAGAGCCGGGAACACTTCGAAGAGGTCCAACGCCATCTCGAGGCCCTCTCCCGCCCCTTCCTCGTTGACCCCGGCATCGTTCGGGGGCTCGACTACTACACGCATACGGTCTTCGAGTGGAAGGTCGAGGGCATCGGGGCGAGGGACACGGTCATCGGCGGCGGCCGCTATGACGACCTCGTCGAGGAGCTGGGCGGCCCCTCGATCCCCTCGATCGGTTTCTCCCTCGGGGTCACCGGGGTCCTGCTCGCGATGAAGAAGCAGGGGCTGGACCTCCCCCACCTCGGGGAGAAGCCCTGTCCGCTCTTCGTCGCAGCTCCCGGGGAGGAGGACCGGGGGGAGGCCCTGAGGCTCGCGGAGGAGGTCCGGCAGGCCGGACTTCCCTGCGATCTCGATTTCGAAGGCAGGAGCATGAAGGGGCAGATGCGGGCGGCCGACAAGCGCGGCGCCTCCCTGGTCCTGATCCTCGGAGAGGAAGAACGACGCAAGGGGGTGGTTCTCATCCGCGACATGAAGGACAAGAGCCAACGTGAAATCCCCCGGGACCGAGGTTTGACAGGCGAACTCGAGCGCTTGCTCGCCTCGCACGACGCCTCGGAGGAGGGATGAGGAGCACCGGGCGTCCCCCCTTCCTGGGGAGGTCTTCGGTCCCGACTCCCGCGGGAGAGGATTCCAGGTGACCGGGAAGGCGCGCATTCTCTACGGGGGGAGTTTCGATCCCCCCCAGCTCGCGCACCGCGAAGTCGTGGAGATCGCGTTGCGCGCCTATCCGCAGGCACGGGTCCTCGTGATCCCCGCCGGCTGGCCCCCGCACAAGGAGGAGGCCGGACGGACCCCGGCCCCGCATCGTCTCGCGATGACCCGGCTCGCCTTCGCCGGCCTCGAGGGGGTCGAGGTCTCGGACGAGGAATGCCGTCGCGAAGGCCCCTCCTACACCGTGGACACCCTGGCTGCGCACCGCCGCAGTCTGGCTCCGGGAACGCCCTTGTACTGGCTGGTCGGAAGCGATTCCCTCCTCCGCCTCGCCGCATGGAAGGACCCGCACCGCATCCTCCGTCTCGCCCGCATCCTGACCGTGCCGCGCCCCGGATACCCCCCCGAGCGGATTCTCGACGACGAGAGGTTTTCGATCGAGGAGCGTCGTCTGTTGGCGCGGGGCATCCTCGGAGAGACCGCCTCTCCCCTTTCTTCCACGGAGGTACGGGAAGCCCTTCGCCGAGGGGAGGCGACCTCCGGATTCTGCGCGCCGGAGGTCCATGCCTACATCCTCGACCATGGCCTCTATCTCTCCTGAACTCCCCCCCGCGGCCTTCCTCGCCGCCCTCCTGTTCCTTCTGGCCTTCGGAACGAGACGGGTCTCCTGGATCCCCCGGGACGAGGCCGGGGATCTGAAGCGGAAGCTCCAGCGCAGGGCGCCGACGTCGAGCGGGGGCTTCGCCTGTCTCGCCGCGACCCTGGCCTCCCTACCCTTCGGGCCCCCCGCCCCGGTCCTTTCGGCCCTCGTGCTCGCGCTGGCCGTCGGCGCCCTCGACGACCGGCTCGGAACCAGGTTCCGCTGGACGGCCAAGCTCGGAGCCCAGTTCCTCGTCGCCCTCTTCGCGGCGCTCCTGCTCCCCACAGCGGGGATCGCCTCCGGGATCCCGGCTCCGCTCGTCGCCCTATGGCTCGTCCTCTCGATGAACGCCGCGAACTTCTACGACAACCACGACGGCGCGCTGCCCCAGTTGGGGATCGTGAACGGTCTCGTTCCGGTCCTGGCCGCCGCGGGTCTGCTGTCCCCGACCGATCTCGCCTCCTTCTTCGGGACGGAGGAAGGCGGCCGGGCCCTGCGACTTGCCCTTCTCCTCGTCGCCTGTCTCTGCGCCTTCCTTCCATGGAACTGGCCGAAAGCCCGGGCCTATCTCGGGGACATGGGCAGCCACTTCTGCGGCATGGCCTTCGGAATCCTCTCCCTCGAGGCCTGGCAAGGCGGCCTTCCGTTTCTCGCGCTCGGATTCCAGGGCCTTCTCTTCCTCGACTTCGTTCAGGTCTGCATCGTCCGCCTTCTCGTGGGGGATCCTCCCTGGATCGGGGACCGGCGTCATCTCGCCCACCGGCTCGCGGGCCTCCTCCCCGCCCCCCTCGTCGCCCCTGCCCTGGCCCTCGTCCAGGGCCTTTGCCTCTGGATCCTTGCCGCGGTCCCTCCGGGCGGTTGAGATGGGACCATGCCCGTTCCCGGAATCCCCTCCGCTCCGATCCTGCTCGTCTTCCTGACCGCAGCGCTCACTCCTTTCCGGCAGGTCTCCGCCCCCCGGACGAAGAACGGAGAGAAGCCCGCTTCCGGCGGTCGAAGCGAAACGGTGCGGGCCTTCCTCGACCGCGTTCACCGCGCCCTCGTCTCCCCCGAGGCCCCGAGGAAACCCGTCGCCTTCCAGGCCTCCGTCCGCCTGTCCCACCGGGGTCCCGAGGGCCAGATCGACATAGACGCCGAGATCGCGTTCCAGGCGCCGGATCGGCTCCGTACGGTGCTCGAAGAAGGGGATCGCAGGATCACCCGGACCTTCGACCGCGGTCGCTACTGGATGCAGAACGGGAAAGAGGTCTTCGAACTGCAGGGCAAGACCTATGCGAAGGACCGCGCCTCGGTCCGGAGGGATCTCGCGCTGGCTTCCCTCCTCCTGCGCTACCTGCGTCCGGCCGAGGCCCTCGCCGGACTCGAGGAACTTCGTGGTCCGTCCCCGGTCCTCCTCAGGCAGGGCAGGCGGGGAGCCCGGAAGACCTTGAGAATCCAAGGGATCGCGGCGGACGGAGGACGCCACCCTCTCGTCCTGAGCCCCGGGCACCGGGGACCGGTCGGGATCCGAGCCTGGTTCGTGGAGGAGGACCTGCGTCTCCTCCAGGTCGAACTCCGCCCCCTGGATCCGAAGACCCGCAAGCCCGCCGGTCCGAGGGAAGTGCTGCGCTTCCACCGCCACGCCCGCAAGTCGGGGATCTTGATCCCCGTCGAGATCTCGGTCCTCCATCCCGATCCGGAAGGCAGACTTCGTCTGAGCCAGCGCGTCCTCGTGCGCAACTTCGACCTGAATCCCCCCCTCTCGCCCGAGATCTTCCGGAAACCGCGCTGAGCGCGGAACGCCCCCGCGAAGGACCTCAGACTCTCCGCCGGAACCAGCGTTCGAGCTGCGCGCGGCCGAAGTTCAGGACCGTCGGACGTCCGTGCGGGCAGTTGTCCGGGTGCCGGCAGCGCGCGGCCTGTTCGAGGAGTTCCACGATCTCCTCGTCGGTGAGACGATCGCCCGACATGACGGCGGAGCGGCAGGCCGCGCTGTGGAAACGTTCGAGCACGACCTCGGGCGCGGGCCGCGAGGAGAGGCCGGCGAGTTCGGACCCGAGGTCCTCCAAGAGACGCCGCGGATCGACCTTCCGCAGGCAGGCGGGGTAGCCCTCGAGCTTGACGGCGTTCCCCCCGAAGTCCTCGATCAGGAGGCCGGCGGCCTCGAGCGTCTTCCGGTGCGCGAGGAGTCGTTCCTTCTCCCCGGGGGGAAGATCGCAGACGGCCGGAAGGAGGAGCCGCTGCACCTTCGGTTCCCCCTCGAGATGGCGATCCAGGAGCTTCTCGTAGATCACCCGTTCGTGCAGCGCATGCTGGTCGACGACCGCGAAACCGTCCCCGGTCTCGAGGAGGAGATAGCAGTCGTGCAGGACGAGGAAGCGTCGCGCTCCTTCGAGGAGGGAGCGGACCTTCGAGGCCTCCGGCCCTCCGGAGCGCTCCGCGCCCTCTCCGCCGTCGCCCCTCTCCCCTCCCCGAGCGGGGGGACGGCGGCCGGCGGCCCCTTCCTTCCCCCCCTTCCCGGTACGTCCGGGCGGAACGCCGAAGTCTCCTCCGGGACCTCCCTCATCCCCGAAGAGTCCTTTCGGCAATACCGGGAAACCCGTCGTCGGCGCCGTCTCCGCGGCTCTGCCCGCGACCGTCCCGCCCAGGCCTTCGAACCGGCGTCTCCGGCCCTCGAGGGCCTCGAGCACGGCGCGGCGGCAGAGGGACCAGAGCAGTCTCGATCTCCGGAAGCGGACCTCGCTCTTCGTCGGATGGACGTTGACATCCGCCTCCCGGGGGTCCATCGAAAGGTGGAGGAAGTAGACCGGATGCCTACCCTGCATCAGGTACTCCCGAAAGGCCTCCTGGACCGCGTGGGCGAGGGATCGATCCTGGATCGGCCTTCCGTTCAGGAACAGGAACTGCCTCCCCCGGTCCCGGCGTGCGGTGTCGGGGTCCCCCACGAAACCCAGGATCTCGATCCCCTCCCGCTCGGCCTCCACCGGAAGGAGCTTCGCCCGCAGTTCTTCGCCGAACAACCCCGCGATCCTCGCCTCGAGCTCCTGGCCGGGGGGGAGGAGTACGGGCCTGGATCCTGGGACCTCGAGGCCCAGGGAGGGGTTCGCGAGGGCCAGCCGCGTCAGGACCTCGAAACATCGGGTCCTCTCGGCCTGCGCGGTCCGCAGGAAGCGGCGTCTCGCGGGCGTGTTGAAGAAGAGGTCCCGCACCTCGACGGTCGTGCCCCTCGGCCCCGCCGCGGGAACGACGGGCGAGACCCTCCCTCCCTCGACCCGGACCTCGTGAGCCTCCTCGCTCCCTTCCGTCCGGCTCAGGATCCTGGCCCTCGAGACCGACCCGATCGAGGCGAGCGCCTCCCCGCGGAAACCGAGGCTCACGATCGCATCCAGGTCCTCGAGAGAGGAAAGCTTGCTCGTCGCATGGCTGACGAAGGCCAGTTCGAGATCCGGAGGGGGCATCCCCCGCCCATCGTCCCGGACGCGGATCAAGCGCTTCCCCCCCTCCTCGAGTTCGACGACCAGACGCTCCGCTCCCGCATCCAGGGCGTTCTCGACGAGTTCCTTGACGACGGAGAACGGCCGCTCGACGACCTCGCCGGCCGCGATCTGGTTCACGACCTCTGGGCTCAAAACCCGGATCACCGCCAAGCCCCCCTTCCGGCGACCCCGCTCATATTCCGAGAGCCTCGAAGGGTCCGAGGATCCGCCGGCAACCCTTGAGACAGCATTCGGAGATCCACCGCTCCAGGAGGAGTTCAGGATCCTCCCCCATCGTTCGGAGCCGCACCTCGGCCCTCAGAAGGGCCTCCCCAAGACGCGCCAGGGAGGCGCGGTCGTGCCTCCGGAGTTGCCCGGCGAAACGATCCCGGAAGAACCCGCCGTGCCGCGCGGCCGCCTCGGAGATCGAGCTCCCCGAATCGACCTCGTCGCGGGCCGCCCGGAGCTTCGCGAGACAGGTATGCATCCAGGAACTCACGAGGGGGAACACGGCGGAAGGCTCGATCCTTTTCCCTTCCCGGTCGCGAAGTCCCTCCTGGTAGAGGGCGCGGTTCGCGCGCAGGGCGGCGGGCAGATCCCCCTCGAGGACGGCGTCGACCAGATCGAACTGCGAGGCCCCGAAGGATACCTGGAGCGAGACCCGGAGATCCTCGGGTCCGGGGCGCTTCGAAAGACCCGCGCTGGATAGCCGGGAGAGTTCGCCGTCGATTCTTCCCGGATCCCCCCCGACTACGGTCACGAGGAAGAGGGCGGCCTCCGGACCCAGGGAAAGGCCATGGGCCGCTCCCCGGTCCGTGACCCAACGCACGATCTCCGCGGAGGCGGGAGGCTTCCTCGCATCGAAGGGCTTCGTGTAGAGATCGCGGAATTCGAAGACCTCGCCGCGCTCCCGGAACGAGCGGGCGAGCTTGGACCTTCCGTCGAGCTTCGCGACCTCGACGATCAGGCGATTCCCCTTCGCCGTCTTCTCGACGGTCTCGAGAAAGGCCTCTCCGAACCTGCGCAGGATCCGCTCGGCGTGTCGAAGGAGGAGAAAGCGCGCCCCCGAGAAGAGGCTCGCGGTGCGCAGGTCCAGCAGGAACTCGGAGACCCTCCGTCCGTCCTCGCCGACCTCCTCTCCATCGAGTTCCTGGAACTCCCCCGCCTCCTTCCAGAGTTCCCTGAGCCGAGCCAGGGCCCGGTCCCTGAACCACCGGGAGGACCCGCGGATCAAGACAAGCCCTGGAGGGGAGTCCCCGCCGCAGATCTTCTCGAGACGCCGGAACTCGAGTTCGGGGTTCGGAGCAGCCATGGAATCAGGATAGACGAATCCCCCTTCGACCCGCCAAGGCTTTGCCCCGGCAGCCCGGCAGGAAACGGACCGCTCCGGATTCGGAAGGAAGGTCCGCCCCCTGCCCCGCTTCAGAACCAGAAGTCGAGGGAGGCGAGAAGGGCCAGGAGGAGGCTGAAGAGCCCGTTCATCGAGAAGAAGGCGGCGTCGACCCTCGAGAGATCGGAAGGGGAGACGAGGCGATGCTCATGGATCAGGAGTCCCGCCGCGAGCACGATCCCGCCCCACCAGAATCCTCCGAGGTCCGCGGTCCATCCGACGCCGGCGAGGAACAGGAGGGTAGCCCCGTGGAGGGAGGCCGAGAGTTTCAGCGCGCCGGCGCGACCGAAACGGGCAGGGACGCTGTGAAGCCCCAGACCCCGGTCGAATTCCTCGTCCTGGCAGGCGTAGATTAGATCGAATCCCGCGACCCAGGTCAGGACCGCGAGGCCCAGGAGGAGAGGAGTCCCAAGGATCCCGTCGAACCCGTCCTTTGCGGCGATCCATGCTCCCAGCGGAGCGAGGGCCAGGGCGAGGCCGAGGACGAAATGGCACAGCCAGGACCAGCGCTTCGTATAGGAATACCCGAAGAGGACGAGGAGGACGACGGGGGAGAGCAGCAGGCAGGTCGGCCCGAGTAGGGCGGAGATCAGGCAGAAGAGTCCGCCCGCGAGGACCGCGAGGGCCAGGGCCTTCCAGGGAGCGATCCGCCCGCTCGGAATCTCCCGCCCCCTCGTCCTGGGGTTCGCGGCGTCGATCGACCGATCGGCCCAACGGTTGAACGCCATGGCCGCGGTACGTGCGCTCACCGCCGCGGCCGCGACGAGCGCGACGAGCCCGAATCCCGGCCGCCCCGCGGTCGCGAGGAGAAGGGAGATCCACGCGAAGGGAAGGGCGAAGATCGAATGCGAAAAACGGACGAGGGCCAGGTAGTCCCCGAGCCAGGAGGTTCTCATGGCCCCTCCTCCTCGACAAGGCTTTCGGAAGGCCCCGACCAGCGCAATTCCTCCGGGATCTCGAGTCCGAGACGTCCGAGGATCTTCGCGACGACGAAGGCGACGAGATCGGAAATCCGGCGGGGCCGGTGGTAGAAGCCCGGGGAGGCTGGGAGCACGATCGCCCCGGCCCGGGCGAGGCGGATCATGTTCTCGAGGTGAAGGACGGAAAGAGGGGTCTCCCGCGGCACGAGGACGAGGGGGCGGCCCTCCTTCAGAGCCACGTCGGCCGCGCGTTCGATCAAGCCGATCGAATACCCGTGGGCGATCCGCGCGAGGGTCCCCATCGAACATGGACATACAACCATCGCCTCGACTCCGGAGGACCCGCTGGAAGGGATCGACTCGACCGCCTCGACCGAGTGGATCCGGACCCTCGAGGGGTCCGCGAACAGCTTCTCTGCGATCTCATCCGGGGAGCGGGCGGGATCGACCTCGTACCCCTCCTCCAGTCGGGCGACCTTGAACGCGGGTCCGCTCAGAACGACATGGGTCTCGAAGCCCAGCGCGCAAAGGGAATCTACGAGCGCGACTCCATAACGGAATCCGGAGGATCCGGTGATTCCGACCGCGATCCGGCGCGGGGCGCGCTCCGATTCCCGCATCCCTTCAGCCTTCCTCCGGCTTCCTGCCTCGATAGAGGGCGGCGATGCCGAAGCTCAAGAGTTCGAAGGCCCCATCCGTGAATCCGGCCCCTTCCATCAGACGGAGAAAAGCCTCTCGTTCGGGGAAGAGACGGACGCTCTCGGGAAGATAGCGGTATGCCGCCGCCGATTCCCTCGACCTTGCGAGGAAGGACCCGATCCGGGGAAGGATCCGGTGGAAATAGAAGGAATAGAGGGGGCGGAGGACACGCCCCTTGGGGAGCGCGAACTCGAGCACGAGCACGATCCCTCCGGGCCTCAGGATCCGATGCATTTCCCGGAGGCCCTCGAGCGGATTCTGGACGTTCCGGATCCCGAAACCCACGCAGGCGAGGTCGAAGCTTCGATCCACGAAGGGAAGGCGCATCGCGTCCGCGGCAAGGAAGGCGGCCTCGCTCTTCCGTTTCGCCCTTTTCGACAGACCGCGCTCGAGCATGGCCTCGCAGAAATCCCCACCGACGACCCTGCATCCCTCATCCTCGAACGCGAAGGCCAGATCCCCGGTCCCCGTACAGAGGTCGAGGACCCTTCCTCCTTCCCTCAGGGCCGGATCGAGGGAGAGAGCCCGGTGCACCGTCTTCCTCCGCCAACTGCGGTCGACCCCGAGGCTCAGGGCATGGTTCAGGAAGTCATAGCGTTCCGCAATCCCGGCGAACATCGACCGGACCCGCCGGCCGTCGGGCCGGTGGCCGAGTTCCGGAGCGGAGGCATTCCCACGCAGAGCCACGCGCTTCATTTTCGCCCCCGGCGAATTCCGGTCCAGTCTCTCCATACGTAGGCCCGGCCCTCCGGGAGAAGGCCGGGCCCCGGCATTGGTGGGGACGGGGTTCTTATTGCCTCCAGTAATGACTCAGACTGGTGACCCCGGGCGCGGAGATCTCGGCGAGCTTCTGGCCGGTGTCGATCTCGACGACGTCCACCTTGCCGACGTCCTGCAGCGCGATGAACATCAACCTCGGAACGGAAGAGGGGAAGCCTCCACCGCCGCCCTGGGACTTGAGCATGCCCTTCCCGCTGTGGTCGGCATATGTCAGATTGCTGATGAAGGTGCTGCGGTAGTCGGGGAGCGCCCCCCAGTTGAAGACGTCGTCCACCGCGATGTCGGCCGGATCCTTCCCGGAAAGGAGGGTCCGGATCCGGGTCGTGGAGTTCAAGCCGCCGAGCCTCCCGTTGATCGTCCATTCCCGCTGCCGGAAGGTCGGAGGAAGGATGTAGTATCCGGTGTTCGCATCGATCGGAAGCTGCCCGGTGGGACTGGTCGTGAGTTCGAGATGCGAGATCTGCGCCTCACCGCTCTGATCCCGATGGGCGATCCAGATCGCGGAGTTCAGGGCGCGGATATCGGGCTGGATCGTCCTTGCACCCCGGAAATGGGCCTGGTCGGGAACGCCGACGACATTGTCGAAGCCAATCCCGTTGACCCCGTCGGGTCCGGACTCGAAAACCGCGATGCTTCCGTCCGAATTGAGGACGTAGGCGAAGTAGATCCCCGTCTGCCAGCCGAAGTTCCCCTGCCTGGGGGTGATCGCAACCTCGATCGGCCGATTCAGGCTCCGGGAAATCTCCTTCCGCAGTTTCATGTCGGACCCGCGCAGGATCGACATCGAATCGCTCAAGCTGTTGACGATGAAGACGTCCTCTCCCTCGGGCTGCCAGGCGACCCCCGTCGGTCCTTTTCCGACCTTCTCTTCGTGGACGATCGTATGGAAGGAGGGCGAACCGGGATCGATGTCGATGAAGGAGACGGTGCCTGCGGAGAAGTTCGTGACGGCGAGCCTCTTCAAGTTCGGAGAAACGGCCATCGAAAACGGATCGGGCAACCGGATCCGCTCGAGGACCGTGAAGCGATTGCTGTTGACGACGAGGACCTGCCGCTTCCCTCTGTCGAGAACGTAGAGGAAGTGGCCGATCTGCTGCCTCGAGGTGAAAGGGCAGAACGGAGTCGGCGGCTGGGGGTTCCCCGGAGGAGGGGCGGGCCCGACGAAGACCGAGTTGTAGATGCCGCCGAAGACCCCGAGCTTGTTGATGTCCTTCGCGAAGGGATTCCCCTTGACGAGCCGGTTGACGGGACTCGGCGTGCAGGGACCGGCAGGTGGATGCACGGTCGTGTTCACACCGGGGATCTGCCTGGGGAAATCCGTACTCGTCGTCATCGTCGGTTCCTCCCCGAAGATCGCGTAGGTCGGGTTCGGCGGAGGGATCAGGAGCTTCGGCGGGTTCGGATGGGGCGCGATGCTGATCGAATTCCCCCAGGAGGCGGTCCTCGTAAGAGTCGCCGGATTTACCTGGTTCAACCTCGAAACATTCGGATTGATGTTCTCGTTGTTGAAGACCTTGTCGAGGGGCTGCCCGATCTGGATATCGCCGACCCGGGAAACGATCGTTGAATCGAGCAGGAGGTCGGAGAGATTCGTGTTGCGGGTCAGGGTCAAAGGCCCCTTCCCGCCGGCATCCATGTTCGTCTTGCCGACCGTCAGGGGAGGGACGACTCCGGGCTGGCCGATGTTCGGGTTCCTGGGCCAGTTCGTGTCCTTGATGTCTCCCGTTCCCTGCCCGAAGCCGTTGAGATCGATGACGCTGACTCCCGACACGTTGCCGGCCGATCTTCCGACGTAGATCGCCTCGGGCGCGACAGGAGCATTGACCAGCCCGAACCCCTTTCCGGTCTTGAAAAGGGTCGTGATCGTCGTCCCGATCTTGTTCCCCGAGAGTCCATGGATCGTGTTGTTGACCTTCACCGAAACCGTGCTTTCACCGAGGAGTTGGAAGGCCGGAGTGATGATGTAGGTCGTCAGATTCGCCGGGCTCTCCGGGTCCGCGTAGTAGAGGACCGGGACGTTCGAGTTGTTGATGACCATGGAGAGGTTGATCCCGGAGAACTTCGGGGTCTTGTCCTGGACCGAGAAGAAGTCCCCGACCTCCCTGGGCTGGATGGGCTTGCTGAACTCGATGCGGATCGTCGTCGAGGGATCGACATCCTTCTGATTGTTTCCGGGGATGATCCGCACCAGATTCTTGTTGACCTTCGTGAACCCGAGGACCTGAGGGGCGATCGTATCGCTACCGACGACGGTCGAGAACTGCGCCTCGCGCACGAGAGGTTTCCCGCGGAAGTCGAGAACGGAATTCGAAACGACGACGCGGATGACCTTGTTCGTAGGGAAGGTCTCGAAGGTCGCGAGGTTCCCATCGGTATCGGGGACGAATACGAAGGTGTCCGGCCGGACGAGTTCCTCGTCGTTCGGGAAGCCGAGAGGGAATCCGACGACGCGGGAATCCGCGACGGTGACGACACCGTTCTTGTCAGCCACGACGGCCCGCGTCGGGATCAAATCGAACCCCGGGGTCTTCAAGTCGTCCAGGAAGGTATAGCCCCCGACGAAACCCCGACCCTTGACGATCCTCGAATCCTCCGTCAGAGGATCGTACTCGATGACCTGCAAGGAACCGGTCAGCCCCGAGTTGACCTGGTCGGCCGCACGGGAAGAGAGAATGGACCGAATGTCCAGGTCATGGGTGAACCGGAGCATCAGGTAATGGTTCCCCGCAGATCCGTTCGGGAGGGTTTTCGTCGACGGCCAGGTCGCGACTGGAAGGACTCCGTTTTTCGAACTGGTGTTGTCCTTCAGGATCTTTACCGAGGTGATGTTCAGGATCTTGGATGTCGGATTCCCGAACTCGTCGACTTGAGCGATACGGTAGGGAAACAGCTGCCCCAAACCCGTGGTTCCGAGCGACAGCTCGAAGGGGCCTACGTTGTTGGGGCCGCCAGCGGGGCCTCCCCCGCAAGCGGAGGCTAGGAGCACCAGCAACAGCCCGTAGTTCTTTCCTCGCATTGAATCTCCTCGAGGGAATTTCGTTCGTTTCGGAACGGGGGAGACTTACTGCCTCCAGTAACTGGAAAGGACGCGCACCCCGGGGACCGGGATCGTCCGGACGATCTTTCCGGTATCCAGTTCGACGACATCAACCTTGCCCGAATCAGCCAGGCCGACGAACAGGAAACGTGGATCGATGGCGGGAAGAACCTGTCCGTTCACGACCTTACCCTGCCCCTTGCCGGAATGGTCCGCATAGACCAGGTTGCCGACGAAGATGCTGGTGGTATCCGGATAGGCGCCGAAGTTGCTGAGTTCATCGATGGCGATGTCGATGACGTTGTTTCCGGACAGGAAGTTAGAGTTGCTCGCGTTGCTCCCTCCGATCCTTCCTGTGATCGACCAGACCCGCTGCCGGAAGGTCGGAGGCAGGATGAAGCCCAGGGCGCTGGCGTCGATAGGGAGGTTCCCCGTCGGGCTCGACGTCAGTTCGAGGTGCGAGACCTGGCCGACCCCCAGGGAGTCCTGGTGTGCGACCCAGATCCCGGAAACGAAGCTCTTGATGTCGGGCTGGATCGTGTTGGCCGCACGGAAGTGGGCGTCATCGGGAATGCCGATGACCTGGTTGTATCCGATGCCGTTGATCCCGTCCGGACCCGACTCGTAGATCGCGATCGTTCCGTCCGAGTTCAGGATGAACCCGTAATAGGTGCCGGTGTTGAACCCGACACCGTTCTGCCGGAGGGTGACGGCGACCTCGATCGGCCGGTTCATCTGTCCGATGACGGTCTTCCGCAGCTGAAGGTCGGCCCCGTTGATGATCGACAGGGAATCGGAAAGCGAGTTGCAGACGAGCAGATCCTCGCCCTCAGGCTGCCAGGCGAGCCCCGCGGGTCCCTTGCCGACCCTTTCCTCGTGGACAATCTGGTGGAAGGACGGGGAGGAAGGATCGATGTCGATGAAGACGACCGTGCCCGCGGAGAAGTTCGTGACCGCGAGCCGCTTCAGATTGGGGGAAACGGCCATCGAGTAGGGATCGCTGATCCTGATCGTCTCGAGCAGCGTGAAACGGTTGCTGTTGAAGACGAGCACCTGCTTCTTCGCCCGATCGAGCACGTAGAGGAAGTGTCCGATCTGCTGCCTCGAGGAATAGGGGCAGAAGGGGGTCGGAGGCTGGGGACTGCCCGGGGGAGGATTCGGACCGTAGAAGACCCCGGGGAAAGAGGTGTGGTAGAGCCCCCGGTCCACGCCGGTCGAGAAGGGGTTCCCCTTGACGAGTTTGTTCCCGGGACTCGTCTGGCAGCCCTGGCTCCCCGTCGAAGCGACGGTCGGCTCCTCGGCGAAGATCGCGCGGGCAGGATTCGGCGGGGGAAAGACGAGCTTCGGCGGATTCGGGATCGGCGGGGCGCTGATCGAGTTCCCCCAGGCCTTGACCGGGCTCTGGGTATAGGGGTTCACCTGGTTCGCCCGGGTCGCGAAGGGATTGATGTTCTCGTTGTTGAAGACCTTGTCGAGAGGCTGCCCGAGCTGGATGTCTCCGACGTCCGAGATCAGGGTCTTGTCGACGAGGAGGGTCGAGAGGGTCGTGCTCTTCGTAAGAGTCAGGACCCCCTCGCCTCCGGCGTCCAGGTTCGTCCGGCCGGGGGAATAGGTCGGTTGGACCCCGGGCTGCCCGATGTTGGGGTTGTTCGGGAAATTGGATTTCGTCAGATCCCCGGTTCCCTGCCCGAACCCGTTGAGGTCGATGACGCTGAGCCCCGGGGAGTCCCCTCCCCGGCCCACGTAGATCGCTTCCGGGGCGACTGGGGCGTTCACCAGACCGGGCCCCTTGCCCGTCGAAAACTTCGTCGAGACGGTCGAGCCGACGGAGACGCCGGGCAGGCCGTTGATCGTATTGTTCACCTGGACCGTGATCAGCGTGGAACTCGGCAGGGTGTAGGCGGGCGTCAGCGTGTAGTTGCAGAAGTCCGAGGCATTCAACGGATCCGCGTAGTAGAGCACGGGGGAGTTCACGTTCGCGATCGTCATGTTCAGCGTGACCCCCCGGAAGGCCGGCACCTTGTTGGTCGTCGAGAAGAATTCACCGACGTCGAAGGGCTGAACCGGCTTCGTGAAGGAGACCGAGATCGTCGTCGTCGGATCGACGTCCAGCTTCCCCCCGCCCGGAGTGATCTTCAGAGGCCCGGACTTCGAACCGGAGACCTCGGGGGCGATCGTGTCCGGCCCGACCGTCGTGGCGGTGCAGACCTCCTCGGTGATCGGCTTGTCGCGGTAATCGAGGACGGCCGAGGTCACGAGAATCCGGATGACCCGGTTTTTCGGGAAGGTCTCGAAGGTCGTCAGATCCCCGTCCGCATCCGGAATGAAGACCATCGTGTTCGGCTGGACCAGGGCCTCGTCCCCGGAGAAGCCGGTCGGGAAACCCGAGGCCCGGGAATCCAGGATCGTCACCTTCCCCTTGTCGTCGGCCTTGACCGCCCGAACCAGCTTGAGATCGAAGACGGGAGTCGCCGGGTCGTCATAGTACGTATAACCGCCGACGAAGGCCCTCCCCGTGACGATCTTCGCCGATTCCGTGGCCGGATCGAGTTCCACGATTTGGAGGGCCCCGGTGAGCCCGGAGTTGGATTGGTTTGCTGGATCCGTGGAGAGGATCGAAGCGATCTTCAATGTGTGGGAGAACTTGAGAAGCAGAAACTGGTTCCCGGGGTTCCCGTTCGGAAGGGTGGCGGTCGTCGACCATGTCGCGAGAGGAAGGACCCCGTTGACCGAGGACAGGTTCGCCTTCAGCGTCTCGATCTTCTCGATGTTGAGGATCTCCTGCGTCGGGTTCCCGCTCGGGGCCAACTTGTTGATCCTGTAGGGGAAGATCTGGCCCAAACCCGTGGAGGCAAGGGTTAGCCGGAAGAGTCCACGATTGTTCGGGTCGCCAGGCTGCCCCCCGCTGCAGGCGGTAAGGAGGACGAGGGCGGTGAGAGAGGCGAGGGCCGGCAGGCGCTCCCGTCCGCCGCCGTGCGGATACCGAATCTTCGTCATCATCCGAAGGTCCTTCGTATCGGTTTGAGGTCCAGGGAAAACCGAGGGCCGGGGATCCGGAGGACACGGATCCGGCGGGATTCCTCAAAGACAAGTCCCTCGAAGATAGCGGCTTCGAGGGGCGCATGCTTCAACTCCTCGGCCGGCTCCGGTCCTACGGCGGGAAAAGCCTTCCATCCTCGGGACGGATTTCCCCCCCCTTTTTCGGAGCAAGCCTCGTGCCAGGGGCGGAACGGGAAGGGCGAGCCGTTCTAAGTCACTTAATTGCAGACCATTACCGCGATTTCAAAGCAAAGACGGGGCGAAGGATCCTTCGGAACCCTCGGTCCCGCCGAGCGATTCCCGCCGTTCCCGGTGCGCCCGCGCACCCCTCCCGGATTCCGGACTCGGGTTTGGTCCTGGGAAGGAGGGCTGGCATCCTGGGGTCCACCTCCATGCGGATCCGCCTGGGGCATCCCGGGGGCCCAGAGGCGTTCCCCGGTCCTTACGCGACGGGGAATTGGGCAGGAGCCCGGGGGCCTCGGTCGTCGCGGCCCGCATCGTGCAAGGGGAGAAACGGGCATGGGAGAGCGGAAGCAGGAAGACGGGGAGTGGACGCGGGGAGAACCCCGGAGGGAGGAGGCGGATTTCGATCGGACGCTTCGTCCCCGGCGACTTCGGGACTTCGTCGGCCAGGAACGCCTCGTCAGGAACCTGGGAATCGCGATCGAGGCCGCCCGCCAGAGGAAGGAACCCCTGGACCACCTCCTGTTCTGCGGACCTCCCGGCCTCGGGAAGACGACCCTGGCCTGGTTGCTCGCGAAGGAGATGGAGACCGAGATCTACGTGACCTCGGGGCCTGCCCTGTCGGGCCCGAAGGACCTCGTCGGCACCCTGACCCGCCTCGAACGCGGAGACATCCTCTTCCTCGACGAGATCCATCGGCTCCCCCGCGCGGTCGAGGAATTTCTCTATTCCGCGATGGAGGACCAGGCAATCGACATCACGCTCGACCAGGGCCCTTCGGCCCGCTGCATACGCCTGGGCCTCCAACCCTTCACCCTCGTCGGGGCGACGACCCGGGAGGGCCTCCTCGCCGCCCCGTTCCGCAACCGCTTCGGCATCGTCGAGCGCCTGGAGCCCTATGGCCCGGAAGACCTCCGGACGATCCTGAAACGCGCGGCGCCGCGCCTCGGCCTGCGCCTCCTTCCCGGGGCCGCCGCGGAGATCGCCGAGAGGTCCAGGGGCGTTCCTCGGGTCGCCCTGCGTCTCCTCCGACGACTGCGGGATCTCGCGCAGGTCCGTGGAGCCGAGGCCCTGGACCTCGAACTCGCCCGGGAAGGCCTCGCCGACCTGGAGGTCGATGGCCTGGGCCTCGAAAGCCTGGACCGGGCCCTGCTCCGCACCCTCTGCCTTCGCGGAGGGCCGGTCGGCCTCAAGACCCTCGCGGCGAGCCTCGGGGAAGACGAGGACACCCTCGCCTCCGTCTACGAACCCTTCCTCCTTCGTCTGGGCCTGATCAGCCGGACGCCGAGGGGGCGGATCGCCACGCCGAGGGCCTTCGCCCATCTCGGGATCCCCCTTCCCCCCGGCGCCGAAGAGGGAGGCGCCCAGGGAACCCTCGGTTTCTCCTGAGTTCCGGATGCCCGCCCCCCTGGACCCTCTCGTCCTCGAACGGGCCCTCCACGCGGACCCGCGGGAGGACCGCCCTCCTGGACGGCGGAGACTCAAGCTCCCCCCGCGTTCGTTCCTCCTCCTCGCCCTCGCCCTCTTCCTCTTTTCCCATGTCCTGAGCCTCCTCCTCGGACCCCGCCGGAGCCTCGCCGGAACCTCGCGCAGCATCCGCGTCCTTTTCCGAGACCGGCCCGCGATCCTGAGAATCGAGGCCGACGACCTCCGGGCCACCGATGGAACGCGACGCTTCGCCTTCGGGCGAAGCTTGAGCCTCCGCACCCAGGGGCGCGGTTTCCTCTTTCTCGTGGGACCGAAGGACCTGCGGATCTCCGAGCGCCCGGAGATCCGGCTGCGCTGGAAGGGGCCGGCGCGGTTCTCGTGGACCGAAGGGAACAAGGAGACGAACCGGAAGGCCTTCGGCTCGATGGCGGTCCGCTCCGAGAACGGCAGACTCCGGATCGTCTTCCACGTTCCCCTCGAACTCTACCTGACCGGGGTCCTGGCCTCCGAGATGGGAACCCGCTTCCCCCTCGAGGCCCTGAAGGCGCAGGCCGTCGCCGCGCGGTCCTACGCGATCAGTTGCCGGACCCGGGCCGGATCGAAGGACTTCGACCTCTTCGACGACGCGAAGAGTCAGGTGTTCGAGGAGACCTCGACCGCCCCCGAGATCCTCGAGGTGGTCCGGAGGACCCGGGGAGAGGTCCTCTGGTTCGAAGGAGAGGTCCTCCGCGCCTATTACCACTCGACCTGCGGGGGGAGGACGAGGGACGGGCGGAGCTTCTTCCGCGACGTCCCCTCCCCTCCCTTCCGTCCGGTCCGATGCCCCTGGGACCGGGCTTCTCCGCTCCACGCCTGGAAGCGGCTCTGGACTCCCTCCCGCATGGAGGCAATCGGACTGCCGACGAGCGGAGGAAGACCGCGGATCGAGGTTCTCGAACGTTCGGAGCGGGGGGATTGGATCCGTCTGCGGATCCGTTTCGGGAGCGGCCCCTGGCGTGTCCTCGCCGGTTCCTCCCTCCGGAGGAACGCGAAGCTTCCCTCGCTCTGGATCCGATCCTGGAGGACCGCGGGAAAGGGAGGGATCGTATTCGAGGGAAGGGGGTTCGGACACGGCGTCGGGCTTTGCCAATACGGCGCGGCCGGATGGGCCCGGAAGGGCGCCGACTACCGCCGCATCCTGGCCCACTACTACCCGGGAACGACGATCGCGGTTCTGCCATGACCCTTCCCTTCCGATTCGAACTCCTGCGCGGCGAGGCGCCCTCGGGTCCCCGGAGAGGCCGGGCCGAAACGCCCCACGGCGTCTTCGAGACCCCCTGCTTCGCGCCGGTCGGCACCCGGGCCAGCGTCAAGGGGATCCTCCCGGGTCAGCTCCGCGAGGCGGGCGTCTCCCTCCTCCTCTGCAACACCTACCACCTGGCTCTCCGCCCAGGCGAGGACCTCGTCCGGGAAGCCGGAGGACTCCACCGCTTCATGGCCTGGGACGGGCCGATCCTGACCGATTCCGGGGGCTACCAGGTCTTCTCCCTCGAAGGCCGCCGGACCGTCACGGACGAGGGGGTCGAGTTCGCGGGCGCCGAGGCGGGGGCGGCCCTGCGCCTCGATCCGAGGCGCGCCCTCGAGATCCAGAGGGACCTGGGCTCGGACATCGCGATGGTGCTCGACGAGTGCCCACCCCACGACTGCCCGCCCGCGAGGCTTCGCGGGGCCCACCGGCGCACGCTGCTCTGGGCCGAACGCGCCCGCCGGGTCCATCTCGAGATGGGCGGCGTCGAGCGCGGACAGGCGGTCTTCGGAATCCTCCAGGGGGGGGCCGACGAAAACCTCCGGCGGGAGGCCGCCGAGGTCCTCGTCGGGCTCGACTTCGACGGCTATGCGATCGGTGGAGTCTCGGTCGGAGAACCCAAGGAGACGATGCGGCGCACGGTCGAGATCACGACCCCCCACCTCCCGGTGGAGCGCCTCCGCTACCTGATGGGAGTCGGGGATCCGGACGACCTGTTCGAATGCGCGCTCCGCGGCATCGACCTCTTCGACTGCGTCGCCCCGACGCGGCACGGCCGCAACAACCTCGTCTTCGTACCCGAGGGGGAACTCAAGATCCGGAACGCGAAGTTCAAGCGGGACTTCCGGCCCCTGCAGGAAGGCTGTCCCTGTCCGGCCTGCCGGAACCACAGTCGGGCCTACATCCGGCATCTCGCCCTCGCCAAGGAGATGCTCGCCGGCATCCTGCAGAGCCTCCACAACCTCCGCTTCCTCCAGGACCTGATGCGCGGCTTGCGGGAGCGCCTCGAAGAGGGGGCCCCAGAGGCGGATCTCCGGGAATGGTTCCGCGCGAAGTACCCCGGCTGGGCCTCCCCTTAAGGATCGGACCGCGCCTTCTCCGCCGCGCCCGCGAGGGCGATCCCCAGCGCGAGGAGGAAGGGAAGGATGTATTCGCAGGCCTCCCCGAAGGTCCGGAGGAACGGCGCCTCCGGCCAGAGGGCCTTCCGGGCGATCCGGAAGGAGACGCTCCCGAGGAAGCCCACGAGAATCGCCGCGAAGGCGGAACCTCCCCGGACCGGGCCCTTGAAGCAGCGCACGAGGAGGAGCGGACCGAAGGCACTGCCGAGTCCCGACCAGGCGAAGAGGACGACGGAATAGATCTCCCGGGAACCGAAGAGGGCGAATACGACGCCGAGCAGACCGATCGAGAACACGACGGTCCGAGACCTCGGTCTCCCCCCCCTCGAGGAGCCGCGGAGGTCGTGGCTGACGGCCGCCCCCGCGACGAGCAGCTGGCTGTCCGCCGTCGACATGATGGCCGACAGGACCGAGGCCAGCATGATCCCGGAAACGACCGGGGGGAAGAGCTCGTGCAACGAGGTCAGGAAGACCTTCTCCTTGTCCTCGAGCCCGGGGAAGAGGACGCGGCCCGAGATCCCCAGCGAGATCATCCCCGCGTAGACCAGCACGGCCCAGGCCATCGAGACGAACCGGGCCCGCCGCATCTCGGCCCCCCCTCCGCGCATCGCCATGAAGCGATTGACGACATGGGGCTGCCCGGGATACCCGAAACCGATCCCGAGGAAACCGAGCACGAAGCCCAGGGCCGAAACCGCCGGAAGGCCGTGGAAGGGATCCAGCCAGGCCGGGTTCCCGGCCGAGGACAATCCCTCCCGGATCCCCTCGATCCCCCCCACCCGGATCCACGCGGCCGCGGGAAGGAGCACGGCCGTCGCCGCCATCAGCGTTCCCTGCACCGCGTCGGTCAGGCTCACCGCCCAGAACCCCCCGCAGAGGGTGTAGGCGAGGACGATGCCCGCGCCCGCGCAGATGCTGAGTTCCCGGGAGACCCCGAAGGTCTCGTGGAAGGCCTTGCCCGCGCCTTGGAACTGCGCGGAGACGTAGGTCGTGAAGCTCAGGAGGATGACCGCCGAGGCCAGGACCCGGATCCGCCGCCCCCAGGGCCCGGGAACCTCCGCGAGGAAGGAGGTGACGGTCAGGGCCCCCGAGGCCCGGGTCCGGTCCCGGAGTCTGGGGGCGAGCAGGAACCAGTTGACCGCGAAACCGCCGACGCAGGCGGGAAAGATCCAGAGAGCCCCGAGCCCGAAGGCGTAGGCGGCGCCGCTCACCGAGAGCAGCGTCCACGCGGAGGAGGAACTCGCCGAGGCCGAAAGGGCCGCGACGACCGGACCGAGCCGCCGCCCCCCGAGGAAGAACCCGACCTCGTCGAGCGATCGTCCCCGCGCGTAGACCCCGATGCCGAGCATGACCAGGAGATAGGCCCCGAGGGTGACCGCGACCGCCGTTTCCTTGTCCATGGCTCGCTCCCGAAGATGGGGGGACCGCGGGCCTCCGCGCGTCCCGGGGGGGATTCTCCCGAAAGCGCGGTTCCTCCCACAAGGACGGAATCGTCCCCGATCTCAACCGATTCGATCCTCGAGGAACCCCAGCAAGAGCCTCCAGGCGAAGACGAACATGAAGACGAGCCCGACGACGGCCCTCCCCTCTCCCCCCTCGGGAAGGCGGAAGCCGTCCCCGAAACGCTGCCAGAGGAGGATCAAGGTCGCATAGGCGAGGACCTCGAGCCATGGAGCGGAGTTCTCCGCTCCCAGCCGCCGGAGCGCCAGGAGTCCCCAGGAGAGGAGATCCCCGAGCAGCATCCCGAGGAAGACCCAGGAACCGATCCCGCCCTTTCCCGCCCAGAAGAGCAGAGCGAGATAGGCCAACGACCGTAGAACGAGGAAACCCTGCTCGAGGATCGCGATCCACCGGAGCGCCCTACGTTCGAGGGCGCGGAAATCCTCGGATCCGCGCATGTCCATCCATCGTCCGGAACCGGAGGCCGGCTGAACGGACGGTTCCCGTTCCGCCGCGACCCTTCGCGCCGGAACCCCGGCCCCTTTCACGATTCCTTGACTCCCCTCCTTCCGCGACCCATTCTTCCCGCTCGCCTTTCCCTCGCAGGAGGATCCCTTGTCGCAGACGCCCGACGACCACGACCCGACCCAGACCCGGGAATGGATCGAATCCCTGGAGGAGGTCGTCCGCTTCTCGGGCCGGCACCGGGCCTGCTTCCTGATCGAAAGGGTTCTCGAAAGGGCCCGCTTCCACGGCTGCGTGCCTCCCGGCCCCCTGCTGACCGACTACGTCAACACGATCCCCGTAGAGGAGGAACCTCCGTATCCTGGGGACGAGGTTCTCGAAAAGCGGATCCGCCGGATCATCCGCTGGAACGCCGCAGTCATGGTCCACCGCGCCAACACGAGGTTCCCCGGGCTCGGCGGCCACCTCTCCTCCTACGCCTCGGCGGCCTCCCTCTACGAGGTCGGCTTCCATCACTTCTTCCGCGGGCGTGACGGCGAGGGGCGCGGCGATCAGATCTTCGTCCAGGGGCACGCCGCTCCGGGGATCTATGCGCGGTCCTTCCTGGAGGGCCGTCTCGACGAGTCCCGATTGGACCGATTCCGGCGGGAGACCGATCTCGGCAAGGGTCTTTCCTCGTATCCCCATCCCCGGCTGATGCCCGACTACTGGGAGTTCCCGACGGTCTCGATGGGACTCGGGCCGATCGCGGCCATCTACCAGGCCCGATTCAACCGCTACCTCGAACACCGGGGGATCCTCGACACCTCGGGCTCGAGGGTCTGGGCCTTCCTTGGGGACGGGGAGACCGACGAACCCGAGGCGCTCGGATCGATCTCGGTCGCCGGCCGCGAGGGTCTCGACAACCTGATCTTCGTCATCAACTGCAATCTCCAGCGCCTGGACGGGCCGGTCCGCGGGAACGGGAAGATCATCCAGGAACTCGAGGCCATCTTCCGGGGAGTCGGCTGGAACGTCCTCAAGGTCATCTGGGGACGGGAATGGGATCCCCTCCTCGCCCGGGACGAGGAGGGAATCCTCCGCCGGACGATGAACGAACTGAAGGACGGGCACTGGCAGAAGTTCTCGACCCTCGACGGAGCGGCGATCCGCAAGGAGTTCTTCCAGCAGCATCCGGCCCTCGCGGCCCTCGTCGAGGACCTGACCGACGAGGACCTCCGGCGTCTCCGGAGGGGAGGCCACGACCTCCGGAAGATCCACGCCGCCTACGAACGGGCGACGACGCCGAACGGCCGTCCGACGGTCATCCTCGCCCACACGGTCAAGGGCTGGGCGCTCGGCGAGGGCTTCGAGTCCAAGAACGTCACCCACCAGATGAAGAAGATGAATCGGGAGGAACTCGCGGTGTTCCGCGACCGCCTCGAACTCCCGATCCCCGACGAACAGCTCGACGACCCGCCGTTCTTCCACCCGGGCGAGGACAGTCCCGAGGTCCGGTACTTGAAGGAGCGTCGCGCGGCGCTCGGGGGCAGTCTCCCGAAACGCAAGGTCATGGTGGAGGTCAAACCGGCGCTCCCCGGCGCGGAACTCTACGAGGAATTCCTCAAGGGAACGAAGGGCTCCGACGGCGTATCCACGACGATCGCCTTCGTCCGGCTCCTGACGAAACTGATCCGGGACAAGGGTTTCGGCCGTTTCGTCGTCCCCATCATTCCGGACGAGGCCCGGACCTTCGGGATGGATCCCCTCTTCCGCATGGTCGGCATCTACGCGAAGACGGGCCAGCTCTACGAACCCGTCGATGCGGGGCTCCTCCTCTACTACCGGGAGTCCCGGGACGGTCAGGTGCTGGAGGAGGGCATCACCGAGGCCGGCGCGATGGCCTCCTTCACCGCCGCGGGCACGAGCTACGCGACCCATGGCGTGCAGATGGTCCCCTTCTACACCTTCTATTCGATGTTCGGCTTCCAGCGGACCGGGGACCAGGCCTGGGCCTTCGGGGACATGCGGGGGCGGGGCTTTCTCCTCGGAGCGACGGCCGGACGGACGACCTTGGCCGGGGAGGGCCTCCAGCACGACGACGGACACAGCCAGATCCTGGCCTCCGTCCTCCCGAACCTGCAGAGCTACGACCCGGCCTACGCCTACGAGACGGCTCTGATCATCCGCGAGGGCCTGCGGCGCATGGTCGAGAGGGACGAGGATGTCTTCTATTACCTGACCCTGCAGAACGAGAACTACCCGATGCCGGCCATGCCCGAGGGGGTCGAGGAAGGCGTGCTCCGAGGCATCTACCGCCTGAAGGAGGCCGAGGAGCGGAAGGACCTCCACGTCCAGCTCTTCGGGTCGGGCTCGATCCTGAACGAGGTCTTGAAGGCCCGCGATTTGTTGGAGGCGGATTTCGGGGTCACCGCCGATGTGTGGTCCGTCACAAGCTACAACCTCCTGCGGAGGGACGCCCTGTCCTGCGAGCGCTGGAACCGGCTCCATCCCGAGGAGGAACCCAGGGTCCCATATCTCACGAGGGTCCTGGAAGGGGTTCGCGGCCCGTTCCTGGCCGCGACCGACTGGGTCAAGACGCTGCCCGACCTCGTGGCCCGCTGGATCCCGGGCGACTTCGTGCCGCTCGGGACCGACGGGTTCGGTCTCAGCGACACCCGCGAAGCCCTTAGGAGGCACTTCGAGGTGGACGCCGCCTCGATCTGCCTGGCCGCGCTGGACGCCCTCCGGCGCGGGGGCGGGCTTCCGGCCTCCGAGGTCGAAAAAGTCCGGGCGAGGCTCGGCCTCGATTCGGAGAAGGTCGATCCCGCGACGATCTGATTCGCAGGCTTCAGGTATCGAGGAGAGCCCCCCGGAGGGCCTCCCCGAAGATCGATGCCGCGGTCTCGGCCTCCTCGGCCGTGAGCACGAGGGCCGGGGAGAAGCGGACCGCCCGCGGCCCGCAGCCGAGCACGAGAAGCCCCCTCCGGAAGCATTCCTGGACGATCCGATCGCGCAGCGACCCGTTCTCGACCTCGACCGCGCGCATCAAGCCCCGGCCCCGGACCTCGACGACGGCTCCCACCCCCTCGCAGACCCCTTGGAGGGCGGACTGCAGGACCTCGCCGACCGAGGCCGCGTTCTCGACCAGACCTTCTTCGCAGAGATCCAGGGTCGCGAGGGCGGCCCGGCAGGCGACGGGGTTCCCGCCGAAGGTCGAGGCGTGGGAACCCGGACCCCAGTCCATGACTCCCTCCTGCGCGATGCAAACGCCGAGCGGAAGTCCGGACGCGATGCCCTTGGCCATGCAGATCAGGTCCGGGACGACGCCCTCGTGTTCGATCGCGAAGAACTTCCCGGTCCTTCCGGCCCCCGCCTGGACCTCGTCGCAGACGAGGAGGGCTCCGGTCCGATCGCAGATCTCCCGGAGACCCGCGATGAAGCCCGAAGGGGGGAGGCGGTAGCCCCCCTCCCCCTGGATCGGTTCGACGAAGATCGCGGCCAGGGAGGAAGCAGGCACCGCGTGCCGAAGCAGGGCCTCGATCCCGTCGAGGTCCCCCCAGGGCGCGTGATGGATTCCGGGAACGAGCGGAAAGAACCCTTCCTTGTGCACGGGCTTGCTCGCGCAGAGGGACAGGGCCCCCATCGTCCTGCCGTGGAAAGCCCCCTCGAAGGAGATGACGAGCTGGCGTTTCGTGTGCCAGCGCGCGAGTTTCAGCGCGCACTCGACCGCCTCGGCTCCCGAATTCGCGAAGAAGACCTTCTTCTTCCCCGAACCCGGGGCGAGCCGGATCAGCCGCTCGGCCAGCGCGATCTGGGGCTCGTAGTAGAAGTCCGTTCCGGACATGTGGATCAGGGTCCCCGCCTGGTCCCGGATCGCCTCCACGACCCTCGGGTGGCAGTGGCCCGTCGCGCAGACGGCGATGCCCGCGGCCATGTCCAGGAAGAGGTTGCCGTCGACGTCCGTAATCCAGCAACCTTCCCCCCTCGCCGCGACGAGGGGATAGTCACGCGTGTAGGAGGGGGAAACCGCCGCTTCGTCCCTCGCGAGGAGTTCCATGGCCTTGGGTCCTGGAAGGGGGGTGCGGATGTCGGGGCTCTTCGGCATCGAGGTCTGCCTTTTCATTCGTTTCGGGAAAACTCGGGGGGCCCTGGAGGCGTTAGAATACTCCCCGATCATGAACCGCCCCAAGGGTTTCCGCTTCCTTCCGGCGCATCACCTGCGCAAGGATCACGAGTTCCGCAGGGTCTACCGTCTCGCGGGTCGGGCCGCCGGTACGCACCTCCAGGTCCTCGCTCTTCCGAACCGTCTCGGGCACGCGCGCCTCGGCCTCTCGGTCAGCAAGAAGAACGGAAAGGCCGTCCGCCGCAACAAGATCAAACGGATCTGCCGCGAATCCTTCCGCCTGTGCCGCTGGGAGATCGAAGCGCGGGCAGGGGCCGTCGACCTCGTCCTGATCCCCCGGGAACACGAGGGCCGATACCCCCTCAACGAGATCTGCCGCGAACTCCCCCTTCTCGCGGAGAGGGCCGTCTCCCGGGCGAAGAAACCGAAACCCCGGAGGGGAGGCCGGGGCCGGGCGGGCGGGGGGAAGGGAAGGAACGCCCCCTCCGGAAAGGGAACGCGATGAGCCCCCTCGCCCTCCTCCTCTCTCTTCCCGTCCGCCTCTACCGGCTCGTCCTCTCTCCCCTGAAACCCCGGACCTGCCGTTTCGAACCAAGCTGCAGCGCCTACATGCTGCAGGCCCTCGCGAAACACGGCGCCTTCAAGGGGCTCTGGCTCGGGTGCCTGCGCATCCTCCGCTGCCATCCCTGGGGCGGCGGCGGACCCGACCCCGTGCCCTGAGGGTCGCGCCCCGGCGCGGTCCCGCAGGCTCCCGATCCACTTCCTCGTCTTCCGGCCCGGTCGCCTCTCTTGATACCTCACGCGGAACGGAGCGCCGATGAAGCTCTCGCGGAAACCCGGACTTCTCTTCTTCCTCCTTTTCCTCCAGCCGGCCTGCGCAGGCGCCGCCGGAGCGGGCCCCGGCTCTCCGGCCTCCCCCTCCCCCCGACCGGGGATCCAGGCCCCCCCGGCGTCCGCCTACCCTCCTCGGGGGATCGGCCGGAAGAAGGTCAAGGTCCTCGTCCTGATCTACGACCCCGTCCTCGAGAACCACGGGGGGAAGAAGCTGCACGAGTTCTTCGGCTGGAACGACCCCGACCGCCTGACGGCCCTTCTGATCCGGGACCTCCGGGAGGCCTCGGGGGGCTACGCCGACTACGAGATCGCCGCGAGGATCGAGCGGGACGCCTGTCCGCCCTTCCTCTCGGGATTCCGCTACGACGACGAGGGCATCCTCGAGGCCGTGCGGAAGAAGGAGTGGATACGGGGGGATCGTTCGAGCTACGCCCGCATCTTCGCGGAGAACGACCTCGCTTCGAGGATCAAGGCCACGGGGGCGACCGAGGTCTGGCTCTGGGGGAGCCCCGGATTCCACTGGGACGAATACGCGATGCGGATCCCGGACCGGGAGCGGCGCCTGCCTCCGACGAAGAACCCCTGGTTCTACCGCCCGTACGACATCCCCGACCTCGGAAAGACGATCTGGGTCATGGGGTTCTCCTACGAGCGCGGGGAGAGCGAGATGCTCGAGAGCTACGCCCATAGATGCGAGGGCATCCTCGCCCTCGCCGTCGGCAGAGGCGTGTGGGACGGAAAGAGGGACGATCCCTGGAACCGCTTCACCCGCGTGGACAGGGACCACCCCGGCGCCTCCCAGGTCGGAGGAGTGCACTTCGCCCCGAACTCGGAACGGGACTACGACTGGGGGAACGAGCGCTACGTCTGGACCCAGGCGCTCGACTGGCGCAACTATCCGAAGCTCACCGGGGCCGGAGCCTGGATGAACTTCCGGGACGGATGGGGACCGGACGGGGCAACCCATCACAAGTGGTGGCTCGGCCTGCTCCCGAAGGCTCCGGGCCGCACGAAATGGGGTTGGAACAACTGGTGGCGCTACATCCTCGACTTCGACGCCGCGGTGCCGCCCCCCGGGGACGGGAAGTCCCCCTGATCCTCAGCGCCGGAGGAACAGGGAGGGGTCCACGACCGGTTCCTTGCAGACTCCCTCGGTGCAGACATAGGCCGCGGGCTTTCCCTCGATCGGGGTCTTCCCCTCGGCCGGAGGCAGGATCCTCGAAATCTCCGCCGCGCGGTCCGGGTCGATCCAAGCGAGGACGCGGTACGGGGGCCAGAGGCGCCGCGCCTTCTCGAGGAAGATCCGAGTCGACTCGTCCTCCGGCGGGCCCGCGACATAGATCTCCTTCGGATCCGCCGCGAGGAAATCGGCAAGGATCAGGCACTGTCCGAAACCGTTCGGAGCTGCGGCGAGGAGCGTGCCGATCCTCTCCAACTCCGAACGCGCCCGGGAGATCCATTCGGGCTTCCCGAGGAGGAGTCCCAGGCGCGCCGCGCTCGTCGCGGCGAGCCCAATGTCGGAGGGGAGGGAACTCTCCTGCGCGGATCCGGGACGGACGATCAGCCGTTCGTGTTCGTCGCTGACGGAGACGTAGCGTCCCTCGTGGACGAAGTGCTCCTCGATCCGCTCCTGGAGCCCGACCGCGGCCTTCAACCACCGAGGATCCCCGTCCGCCTCGTAGAGGTCGAGCAGTCCGTTCGCAACGGCCGCATGATCCTCGAGAAATCCGAGGAGCCGGGAACGCCCGTTCCGGCGCGTCCGGAAGAGACGCCCCTTCTCGTCCCGCATCTTCGAAAGCAGGAAGTCGGCGTTCCTCCGGGCGGTCGCGAGCCAATCCTCCCTCCCGAGGACGGATCCGGCGCGGGCGAAGGCCGAGAGCATGAGGCCGTTCCATGAGGCGAGGACCTTGTCGTCGAGGCGCGGATGCACGCGTTTCTCCCGCGCGTTCCTGAGCTTCGCCCGGATCTTCCGGAGCCGGGCCCGGAGCCCGCCCTCCTTCACGAAGTCCTTCATTTCGGCGGGGTCCCGCCTCGCGGTCAGGATGTTCCTCCCCTCGAAGTTCCCCTCCTCCGTCACTCCGAACCACGCGGCCGCCAGCGCGCCGTCCTCCTCTCCGAGGACATCGAAGAGTTCGGCCCGCGTCCAGAGGAAGAAACGCCCCTCCTCACCCTCGCTGTCGGCGTCGGTCGTCGAATAGAACCCTCCCTCCGGGGAGGTCATCTCACGGGCGACGTATTCGAGGATGTCCTCGACCGTCCTTCGGAAGAGAACCTTCCCGGTCGCCTGCCAGGCCTCGGTGTAGAGGGCGGCGAGCTGGGCGTTGTCGTAGAGCATCTTCTCGAAGTGAGGAACGAGCCACTCCCGGTCGACCGCATAGCGATGGAATCCCCCCCCGACCTGATCGTGGATCCCCCCCCGGGCCATCGCCTCGAGCGTTTTCTCGACCATCTGGACCGCGTCCTCCCGCCCGCTGCGCACGCCGTAGCGCAAGAGGAAGGTCATTTCCGTGCAGTGCGGGAACTTGGGCGCGAAACGGGGTGGTTGCCCGAATCCCCCGTGCTCGACGTCGAACCGTTGTCCGGCGATCCGGACCGCGCGGTCGAAGACCTCCTTCCCGGGAAGGTCCCCTTTCCCCTCGACCCTGAGTTCGCGTTCGATCAAGCCCAGGATCTCGTCCCCCGCCTTCTCGACCTCCTTGCGGCGCGTCGTCCAGAGCTTGTGGACGTGTTCGAGCACCCGGTCGAACCCCGGCATCCCTCCCCGGTCCCTCGGGGGGAAATAGGTGCCCGCGAAGAAGGGCTTGCGGTCGGGAGTCAGAAAGACCGACATCGGCCATCCTCCGCTCCCGGTCATCCTCACGGTGGCCGCCATGTAGACCTCGTCGAGGTCCGGGCGCTCCTCGCGATCGACCTTGATCGACACGAAGTGTTCATTCAGGAAGGCCGCGATCTTCGGGTCCTCGAAGCTCTCCCGCTCCATGACGTGGCACCAGTGGCAGGCTGAGTAACCGATCGAGAGGAAGATCGGTTTGTCCTCCTTCCGGGCCTTCGCGAGGGCCTCCTTTCCCCAGGGATACCAATCCACCGGGTTGTGCGCGTGCTGGAGGAGGTAGGGCGAGCTCTCGCCCGCGAGACGGTTCGCCCTCTTCGGGGCGCCTTCTTGTTTCGTGCTCACCTGGGCCTTTCCCGGCCTGGAGGTCGTTGGGAGGAGGAGAAGGAGGATCCCTGCGAGGGGTGCTCTCATCGAAGTAGTTCCCGTCCTGTTCCCCGGGGAACGGAGTCACCGGGAGGATTCCAGATAGGAGGCGAGTTCGGCGGTGAATCCGCCCCTCGCCAAGGCTTTCCGAAACCTGCGGTAGACCTCGAGTATGCGTTTCCGGCGTTCCTCCTCCGTCCCCTTCCGCCAGACGTCCAGGCGGCCGGCCAGGGAGTCGGCGCAGAAGATCAACCGGAACACGATCTCCGGGTCGTCCGGGTTGCCCCGGAAAGCCCGCTCCAGATAGGACAAGGCGTCCCGGAAATTCCCGAAGAGAAGGGCGAAGTTCCCGTCCGCCCAGGCCATGTTGACGGAGGCCTCCTTAGAGGCCTGGGGATCGAGGGCCCGGGCGAGCCTCGCCCTCGCGCCGTCCAGGAACCTCCGCTCCCAGCCCTCCGGAAGGTCCGGCAGGAACCCCGCCTCCGCGAACCGGGCGGCGAGCCAGCGGGCGATCGCGGCGTGCCCTTCCAGGTCGAGATGCCCGTAGTCCAGAAACCTCCGGGGATCGGGCAGTCCATCCTCCCTTCCCCGTGAGAGGGCCTCGTTGAGATCGAGGACCGGAATCCCGAGTTCCCGGCCCGCTTCGCGGATCGCGCGTTCGATCTCGCCGGTCCGGTGCATCGGGATCGGATCCAGGTCCCGCGCGCGGAGGAGGGAGGCCCGGGCTTCCTCGAAGCGCCCCTCCCGGTGGAGGAGGCGCCCCTCGACGAAGCAGAGTTCCGCGGCCTCAGGCTCGACCGCGAGCAGGGACTCCAGTTCGGCTCGGTCGACCTCCCCGAGGTCCCTCCGGAACCGCAGGACGAGGCGATCGATGCGCCGGCGGTTTCTCGCCTCTCCTCCGAGTCCCCAGGGCCAGCTTCCAAGGAGATCGTAGGGACCGATCGCGAAGACGAGGCGCACGCCGTGCTCGCGTGCGGAACGGACCATCCTCGCCATCGAGCGCCGCATCCTTCCGACGAGGAGCCGCCTCTCCTCGGGCCTGACGGGCAGGGCCCCGATCGCCGGCTTGCCCGGCCCCGCTTGAAAAGCTCGTTTCACGAGCTTCGAAAGTTCCTGCTCGGAACGCTGGCGTCCCATGCCACCGTGCAGGAAGTCCGCGGCGAGATGCCAGAACCTGCGCGCCCGGGTCCCCCGGTCGAGCAAGGTCTCGATCGGCCCCCGCGGAATGAGGGACCGGCCGGAAAACACCCGGTTCGTCATCTCGTTCGTTCCGAGAACGACGAGGAGGAGGTCCGGACGCCTGGCCGCGAGGCGATCGCACATCGCGGCCAGCTTCGGGCTGTCGAGCGCCGGCTTGGCCGAGGGGCGGACGTGGATCGTCCTGCCGGAAAAGACCGCGCGCAGGCCGGCCTCGAGCTGGGTCGCGAAGGAAGCGGCTCCGAGAGGGCGATACGGATACCCCGCGGTCATGCTGGCACCGACGACGAAGGCCCTCCACTCCCCGGGAACCCGTTCCTCCGGGAGCCCCCTCAGAGCCGGGAGGGGATCGGCGGGAGCGGCCACGGCCGGCAGTTCGACGGTCGGGTCCTGGAACGCGAGGTTCCAGACGACTGCGCCCATGAGGAATCCGAGCCCACCTCCAAGGAGGGTCCGACCCACCGAGAGCCCCGAGCGCCGGGGACTCCGCTCCGGGGACCCGCCCGGGGTCACCGCGGCCCCCCGAGTTCCAGGCCGGCCTCGCGAAGGCGCCGCCGGCAGAATGCGAGGTCCTCTCCGATCTCCGGCTCCTTCAAGACCGAAAAGGCTTCCTCGAGGAAGGGCAGGGCGTCCCGGAAGTTCCCGAAGAGCATCAACCATCCCCCGTTGTTCTTCGCAAGCCGCGCCCGGGCGAGTCTTCGGGACTTCGGGTCGATGCGGGCCTCGAGCCAGTCGCGTACCGCGCGGTCGAATCCCTCCCGCCAGCCCGGGGGAAGAACAGGCCAGGCCCTTCCCGCGAGGGCCTCGGCGAGATACCGCGCGATCCTCGCCTGCCCCTCAAGATCGACGTGCGCGTAGTCGAGGAACCGTTCCGACTCCGGAAGCCCGTCCGCCCCGGCCAGGGCCTCGTCGAGACGCAGAAGAGGGACGCTAAGGGCCCCGGCTTCCTCCTCGAGGGCCCGCACGAGGTCTCCGGTCCGATGCAGGGGTACGAGGTCCAGGTCCAGGGCCCGGCCCCAGGAGGCCCGGGCCTCTTCCGCGGCGCCGGCCTTCCGCTGCAGGAGCGCGAGCACGAAGCGAAGGTCCGCGCGTTCGGGATGGGCGGACGCGAGAGCCAGCGCCCGGGGCAGGGCGGCGACCGAGGAGGTCTTCAACTGGGAGGCCACGAAGCGGTCCAGGGCGGCGGGCCCGGCCTCGAGATCGCTCAGCCACGGCGGACATCCCTCGAAGCCCTGCACCGACAGGGCGAGCACGAGGTCCGTGCCGGCCGCCTCGCAGGCGGCGGCGAGCCCCCTCAGGGCCCGCCGGCACCGTTCGACCAGGAGCCTCCGGTCCCTCGGTCCGACCGGCAGGCCCGGCAGGCCCGGCCGCCCGGGCCCCGCGCTTCGGATCCTCGCTCGGAATCCGCCGCGGAGTCCTCCCTCCCCGCCCCCGCGGTCGATCCGCCGGGCCATGACCTCGAAGGTTCCACGGTTCCCCGCGAGAAAGCGGGCGGCGCGTTCCAGCGGGGCTTCCGGCTCGAGCGCGCGGCCCGAGACCGCGCGCCGCAGGAACTCGTTCGCGCCGAGGATGAGAATCAGGGTCGTCGGCCGCCATTCGAGGAGCAGGGGGACCTGGGAGGCCAGTTCGGTCGCATCCACGGCCGGATGCGCCATCGCGCGGACCCGGATCCGGGCGCCCTCGAAGACGGCGCGGAGTCCCCGCTCGCAGAGCGTCGCGAAGGAGGCGATCCCGACCGGCTCGTAAGGGAGCCCGAAGGTCAGGGAGGCTCCGAGGACGAAGACCCTCCGCTCTCCGGGGGGGCGGGCCTTCGGAAGGCCGGAAAGCCCGAGAACGACCTTCGAAGCGTCCCCGACCCTCGGGAGCCTGTCCTCGATCCCGGGCTGTGCGAGGCTCCCGAGCGCGAGCCCCGCCCCGAAGCCCAGGACCAACAAGAAGAGAAAGAGCGCGACTCCGCGCCCCGCGGCGTCCCGGCCCCCTCCCTTCTCCATCCGGTCCTGTCCTCGGAAGTCCGCTTCCATCGAGGCCTCTCAGAACTGGAAGTAGATGAAGGGGACGCCCTCGACCATCGAGTAGGCGAGGAGTCCGAGATAGAAGGACCAGAACAGGCCGAGGACGAAGGCGGGCATCCGGCCGTGGAGCCGTTCGGCCCCCGCCTTGATCCTCTCGGGGAGAAGGTGCGTCCCGTATCCCAGCCCGAGCGCGACCCAGACCGAGAGGGGAAGAGAGGGGAGGGCGGCCCCCTCTCCGAAGATCCGCCCGAGGACCGCGAAGGCGGATTGGAGATCCGACGCCCGGAAGAAAACCCATGCCAGGCACACGAGGTGGAAGGTCAAGACGGTCGCCAGGACCCTCCCGAGAGGTCCCGGCAGGGCCCCGAAGCCCCGGCGCTGCCACCATCGGTTCACGGCCAACCACGCTCCGTGCAGCCCGCCCCAGAAGACGAAGCGCCAGGCGGCCCCGTGCCAGAGGCCCCCGAGCAGCATCGTCGCCATCAGGTTGACGTAGGTCCGGACCGGACCGCGCCGGTTCCCGCCGAGAGGGATGTAGAGATAGTCCCTGAGCCAGGTCGACAGGGAGATGTGCCAGCGTCTCCAGAAATCCTGGATGCTTCGGGCGAGGTACGGGGCCTTGAAGTTCTCCGGGATCTTGAACCCGAAGAGGAGGGCCGAACCGATCGCGATGTCGCTGTAGCCCGCGAAGTCGCAGTAGATCTGCATCGCGTAGCCGTAGACTCCGAGAAGGCTGTGCAAGGGCCCCGCCTGCGAGCCCGGCGCGAAGACCGGGTCGACGAGGTGGACGGCCAGGACATCGGCGATCAGCACCTTCTTTCCGAGGCCTTCCGCGATCCGGTAGAGCCCGCGCTTCAGGTTCTCGACGTCGAGGAAGGGCCTTCGCTCGAGCTGGGGAAGAAAGTCCTTCGCCCTCACGATCGGTCCGGCGACGAGCTGCGGGAAGAAGGCGACGAAGAGGGCGAACTCCCGGAGGTTCCGCGCCGGCTTCAACTCGCCGCGGTAGATGTCGATCGTGTAGCTCAGCGTCTGGAAGGTGTAGAAGCTGATTCCGACCGGGAGAGCGAGTTCGCTCGCCGGGAGGTGGATCCCGAACCCCGCGAAGAGGTCCTCGAAGTTGGCCCGGAAGAAGTTGTAGTACTTGAAGACCGCGAGGGCGCCGAGGTTGCCGGCCAGACTCGCGAGAAGGACCCAGCGGCGCGTTCTCCGGCAAGCCGGGTCCTCCGCCGGCAGGCGGGCGAGAACCCCTCCCGCCCACCAGTCGAGCAGGGTCGACCCGAGGATGAGGGCGAGGTACGGGGCCTTCCAGGATGCGTAGAAGAACCAGGAGGCCAGGAGCAGGACCGCGTTCCTCGGCCTTCGCCTCCCGGCCACCAGCCAGAAGAGGCTGAAGACCGTCACGAGGAAGAATCCGTAGTCCTTGCTGTGGAATTCCATGCCTTCGGGGCCTGCCGGGGGGAGTCGCCTGCGGGATCTCCTATCGGTTCGAGACCCCGGTCCCCTGGACGGCCGGAACCGGCTCCACGGGCACAAACTCTTCCCGCGCAAAGAGAAAGGGCGGGATCCTAACCCTCAGGCCCCTCGGGGTCACTCCGCCCCCCGGGCCGGGAGCAAGGAAGCCTCCAGCCGGATCCCGGGAAGCCCCGGGCGGGATTCTTGGGCCGGAAAAAAGTGGGGCCTCCCCCCTCTCCTGCGAACCTGGGAAGGACGCCCGCAGCCGTGAGCCCCCGGCTTCAGGCCTCCGAGGACCCGGACCGCCGCGCCATTCCGAATCGTCACAGCCGACGACCGGGATCTTCCTTCACCCTTGCCAAGGAAGAAAGATCTCGGAACCGCGGGCATCCCAGGAAAATGGGGAAGCGCCCCGTCCCTTAGAATCGCAAAACCGAGCAAACCGTGACTCGAAATCCTTGAAAACTTCGAGAAAACATCAACTTCAGGGATTTTTTCCAGAACCAGACCCCGCTCCTTGGACCGCTGGGGGACCAGCGGAACGGGAAGGTAGGCCCCTCCACCCACCGATGGAGGGCATCGCCCGGAGGAGAGGGCGCGGCGGAAATGGGAACGGCCGATCGTATGGGATCGGCCGTTCATGGGGTGGCTGAGGGGATTCGAACCCCCGACCTCCCGATCCACAGTCGGACGCTCTCACCAGCTGAGCTACAGCCACCACAAAGGGTCGGGGATTCTAGGGGAGCCCGGGGGCGGATCAAGGACGACCGCGTCCTTGAATCCCTCTTCCCCCTCTCTAGGATCCTCCCTTCCTTTTTCGCCGGTACGGGCGATCGCCCCTGTAGCTCAGTTGGTAGAGCAGCGGATTCTTAATCCGCGGGTCCAAGGTTCGAGTCCTTGCGGGGGCACCACCTCCCTCCCATTCCGTGGATTCGCCCCCTCCCCCTCCGGCCCCCCCGAGGTCCGTGGGGCTTGCGCCCTGTGTCAGGGTTGTTGCAGCCTTGGACACTCGGAACGAAGACAAGGCCTCGGGGATCTCGGCTCCCCGCCCGAAGGGCAGGATCCCCCCCGCGGGAGAAGGACGGGCCACATGTCGAAGCCGACACCGCGTATCGCGAACCAACCTGTCACGACCCCGAAGGATGTCCTGACCGAAGCGCTACGCACCGGAACCCCGGGTATGCGGACCGCAACACCGGAGCCCGCAGGCGCCGCTTACCTCAGCCGTCCACAGCTTTGACAATACTTCCTCCCTAAAGCGATCCTGTCATTGGGTCCAAAGCCCTGAGATGGTTTACCTTCAGACCACAGCTCGATCGGGCGAATCATCCGTTCCCTCGTGGGGATCCCATAGGCCAATCGTTGCGAGAACCACTATAGCCAGCCCAATCAGGGCATGGTAGACCATTCCAACATTAAGGGCGCCGAAACAACCGCAGTTCTTCCCCCCAATCCCATGACATTTATTATAGCAAGAAATATCAAGCCACCAGTTCCCAACCCAAGCCCAAACCATAATGGCACACGAGAACCATCGAAAAGGATCCAGATGCCGATTACACACTCGAGTATTCCGATCCCAATCAGGATAGGAAATGGCATGATTGTGGATTCCGAGGCATGCACGATCAAACTGGCCTTTGACCCTCCCACCACAATCATGAGTCCAGATAATACATGACAAACAACTCTTTTTATCCTAGGGGATTGGATCATGCTTCATGTCCTCACCCAAACGAAATACGTTTGACTTTACCAGGAGTGATGAAGATGGGGCCGAGCTGTAACGGTTTTGAATCCTGCCCGAGAGGTCTCAAACGAATCATATACTTTCCCTTGAGCAGACCCTCGACCAAATATGGAGGTTCTTTGAAATTAAGAATCCATCTTCCTTTGCCCTCATAACTGAGCTCAAGTTGCTTGATTTTGAACACATTCAGGCTTTTCGGATTTAAAATCAAGGCGCCGGTTTCTCTCATCGAAATATTCAACTCCTGTGGGCTCGGTCCGACCTGGATCAGGAATCCTTTTTCTGGGAATACCCCACCAGTCCGGAGGACCAGACGCGCCCTATAGCTTCCAAAAGGAATCCCCTTCAGGGTCCTTGCCCCACTCTCCAGGGATTGGATCGGAATTCGCAGGTTTCCGCGCCCGGTCGTCGACACGAGTTGGAGGCTCCCGACCCCAAACAGGATGGTCCTTGGAAGCGAAACGGCGGGCGCTCCTTTGAGCACCAGCCGAAGGGAACCGAATCCGGCAGCCTTGACTCGAATTGGAACGCGGTAAACGGGCAGGTCCCCTTGAAACCCAGGGAGGGTGAAAAGGCTTTCAGTCACGGCGAATCCCGGGACCGAATATCGGAGGGAGTAGCCTCCGAGGGAGGGAAGGGTCGCCCGTACCGCAACAGCGACGAGCCTGTATCTCCAATCATAGACGCCCCTCCGGCGGACCCCGCGGACATCCGGAATGCCTGCCATATTCAGTTGCACCGAGCCAGGGTGTAGGAGGACCTCCTCTTCACTTCGAGGGCTTAAGACGACCGTGGAAGCTCCGGGAACGGGGGGAACTTCAGACCAGCCCTCGATCGTGGGAACGACGATAGCGGCGAATAACCGCCAAAGTTCGAGCATGATCTCGCGCCCCCCCGGTCTTATCTTTCGATGGATGTTGGGTGTAACCCAGCCCGGTTGCCCGGCACATAGGGAATACGCCGCTCCGGCCGTCAAACCGTGGATTTCGAATCGCCCTTCGCGATCCACGGGTACAGAATGAAAAGCGGGGAATCCAGCCGCCTTCAATCGGAACTCCCTCTCCGAAGGATCCATACCCGACCAGGCATAGACCCTTGCGCCCTCGGAAATCGGCTTCCGGTCGAAGCGTAGGACGCGGCCAATGAGTGTCGCCCCCTTTGACACGGTGACCAGAATCCGACTTGGCCAATTCAGTGGAAGTTCCCCCAGGAGGGTCGCGTATCCTGAAGCTTCGACAGCGAAACGGGTGTACTTGCTGGGCTTACGCGGGGGGACCGCGAACCACGTACCTCGATCGTCGGTGACGCCGGCCCGGATGACCTTGCCGTCAAGCGTCGAGATCCAGACCTTCGCTTCCACAATCCCTCTCCCCTCCCTGTCCACCACCTGAAAGGCACATTCCTTCCTTCTCGGATCCGTCGCATGCTTCGAATCCCTGGGAACCGTAGCTGGAGTCCGAGCCGTGTCCGCCGACCAAGGTTTCGGTCGAACCCGATTATTCGAATCGGGAATAGCTTGGACATGCTCGACGACTTCCGGGCTCCCGGTTCTCCAGATGAAGAACCAGGAAACCACGGCAATCAGCATAACAGTAACCAATAAACCACGTCCGGCGTTTCTCATAGGATCGATCAATTTCTACAAACCGGTTGATTGTTGATCAGTTGACAGACAAGACCCGGTAAGGAAGCGCACTGGGGATCGTGTTCCGTGCAAAGTCCTCTGACATCTAGGATCTTTCCATCGCTGGTGGAACGCGCCACTAAATGGCAGCAACTTGGTTCTACGCATTGTTCACCAGGAGCTTTGCAACAACAATACTCGTAAGGTCCTAAATCATCCTGGGCTTCCGTGTACTTACAAGAACTCGACGGAGGACAAGTCCCGGCACAAGATATGTGGTCATGTCCGTCAAGCCCGATACCAGCACACTCGGATGGACCTGCCCAAAGCCTACTGAGGGGAACCACGTTGAAAGCAATCATACAAATAGAAAGAAGGGCTACCCGCCCCATCCAATGACTGGCAAACATTGAAGTCGAAGGACTCATCTTGGTCACCTCCCTGTTACCTGTTCAACACATTTGGCCTCCCCCTTCCAAAGCGGGGAAGCGTCTTCACCTATAGAGAGAGGGGGGGGGGAAGCTTCGGATACGGAATTTTTCCCATCCTGGGATAAAAAAATGCAAGCAGACTGCGAAGGTCGCTGGGAGTGGGGTCACGCGAAGAGAGGAGAGAACGCATCCGAGGCACAAGCAAGGAAGAGAACAGTCAGAGGAGGGATTCAAAGAATGGGAGATGCAAGCTATGGGGAGCAGACCGAGGGCAACGAAATGAACTTCGGGCCGAAGGAGACGCACGGAAGCAACGACCAAGAAAGCATCCTTCGTGGGGTGACAGGTTCGTGCGCGGTAAGCAGCGTAGGTTTCGCGGTTTGGGGGGTCCTCTCCCCCCCTCGTCCGGTCCTCGGCCTCGTCACGAAGGGACCTTCCCCGGATTCCCCTGCCCCCGGGACCCCGGATTCTCCGTCCCCCGTTGAACTTCGCCGGGTGGAACGGCCGAAGAAGGGGACACCATGACGACCACCCGCGCATCCGATCCGGAACGGGGATCCGCTCTCATCCTGATCCTCCTCGTCGGCGCCGTCCTCGGCTCCGCGACCCTTGCGGCCCTCGTATTCCTCCAACCGAGTCGCGGCTACGAGGAGCACCGCGACCTCGTCCGACTGCGGCTCGACGCCGTCGAGAGGGCCCTCCGCGCCTATCACCTCGAGAACTCCACGTTTCCGACCACTCTCGAGACCCTGGACCAACAGGGCCTCGTACATCCCCTGGCCCTCGAGGACCCCTTCAAGAAAGGAACGAAGCTCGGATACGCGGTCGAAGGATCCGCCCCCGAGATCGCGAAGATCTGGAGCGTGGGCTGGAACGGGAAGGACGAATCCGGGTCCGGAGACGACGTCGCCCGGAGCATCCCGGGCGCCCTGGCGGGAAGCCCCGACAACCTCGACCGCTTCAAGCTCCTGAAGCGGGCCGTCGCCGCGCGCAACACCACGGGAACTCCATACGGTGAGAGCGACCTGATCTCCAAGAACCGGGGCCTGCTCGAGGACATCGACGAGAAGATCGACGAAGCGGTCGGGAAAATGAACGAGAAGCCGAACGACTTCGACGAATGGGCCGAAAAGAGCCTGGAGGTCTTCGAGGTAATCGCTGAAAAGATCAAAAAGTCTTACGAAAAGCGCTGCTTCTCCAATAGAGCCTATTTGGCACCCGTGGACGCAGTTGAGGACGTCGAGCACGAGGTCAAGAAGATGGCGGAGAAATCCGAACGCTGGACGACCTCCTACTTTGACGACGAGGTCGCTCCAGAGGTCGCCCAGGCGCGAAGCACGATCTCCGGGGCCTCGATCACCGAATCCGCGCGAAGCGCCTTCACGGATCTCGTGGACAGTCTCGAATCCTACGCCCAGACGATGAGCGGAGGGTCGGGCTTCAACACCTCGAGCTTCCGCGCCTGGGTCCAGTCCGAGTTCACGGATGATCGGAGCCAGGCGATCCAGGCGATGCTCGAGGCCCAGGGGCTCCCGGTCAGCGGCCCGCAGTGGTTCCTCGACGGCTACGACTCGATGGTCGATGCCGTGGCGGCCCTGGGCCTCCCCGCGGCGTTCGCCTACGACGCCTGGGGCACGCTTCTCTCCCTCGACAAGAGCGGCTCGAGTCCGGTCGTCAAGTCCGCCGGACCCGACCGCCAGTTCGGAACGGCGGACGACCTGACCCTCTCCTGGTGACCCGCCTCCTAGTCCCCAGGCATCACCACTCGAGAATCGCCGTTCCTCTGCGGAGGACCTTGCCGTGTTCCAGGGGGAGGGAGGTGACGACATAGGGGGCCGCGCGGGCGTCGGGATCGGGAGCGGGAAGCGGAAGCCCCGTTCTCCGGCCCCCGACCAGTTGGAGCCCCTCGAGAAGCCAGGCCGTCGGCAGGAGGACATGCACCCCTCCCCGCCGCGCTCCCAGGAGACGAGGAGCCTCCAGAGGCATTCCTTCCCCGAGCGCGTAGAGGATCTGCGCCCCCGTCCCTTCATGATCCCCCCCGATACCGGGTAGATCGAACGCGACCCAGGGGTGGAAGCGCGCCCGCGAGTTCCCCATCCAACGTCCCGAGGCGTGCCCCGCGTGGGGGTCCGGATCCCGGAGTCTCAACTGGCGCGGCGAATCGACGAGGAAGCGACCGCCTTCCTCGACGAATGCATCGAGGACGTGCCCTTCCTCGAAGGCCTTCAAGGAGGCCCCGTCGACGACGCCGTCCAGGTTGCGCACCGGGAGGCGCGATTCGTAGGCGAGCAGGCCGGAGTGGAAGCTTCCTAGGAGGACCGGAGACTCGTGGGACCAAGGGTCGGCGCTCCATGGCCGGGGAACCCCTTCCCGGAGGATCCTCCCGGTCTCCGTTCCCGCCAGGGCCATCTCCGCCTGCCAGGGGAAGCGCCCGCCGGGGGGGCTCAAGTCGGCGAGACAGATCCCGGCCAGGGCCGCGAGGAGAAGCCGATCCTTCCACCAGGGGGGGAGCAGGAGCCAGGGAAGCGGCCGTCCGGGCCTGACGGCGTGGAAGCCCTCGCCTAAGAGCCCGAGCCCGAAGAGCCCCGGCAGGGCCAAGGGGACGAAGTAGTAGTCCTTCGGAAGCCAGCGGACCGGAAGGTGCAGGAGACAGAGTCCCAGGAAGGCCAGGAGCCCAAGGAGAAAGACCTCCCCCGCCCTCTTCCGCAGGTCCTCGAGTCCGGGACTCGGGCCCAGGGCGAGGAGGAGGGAGGCTGAGATCGGGAGGCCGAGGTCCGAGGCTCCGAAGAGGGCGGCCGCGAGAGTCAGGAGGAGCGGGAGGAAGCGGCGTCGTCTCGCGAGGGGGGCCAGGAGGAGCCAGGACGCGGCCAGACCGAAGCCCGTCGAGGCCAGCGCCCAGGGCCCGCCCAGCAGAACCGGCCGGAAGAACCACCAGTACTGTTCGAGGATCCGGTCGAGGCCCGGATCCCCCGCCTCGAAGTTCCGGTGGAAGAGCCGAGGAATCGCGAAGCCCGAGGGGGGCAACCAGGCGCCGAAGAGGAACAGGTTCCCGGCGAGGAGCCCCCCGAGGGAAAGCGCGAACAGGACCCATCCGCGGGCGGGCCTCGCGGCCGGAAGCCGGAACCTCGAGGCCAGGTGCGGCCAGAGGGCGTGGGCCAGCGGGAAGAGGAGCAGATCGGTCCTCGCCCAGGGAAGGAGGAGAGTCGCGACTCCCACCCGAAGGGGGGCGCCCGAGGGGTCCCCGGTCTCCCGGTCGCCCCGGAAGAGGGAATCCGCCCAGAAGAACAGGAAGAAGAGCCCGAGGGCCGTCTCCTGTCCGTTCCCGACCTCCAGCAGGAGACCGGGTCGACTCAGGTACAGGAGCGTGAGGACCGTCGCGGTCGCCGGCCGGAAGAAACGGCCGAGGATCCGCCAGGCGAGGGCCCCGGTCAGGAAGTGGAGGAGAAGGCCGAGGAGGTAACCCCAGGTAGGCAGGGATTCCTCCGCACCGCACAGGGCCGGCACGGCGAGGACGAGCGTCCAGAGAGCCTGCACCCCCGAGGCCGGATGTTCGCCGTCGAAGCTAAAGCCGCGACCCGCGGCCAGGTTCCTCGCGACGACGATCTGGTAGTAGGCATCGTCTCGGAACCGGTCGACCTCGAGACCCCGCCCCGAGAACCAGGGCCACAGGATGTAGAGAAGGGGAAGGCCCAGGCCGAAACAGAGGATCAGGCTCCGGCGCAGCCAGGTTGTCGGGCGGTCGTCCATGCGGGTCCGGGAATCTAGCGCGAGCCTAAAGGGAACCCGAAGGAGAAGCCCGCCCTGGGCGGGGCGCGATGGGCTCTCCCCCCTCCTACATACGAGAGGGGCCGCGGGTCCTCACCCGCGGCCCCTCGCCCTGATCGGGAAATCGGGAAAGTCCCGGTCCCCGGGATCCGGAGCGGACTCAGAAGCTGCTGGCGGTGGCGTTCGTCATTGCGATCTTGAAGGTCCTCGTGTTGATCAGCGCGGCCTGCCAGTAGACGACGCCCTTCAAGGTCTTGGGGAGGGCCGGAACGGCGACGAACTCGGCCATACCCTGGATGACGATCCTCGGAGCGAAGAAGAAGGAACCCGCCAGGTTCAGGAAGAGCCGGGTGCCCGGGAAGAGCGGGGCGCCGACCGGGAGGAGCTTCGTGGAACCCATGACGAGGGCGATCTCGCCGACCTTGTTTCCCGCGGTGACGCGGAAGGCGAGACCCTGGGCGGGAGAAGCGGCCAGGTCCGGGAAGATCCCGCCGCTCCCGTAGTTGTTCTTGCCGCCGAAGACATTGCCGACTTTAAGCACGTCGTTCTTGACCTGGACGCCCATGCGCCAGATGCGCTTGCCGGAAGGATGGGAGAGCGTGTTCCCGGCCGTTGTGATGATGTACTGCCAGGCCATGTCGAGGGCGGTCGACGCGGCTCTGTTGTCATCTCCCCCCCCGAGATTCGCCCCGATCCAGCAGGAGAGGCCATCGGCGGTCCAGTTGGCCTTGCCGATCTGCACACCGACCGTGAAGTCCTTGTCGACAGGAATGCTGATCGGGGTCGCCAGGGCCGAGGTCACGCGGTAGGAAACCAGGCCCGTTGTCGCCGAAGGCGGAGTCTTGAGGGCGCCGGACTTCCCGATGACACCCGCCGTCGTCATGTCGGGCTGCTTGGGAGTCTTCGTCGTGTCGAATTTCCGGATGACCCAGGTGAAGGTCTCCTGCGTCTTCTTGTTCTGGTCCTGGAAATTGCGGGCGATGAAGGCCGCGACCTTTCCAGTCGTGCCGTTGTCGCCGATGCCGCGCCAGTACTCGCTGTAGAAGCCCTGCATCAGCTCGCCTGAATTCTTCCCGACATTGCCCCGGGACGTGTAGCGAATCGTGGCAGGTTCGAAGAAGAGGTTGTTCCTTGTGAAAACCTGGGCGGAAAGGACTGAACCGAGCGTCAGGAGCACCGCGGCCGCGGAAAGGGAGAGGGTACGCATGTGCAATTCTTTCGGAGGTAGTCAGGAGTTTCGCGTGGGCTCACGCAGGCGGGATTTCAGAATTCAGAATTGGAACAAAGGTCTCCGGAAGAACCCGAAGGCCGACAGATGATCCTCACTTAGACCCACAAGGGCCAAACGAGAGAGACTGATAAGTGTAATCTTGGGGGTCGGAAACCGGATCATCAACTCCCCCCAACGAAATGGTTTTTCCATGCGTTATCTCTGGACCCTCACCCTCCTCCTTGCCGCCGGCGGCGTGTTCTATCTGACCAAGGATCGATCGCAGACTCCTGGAACTCGGGTGGACGAGCGGCCCTCGAACCCTACGGAAAGGGAGATCCCCCGGGCCGAGACGATGAAGGCCGCACCCGTGAAACCTCCGCGCCAAGGGAAGATTCGCTACCGCGGGCGCCCCCGCAAGGTCCCTCCCGGCCCGGGCTCCCTCCTCCTCCCCGACGGGTCCTGCGTCCCGGTGCTGAACGGGGCGGTCGGGGCCCCTCCCCTGAATTGGCCGAAAGACCGACCCTGGAGCCCTATCAAGCGCCTCGTCGTCGATCCCGGGGGGCAGGAATGGTATGAGCACGAGGATGGATCCTTCTCGACGACCGTCAACACCTGGCGCCAGGATCTCGGCCGCATGGACCCGCTGACGAATCTCTTCAACCCCGAGAAGGAGTTGCCGCAAGACATGACGGCCCCGGACCGCCCCTCCAGGGGAGGAGAGGCGCGCGGTCCAACACCTTCGGCCGGCAAGGGGAAGAAAGGCCCCTGACGCCCCCTCCTGAATCGAGGCCTGGCGCCCCCCTCCCCGATCGGAGCCCGACCCGAGCCAGGTTCAAGGAAGGAGCGAGTCGGGGATGACGAGGGTCCATTTGTTCCAGAGCCTCCCCCGGCTCGCATCGACCTTCCCGAGGAGCTTCCTCCCGTAGAGAAGAGCCTTGTCCCGGAGGCTCTTCGTCGCGCCTTCCTTCGCAAGGAGAAAGAGCCCGGAAACCAGGAATTCATGCGCCCCACCGAGAGGACTGTCCCCCCATCTCGGGCCGATGCCCGGCCAGGAATCGAAATAATCGGCCGCAACCGGCTTGCCGGCGTAGAGCACGGGCACGTAGTAGCGCAGGCCGTCGGGGATCGTCCCGAATCTCGGATCGTTCTTGTAGTTCCGGACCCAGGAATATTCGACCGTCGTGACGACATCCTCGGCGATCCTCTTGGCCTCGGTCGATCCGAAGTATTTCCAGGCGGCCAGGTATCCATAGACGACCGCCGAATGCTGCCAGGGCATGAAGAATGCATGAGGATTCGGATACTTGGTCAAGGGATGGTTCCACTGGAACACGAGCGCCTTCGAAGGATGCGCCTTTTGCCGCTGCACCTCGACCACCCGCCGGATCCTCTTCAGCGCGTACTCCTTGAGATCGTCGTCCCCCGTCGCGAGCCAGCACTGGACGAAGGAAGCCATCGTCCAACCTTCGGCACGGGCCGATTGGATGTTCTTCGTGAAGAACTTCCGCAGCCGCATCAACCCCTTCAGGCATTGACCGAGCATCCGGAGTTCATCCCTGGCCCAGAAGCTCCCGCTCACGGTGTAGTAGTCGAAAAGGAGATCCGTCGTGAAGTGCTCCTCGTCGTAATGGTTCCATCCGTGCCCCAGATCCCTCCAGTTCACTCCCCGCCGCCAGTTCGTGTAGGGATCGTTCTGGTAGAGCGCCCAGCGCCCCCGGGTCTCGTCCGAGAGCCTCCGCCCTCCCCTTCGATACGGGATCCCGTCCCAGAGGTAGTGGCCGTCCAGTTCTCCGACCTTCAGGCCCCACATGTGGTACGGACGGAGCGCCTGCTGCCTGGCCTTGCCCTCGAGAACCTCCAGGAGATGCGGATTCTCGGCCTGTACGGCATGGGCGAGATCCGGAGAAAGAGGAGCGTTCCGCGGTGTTCCGGTCGTCGAGGTGGCCTTCACGTCCCCGAAGCTCCCGAACGGACCGAAATGGTTTCTCGATTTCCAGCCGTTCCACTCCCGTTCGGCACGGGCGTAAGCGTCGACCGGCCCGTCGACCGGCCCGCCGTGCAGCCCCAGGGCCCCGCTGGTCTTCCATGTGCGGAGCGTCGCCAGTGGTCGAAGGGGGAAGGCCTCCCGCGCCGCGAAGCGGGAGCGCCAGCGTTGCTTCGCACTCTCCGACCCTTTCGGATCCTCGTGGTAGACCTCGAATCGCCAGAGTTTCGTCGCGCCGTCGTCCAGCCAGGTCCGCCCGAGCAGGGTGTAGACATCGAATCCCGTACGCGGATCGAGCTTCGGCCCGGCGACCCCGTGGCGGACCCGGTCGAGGACATGGTGCCGGGCGCCGTAGAGATGGAGGCGCACGGCCTTGAAGGAGACCGGACCCAGGGGATAAAGATCGGGATCCTTCGACCCTTTCGGGTCGTCGGCGCCCAGGTAGTCGTTGCCGAGCACGAGATCCAAGGTCTCGAAGGGCTGGTCCCGGGTCTCGGTCCGGTAGATCCTTCCGGTCAGGAAGTCGCGGCCGATCCCCTGTTTTGGATCGAGGGCGCGGAGGTGGAACCTCCAGAAGGTCGTCCGTACGAAGGGGTCCTCTTGCAGGACCGTCCCCGGCCCCTCCGGTCGTCCGAAGTAAGAGACGCCGTCCTCGTCCTCGACCTCGAGCCAGAACAGGAAGGCGTCCCGGCGCAGGGAGGTCCAGGGATTCGGAACGAAGGATCCTGTTGCGGCCTTCACCCCGTCCACGACCTGGAAGGCCGTGCGCGCCCGGCCCGGAAGGTTCGCGGTGAAATGGGCCTGGGCGAGCCGGATGCTCCCGTCCGGCCAACGCATCAGGACCCGCCACGAGGTCAGAAGACCCCGGACCCCTAGGGTCGAGAGGTCCCTGACCTTCCCGGGCGCGAAGGGGACCGAGGCGAAGACGGTCTCGTTCCGCGCAAGGTCGGAGTCGTTCCGGACGAAGAACTCGGCCAGGACCCGGTCGCCGTACCCGCCCTTGCGGATCCCTCCCCCGCCGTCGGGACTGCCGCTCCCCCCGCCGTTGCCGCCTCCGTTCCCCCCGCCGTTGCCGCCGCCGTTGCCGCCCGATCCCGTCGTCGGGTTCCCGGCCCCCGAACAGGCCGCGAGGAATAGGAAAAAGCAGGCGAGAAGAAGCGTGAGGGGCCCCCCGGCGGGAGCCCCCCGGATAGGAAGAGGCAGGCCTCCCGCTCCGAAGCCCTTCCCTCCGCTCCGGGCGGTCCACACCGCCCCACTTCCCGAATCCGCCGGATCCCGTTGCTCCATCGATCCCCCTCCGGTCCGTCCGGCGCCCGCAGGTCGCCGGTCCCGTCGCGATCCCCGACACTACATCGACCCGCCCTGTCGTCTTCTTGAACGGCGGGACCGGATCCGTCATTGACAAGGGAGCATGCCCCATCTACGCAGGAGCTTCTGAAAACGGCCGGTGTGAATCCGGGCGGAAGTGGCGGAATCGGCAGACGCGCGAGACTTAGGATCTCGTTGGGAAACCAGTGGGGGTTCGAATCCCCCCTTCCGCACCACCCGGTCGAACCCGGCGCCTTCTTAAATCGGGAGGAAATGATGACCCACGTGATCTGCGAACCTTGCATCGGGGTGAAGGACAAGGCCTGCGTCGATGTCTGCCCGGTCGACTGCATCCATGGCGAGGCGACCGACCCCCAGCTGTACATCGATCCGAGCATCTGCATCGACTGCACCCTCTGCGTCGAGGCCTGCCCCGTGGACGCCTGCTTCGCGGAGGAGGACGTTCCTCCCGAGTGGCAGGACTACATCCGCATCAACCGCGAATACTTCCTACCTTGACCGCGGAGGAGGAACGCTACGGCCGCCAGGAACGCGTTCCCTGCTTCGGGCCCGGAGGACAGGAGCGCCTGGCGAGCGCCGCCCTCGGAATCGTCGGCCTGGGTGCCCTCGGAAGCCGCCTGGCCGAGGATCTCGCCCGCGCCGGCGTTCTCCGCCTGCGCCTGATCGACCGGGATTGGGTCGAGATCCACAACCTCCACCGACAACACCTCTACGGTGAGGATGCGGCCCGAGAGGCCGTTCCCAAGGTCCTGGCCGCAGCCGAGCGCCTGGCAGACATCCGGAAGGACCTCACGCTCGAACCGGAACTCGCGGACCTGGACCCGTCGAACGCGGACCGCCTTCTCGGAGATCTCGACTTGATCCTGGATGGGACCGACAACTTCCAGAGCCGCTACTTGATCAATGACTGGTGCGCCAAGAACGGGGTTCCCTGGATCTACGGCGCCTGCGTCGGGACCGAGGCCATGGCCGCTGCCTTCCGGCCCGAGGGGCCGTGCCTGCGTTGCCTCTTTCCTGAAGCCCCGCCCGCGGAGCGGAACCCGACCTGCGAGACCGCGGGCATCCTCCCCTCCGCCGCCGCCACGGCCGCTTCCCTCCAGCTCTCGCTCTGCCTCCGCCTTCTCGGAAGACCCGAGGATCCACCCCCCTCCTACCTGCTCGTCGCCGAGACCTGGACACCGGAGATCCGCCGCCTCCGCTTCCCCGAGGGACCGGTGGACACCTGCCCGACCTGCACGGAGGGGAGCTTTCCCGCCCTTTCCGCGCGCCTCGGAAGCCGGGCCATGACCCTCTGCGGCCGCGACGCGGTCCAGATCACCCCGCCCGAGGGACCGCCTCCCGACCTCGAGGTCCTGGCCTCCCGCCTTCCCCCGGAGACCGAGGCCGTCCTCCAGGCAGGCATGCTGCGGCTCAGGATCCCCGAGGGCCGGATCACGCTCTTCCGGGACGGCCGCGCGATCGTCCAGGGAACAAAGGACCCCGGGAAGGCCCGCGCCCTGTACGATCGCTGGCTCGGAACTTGACCGGTCCCACCTTTCCGTTCGGGCGACCTCGATGATCTACCTGGACAACGCCGCGACGAGCTGGCCCAAGCCGCCCTGTGTCCTCGAGGCCGTCCGGAATTGGTTCGAGCGGCTCGGGGTCGACGCCTCGAGGGGCACTTCTGTCCGCCATCAAGAGGTCGGGCGCATCCTCGCCGACCTCCGGCGGCTCCTCGCCGAAGAGCACGGCACGGAGGCCTCACGGGTCATCCTCTGTTCGGGGGCGACGGAAGCCGCGAATCTCTTCTTGAAGGGGATCTGCCGCCCCGGCATGCGCGTCTGGACAACGGCCCTCGAACACAACGCCGTCCTCCGGCCTCTCGTCGGCCTGCGGGAGAGGCGGGACCTGCGACTCCGCGTCCTGGAACCCGGGCCCTCGGGCGTCGTCGAGGCCTCCGACCTCACCCGGGCTCTCGAGGCGGGCCCTCCGCCCGACCTCCTCGTCTGCAACCACGCCTCCAACGTGAGCGGGGCCGTCCAGGATCTCGCCGCCCTCGGAAGGCTCGCGAAGGAGGCCGGCGCCCTCGTTCTCGCCGACGTCGCGCAGACCTCGGGACGGCTGGATCTCCAGGGCCTCCCCGTCGACGCGATGATCGTCCCCGGACACAAGGCCTGGTGGGGGCCTCCGGGAACCGGCGCCCTCTGCCTCTCCCCCGAAGCGCCAGTCCCCCTCCCCCTCCACGAAGGCGGCACGGGATCGACCAGGGCCCTGGACCGGATGCCGGAAACCCTTCCCGAGGCCCTGGAGGCCGGGACTCCGAACACCCCGGGCTTCTGCGGCTGGCTGGCATCGATCCTTCATGTCCGCCGCGAGGGCCGCGGGACCCTGCTCGCTCGGGAACTCGAAGCCCGGAACCGGCTCTGGGAACTCCTCGCCCCCGGAGAGGAGGAGGGTCTTTGGAGGAGGACGCCCCCCGCCCCGGGTCGGCCGCTCGTTCCCGTCCTGAGCCTCGTGCTTGTAGACCTCGATCCGGTCGAGGTCGGCATGGGACTCGAACAGGAGGGGATCCAGGTCCGGACCGGGTTCCACTGCGCGCCCTACATCCACCGGCACCTCGGGAGCCTCGAGGCCGGAACGCTGCGTCTCAGCCCCGGAACGGACTGCGGCTCCGAGGCGATGGAAGAAGTCGCGCGGACCCTCGAGACCCTCTGCCGGACCCTGCGGGATTGACCGTTCTCCCACCCCCCGGGCTCCGCTCGTTCAACGGAACAGTGGCCACCTGCGCAGCCACTCGTCGAGGATCTGGAAGTATTCATCCCGAACCTCCCGGATCCCCTCGGGAAGGTAGGCCTCCCCCCCAGTGAAGACCTCTATCCCGAGCTTGCGGTAGTACCGGCTCCCCCCGCAGAAGAACACCCTGCAGAGTTCATTGAGCCTTCCGACCAGGAAGGCCCGCGGTCCTCCCGGCCCCTCGACCGGTCCCGGGTCCCCGAAGACCCGATGCAGAACCCTCCAGAGCCGGAGGCCGGCCGTTCGCGCCTCCGACCCAGCGAGGCCCGAGGACCAGGATTCGAGTGCGAAAGCGGCCGGCCCCCCTCTGGGAAGCGACCCCAGGATCTCCTCGACGAGCCCGCGTACCCGGCCGGGATTCGCCTCTCCGAACTCGACGAGAGCCCGCCGGAGCAGGACCATCCGACCATCCCGACCCAGCGCACCCTCGGGAAACCTGCGGCGGAGTTCGGGCCAGACCGTCCGCGGAGCGTGCCGCGCCGCCGCCGCCCACCAGAGCCTCCTCCAGGCCTCGGGACGGGTCCTCCCCGGCCCCTCGAGCAGGCGCGGCAGGATCCCCGGTGCGAGGTCCCGGGCCCCGCTCAGGATCTGCGGCCACCACGGGCGGAACCTCTGGAGCTCCCGGGGGCTGGGCTTGTCCAGGATCCTCCCGAGCGCGAAGGCGGCGGAGGCTTTCAGACCGGAGGGCGCATTCCCGGAGAGCAGCCGCTCGAGGAAGGCTTGGCCCCCAGGCGGGGACGTTTCCCCAAAGGACAGGATCCGGGTCTCGCACTCCAGGAGGGAGAGACCGCTCCAGGGGCCGGAGGGGGGAAGTTCCGCGGCCGCCCCTCCGCTCCCCGGCAGGTCGAGAACCGCGGCGAGGGAGGCCAGGAAGGCCCGGCTCGGCAATCCCTCCAGTGCCTCCGGTCCGGGGAGCTTCGCGCCCCGGGCGGCGAGAGCGATCCAGGCCGCCGCCCGTTCGACCTCCGTCCCCCTCCGATCGCGGGCCATTCCCGCGAGGAGGGACGGGGAGACCCCCGCGGCCCCTCGCCCCGCCGCGAGGAGGGCGAAGACCCGGAGTTCTGGATCGTGTTTCCGGCTTCCGAGGACCGTCTCCAGGACCTTCCGGCCTCCCTCTCCTCCCGCGATCCCGAGCCCGGCCAGGCACGCCAGGCGGGCGGAGGGGGATTTCGGCCTCTGGAAGCGCCGAACCAGGCCCGGAACCGCAAGGGTCCGCCGCTTCGAGGCCCAATCCCAGAGGGCCGCCCATGCCACCGGACCCTCCAACCTCCCGACGGGGATCGCCGCCGCCGGCAGGCCGCGGAAGGCCTTCCCCTCGAAGAGGCGCCCTCCCCCCGGCCGGGAGACTTCGCCCCCCGTCTCCTTCCCACTCCCCTGCGCGGCTGAAGCTCGAAGCGCGACCGTTCCGATAGGGAATTGAAGGGCTGTGCATAGAACCGGGAGCCAACACGAACTCCCGCGAGCCGATTGCAACCATGCGGAGACCGGATGTCGTTCGACCATGACCACACCCTCAAGGACGAAGAACTCCACTTCCTGATGAAGGACGGCCGGGGCTCCCAGATCGAAGAGGAGGAGAGTTCCGACCAGGGCGAGCCGGTCATCGCCACCTTCTGTGGAGATCTGTCCAGCGTCTCTCTCCCCGACATCCTACAGACGGTCACGATGTCCGGGATGGAGGGAACCCTCAAGATCCGGGCGGGCAAGGAAAACACCTTCCTCCATCTCGCCGGGGGGAAAACCCGGATCCTTCCCCCTTTAGAGGCCTGGATCCGCCGGATGCATCGACACCTCGTGAAGTGCAGCCAGATCGACAGCAAAAAGGTCAAGCAGGCCTTGTTCCAGCTGGCCTCTGAGGGCGGTTTCCTCGGAGATCATCTCTGCGCGGACGGCACGATCGATCGCGATTTCTTCAACTCCCTACAGGCAGCCCTCGAAGAGGATTTCCTCTTCGAGACCTTCATGCAGAAACAAGGGGACTTCGCCTTCTTCAAGGACAGAATCCCCTCGAAAGAACTGGAGGAGCGGATCCCACACGCCATCCCCTTCGACACCGCCTCCTGCCTTCTCGATATCGCCCGCAGGACGGATGAATGGGAAATGATCATGGAGACCCTGGGCAGCCTCGACGAGGTCCTCGTCCCGATCGGCGACGCCCCCCCCGCCGAAGAGGGTCTCCACCGTGACCTGTATCTCGAGATCGACGGAGCCCACGGCCTCCGTGAGATCGCGGGAGGGTTCCTGGATTCCCTCTTCGAGGTCGCGAAGGCCGCTTCCCAACTCCTGTCGCAGGGAATGGTCCGCAAGGCCGAACCCTCCGAACTCCTCGACCTCGCAAGGGAAGCGGCGGCTCGAGAGGACTACGAGGCGGCCTTCGGACATCTGGACGTCCTCCGCCGGCTCCGCCCCTTGGAAAGCGACGAGGAACTGGAAGCGGTCGCCACGCTCCTGAAGGAGATCGGGGACCCGAAGGATGCAGCCCGGATCCAGAAGACCCGGGCCGACATGCAGGAGGACCCGGAGATCCGCCGGAGTCTCCTCGAGGACGCCCACCGTTCCGACCCGAGAAACCCCGAGTACGTCGAAGCCCTCGTGCGCTGCCTCGCCCCAACGGACCCGAAATGCGGCGACTTGATCACGACCCTGGCCGACCTCCTGCTCCAGAAAAACGAAGCCAGGAAGGCCCTCGACCTTCTCGACGGGCTCCTGCCCGGCAGGGAAGCAGACCTCGTCCTGGCCACCCAGCGCGCCCGGGTCCTGAGTTCCCTCGACCGGAAATCGGAGGCCGTCAGCGTCCTCGAGGAACTCGCGGACAGATATCGGGCCGGAAAAGACCGGGAGCGGCTCGCGAAGGTCCTCGAACAGATCCTCAAGATCGACGGATCCCTGAAGAAACCGAGAAGCGAACTCCGCGCGCTCCGAAGGGGGGGAAAGAGGATCCCGATCCCCGTCCTCCTGAGCGCCGGGATCCTCCTTCTTCTCGGAGGTGTGATCTATGGGAGCCGGGACTCCGCCTCGGGCGCGGAGGCGAAGTCCCTGCTCGAGCGGGCGAAGGCCTTCCTCGAGGAAGGCCGCCTGGACTCCGCCCTCCGGATCGTCTCGGAGGCCGTAGCCCGGAGCGAGGAGGAAGAGTTCCGCGTCGAGGCCAGGGACCTCGAGAAGAGGATCTCCGCGAGGATCGAATCCGAAAAGCATCGCGCCGCGGAAGCCGTGCGGGACCGTTTCAACGAGGAGATTCGAAGGTCCGCCTCCCACCTCGAAGCGGGGGACTACGTAAAGGGCCTCCTCGCCTTCGCGAAGATCGAGAAGGAATACAGCAAGGACCCGTCCTTCCGCGATCAGGTGAAGGATTCCCTGCGCTATCGGGTCGCCCCTCTGCTCGAGGCCTGGAACCGGGAGATCTCCGAGGGTTCGACGATCGACCTCGAGCGCATTCTGAAGATCCTCGATCCCGAAGAACGGAAACGCAGCCTGCTCCGGCTCGAGGCCATCTTCAAGGAGCGCGAATTCGAATCCGTCGGGAAGCTGGCCGATCTCGTGGCGGGTGACGAGAGGATCGGGAAGATGCAGGGTCTGCCCCCGAAGTTCACCGAGGTCCTGGAGACCTACCTGAAGACCGGGAAGCGGATCCTCGTGGTCCGTTCCGCCCTCCGCAAGAGGGTCGAGGAGGACCGCGAGAAGGAGCGCCTGGGGAAACCCTTCCTCGAAGCCCAGCGGGCAGAACAGGACCATGATTTCGCAAAGGCCTACACCCTCTACTCCAAGCTCGTCAGGGAATATCGCGGCGACGAGGGGCTCCGGAAAATCTTCGACGCAAAACGGAAGCGTTACGGTTCGATCCTCGCCGAAATGAAGGCGCTCGAACGCCATACCGCGGAGGGGAACTACCTGAAAGCCCAGGCGCGGTTTTTGAGACTCAAGAAGCTCCACCCCGACATCCCCTTCGCCGAACTGGTCGAACTCCCCTTCCGGGTGACGACGAATCCTCCGGGGGCCGAGGTCCGTGTCGAGGGGAAGATCCTCGGGAAGAGTCCGCTCCTCGGGAGATTCCATCCGAAGGAACGCCCGGAGATCGAGATCCGCCTCCCGGGCTTCAAGACGGTTCTCCCGTCCGGGGACCTCTGGCGACGAGGGAGTTTCGATCTCGTCCTGGAGATGCTTCCCGATTGGAGCCGGGAGCTGGAGGGCGCCCTGACGAATCCTCCGGCCCTCGACGGATCGAGGGTCCTCGTCGGGGACCGATCGGGAAAGCTCCACGTCCTGGATCTGCGCAGCGGGAAGCAGCTCCTCGCGAAGGATCTCGGCGTCCTTTCCGGAAAGATCGGGACCCCGGCCCTCGTGCGGGGGCTCGTGATCTTCGCGGCGCCGGAGGGACTCGTGCGGGCTCTCGATCCGAAGACCGGAGCGAAGGCCTGGGAACGGCGGCTCCAGGGCCCTCTCCTGCCCGGCGTCGTTCCCCTGGAGGAAGGGGTCCTCGTCCTCTCGAGGGAGGGACGGATGGTCCTCCTCTCCCCCAAGACGGGTGACGCTCTCGTGGAGAAGGAGCTTCGAGCCTCCTTCCAGGTCCGCCCCCTTCCCCTTCCGGGAGGAGAGGGGTTCCTGACTCTCGACCGGAAGGGGAGGCTCACCCTCCGCGACGCGCGGGGGGAGGCCGCCTGGGAACGGAGGATCCCCGAGGCGGGATGGCTCCGGCCCCGGCTCGCCGGTTCCCGGATCCTCCTCTCCTCGGACGACGGCTTCCTCCACGCCCTCGACCGGAACGACGGTTCGCTCCTCTGGTCCGCGGAGGTCGGCGACGCGCTCCGCATCCGCCCGGTCGGATTCGGCGACCGCATCTTCGTCGCCACCGGACGGAGGGAACTCCTCCGCCTCGACGCGAAGAACGGAAGGCTGCTCGGGAAACGCTCTCTCGAAGCCCTGCCGAGCGCGGACCTCTCCCTCGCGGAGGGGTACCTCCTGCTTCCGCTCCGGAAGCGGGGCGTGCTCGCGGTATCGCCCGAAGACCTCCGCCCCTTCTGCAGGTTCGCGGAAGGAAGGACGACCGAAACCCCGATGGTCTCGGCCGGTGATGCGTATCTCCTTTTCCTGGATGCGAAGGGAAGCCTTCTCGCCTTCCCGAAACGCCGCTTGACGTTGCATTGAAGCGACACGCGTCGCATCCCCGCAACGTCCCCTCCGGAGGGTCGGGACTTTCGCACTCCGGAGGAATCCGGGCCGACTTCCGGTTGCCTTTCCTCTCGATGCGACTATTCCTCGCCGGAGGGTCGACCCACCCCCCATGGGAACGGCCTCTCCCTTTTCTTCCTTCCTTCACCGCCCGATTCGTTCGCTCCGCGGGTCCCACCTTTCCGGAAACGGAAACCCGCATGGCATCCGCCTTGCTTCCGGTTTCACGCCCGTTTCCGTCCGTCATGGACGATCCTCGGAAATGAAACAGACTCGACCACGGAACATCCCATGAACCCGATCCGAAACGCCGCGCTCCTGTTCGCCCTGGCTCTCCTGCCGCTCGCATCCTGCAACCGGAACGGCGCCGTCAAACCCCTGGATCGTCCCTCCGTGGATCTCCCGAAGGATGACGGAAGGGTGTTCCAGCCGACCCCCAAGGGCGCGCCCGTCCCCGCCCCCCGGCGCGACGCCCTGCCGAGCGGAGGGTCCCGCAACCGGAGCGGAGGACCGGTCGGGGATCCGGGCGGCGGCGACCATGCGGGCGGCGGCAAGGGATCGGGCGGCAATCCCCCTCCCCCCTCGGTGCCCGAGCCGGGGACCCTCCTCCTCGTCGGCGCGGGTCTCGCCGCCTCGGCCATGCTCCGCAGGAAGCGGGGCGAACCCACCGACCTCGAGCGCGAGGAGGACTGACCCGCTCGCCGTGACCGCCGGGATCGGGTAGCTTCGTCCCGGTCCATGAGAACCCGCCTCCCCCGAGCCGTCCTCCCCCTTCTCCTGCTCCCGGCCGGCGCCTGCCGGGGGACCCTTTCGAGGATCCCCGACGGACTGCGGAGTTCCGACCCGAAGAAGGTCTTCCTCGCGATCGATGAGATCGCCGGGGCCTCCGAACCCGCCGGCGCCCCCGCCCTCCTCTTCCTGATGCGGAAGCGGGACCTCGACCTGGCCCTTCGCACGCGGGCCGCCTCGGCCCTGGCCGAGATGGGCTTCCCGATCGGGGAGGACTTCTGCCTGGCGGTCCTCGGGGCCCTCCTTCCGGGATCCGAGGAGACCGACCGCCTCTTCGGGATCCCGAAGACCGACCGCCTCGCCTTTCCCCGCGAAATCGCTCTCCTGTTCCTCGAGAAGCGGATCCGGGAGGCCGGAAAGACCCCGCCCTTCTACGACGTGAACCAGGGCGCCCCGGACCTCCGGAAGGGGCAGGCCGCGTTCCGGGAACGGATCCGCGCCCTACCCGCGCTCCGCCCCCGCTTCCCCGAGGACGCGGTGCCCCTCTCCCCTCCTCCCGGGTTCACGGACCTCCCCTGGGCCGAACTCCGGAGCGGACTGTTCCGCGCTTCGAACCGGCGGCGGTCATGATCCTCGGCCTCCTGATTCCGATCCTCCCGCTCACGGCCGCCCTCCCCCCTCCACGGCCGGCCGGCTTCCGCGCGCAAACCTCCCCCCTCCCGCGTCCCTCCCCCACGGTCGAGCAGACTCCGGGACCCGGGAAGCGAGGACCCGCCCCCTCGCCGCCCCCGGTCGAGGATCTCCGCCGGAAGCTCGAGGACCCGGACCTCCCCCCGAACCGCCGGCGCTCCCTTCTCGCGGCCTACCTCGCCGCGGCCCCGGGGATCCCGGAGACCGAGGGCCGCGTGCTCCGCGTCCGCCTCGCGGTCCTGGATCTCGCTTGCCGGCGCTTCCGCGAGGCGCTGCGGATCTTCCGGGAACTCGCGAACCGGACCCCTCCTACCGAGGTCGACGTGCGGGCCCGCTGCCTTCTCGGAGAAGGGCAGGCCCGCGAGGGTCTCGGACAGGACCGCGAGGCGGCGCGGATCTACGCGGAGGTCTGGAAGCGCTTTCCCGGAACGCGCTACGCGAAGGCCGCGCGACGGCGCTTCCAGGGTCTCAGGATCCGTCCCGCGGCCCCGGGAAGGCGGCTTCGCCTCCCCACCAAGGGCTGGGTCTCCCCGGAAGGAAGCCGGAACCCTCCCTCTCCGAAGGACAGCCATCTCCTCCTCGTCGCTCCCCGCGGTTTCGAGGAATGCCTCACCCTGCTCGGCCGCCTGGGTTTCGACCCCCGGCGACCCGCCGCCTGGCCCTGCCGGGTCCTGCTCCTGGCCCCCGGAGCGGAGGAGACCTTCCTCGAGGGTTTCCGGGAACGGGGCAAGGCCCTCGGATCGCGCCTCCTCCTCCTCCGGCTTCCGGACATGACCGCCCCCGCCCTCCTCGAGAACGGGCTGCGCTTCCGCCCTCAATGGGCGCTCCTCGGGCCGGGATTCCGGATCCGGGTCCTGATGCCCTCCGCCTCTCGGATCCGCGAAGGTCTCCGGGGCCCCCCCTCCGGCCGGAAGGAATGACCCCCGCTCCTCATGCCCCCGGGAACGGGGCCCCCGGGATTCAGGGATAGATCCGGTACAGCATCCTCGGGAAGGGAATGCATTCCCGGAGATGCTCGACGCCGCAGATCCACGCGACCGTGCGCTCGAGCCCGAGCCCGAATCCCCCGTGGGGGACGCTTCCGTACCGCCTAAGATCGAGAAACCACGAGAAGACCTCCCGGTCCAGGCCTTCCTCCTCGATCCTCGCGAGGAGGAGGTCCAGGTCGTCCTCGCGCTGGGACCCCCCGATGATCTCCCCGTAACCCTCAGGCGCGATCATGTCGACTCCCAGCACGAGGTCGGGCCTCTCCGGATCCCGCTTCATGTAGAAGGACTTGATCTCCTTCGGCCAGCGGTGCACGAGGACCGGCCGGTCGAAGCGCTCGCCGAGCAGGGTCTCGTGAGGGGCGCCGAAGTCCTCCCCCTTCACGAAGCTTCCGTCCCCCTCCTCGCAGAGGATCCTCGCGGCCTCCTCGTACGTGATCCGCGGATAGGGCGTCTTCGTCGAAGCCTCGAGGCGGGCCGTGTCCCGCTCGAGAACCTCGAGTTCCTCGGCCCGGTTCTCGAGGACGCGGGAGACGATCGTGCTGACGAAGTCCTCCGCCAGGGCCATGACGTCGTCCAGGTCGAAGAAGGCCGCCTCCGGCTCGACCATCCAGAACTCGGTCAAGTGCCGGCGGGTCTTCGATTTCTCGGCGCGGAAGGTCGGGCCGAAACAGTAGACCCTCCCCAAGGCCATGGCGGTCGCCTCGGCGTAGAGCTGCCCCGACTGCGTCAGGAAGGCCGGTTCGCCGAAATAGTCGACCCGGAAGAGGGTCGTCGTCCCCTCGCAGGCGTTCGGCGTGAACATCGGGGAATCCACGCAGGCGAAGTCCCGCTCGTAGAAGAAGTCGCGGATGGCCTTGATGATCTCGTCGCGGATCCGGAGCACGGCGGTCTGCTTCTTCGAGCGCAACCAGAGATGCCGGTGCTCCATCAGGAAGGCCGTGCCGTGCTCCTTCTTCGTGATCGGGTATTCCTCGCTGCGATGCACCTCCTCGATCCAGCTCGGCTGGATCTCGACCCCTCCGGGAGCCCGCTCGTCCGCGACGACCTTTCCGGTCAGACGGAGGGAGGACTCCTGCGTCATCGCCTTCGCGGCCTCGAAGCACTCCTCGGGAAGGGCTCCCTTGGCGGCCACGGCCTGCACGATCCCCGTCCCGTCCCGGACGAGAAGGAACTGCAGCTTTCCCTTCCCCCGCTTGTTGTAGAGCCAGCCCTGGACGAGGACCTCCTCGCCCACGTGCTCTTTCAAGCGGCGGATCGTCGTGGCCTCGAGGCCCCGGAAGAACTGTTCGGTCATGGCGCACCCGATCGGAGGGGGAAGGGGGAACCCGCGGAAACCGGGGCCGGGCTCAGGGGAAGCTCGTATACCCCCGCTGGAGGTCCATCTCCGTGACCGCCGACCCGTGGAGCACGAGATGTCCCTTGCAGGCCACCCCGTCCTTGCGGGCCTCGACGACGACCCGGACCGGCTCCAGGGGATTGACCCCCGAGAGGTCGGACAGGACCCGGACCTCCTCGTAGCCCATCGCATAGAGCTTCCGCTCGCAGATGTCGAGAAGGTTCGGAGAGCTCCGCGAGGGAGACCCCTCGCTCTCCCTGCCCGGCCACTGGGCGATCCCGTTGCGGATCTCCTGGAGCACTTCCTGGATCTCCTGGAGCTGGAGTTCGACCCTCTTCGTCCCGAGGCTCTGGAGTCCGTCGACGAGGGCCTTCAGGCGTTGGTTCAGGGTCTTGATCCCTTCGAGATCCCGCAGGTACGCCTCGTAATGCCGCAACCGGAGATAGAGGATCACGGCCAGCACGACGAGGGTCGTGAAGGTCAGGGAGAACTGCAGCAGGGGGGTCACGGGGAATGAGCATAACCCCTGCGTTCCCGGGTTCCATCCGAGCGCGCATTGACTTCGGGCGCGGATCCGGAATCCTGGCCGCATGTCCGGCAAGCTCAGTTGGTGGACCGCCGCGGGCCTTCTCGCCCTGCTCGTCTTCCTCTGGTCCATCCGCCCGGACCCCGACCGCGTCCTCGGGACCGAGGGCCCCGAACGCCTGACCCGCCTGCTCGATTCCTTGAGGAAAGGGGACCTCCTCCGGCCCTCGGAAACCAGGGTTTCCGCGAGATTGGACTTCGGGGACGGGATCCCGGCCGCTCTCAGGGCCGACCTCCGGAAGGCCTTCCGCGACTACGCGTCCTCGGCGGACGGATCCTGGATCGCCCCCGGCGAAGGCCCGGCGTGGAAGCTCGAGCGGCCGGCCCCCGGCGCGCTCGTCCTCGCGGTCCCCCCCTCCGTCCTCCGTCCCGGAGCGGCGCCGCCCCGGACCGCGGTCGCGGATTTCCGAAGCCTCCTTCCCCCGTTCCTGGCGATCCTCTTCGCGGTCCTCTGGAGGCGGACGATCCCGGCCCTCTTCGCCGGGGTGCTCTTCGGCGCGGTCCTCGCCCGCGGCTTCCTCGGAGGAGTCTCCCTGATGGCCTCGGAGTGGATCGTCGGGCGCGCCCTCGGCGAGGAGTTCAAGCTCCAGATCCTGGGTTTCATTCTCCTGCTCTGCGCCTCGATCGGACTGATGACGCGCATGGGCGGCATCGAGGGCCTGGTCGGACTCGTCAAGCATCTCGCGAGGACCGCCAGGAGCAGCCAGTTCGCGACCTGGTTGATGGGCCTCCTCGTCTTCTTCGACGATTACGCGAACACGATCGTCGTCGGCTCGACGATGCGCCCCCTCCTGGACCGGCTCCGGGTCTCCCGGGAGAAGCTCTCCTACATCGTCGACTCGACGGCCGCTCCGGTCGCCGGACTCTCGATGCTCTCGACCTGGGTCGCCTACGAGGTCTCCCAGTTCGCGGGACGCCTTCCCGGAGTCACCGGGCCCGACGGACTCCCCTACGAGGAGAGCCAAGGCTTCGAGGTCTTCCTCCAGACCCTCCCCTATCGCTTCTATTGCCTCTTCACGCTGGTCTTCGTGCTCCTGACGATCCTCCTGAAGCGGGAATGGGGTCCGATGCTGGCCGCGGAACGCCGGGCGCGGAGGACCGGGAAGGTCCTCGCCGAGGACGCCCGCCCGACCGTCTCCTCCGCACTGACGGACGCCTCGGCCAAACCCGGGGTCCCGCCCCGCTTCTGGAACGCCCTGCTCCCCCTCGCCGCCCTGATCGGGATCACGATCCAGCAGATCCACGCGACCGGAGTCGCCGCCCTCCGGGCGGAGGGGCTTCAATCCTTCGGTTTCCGGGACATCCTCGCGAAGGCCGACTCGACCTGGGCGATCTTCGCGGGCTCGGCCGCGGCCGCCCTCCTCGCCGCCCTCCTCGCCCTCCTCCAGCGCCTTCTCGGCCCCCTCGAGATCCTGAAGACCGCCCTGGGGTCGATGCGCGCCCTCGTGTTCGCCGTCGGCATCCTGATCCTCGCCTGGTGCATCGGTTTCGCCTGCGAGGAACTCGGCACCGCGCACTACCTCGTCGCCCTCGTCCGGGAGGGGTTCCCCGCGGTCCTCCTGCCCTCGATCCTTTTCCTGCTCTCCTGCCTCATCGCCTTCGCGACCGGATCCTCCTGGTCGACGATGGCCATCCTCCTCCCGAACGTCGTCCTCCTCTCCCACCGCCTCGGCGAGGATTCGGGTTTCGGCGGCCCCGCCCTGATGATCCTGACGATCGGCGCCGTCCTCGAGGGAAGCATCTTCGGGGACCACTGCTCGCCGATCTCGGACACGACGATCCTCTCCTCCGTGGCCTCGGCCTCCGACCACATGGACCACGTCAAGACCCAGGCCCCCTACGCCCTCCTGACGATGGGGACCGCCCTCGTCCTCGGCTACCTGCCGGTGACCCTCCTCGGTCCCTCCCTCTGGCCCCTCTCCCTGGCCGGGGGAATCCTGTTCCTGGTCCTCTTCCTCCTCGTGCTGGGAAAGGACCCCGAACGGGGCGCGCCGGTTCCCCTCGAGGGGGATCCCGCGCGCCTCACCCCCGGCGGTCCTCCCGCCGAGTCCCGAGGCTGAAGGCCCGCCCGAGCACCCGCCAGGCCAGGGCCGTCCTCCGGGTTTCGACGAGCCAGGGCACGAGGCGCCGGATCCAGGTCCGGGCCGTCCGCGGCTCCTTCCTCCCCAGCGCGTCGAGCCCCTCGAGGAGGAGGGAAGGGTCCAGGCTCGAGGCCGACTCGAGGCGGAACCTCCACCCGGAAGCTCCCCGGGCCCGGCGGAGCCAGCGGCGCCCGCGCAGTTCGAGGAGGGCGCCGCCGGCGGCGAGGGGGAGCGGAGGAAGGCGGCGTCCTTCGGAAAGGGGCAGCCGCCGCGCCAGTTCGAGCAGCAGGGCGCTCCCGCAGTTCGGTGCGCGTCTCCCGAAATCCTCGAGGCGCCGGGCGAAGGCCCGCCCCCCGTCCCGGAGATCCGCACCGCGAAGGAGGGCCTCCCGCTCCGCGGCGAGCCCGCCCTCGCAAAGCGGACGGAACTCCTCCGCCAGGACCCGGTCCGCCTCCCGCTTGGAGACCCGGAGGTCGCGCAGGCGCCCCCGCAAGTCCTCCCAGCGGCGCGCTTCGAGCATCCAGCGGAGTCCGGCCCGCCTCCCTTCGAGGAGATCCGCGAGAGCCTTCCCGACCCCCGCCTCCCGAGCGGGCGCTTCACCCGGAGAGTTTCTCTCACCGCCGCCGAGACTTTCCTCCTTGTCCCCGGCGAGCCCTTCCTCCCCGCCGCCGCCGAGAAGGGGGATCGAGCCCCGCCACAGCAGGAGCCCCAGCAGGGCGAGCAGGGCCCAGCGGATTCGGGGACCCGACCGCCTCCTTCCTCCGGGTCTTCTCAAGGTTTTCCTCCCCGGACGCCCCATCCGCCTCCGGCACGCATCCTCCCCGCTCCCCCCGGTCCGTTCCCCGCCATCCTACCCCCGCTCCTCCCCCCTCGTGTCACCTGGAAGAAACGATCGGGCGCCGGCCCCCCTCCATGGCCCGCGGGCCCCGCCCCTCGGCCCTCGGACGCGGAAACCCTTTTCCCCCAGGGAGATAGAAGAGGGT
>Ga0256830_1000159_pt1 | contig 61079 bp, 49 predicted proteins | sample 128326metaG_FD_190537 | JGI IMG/M metagenome (GOLD analysis project Ga0256830, IMG submission 190537) | Hydrothermal vent microbial communities from Lau Basin, Pacific Ocean - 128-326 | ecosystem: Environmental > Aquatic > Marine > Hydrothermal vents | place: Pacific Ocean: Lau Basin | collected... | reverse complement strand
TCACCAGCCACCACAAGCTTTGAAGAAAACCAAAACGGTGTGGTTTACACCGCCACGGCCACCGATGCCGATAGCGGGGATACCCTTACTTTTAGCATTAGTGGGGGTGCCGACCAAAGTGCCTTTAGTATTAACAGTGCCAGTGGTGTTTTGACCCTAACCAACGCTGCGGACTTTGAAGCGCCCAGTGATGCTAATGCTGATAATATGTATGAAGTGACGCTCAACGTGGATGACGGTAACGGTGGCAGTGATCAACTGGCACTCAGCCTCAGCGTAGAAGATGTAACCCAACTGGCTTTAAGCGTTTCCTACCCCACCCCTAATGCCAATTTAGGCGGGGATGGGACATTCACCTCGGTCACCGGTTTTATTGAAGATTTAGAAGACGGTGAAGTCTTAGAAAGCGATATTGATTTTGTCAGTGTGAATGGCCAAGGCGCGGATATCGAACTGCCCACGGCGCAAGACAAGGTCGTACGCTGGCGCACGCAACTACCTGTCACAGCTATACCTAATGAGAATATCCTGAATATTGCATTACTTGATAGCTCAAACAATAGCCAACAAACTAGCCAGCTATTGCTCAATAAACCTCTAATTACAAGGCCAGTAGCCATCGCGCTAGACCGCGCCAACAATCGTGTCCTGGTGGTGGATATCGACTTAGACGCCCTGGTTGCCATTGACCTAGACAGCGATACTCACATAGTGCTTTCCAGCGATAATACCGGTACCGGGCCTAACCTGAGGGTTCCCCTAGCGATAACGCTGGACAGCGCTAATAATCGCGCCCTGGTGCTGGATAGTACCTTAGACGCTCTGATCTCCATTAACCTGGACAGCGGTGCGCGTACCGTGATTTCCGATGCCAATACCGGCACCGGGCCGAATCTGGAATTTCCTCGGGGTATCACGCTGGACAGCACTAATAATCGCGTCCTGGTGATAGAACCAATCTTAGACGCCTTGATTGCCATAAGCTTGGACAGCGGTGACCGTACCGTGCTTTCCGATGCCAATACCGGCACTGGGCCTAACTTGAATTCCCCATTAAACATTACGCTGGACAGCGTCAATAATCGCGCCCTGGTGGTGGATAGCAGCTTAAACGCACTCATCGCCGTTAACCTAGACAATGGTGATCGTAGCGTGCTTTCCGATGACAATACCGGTACTGGGCCTTTCCTGGAAACCCCACAGGATATCAAGCTGGACAACGCCAATAATCGCGTCCTGGTGGTGGATAGCACCTTAGTTGCTCTGATCGCCATTGACCTAGACAGTGGTGACCGTAGCGAGCTTTCCGATGACAATACTGGTACTGGGCCTAACTTGAGTAGGCCACGAGGTATCACACTGGACAGCGCCGATAATCGCGCCCTGGTGGTGGATGACGCCATAGATGCCCTGATCGCCATTGACTTGAACAGCGGAGCGCGTACCGTGCTCTACGATGTCAATACCGGTGCTGGGCCTATCTTGTCTTTCCCAAGGAGTGTTGTGCTGGACAGTACCAATGATCGAGCCGTGGTGATCGATAGCAGCCTAGACGCCTTGATTGCCATTGACCTGGACAGTGGAGACCGTACCGTTCTTTCCGACGCCAATACCGGCTCTGGGCCAATCTTAACAAATCCAAGAGAAATCACACTAGACAACGCCAATAATCGTGCTCTGGTGGTGGACACCAGCTTAGACGCTCTGGTCGCCATTGACTTGAACAGTGGTACGCGTACCGTGCTCTCCGATGTCAATACCGGTACTGGGCCAATCTTGGCTTTTTTACGGAGTGTTGTGTTGGATAGCACCAATGATCGCGCACTGGTGGTGGATGATATATTAGACGCCCTTGTCTCCATTGACCTGGACAGTGGTGACCGAACCGTGCTTTCCGATGACAATACCGGCACCGGACCTAACTTGAATGCCCCACGGGGTATCGCGCTGGACAGCACCAATAATCGCGCTCTGGTGGTGGATAGCAGCTTTGATGCTCTGATCGCCATTGACCTGGACAGTGGTGACCGAACCGTACTTTCTGATGACAATACTGGTATAGGCTCTAACCTGGATACCCCCGTGGATATCGCGTTAGACACTGCTAATAATCGCGCTCTGGTGGTAGATAACGAATTAGACGCCATCTTCGCCATTGACCTGGACAACGGTGACCGTAGTGTGCTTTTCGATGATAATATCGGAACCGGGCCTAACTTGGTTAACCCAGAAGGTATCACATTGGACAGCGCCAATAATCGTGCCTTGGTGGTGGATAGCGGCTTAGACGCCATAGTTACCATTGACCTTGACAGCGGTGAGCGGGCGATTAGCTCCCGATGAGTGGTTAAGCTGATTATCTGGTTTTTAAATAAGGTTTTTGTATAAACTTTTTCATAAACCAAGGTTACTATGACTGAAGCCAATAACAAAAACAATCTCGCTTCGCCTTCCGCAACATCTCCTGGATTCTATAAAATCTGCTGCGCACGCCCGAGATGTTCCGTATCAATCATTGATCCTAAATTCCGCAGTTGACCGCTCCGAGAAGGAGTTAATTTCATGAGCATATTAACTATTCGAGTCAATCTCAACTTCACCTTTTGGGTGAGTGCGCTACGACATGAATAGCTCGCTTTTAATCACGACTAGCGTCGTTGCGAATCGTTGCAATAGCGGGCTATTCCGCCTCATCGCGCCTCGCTATTCACGCTTAAAAGCGCACTCTTCATGCCGTCCAACTGCGGATTTTAGGTTGATTAAAGTTTGGTTGCAGGAAAAGTTGCATGGGCAATAATTCTTAGTCGTCTAGGACAAGCTCCTAGGAGCCTGTCCTAGAATAGAAATCGTAGCAAGGGCAAACCATTTTGGTCATATTTTCCGTTCATTTTTGTTGAATAGAATGACTATTCGCCTCAGTTGAACGACGACTGGCGTCTAATTGCCAATTGATAACAGGAACACCTTCAAAGACCCTAGTATCGCTGCATTATTAACGCCTGTCGCTATATTGCTCCCCGTTGCCGGAAGTGTGTTTATTAAAAGCTGAGCCATTGTCTCTACACTACCACCAATCAAAAAAACACCCATCAACCCTACATATGTCGGGTAACGAAATGCCTGCTTAACACCTATACTCCCATACAACTTATACGTCGTGTGCGCGAAAGACTGAAAACTGAGTTGCACTAATATTTTTTATTGTGCGGTCACTTTTTTGAAGTTCACACCGTACAGTCATTACCGTTAGCGCAATAAACTGGTCCAGGATATACCCATGAAATTGATATTGAACAACGTAAAAACCCTCGTTATAACTATCTTACTTACGGGCTTTTTAACCGCCTGCGGTGGGGGTGGCGGTTCAAATGGAGGCGATGACCCAGGGGTCAACAATGCCCCACAGTTTAGCTCGGCGGCCACCGCAAGCTTTGCAGAGAATCAAAGCGGTGTGGTTTACACCGCCACAGCTACTGATGCTGATGGTGACTCACTAACCTTTAGTATCAGCGGTGGCGCCGACCAAAGCGCATTCAGTATTGACGGTAGCAGTGGTGAATTAAGCTTGTTAACGGCAGCGGACTTTGAAGCCCCCAGCGATGCCAATGCCGACAATGTGTATGAAGTAACGCTCACCGTTGACGATGGCAAGGGTGGCAGCGACCAACTGGCGCTTACTCTGACCGTAACCAATGATGAATCCGATGATCCGGTCGTCAACAGTGTGCCACAATTTAGCTCACCAGCCACCACAAGCTTTGAAGAAAACCAAAACGGTGTGGTTTACACCGCCACGGCCACCGATGCCGATAGCGGGGATACCCTTACTTTTAGCATTAGTGGGGGTGCCGACCAAACGGCTTTTAGTATTAACAGTGCCAGTGGTGTTTTGACCCTAACCAACGCTGCGGACTTTGAAGCGCCCAGTGACGCCAATGCCGACAATGTGTATGAAGTAACACTCACCGTTGACGATGGCAAGGGTGGCAGCGACCAACTCGCGCTCGCCCTCAGCGTAGAAGATGTAACCCAACTGGCTTTAAGCGTTTCCTACCCCACCCCTAATGCCAATTTAGGCGGGGATGTGGCATTCACCTCGGTCACCGGTTTTATTGAAGATTTAGAAGACGGTGAAGTCTTAGAAAGCGATATTGATTTTGTTAGTGTGAATAGTCAGGGGGCGGATATTGAACTGCCCACGGCGCAAGACAAGGTCGTACGCTGGCGCACGCAGCTACCTGTCACCGCTATTCCTGGTGGCACCCTGGATATTGCATTACTTGACCGCTCAAACAATAACCAACAAATCAGCCAGTTAGTGTTTAATCAGTCTTCACTTCTAAACCCACTAGCCATCACGTTGGACAGCGCCAATAATCGCGCTCTGGTGCTGGATAGCGACTTAGACGCCCTCATCGCCATTGATCTGGACAGCGGTGCGCGTACCGTGCTTTCCGATGCCAATACCGGCACCGGGACTAACCTGATTTTACCACGGGGTATGACGCTGGACAGCGCCAATAATCGCGCCCTGGTGGTGGATAGCGCCTTAGACGCTCTTATCGCCATTGACTTGGAAAACGGTGCGCGCACCGTGCTTTCCGACGCTAATACTGGCATTGCTCCTAACCTGCAATCCCCACTGGATATATCGCTGGATGACGACAATAATCGCGCCCTGGTGGTGGATAGCGACTTAGATGCCCTTGTCGCCATTGACCTGAACAACGGTGACCGTACCGTGCTGTCCGATGGCAATACCGGCACCGGGCCTAACTTGGAATTTCCACTGGGTATTGTGCTGGACAGCGTTAATAATCGCGCCCTGGTGCTGGATAGTGGCTTAGACGCCCTCATCGACATTGACCTAGACAACGGTGCGCGTAGCGTGCTTTCCGATGCCAATACCGGCACCGGGCCTAACTTGGAATTTCCACTGGGTATGACGCTGGACAGCGCCAATAATCGCGCCCTGGTACTGGATAACGCCTTAGACGCCCTTATCGCCATTGACCTCGACAGTGGTGACCGTAGCGTGCTTTCCGATGCCAATACCGGCACCGGGCCTATCTTTGATACCCCGCGCGATATCACTCTGGACAGCATCAATAGTCGCGTCCTGATGGTGGATAGAATCTTAGAAGTCGTTATAGTGATTGACCTGGACAGCGGTGACCGTACTGTGCTTTCCGATGATAATACCGGCACCGGGCCTAACTTGGTGTCCCCACAGGATATAACGCTAGACAGCGCCAATAATCGCGCCCTGGTAGTCGGTAGCACCTTAGACGCCCTTGTTGTCATTGGCCTGGATAGCGGTGACCGTACCGTGCTTTCCGATGACAATACCGGCACCGGGCCTAACTTGGGTAACCCTCTGGGTATAACGCTGGACAGCGCCAATAATCGCGTCCTGGTGATCGATAGCAGCTTAGACGCCTTGATTGCCATTTACCTGGATAGCGGTGACCGTACCGTGCTTTCCGATGACAATACCGGCACCGGGCCTAACTTGGGCAACCCTAGGGGTATAACGCTGGACAGCGCCAATAATCGCGCCCTGGTAGTCGATAGCATCTTAGATGCCCTTGTTGCCATTGATCTGGACAGCGGTGCGCGTACCGTGCTTTCCGATGATAATACCGGCACCGGGCCTAACTTGAGCTTCCCACGGGATATCGCGCTGGACAGCGCCAATAATCGCGTTCTGGTGGTCGATAGCACCTTAGACGCCCTTGTTGTCATTGACCTGGATAGCGGTGACCGTAGCGTGCTTTCCGATGACAATACCGGCACCGGGCCTAATTTGAGTTCCCCACAGGGTATAATGCTGGACAGCGCCAATAATCGCGCTCTGGTACTCGATAGGGGCTTAGACGCACTGGTCGCCATTGATCTCGGCAACGGTGACCGTACCGTGCTTTCCGATGATAATACCGGCACTGGGCCTAACTTGGTGACCCCAGAGGGTATAACGCTGGACAGCGCCAATAATCGCGCCCTGGTGGTGGATGGCACCTTAGGTACTTTTGGTGCCCTTGTCGTCATTGAGCTGGGTAGCGGTGAGCGAGCGATTAGCTCTCGATGAGTGGTTAAGCGGGTTATTGCATACCAATTGCGTGATAATTGTACAGGATCTGATGCGATTACCTATATCCAAATAAGCATTGAATGCGCGTTTCCTACGCTGAAAGCATGGTTAAATAATGCTATACGCTAATGATTGACTCGGATTAGCTTATGTTATAGCCTCTTCTCTCATTCTGTGGCGATTGAGATTTTGGTGTTGTTACACACCTTGCTATCGTAAACGCTACGGATATAGATGCGCCGATTTGTACCAGATTGCGGGCGCTTTATAAATTCAGCTAAACAGGCCTCAACCTGCTTTAGCTGTGGCTTAGTGGGTTTTTTTGTGTCCGCTAATTTATGTGCGGGGAAAAATAGAATGAATGATGAAGAAAAGTATGGATTAGGAACGCTTGCGGTACGTGCTGGGCAGGTACGCACCTCTGAATGGGAGCAGTCTGAACCTATTTTTCCGACCTCCAGTTATTGTTTTAGTAGTGCAGAGCAAGCAGCTGCACGTTTTAGTGGTGATGAACCCGGAAATATTTATTCACGCTTTACAAATCCTACGGTTAGAACGTTTGAAAAACGTTTAGCCGCGCTGGAGGCAGGGGAGTCTTGTGTAGCCACTTCCTCTGGCATGGCTGCTATAATGGCAACTTGTTACGGTCTGTTAAAAGCAGGGGATCATATTGTATCGTCGCGTTCAATATTTGGTACTTCTGTGGTATTTTTCAATAATTTTTTGGCTAAATTTGGGGTTGAAATTACCTATGTATCATTAACTGACTTTGCTGCGTGGGAAGCGGCAATTCAGCCTAATACGCGGTTTTTGTTTTTAGAAACGCCCTCGAATCCGTTAACCGAAATCGCAGATATTAAAGCATTGGCTGAATTAGCGCATAGCAAGAACTGTTTATTAGTGGTTGATAATTGTTTTTGCACTCCTGTTTTGCAACAACCCTTGCTTTTAGGCGCGGATATAATTATTCATTCTGCGACCAAATATCTTGATGGGCAAGGGCGTTGCATTGGCGGGGCGGTGGTGGGAAATGATGAGCTGGTCGGTTCTCAAGTATATGGTTTCCTACGTTCAGCTGGCCCGACTATGAGTCCTTTTAATGCATGGGTGTTTTTAAAGGGATTGGAAACTTTGAAAATCCGCATGCGTGCGCATTGTGAAAATGCGCTAATTTTAGCCAATTGGTTACAAGGCCAAGCTAGTGTTAAAGTTGTAAACTATCCGGGTTTGACTAATCATGCACAACATGAACTTGCCAAGTCACAGCAGTTAGATTTTGGTGGCGTACTCTCTTTTGTCGTTAAAGGTGGACAAGCGGCCGCCTGGAAAGCAATTAATGCGACTAAATTGTTGTCAATTACGGCAAATTTGGGTGATACAAAAACAACGATTACCCACCCAGCTACCACTACGCATGGACGTCTTAGTCCTGAAGAAAAAGAAATAGCAGGTATTGACGACGGTTTGATTCGGATTGCGGTGGGTCTAGAGAACATCCAAGACATTCAAAATGACTTAATGAAGGGACTATGAGGGAGAGCTTATGTTTGGAATAATGGCTAGAATAGAAAACTTAATACTGGCCGTGTGGGTTGGTGGCATGATATCGATTGGTTATATAGCCGTACCTGTTTTGTTCAAAATGTCAGATGACCGAGCATTAGCGGGTAATTTAGCGGGAAATATGTTTACTATCGTGAGTGTGATGGGTGCAATCTGTGGTTTAATATTACTGATCTCAATGTGGAAACACTTAGGTAAGAATAAATTTAGGCATTGGAGATTATGGGTCGTCGTCGTCATGTTGCTACTCATATTAATAAGTGCCGTCGTGTTGCAACCTATAATGGCAAATTTAAAGCAAGAAGGACTGGTAGAAGGCAGTGAGGCAGCGGCTCAGTTTGGCAGATATCACGGTATTTCGGCGATGTTATATCTGGCGACCGTGGTACTGGGTAGTCTTTTAGTCATGGCGGGTGCTCGATCTAAAAAGACGGTTAAGACAATGTCGGATATTCACAAGCTTTAAGGTTTCATTCAGGATACTTTTTGGCATCGGATGGTTTAAAAATCACCAATGTATGGCCTATGGTTTGAACAATCTCAGCTCTAGTTTTGAGCTGAATTTCGTTTATCATTTGGCGTTTAGTCGCTTTCTCTTCAGCACTGATTTTGACTTTAATCAATTCATGATGTGCTAAGGTGAGTTCAATTTCCTTAAGGACTGATTCTGTCAGTCCAGATCCTCCAACGAGTACAACAGGTTTTAGTTTGTGTGCTGATTTGCGCAGAAGATTTTTTTGTTTTCCAGTGAGAGACATAAGTAATGACCATAAATAATGAAGATTTGCATAGTGTACCGCATAATAAAGGCGGTACTACCGTTAATGCGAGTCCATTTAATGGAGTGAAGTTTGATCTTGGGATTATCCTAATACTTGCGGTGTTTGTGCTGATAATAGTGAGTGCGGCAGAGCCAAATTTTTTAGCGCAATTTTTGTATTTGGCCGCTTATGGGATTGCAAGCATGGCTTGGCTGGTGGTAAAGATTAGGAAAGTGAATTACTCATTGGAGCATGCGGCAAAAGATTTTAATGGCAAAATCTAAATCCTCAGAATGGATGCGTCGGCATGTCTCGGATGTTTTTGTAAAACAAGCCCAGCGAAAAGGTTATCGCTCAAGAGCAGCCTTTAAGTTGTTAGAGATGCAGGAAAAATACAAAATCATCAAACCTGGAATGACGATAGTTGATCTTGGCGCTGCCCCCGGTGGATGGACCCAAGTGGCTGCAGATATAGTAGGGGGCAACGGCAGAGTAATTGCAACCGACCTATTACCCATGGATTCATATGCGAATATGGAATTCTTTCAAGGTGACTTCCGCGAGCAGGAAGTATTTGATCAGATTCAACAATTACTGGGCGACCAAAAAGCAGACCTTGTAATTTCGGATATGGCGCCCAATATAAGTGGGGTAAAGGCTATTGATCAACCTAAGGCGATGTATCTTGCAGAACTTGCATTAGATCTCGCTGCCAAAATGTTAAAGCCCGAGGGCGATTTTTTAGTCAAAGTGTTTCAGGGTGAAGGCATAGACTCATATCGCAATGAAGCTATGACTATTTTTTCTCAAGTAATGACCAGAAAGCCGAAAGCATCACGTGCAGAAAGTCGAGAGGTTTATTTGTTGGGGCGTAAACGAATTGTCTAGTCTGTATTTGTATAGTAGAGTTAAACGATTAACTAGATTATAAAACATTAAAACTTAATGGTGTGTTTTGATGTGCAAGATTTTGATGCTTGGCTGACTAGATATTGGATCTGAAGCGAAGATCTCATTGAAAAAGTCAAATAAATTAGTGAGGGATATACATTGAACGAAATGGCTAAGAATATCATTCTTTGGGTTGTCATCGCGATAGTGCTGATGGCCGTGTTCAATAGTTTTGCTCCGCAGCAACGATCATCCAAGCATATGGAGTATTCACAATTCATCCAAAATGTGAATAACGGTCAAGTTCAGCGAGTACTCATCGAGGGACGAACTATCCAAGGTGCGAAGCAAACCGGCGAACGTTTTATGACCTATAGTCCAGGTGATCCAGGCTTGATAGGTGATTTATTAGCAAACGGTGTGGCTATAGATGTAAAACCACCTGAGCAACAAGGTTTGCTAATGCAGATATTTATCTCTTGGTTTCCCATGTTATTGTTAATTGGGGTGTGGATTTTTTTCATGCGTCAAATGCAAGGTGGTGGTGGTGGACGAGGTGCGATGTCCTTTGGCAAGAGCAAGGCGCGCATGCTCAGCGAAGACCAGGTGAAAGTGAATTTTTCCGATGTTGCTGGTGTGGAAGAAGCGAAGGAAGAAGTTGGAGAGATTGTTGAGTTCTTGCGAGACCCCAGCAAATTTCAAAAATTAGGCGGTAAAATACCACGTGGCGTGTTAATGGTAGGTTCACCAGGAACCGGCAAAACATTATTAGCTAAAGCGATTGCGGGTGAAGCTAAGGTGCCTTTTTTCACGATTTCTGGATCTGATTTTGTTGAGATGTTTGTCGGCGTAGGTGCGTCTCGTGTTCGCGACATGTTTGAGCAAGCGAAAAAACATTCACCCTGTATTATTTTTATTGACGAGATTGATGCGGTTGGCCGTCATCGTGGTGCCGGATTGGGTGGTGGTCATGATGAACGTGAGCAAACATTAAACCAATTATTGGTTGAAATGGATGGGTTTGAGGGTAACGATGGTGTCATTATTATTGCCGCAACCAATCGTCCTGATGTATTAGATCCCGCATTATTAAGGCCTGGACGTTTTGATCGCCAAGTAACCGTGCCCTTGCCTGATGTGCGTGGGCGTGAGCAAATTTTGAAAGTTCACATGCGTAAAGTGCCTATGGGCGACGATGTTAAGCCGCGTGTTATTGCTAGGGGTACCCCTGGGTTTTCAGGAGCTGACCTGGCGAACCTGGTCAACGAAGCAGCGTTGTTTGCGGCTAGAGCCAATAAAAAACTCGTCAGTATGGCAGAGTTTGAGCAAGCAAAAGACAAAATCATGATGGGTGCTGAGCGTAAGAGCATGGTCATGAATGAAGAAGAAAAGAAACTAACGGCTTATCATGAAGCAGGCCATGCGATTGTTGGTTTGCTGGTGCCGTCACATGATCCCGTTTACAAAGTGAGCATCATTCCTCGTGGTAGGGCCTTAGGGGTGACCATGTTCCTGCCTGAGGAAGATAGATATAGCTATAGCAAACAACGTTTAGAAAGCCAGGTATCGAGTTTATTTGGCGGACGGATCGCTGAAGAACTTATTTTTGGTTTTGATTTTGTAACGACAGGTGCATCGAATGATATTCAAAGAGTGACTGAAATATCGCGAAACATGGTGACTAAGTGGGGGCTTTCTGAACTCTTAGGGCCGATGGTTTATAGTGAAGAAGAGGGCGAAGTGTTTCTCGGGCGATCGGTTACGCAAAGTAAAAATGTGTCCGATGAGACGTCACGTATCATAGATCAAGAAATCAAGGCGATTGTTGATCGAAATTATGAGCGTTCACACAAGCTTTTAACCGATAATTTGGATAAATTGCACGCAATGGCCGATGCATTGATGAAATATGAAACCATTGACCGGGGTCAAATAAGTAATATCATGGAGGGTAAACCACCCGGTGACCCCAGTGATTGGGACGAGAGTGATTTGGATCGTGATCATGAATCTTATGACACTAAATCAGAAGATTCAGTTGAAGAAGAAAAAACCAAGGAAACTAAGTCGTCTTCTAATGATAAATCGGGTGATGGTATAGGTGGGCCGGTCAATCAACCCTAGGTTTATTGCCTTAGCGGGGGAAAAGCTTGAGTTAGACAAGCCCCGTGTCATGGGAATATTAAATGTTACCCCCGACTCCTTTTCGGACGGGGGTAATTTTTTGTCTGTAACAAATGCATTACAGCATGCTGAAGCGATGTTAGCCCAAGGAGCTGATATCATTGATGTAGGAGGGGAGTCTACCCGGCCTAATGCTGAAGCGGTCAGTGAGCAAGAAGAGCTATCACGTGTTATCCCGATTATTAAAGCCATTAAATCTGCGTTTAACCCCCTCATTTCCATAGACTCAAGTAAAGCAAATGTAATTCATGCGGCAATTTCCGAGGGTGCCTCATTAGTTAATGATGTTCGAGCTTTAAGAGAACCAGAGGTATTGCATAAGGTCGCCGGTACGAATGCAGGTATTTGCTTGATGCATATGCAGGGACAGCCACGTACTATGCAAGCTAATCCAGAGTATAATAATGTAGTCGATGATGTGAACTCCTTTTTGATGGAGCGTGTTGAGGTTTGTCTTCAGGCAGGCATAGGGAAAGACAGAATTATCATTGACCCAGGTTTTGGCTTCGGTAAGTCACTACGTCATAATTTGTTGTTGTTGAAAGAACTCAATAGAATAACCAGCCAGGGATTCCCTGTGCTGGTTGGTCTTTCTCGTAAAAGTATGTTTGAAAAGTTATTAGGTTTGTCCGCAAATGAAAGGCTGGCGCCGAGTATTGCGGCGGCGGTAATAAGTGTGGCCAATGGAGCCTCAATTGTCAGAGTACATGATGTAAAAGAAACGGTGGAAGCACTTAAAGTATTCAGTGCAGTGGATAGCGTACAGCAAAGTTAGCACTATAAGGAGTATTGCTATGGAAAAGCGTCATTTTGGAACCGATGGTATACGCGGGAAAGTTGGTGAGGCTCCGATTGATCCGGAATTTGTACTGAAATTGGGTTGGGCTGCTGGACGTGTGTTAACCCAAGGCAAATTTGGCAAGGTGGTTATTGGGAAAGACACTCGAATTTCAGGTTATATGTTTGAGTCAGCGTTACAAGCCGGTTTATCTGCGGCGGGCGTAGATATCCGTTTATTGGGCCCGATGCCGACGCCGGGCATTGCCTATCTAACGCGTACTTTGCATGCTAAAGCAGGAATTGTTATTAGCGCATCACACAATCCGCATTATGATAACGGAATCAAGTTTTTTTCTTCCGAAGGCACGAAGCTGCCTGATGATGTTGAGCATGCAATAGAAGACGAAATTGAAAAACCGATGACTACCGTGGAGTCAGGGGATCTTGGTCGGGCTAAAAGAATCGTCGATGCAGGTGGGCGATATATTGAATTTTGTAAAAGTACGATTCCGCTATCCACCGAGTTCCGTGATTTAAAAGTGGTTGTCGATTGCGCTCATGGCGCGACCTATCATGTTGCCCCTAGTGTTTTTAAAGAGCTTGGGGCAACAGTATATGCAGTTGGGATTAGCCCCAATGGTTTGAATATTAATGAAGCATGTGGTTCTACACATCCTAAGCTATTGCAAGAAGAGGTCTTAAAAAGAGAAGCGGATATTGGCGTTGCCCTAGACGGTGATGGTGATCGTCTGATCATGGTGGACGAAAAAGGCGAGGTTGTTGATGGTGATGAATTATTGTTCGTTATCGCGCAATCACGGAAAAAATTGAATCTATTAAAGGGCGGTGTAGTTGGTACCTTAATGAGTAATTTTGGTCTTGAGCAGGCTTTTGAGCAAGGAGATATTCCGTTTGAACGAGCCAAAGTTGGAGATCGTCATGTTATCGAGTCGTTGAAAAAAAATGGCTGGATGCTCGGTGGTGAGTCTTCAGGTCATATAATTTGTCTCGACCGAACGACAACAGGAGATGGTATTGTTTCAGCCTTACAAGTTTTATCGGCTTTACAGGAATCAGGGCGAACTCTCAATGAATTAAAGTCTGGTATGCGTAAATTTCCTCAAGTAATGATTAATGTGCGTCTTAAAAAGAAAGTGATTTTAAATGCGGTTGAGGGTTTGCCGGCGGCAGTGAAAAAAATTGAAAAGAAATTGGCTGGAAATGGTCGTGTACTCTTACGCCCGTCAGGTACTGAGCCGGTTGTTCGTGTAATGGTTGAAGGAAGCAATGCTATTGAGGTCAATGAGCTAGCCAGTGATCTTGCTGAAACCGTTGAGTCATTGATATCCAAGTAAATATCTAGCCCATTTTTGTTCACTTAAGCACTTAATTTCCATAAAAATTCACAAAGAGTCGATCAGACCTGTTGATTTTTAGGGAATCTCTAGTTAAGCTTCCCGGCTTTTACCTGACTAGGGAAATTTTATATGCGCAAGCCAATGGTTGCAGGAAATTGGAAGATGAATGGTTCCAGGGAAGGTGCAAAAGAGCTGCTAAATGGGCTGCTTGCCGGGGTGAGTGATTTAGCGGATGTTGAAGTAGTCGTTTGCCCGCCATCCATATTAATGGCTGATGTTGCGGCTCAGCTCTCGAATAGTCGAATTTCTTGGGGATTACAAAATATCGCAACGGCTGACTCAGGTGCCTATACCGGGGAAATATCTGGAGGGATGGCTAAGGATTTTGCGTGTTTATATGCTATTGTAGGGCATTCTGAGCGACGCACTTTATATAATGAGTCTGATGATATTGTTGCTGAAAAATTTCAAGCAGCGCAAAAAGTAGGCTTGATTCCTGTGCTTTGTGTTGGAGAATTATTGCATGAACGGGAATCTGAGGTCACAGAACAAGTTGTAGAGCGACAACTTGATGCCATTGTATCATTATGTGGAATTGCAGCGTTTAAAAAAGCGGTTATTGCTTATGAACCTGTGTGGGCAATTGGTACGGGGAAAACCGCAACACCTCAACAAGCGCAAGCTGTGCATGCTTTTATTCGTGCGTGGTTAAAAAATAAGAATGCTTCTGTCGCCGAATCAACGCAAATATTATACGGTGGAAGTGTGAAAGCCAATAATGCGAAAGAATTATTTTCACAAAATGATATAGATGGAGGCTTGATTGGTGGAGCTTCTCTTCAAGCAGATGAATTCCTGGCGATTTGTCAGGCGGCCAAATAAACTAACCAACACATAGAAGAACACAATGGATACCATTTTTATATTAATTCATTTAATCATCGCAGTCGGATTGGTTGCGCTCGTATTGCTTCAACAGGGCAAGGGCGCTGATATGGGTGCAGCGTTTGGCGGAGGTTCTTCACAGACCGTTTTTGGTTCCCGGGGTTCTGGAAACTTTCTCACCCGAGTGACTGCCGGATTGGCAACTGCATTTTTTATTTCGAGTCTCACATTAGCTTATTTTTCGGGTCAAGTGAAGCAGACGGACAGTGTGATTGATGGTATTGATCCGCAACCTGTTGTGCTTGAAACGGATATTCCAGCGAGTTCCGTGTTTAATGAAAATGAAGTGCCTGAAAGTGAAGTACCATTGGTGCCAGAAGAAAAACCATTGAGTGACGTTCCTCAATAATATGTCTACAACGCTTTAGGTATATTACTATTAGCCGATGTGGTGGAATTGGTAGACACGCTATCTTGAGGGGGTAGTGGCGAAAGCTGTGCCGGTTCGACTCCGGCCATCGGCACCACTTTTTTTTAAAATAATAACAATTAAATTATTGTGATAAAAATAAGCAGCTGAAAACCATAAGAAAATATGTTTTTATCTCGCTTGACATGATTGCACGGTCTGGCCTAGACTGCTTCCTCTTTAAATAAAAACTAAATTTAAAAAATATAATTCTGACGAACTATCTTTAGGATAGTTTTTTTTTGATTTTTTACCGTGGGAGCAGTAGGGGGGATTATGCTAGAAAATTACCTACCTATATTAATTTTCATTGTTTTAGGTGTTGTATTTGGCGGTGTTCCAATCGCGATGAGCATGATGGTTGCGCCTAGAATTCCTGATGATGAAAAACTATCCACATACGAATGTGGTTTTGAGCCTTTCGATGAAGCTCAAACCAAATTTGATGTTCGTTTCTATCTCGTTGCTATCCTCTTTATTATTTTTGATTTAGAAATTGCTTTTTTCTTTCCTTGGGCCGTTGTCCTTGAAGACCTGGGTTGGTTTGGTTATGGCGCGATGATGGTTTTTCTCGGAATCTTGGTGATTGGATTTATCTACGAGTGGAAAAAAGGAGCCTTAGAGTGGGAATAGAAGGCGTTCTTAAAGAAAGCATTATAACGACAACCGCAGATGCGGTCATCAACTGGGCACGTACGGGTTCAATTTGGCCAATGACTTTTGGTTTAGCATGTTGCGCTGTTGAGTTTATGCATGCGGGAACATCAAGATATGATTTTGACCGCTTTGGGGTGACTCCACGGCCTAGTCCGCGCCAGTCTGATCTGATGATTGTGGCTGGAACATTAGTGAACAAAATGGCTCCAGCGTTACGCAAGGTATATGACCAAATGCCCGAGCCACGATTTGTTATTTCCATGGGGTCATGTGCCAATGGCGGTGGTTATTATCATTATTCTTATTCGGTAGTAAGAGGTTGTGATCGAATTGTTCCCGTTGATATTTATATACCAGGTTGTCCACCGACGGCGGAAGCGTTGCTCTATGGTATTATTCAGTTACAAAATAAAATGAAACGTACAAATACGATTGCTCGAGTCTGAGTTATAAACGGTTTAAATAATTATGAGCTCATTAGTAGAAAGTTTAACAACGCATTTTCAAGGTAGGCTCCAGTCCTGTACTACATCTGTTCAGGGCGAAGTTACCATAGAAATAGAGAGTAGTGATCTCATTTCTATTTGCACCGCTTTACGTGACGGGCCTGAGTTTTTATTTAAACAGCTGATTGATTTATGTGGTGTTGATTACCTCTCTTATGGTGACACCGAATGGTGTACAGAACTTGCCACTGAGAGTGGATTTAGCCGGGGCAGAAAAAATAAAAAAGACAGTCGGCATACTTGGAACAAAGCACGATTTGCGGTGGTATATCATTTAATATCCTATGAGCATAATCAACGCTTGCGTGTTCGCACGTTTGTAGCAGAAGAGGAACCGACAATTAGTTCGGTGATTGATGTTTGGAATTCGGCAAATTGGTATGAGCGTGAAGCTTTCGATTTATATGGAATTATATTCCAAGGGCATCCAGATTTAAGAAGAATATTGACGGACTATGGGTTTATTGGGCACCCATTTAGAAAAGATTTTCCGCTGTCAGGCCATGTAGAAATGCGTTATGACGAAGACAAAAAACGCGTAGTTTATGAGCCTGTAGAAATCGAACCTCGAGTATTAGTTCCACGTGTGATTCGTGATGATCAACGTTTTACATCTGGGCAAGAAGAGGAAGGATAAATGTCTGAAATAAGAAATTACACATTAAACTTTGGTCCTCAACATCCTTCCGCACATGGTGTTTTACGTCTTGTTCTAGAGATGGATGGTGAGACCATTGAGCGTGCTGATCCACATATTGGTTTATTGCACCGGGGTACTGAAAAATTAATTGAAAGCAAACCATATAATCAAAGTATTGGTTATATGGATCGATTTGATTATGTCTCGATTATGTGTAACGAGCATGCTTATGTACTGGCTATCGAAAAATTACTCGGTATTGAAGTGCCGATTCGAGCACAATATATACGTGTGATGTTCGATGAAATAACCCGTATATTAAATCACTCTTTGTGGTTGGGTGGTCATGCGATGGATATCGGAGCGATGACGATGTTCTTTTATACTTTTCGTGATCGCGAGGATTTACTCGATTGTTATGAGGCAGTATCTGGTGCGCGATTGCATGCTGCTTATTATCGTCCCGGTGGTGTTTATCGGGATCTTCCCGATTCCATGCCGCAATATGAACCGTCAAAATGGCATAGCAAAAAACAGGTCAATAAGCTTAATAAAAATCGTGAAGGCTCTTTACTGGATTTTCTAGAGGATTTTACGGCGAGCTATCCGGGTTATGTGGATGACTATGAAACGCTATTAACCGATAACCGTATTTGGAAACAACGCACGGTAGGTATAGGTGTTGTCAGCCCTGAGCGTGCATTACAGCTGGGATTTACCGGAGCGATGTTACGTGGATCGGGTATTGAATGGGATTTACGCAAAAAACAACCTTATGCGGTTTATGATCAATTGGAGTTTGATATTCCGGTTGGAGTGACGGGGGATACTTATGATCGTTATCTGGTTCGCGTAGAGGAAATGCGTCAGTCAAATAGGATCATCAAGCAATGTATTGAATGGCTGCGAAAAAATCCTGGCCCAGTCATGGTTGATGACAATAAAGTAGCACCACCTTCGCGTGTCGGCATGAAAGAAGACATGGAGTCCTTGATTCATCACTTTAAATTGTTTACCGAAGGTTATTGTGTTCCTGAAGGAGAGGCTTATGCAGCTATTGAGCATCCAAAAGGTGAGTTTGGTATATATATTGTGTCCGATGGTGCAAATAAACCTTATCGGTTAAAAGTTCGAGCGCCAGGGTTTCCGCATCTTGCCGCGATTGATGAAATGGCGAGAGGGCATATGCTGGCAGATGTGGTCTCAATCATTGGAACTCAAGATATAGTATTTGGTGAGGTAGATCGTTAATGAGTGACAGTAAACTGAATCTCTTGACGGAAGTCGTTTGCAAAAAAATTGATATTTGGATTGCTAAGTATCCGTCAGAGCAAAAACAATCAGCGGTGATGCCCGCTTTGCGAATTGTTCAAGAACATAATAAAGGTTACCTAACAAACGATTTAATGGATGCGATTGCCGAGTACTTGGATATGCGACCCATATCGGTTTACGAGGTTGCCACTTTCTATTCAATGTACGAGTTAAAACCTGTCGGTGAGACAAAAATTGGTGTTTGTACTAATGTGTCTTGCCAATTACGTGGTAGTGAAGAAATAGTGGCTCATTTAAACCAGCGCTTGGGAATCAGTCTGGGTGAGACCACCGAAGATAATAAGTATACTTTAAAAGAAGTTGAGTGCTTGGGGGCCTGTGGTGGAGCGCCTATGTTTCAAATTGGTAATACATATTATGAAAATCTGACCATTGAAAAAGTTGATCAGATTTTAGATTCTATAAAATAACAAAACATTGCTCGAAAAAAAAACTCATACTTCGAGTCGCAATAAAAATACTATTAAATTGGTTTTTAGAGAGAAATAGGATAGCCCAATGGTTAATGAGGTTTGCTTTAGTACGTTACATGCAGATAAGCCATGGACGCTTGAAACATATCAAGCGCACGAGGGCTATGCGGCATGGAAAAAAATTCTGAAGAATAAAACCGATCCTGATGACATTATTAGTCAAGTAAAAACTTCTGCGTTAAGAGGTCGTGGTGGAGCGGGATTTCCAACGGGCTTAAAGTGGAGTTTTATGCCACGCAATACCCCCGGACAGAAATACATCGTGTGTAATTCGGATGAAGGCGAACCCGGAACTTTTAAGGATCGCGATATCTTACGTTATAACCCGCATGCATTAGTAGAAGGGATGGCGATTGCGGGTTATACCATTGGGGCGACGAAAGGTTATAACTATATTCGCGGTGAGTTTTGGGAGCCTTTTGAGCGTTTTCAAGCGGCGATTGAAGATGCACGTGCTGCTGGATTGCTCGGTAAAAATATTTTAGGTTCTGGTATTGATTTCGATCTTGATGTTCATTTAGGTGCTGGTGCATACATTTGTGGTGAAGAAACCGCGCTTATCGAATCTCTCGAAGGCAAAAAAGGTCAGCCACGTTTTAAACCTCCTTTTCCTGCCAGTTATGGTTTATATGGTCGCCCTACCACCATTAATAATACTGAGACTTTAGCTTCCATACCTTCAATTATGCGCAATGGCGGTGAATGGTTTTTGAATTTGGGTAAACCTAATAATGGCGGCACTAAATTATTTTCGGTTTCGGGTCATGTCAATAAACCGGGCAACTTTGAAGTTGCGATGGGGACTCCATTTTCCGAGTTGCTAGAAATGGCGGGTGGAATATGGAAAGGACGAAAATTAAAAGCGGTTATCCCAGGTGGGTCTTCTACCCCTGTCTTGCCCGGCGATACGATGATGGATGTCACCATGGATTATGATTCTATTGCGAAAGCTGGCTCAATGTTGGGCGCCGGTTCAGTGATTATTATGGATGATACGACTTGCATGGTTAAAACACTTGCGCGTATTTCTCATTTTTATTACGAAGAATCCTGTGGTCAGTGTACGCCATGCCGCGAGGGCACAGGATGGTTATATCGTGTCGTTGATCGTATCGAAAAAGGTCGCGGGCGGAAAGAAGACCTTGACCTGCTCGTTGACGTATCGAATAAAATAGAAGGCCATACTATTTGCGCATTAGGTGATGCTGCTGCAATGCCGGTAGCGAGTTTTATAGAACATTTTCGCGAAGAATTTCAGTATCATATTGATCATGGAAAGTGCATGGTGTAAAAATCATTTGCATACGGAATGATTTTTTGTAAGACAAAATTAATACTCGCTAGATCCGCAAGTACGATCATTAGCAGAATCTAAATAGCATAGTAAAGATTGAATACTAGCAGTGTCTGAAAGAACAAAAATAGGGTTTTTGAAGATGGTAAAGATTGAAATAGACGGAAATGAAATAGAAGCTCGTGATGGCGCTATGGTGATAGAAGCCGCAGATGAAGCTGGTATTTATATTCCACGTTTTTGCTATCACAAAAAATTATCAGTTGCTGCTAATTGCCGCATGTGTTTGGTTGAAGTCGAAAAAGCAAGAAAACCACTGCCTGCTTGTGCGACCCCAGTGACTGATGGATTAAAAGTTATGACAAAATCTCCGCTGGCTATTGCTGCGCAAAAAGGCGTGATGGAATTTTTGTTAATTAATCACCCACTAGATTGTCCCATTTGCGACCAGGGTGGAGAATGTGAATTACAAGATGTCGCCGTTGGTTATGGTAGCGATGTTTCTCGGTATTCAGAAAAGAAACGTGTAGTCCCTAATAAAAATATCGGTTCATTGATATCGACTGATATGACACGATGCATACATTGTACGCGTTGTGTACGTTTCGGTGATGAAGTTGCAGGAATGAAGGAATTAGGTGCCACCGGTAGAGGTGAGCACATGCAGATTGGTACTTATGTTGAGTCTGTCGTTGATTCTGAATTATCTGGAAACATGATCGATCTTTGTCCTGTTGGGGCTTTAACCTCGAAACCATTTCGTTATTCAGCACGATCATGGGAAATGTATTCCAAAAATACGATTGCTGCGCATGATAGTGTGGGTTCTAATATTCAAGTACATGTGCGTGGGCGAGATGTCATGCGTGTTGTCCCTGAGGATAATGAACAGGTTAATGAAACCTGGATTTCTGATCGAGATAGATTCAGTTATCAAGGCATTGCAGGGCACGATAGATTGACGGCCCCACTGATGAAAATAAATGATCAGTGGCAAGAAGTGGACTGGGAAACGGCTTTAAGTAAAGCGGCTGAAGTAATACGCGATGCCGGGAAAAAAGATTCTGATAGTGTTGGTTTTGTGGCTTCACCCACTAGTACTTTGGAAGAATTATATTTATTTCAGAAGCTCGCTCGTGCGCTTGGGATAAATAATATCGATCATAGACTACGCCAAGCAGATTTTGATTTAACCGACAATCAAAACCAAGAGAACATGCTCGGGTTAAATATTAGTGAGATTGAAAAGCTCAATTCAGTGTTACTAGTCGGTGCAAATATAAGGAAAGAGCAACCGATACTTGCGCATCGTTTGCGTAAAGCGGCGTTAGCGGGGGCCAGCGTTTCTTCGCTTTCGAGTATCGAATACGAGCTACGTTTTTCCTTAAGTCACAGTGTTGTTAGTTCGCCGGATATCTTGGTGACTGATTTAGCTGCAATTGCTAAGGCTTTATTGAATAGCTCGCAGAGCAAAGACGAGCCAAAAACTTTGCCTGGATTAAAGGCGCTTGTTGGCGGAGTCACTATTACGGATGTACACGAAGGCATTGCTCAAGAATTAGCGAGTGCGCATAATAGTAGTTTGATCTTAGGCGCTCAGGCTTACTCTCATCCACAGTATTCAGTGATTAAAATGTTAGCGCTCGCCATAACCGAACTGAGTGATTCAGTATTGTCATTTTTGCCACCTGCGGCAAATTCGGTGGGTGCTGAAATAGCAGGTGTTTTACCCAGTAGGTTACCGGGTCATAAAATAAATACGGTTAACGGCAAAAACACTGTCGAGATGTTTAAGAATAAACTTTCTAGCTATGTATTATTGAATATAGAACCGGAACTTGATTTTATATTCAATGTTGATGCTGACGAAGCTTTACGAAGTGCAGATCTCGTGGTGTCATTGACACCTTATGTCACTGAAAATATGAAAGCCTATGCAGATATTTTATTACCGATAGGTACTTTTGTTGAAACAGCAGGTAGCTTTGTGAATGTCGAAGGCAGATGGCAAAGCTTTGAAGGTGTTATTCCTCCTTTTTCTCAAGCTCGGCCAGCATGGAAGGTTTTACGGGTTTTTGGCAGCATGTTAAATCTTACAGGATTTGATTATCTCGATATTGATGAATTACATAACGAAATTCGTAGTACTATTGGGAATGTAACAAATAATAATAAGTTAACGTGGCAGTGTCCTACCGGTATAAAAACCGATTCACTAAAAACAAATTCAAATTTGCTTTATCGACTTGCTGATATTCCAATGTATAGTACCGATAATATCGTTCGCCGCGCTACTGCATTGCAGTTGACTCAAGAGCTTGTACAGGCAGGTATTTACGTGAATAGCTCGACTGCTAAGCGTTTGAGTTTAGAAACCGGAAAGGTTTATACCGTCATTCAGGATGAGCTTTCAATAAGTTTACCTGTAGGTATAAACGAACGAATAGCCGATGCTTGCATTTATATTCCTGGTGCCACTGAAGAATGTTCAGGATTAAATACAAATGTCACCACTGTGCAAATACAAAAAGCAAAATAGAACAATAGCTGAGAGCTTTAAATGGTAGAAATAGCAGAAATAATAGAAAACGCGCTGACTATATTGCCAGACTGGTTGGCGACCGTAATAATGATCATTTTAAAGATCCTTATTATTGCGGTGCCTATTATACTTGCGGTGGCATATCTGACTTTTGCGGAACGCAGAATCATTGGGTATTTCCAAATACGCACCGGGCCTAATCGTGTAGGGCCGCGTGGCTGGTTACAACCCATTGCTGATGGTTTAAAGCTCATCATGAAAGAAACGATTATTCCGACTAATGCTAATCGTGTTCTATTCATCATTGCACCGGTATTAGCTTTTACTCCAGCGATTGCTGCGTTTGCCGTTGTTCCATTTGATGATGGCTTGGTTCTAGCGGATCTTGATGCATCCTTACTTTATATTCTGGCAATGACCTCCATGGGTGTGTATGGCGTCATCATAGCGGGATGGGCTTCTAATTCTCGGTATGCACTGTTAAGTACTTTGCGTTCTGCAGCCCAAATAGTTTCGTATGAAATTGCGATGGGTTTTGCGCTTGTCTGCGTATTAATGGCCGCAGGCTCGTTAAACCTAACTGAAATAGTGGAAGGGCAAAGCGGTAGTATTTTGCATTGGTATTGGATTCCTTTATTTCCTATGTTTATTGTTTACTTTTTATCAGGCGTTGCAGAAACTAATCGTGCTCCATTTGATGTTGCGGAAGGTGAGTCAGAGCTCGTCGCGGGATTTCATGTTGAATATTCTTCAATGACTTTTTCTGTTTTTTTTCTGGCAGAATACTCCGCAATGATTTTGATTGCGTTACTAACTTCACTGATGTTTCTCGGTGGTTGGTTATCTCCTTTCCAAGGACTCGGTGCCTTAGAAGAGATGTTTGCATGGGTGCCAGGGATTGTTTGGCTACTGTTAAAAGCATCTATTTTTCTGTTTTTATATTTTTGGTTTCGTGCGACATTTCCACGATTTAGATATGATCAAATCATGCGTTTGGGATGGAAAGTATTTATTCCTCTCACTATTGTTTGGATTGTAGTGTTAGGTGCATTAATCTTAAGCGGGGTTGGGCCATGGTTCGATTAAAGTGGTTTGGCTTGAGAGGGTTCGATTCGGGGAGGTGTATGACTGATGACTAAGGTCGTACCGTATTTAAAAAGTTTATTGTTATGGGAATTAATTCTCGGTTTGAAGTTAACCGGAAAATACTTATTTTCCCGTAATATTACGGTTCAATATCCAGATGAAAAAACACCCATGTCTCCGCGTTTTCGGGGCTTGCATGCACTGCGTCGATATCCGAATGGTGAAGAACGATGTATCGCCTGTAAATTATGTGAAGCTGTGTGTCCGGCTTTGGCGATAACCATAGAGTCAGAACAACGCGAAGATGGAACGCGACGTACAACGCGTTACGATATTGATTTGTTCAAATGTATTTATTGCGGATTTTGTGAAGAATCTTGTCCGGTGGATTCGATTGTTGAAACGCGAGTTTTTGAATATCATTTTGAAAAACCGGGTCAAAATATAATGACAAAGGACAAGTTATTAGCCTTTGGTGATAAATTGGAAGCCCAAATAGCGGCTGATAGAGCGGCGGATGCCCCGTATCGTTAATAGACGGTTATATATATGAATATCGAGTTAGCTTTATTTTATCTTTTTAGTGCTGTATTAATTGTCGCTGGAACCATGGTAATAACCATTCGTAATCCAGTACATGCTGCATTATTTTTGATACTTGCATTTTTTACCAGTGCAGGCTTGTGGTTATTACTTGAAGCCGAATTTCTTGCGCTGACATTAGTGCTGGTTTACGTCGGTGCGGTAATGGTTTTGTTTATGTTTGTCGTCATGATGCTCGATATAAAACTTGCGCCGTTATCCGAAGGCTTTACCAAGTATCTGCCGGTGGGTTTACTCATTGGTGTAGTAATTTTAGCGGAACTGATTCTGATCGTCGGTCCTGCGCGATTTGGGCTAGATGTTATTTCTGATCCCACCGCAATGGGTGCGGACTATAGCAATACCAAAGCGCTTGGTAATGTTTTATATACAACCTATGTTTATCCCTTTGAGTTAGCTGCTGTCATTTTAGTGGTGGCAATTATTGCTGCCATCGTGTTGACCTTAAGGGATAAGCGCACGAGCAAATTCATAGACCCACAGGATCAGGTTTCTGTTAAAAGTAAAGATCGCGTTCGTGTGCTTAAAATGAAATCTGAGAGCAAGAAATAAAGCGCTATGGTAACTACTCAACTAGTAAAGCTATCAGGGGATAGAACATGATACCGCTGTCACATTTTTTAATACTTGGCGCAATTCTTTTTTGTATTAGTGTTGCGGGCATTTTTTTGAATCGTAAGAATGTGATTATCCTATTGATGTCTATTGAGCTCATGTTATTAGCTGTTAATTTAAACTTTGTCGCATTTGCTCATTATTTCGGGGATACGGCAGGACAGGTATTTGTCTTTTTTATCTTAACCGTCGCGGCAGCAGAGGCGGCTATTGGCTTAGCGATACTTGTTGTCTTATTCAGAAATAAACGAACTATAAACGTTGACCATATGGATACTTTGAAAGGTTAGGACTGAGTAATAATGGAAACAATATATTTAGTAATTGCCTTGGCCCCACTGATGGGCGCTATTATAGCGGGTCTGTTCGGACATAGGATTGGACGCACTGGTGCTCATACAGTCACGATAGCTGGTGTTGCTATCTCGACCTTGCTTTCATTTTATGTGTTTACGCACCATGTATTAGACGGGGCTGCGGCGTATAATGGCTCGGTTTATACTTGGTTAGTCAGCGATGGAATTACTTTTGAAATTGGTTTTCTAATCGATAATCTAAGTGCAATGATGATGGTCGTTGTCACTTTTGTTTCATTGATGGTGCATATTTATACCATCGGTTACATGAAAGATGATCCGGGTTATCAACGTTTCTTTTGTTATATTTCTCTCTTTACGTTTTCCATGCTGATGTTAGTTATGTCGAATAACTTCTTACAGCTATTTTTTGGATGGGAAGCAGTTGGCCTAGTTTCGTATTTACTGATTGGGTTTTGGTACAAAAAAGAAACCGCCATTTTTGCAAACTTAAAAGCGTTTTTGGTTAATCGTGTCGGTGATTTTGGTTTCCTCCTGGGTATCGCATTAATTGTGATGTACTTTAATAGCCTAGATTATATTGATGTATTTACCGCAGCAGAGCAAATGAAAGACGTTACGATTAATGTTTTTGCTGCCGATACTTGGTCACTATTAACCGTTATTTGTATATTGTTATTTATCGGTGCAATGGGAAAATCTGCACAAGTGCCATTGCATGTATGGTTGCCAGACTCCATGGAAGGCCCAACCCCGATCTCAGCATTAATCCATGCCGCGACAATGGTTACGGCCGGTGTTTATATGGTTGCTAGAATGTCTCCGATGTTCGAGCTTTCTGAAACCGCATTAAGTTTTATCATGGTGATTGGTGCAACGACGGCATTATTTATGGGTTTTCTTGGTCTCGTTCAGAACGATATAAAACGCGTAGTCGCCTATTCCACCTTGTCTCAGCTCGGTTACATGGTAGTCGCATTAGGTGCTTCTGCATACGCTGCAGGAATTTTTCACTTAATGACTCACGCATTTTTCAAAGCATTACTCTTTCTTGCTGCGGGTTCGGTTATTATTGCGATGCATCATGAGCAAGATATTCGAAAAATGGGTGGCTTGAAAAAATATCTTCCAATAACTTATTGGACCGCTTTAATTGGCTCTCTTGCGCTTATCGGGTTTCCAGGGTTTTCAGGGTTCTTTTCCAAAGATGCGATCATCGAAGCGGTAGGAGCATCTGATGTTGCAGGCTCTGGTTTCGCTTATGCGGCGGTATTACTCGGAGTATTTATTACGGCCTTATATACTTTTCGCATGTTCTTTCTAGTTTTTCATGGTAAAGAGCGAATGGACGAACAGACTAAATCCCATCTACATGAGAGTCCGTTAACCGTTACCATTCCGCTGATATTGTTGGCGATACCCTCTGTCGTTATTGGGTTTTATGCAATAGGTCCTCTGTTATTTGGTAGTTTCTTTGATAATTCAATTGTTGTTTTAAAAGAGCACGATGTGCTCGCAGAGTTAGGACGAAACTATAATGGGGCAGTTGGGTTTATCGTACATGGTTTGATGACTCCTGCATTTTGGTTGGCCATGGCCGGTTTGGGCACTGCTTGGTATGTGTATATGGCCAACCCAAATATAGCGAGTATTGCCAAAGAAAAATATCAAGGGATTTATCGTGTACTTGATAATGCCTATGGTTTTGACAGTTTTAACGACAGGTTTTTTTCCGGGGGCGCACGCTCATTGGCCAGGTTTTTATGGAAAACTGGCGATGTAAAATTAATTGACGGAGCGGTAGTCGATGGTACCGCGAAATCTGTTGGAGCTTTAGCAGCGGTCGTTCGATATTTACAATCGGGTTATTTATATCACTACGCATTTGCAATGATTATTGGATTGGCGGTGTTATTAACCTGGGTTATCTTCGTCTAGCATAAAAATTAAGAATAAGGGAAATCGCTGAATGGGTTCAGATTCGATTCTATTAAGTTTAATTATTTGGTTGCCAATTTTAGGCGGTGTAGCAGTGCTTGCTACCAGCCAAATGGTGAGTGCTGCTATAACCAGATGGTTGGCGCTTGCTGTGTCTGTATTAACATTTATTGTTTCTTTGCCGTTGTATACTCAATTTGATACCACAACTGCAAAAATGCAGTTTGTTGAGCTTGTACCTTGGATTGAGCATTTTAATATTAATTATCATTTAGGTGTTGATGGAATATCAATGCCTCTCATTCTGCTAACTACATTTACTACTATCTTAGTCATTGCCGCTGCATGGGAAGTGATTCAAAAGAAAGCTGCGTTATACATGGCTTCATTTTTAATCATGGAAGGTTTGATGGTTGGTGTGTTTTCGGCGCTTGATTCCATTTTATTTTACGTTTTCTGGGAAGCAACGTTGATACCCATGTTTCTTATTATTGGTATCTGGGGTGGACCAAGACGTGTATATGCAACCATAAAGTTTTTTCTTTATACCTTCCTCGGATCGGTATTCATGTTGGTGGCATTAATTTTTATGTTCACCCAATCTGACAGTTTTGCCATACTTGATTTTCATGATTTACAATTGAGTATGACTGCGCAGATCTGGATTTTTCTTGCCTTTCTTATTGCGTTTGCGGTTAAAGTTCCGATGTGGCCCGTCCATACTTGGCTGCCTGATGCACATGTTGAGGCACCAACAGGTGGGTCTGTTATCCTTGCGGCTATTATGCTGAAAATGGGTGGTTATGGTTTTTTACGATTTAGCTTGCCGATAACTCCTGCTGCGTCTAATGAACTTGATTGGTTTATCATATTATTGTCGGTTATTGCCATTGTTTATGTGGGTTTTGTCGCCTTGGCGCAAAAAGATATGAAAAAGCTGATTGCTTATTCCTCTATTTCGCATATGGGTTTTGTTACACTCGGGTTTTTTCTCGCTTTTATGATTGTTGACAACACTGGCTCTATTCAGGGTGCTGCGATGGGACTAGAAGGCTCGATAGTGCAAATGGTCTCACATGGTTTTATATCCAGTGCCATGTTTCTGTGTGTTGGCATTCTTTACGATCGTATCCATAGTCGTGAGATGTCAGCTTATGGTGGTGTAGCTAATACAATGCCATGGTTTGCTATGTTTTTTGTATTGTTTGCGATGGCGAATGTCGGCTTGCCCGGAACATCAGGATTCGTTGGTGAATTCATGGTAATACTTGCCGCCATGAAAGCAAATTTTTGGATTGCATTTTTTGCTGCCACAACATTGATTATTGGAGCTGCCTATACCCTCTGGATGGTTAAGCGTGTCATATTCGGTGAGGTTGCCAATGACAAGGTGAGCAAACTAGAAGATTTAAATACCCGTGAATTTATTATTTTAGGTTCGCTTGGGTTTTTGGTTATTTTATTAGGTGTCTGGCCAAATCCATTGATTGAAGTGATGCAAGCTTCCGTGGCTAATTTGTTAGAGCATATTGCAGACCCAAAACTATAATTTATTCAGAGATAACATAAATGACTGTTGAAATGGCTGAGTTCGCACCACTTATACCCGAAATATTTCTGCTAAGTATGACATGTATTATTTTGATAGTGGATTTGTATTTAACACAAAATACACGCTATATCACCTATGGGATGTCTTTAGTTACGCTCGCCATTACCGCTATCCTAACCTTGTATACTGCGCCAGAGAGTGCACAAGTCGTATTATCTGGTACTTTTATAAGTGACCCAATGAGTGTCATATTAAAGTTGTTTACCTATTTAATTACTGCTGCAGTTCTTATTTATTCAAAGCAATACCTTAGCGATAGAGACCTTTTCAAAGGCGAATATTTTGTGCTGGTTTTGTTTGCGGTGCTCGGCATGATGGTAATGATTTCAGCTCATAATATGCTTACCCTATACCTCGGTTTAGAATTGCTCTCACTCTGTCTTTATACCCTTGTCGCGTTTCAACGAGATTCGGAAAAAGCGACTGAAGCGGCAATGAAATACTTTGTTTTAGGCGCATTGGCATCGGGCTTACTATTGTATGGTATGTCGATGATCTATGGTGGAACAGGTACCTTAGATCTTGCAGAAATAGCCGCATATATTGAGCAGAATCCGGAAAAGGATCTTGTTCTCATGATGGGTGTTGTATTTGTATTAGCAGGCTTAAGTTTCAAACTAGGTGCAGTACCCTTTCATATGTGGGTGCCCGATGTTTATCATGGATCACCGACCGCCGTGACACTGTTTTTAGGAACGGCGCCAAAGCTTGCTGGTTTTGCAATCATAATGAGATTGCTAGCCGAAGGCCTTGGTGGACTCACTACTATTTGGTCTGATTTAGTCATCATCATTGCTGTATTGTCCTTGGTGATAGGTAATGTGGTTGCGATTGCACAAACTAATATGAAACGCATGCTTGCCTATTCGACTATTGCTCACATGGGATTTTTGTTTTTAGGCATTCTCGCGGGAACGCCAGAAGGCTATTCCGCCGCAATGTTTTATACCATTGTTTATGCCATTATGGGGCTAGGCAGTTTTGGCATGATATTATTATTAGCGCGCTCAGGTTTCGAAGCGGAAAACCTTGATGATTTTAAGGGACTCAATGAACGCAGTCCGTGGTTTGCTTTGATTATGTTGATCATTATGTTTTCAATGGCTGGTGTACCACCGGCTCTTGGTTTTTACGCTAAGTTAGCAGTGCTTGAAGCCGTTATTAATACAGGTCATTTATGGTTAGCTATCGTAGCGGTGGTTTTCTCGATTGTGGGTATGTTTTATTATTTGCGCATCATCAAGCTAATGTATTTCGACGCACCTCAAGATGCAACTCCCATAGAAGCTGCATTTGATATGCGCGCAGTTCTCAGTGCCAATGGACTATCGATTCTAATACTGGGTATTTTTCCAGGTTCGCTGCTAGCTCTGTGTGCAAGTGCTATGATGTGAAGTAGTTAATTACCACTTAATTCGGTTTCAATAGCCGCAATAGTGATATTGCGGCTTTTTTTTTGCCTTATAAGTTTGAACAGCCACATATTGTGCGGATTTTAGGATAATGGATATTGAACAACTGCGAACGGAGATACTGCATGATGTTGCCACTGGGCGCAAAGTATTGCCTGGATTGCCTGATATCGCAGTGCGTGTACAATGTGTGGTTAATAACGAGAACTGCACGATTGCAGAACTTGCAAAAATAATTCAATCTGATTTACCGCTTGCCGGTCGAATTGTTCAGATCGCAAATAGTCCGCTTTATCGAGGTTTAATACCGGTAGAAAATAGTCATGCGGCTATTTCTCGATTGGGCGTAAATGTAACCCGAAACCTCGTCACTAGTTTTGCTTTACGTCGGGTTTTTCTCACGAAAAGCTCTTTAGCTCGAAAGTCTATTGAGGATTTATGGAAGCACAGTGTAAAAGTAGCGGCAGTGGCGTTTACTCTAGCAAGGATTTCCCCTAGCCTTAATCCTGATCAAGCCATGTTAGCGGGTTTATTACATGATATTGGTTTGCTTTCGTTGCTGAGTTTTGCTGATGATAAACCTGAGCTTATTGCTGATCACCGTGGTCAAGCTGATTGCCAAGAGGGTATTCGTGCTTTGTGCATCGAGCTGGGTTGTATCTTGCTTCGACAATGGCGGTTTGATCCCGCATTTGAAAATGTGGTTAAAAATGCGGAAAACTGGGCTCGTCAAGGTAGTGACGGGGATGAAATACCCGATTATGCCGATGTGGTGATAGTAGCGCATTGGCATGCAGCGTTTGGCGACAATAAGTCGAATGACTTACCTAAACTAGATGAGTTGTCTGTGATTAAAAAATTCCCGGTTTTTTCCCTAGGCCCTTCCGCGAGCATCGAGTTGTTAAAAGAAGCGCAAGACGAAATTCATGAATTACAAGTCTTGCTCAATCAATGATTCTTGGCTCAATGCACACATGTTTTAGGTATTTTGTAGCTTGTGAATGATTTGTTGGTAGCTTGAAAGCCTTTGTGGATTAATCTGTCCATCTTTCACTGCTGCTTTTATGGCACAACCAGGCTCTTGTTTGTGTGTGCAATTACTGAACTTGCACCTTCCTAGATGTTTTCGAAATTCTTTAAACCCAAAAACTATATGTTGCTCAGGAATATTCCATAAACCAAAGTCACGAACACCCGGAGAGTCAATAATGCTACCCCCGTTGGCTAAATGGTATAACTTAGACGCGCTGGTGGTGTGTTTTCCTAATTGGGTATTTTGACTGAGTTCGCCTACTTGAATGTTGATATTGGGTAACAAAGTATTAATCGTTGACGATTTTCCAACGCCAGACTGACCCACCAAAATACTAAGATTATGATCCAGTAAGACACATAATTCATTGATGCCGATGGATTGCTTGACGGAAATAGAATGTGTTGCATAGCCTATTTCTTCGTAAATTCTTAACAGCTTATTGACTTCGGTGTGTTGCGCATCATTGAGCAAATCAATTTTATTAACAACAATAATGGCTTTGATATTCGCTTCTTCGGTTGCAACCAAGTATTGATCGAGTAATGTCGGTTGCAGTTCAGGAAGCGGGGAGAATAATATGACTATTTGCTCAATATTGGCTGCAACAGTCTTAGTTTCCCCGCTGGGGAGAGGGCGCTGTAACAAACTATTGCGTGGTTTACAGGCGACAACAACTCCGCTGAAATCATCAATACGCTGCCAAGCAACCTGGTCTCCAACAACAATGCTTCCGAGGTTTTGCCGTGCATGGCAGTTAATATGCGCGCCTTGTACGTCTTCAATAATGAGCTTTACACCATAATTAGCGATGACAAGCCCAGATTGCTCATGGCCGAGTTGATCAGGCGTTAGCTTCTCTGTTTCTTTATCTACTTTTTTCTGCGCACGTTCTAAGCGTTCTTCCTGGATTTTTTTTAAACGCCAGGCTTGTTTATGAGAGATTTTACGTTTTGACATGATATAAATACTGTAATTAGCTGCTGCCAGTGTAGCCTAAAAGCAGTGATGGGTATGTAGTTTCTCCGGAAAATAGGAACTAGAGAATAATTGTTTCTAATATTATTCGATTATCTATGTAAAAAATATTATGCTTTTTATATGAGACTGGAATTGCAAATGATGAAAATTACGGAATAAGGAAGGTAAAATTTCACAATGAAAATAAATGATCAAAATCTGATTTGGATCGATTTGGAAATGACAGGCTTAAATCCGGATCAAGATGTCATCATTGAGATAGCGACAATAGTAACCGATGCTCAGTTAGTCATCTTATCGGAAGGACCTGTTTTTGCGATACATCAACCGCAAGAGATAATGAATGCTATGGACGAATGGAATACCCAACAACATGGAAATTCAGGCTTAACACAACGTGTGCGTGATAGTCACTATAGTCTAGAAGATGCTGAACAAGAAACGTTAGACTTTTTATCTGAGTGGATTCCTGAGCGAAAGTCTCCTATGTGCGGGAATAGTATCTGCCAAGATCGACGATTTTTGTTTCGCGGAATGCCACGTCTGGAAGCATTTTTTCATTATAGAAATCTTGATGTGAGCACTCTGAAGGAACTCGCTGCACGCTGGGCACCCGATGTATATGCTGGATTTACCAAATCTGGAGCGCACTTGGCGATGGATGATATTAAAGAGTCCATTAAGGAAATGCAGCATTATAGAGAGCATTTTTTGAAGTATTAAAGCTTGTCATTATGTTGTTGCAAGGCCCATCGCACATGTTCAACGACGAGATCAGATGGGTCATTCAATCTCAGCGTTAATGCATTGATGATATCCGGTGTTGTTACTGCGTTTCCCAATGCAATGGCGATATTTCTTAACCAGTGCGCATAGCCTATGCGACGAATTGCAGAGCCTTCGGTTTTAGTCAAAAATTCTTCTTCCGTCCATTGAAAGCTTTCAAGCAGGGAAAGATGATCAAGTTGATGACGGGGTAAAAAACCCTGTTCGTTGGTAAGTTTTGAAAACCGGTTCCATGGACAGAATAGTTGGCAGTCGTCACAACCGTAGATGCGATTACCGATCTGGCTTCGAAACTCTTCGGGAATCGATCCCTTCAATTCAATGGTTAAATAAGAGATACAGCGTCTGGCATCTACTACATATGGACTGACGATGGCTTGAGTCGGGCATACATCAATGCATTTAGTGCAAGTGCCGCAATGATTTTCTATTGGTTTGTCGATAGGCAATGGCAGATTGATATAAATTTCTCCGAGAAAAAACCAGGAGCCCTCTTCTCTACACAATAAGTTACTGTGTTTTCCTATCCAGCCTAGTCCTGATTTCGCGGCAATTTCCTTTTCCAATACCGGAGCACTATCAACAAAGACACGATATGAAAATTCACTGCTAAGCTGTTTGATTTGATTAGCGAGTTTCTGTAATCGTTTGCGCATAAGTTTATGGTAATCTCGACCCAACGCATAACGCGAGATATACGCGGTTGTTCCGTCATCCAGTTTTTTGATGGCCTGATCATTTTCACCGGGTAAATAATTCATGCGTGCGGAGATAATTCGAACGGTGCCGGGAATTAATTTTTCAGGGTGTGAGCGTTTATCGCCGTGGCGTTGCATGTATTCCATGTTGCCGTGCATTTTTTTTTGTAGCCAGGTTTCTAGTTTTTGCTTAGCATCTGCCAAATGGGTATCAGTGATGCCAATTGATTGAAAACCAAGCGCTAAACCCCAGCGTTTGATTTGCTCAGAAAAATCTCGATGAGCAACGCTAATTTTAGATTGCTGTGACAAAAACGGTGGCCTTATGAATTTCGTGCGCTGTAAAGTGGCTTGCAAATAACTTCATCAGCTATTCTCGCTAAGTGCCCCAGATCCTTAGCGGGAGCAGCTGTAACTTCATCAGCAATATCACGTATAAAATAGTATGATATATTTTAGCATGAATGAGTAAATCGACGATGTTAGCAGAAATTAATTTATATAGCGTACAACAATCACGTGACATGGATCAGCTCGTTATTAATGAGTATGGTATTCCGGCTTATGAATTAATGCAGCGTGCGGCGCTTGCATGTTTCAATATTGGTCTTCGATTATGGCCAGATGCAAGCAATGTCATCGTATTATGTGGAACGGGAAACAATGGCGGTGATGGTTATCTTATCGCAAAACGTTGTCTGCAGCATGGCTTAAATGTAAGTGTTATTCAACTGGGGGATATCGAACGCCAAAAGGGGGCTGCATTAATGGCACGTCAAGCGCTAAGAAAGGCTGGGCTTACGCCAATGCTTTATTCCCCCTCAGCAGCCATAGAGCAAAAAATTTCCAGCGCTGATATTGTATATGATGCTTTACTCGGTACAGGTCTTGAGCGAGAAATAGCGGCGCCTTGGAAAGAGATGATTTTAACGCTTAACCGGCAGGCGGTTCCTGTCATTGCGGTAGATATTCCTTCAGGTTTACATGCGGATACTGGCATACCGCTAGGCGCAAGTATTACGGCACACGCGACGGTTTGCTTGCTTAGTCGAAAAAAGGGTTTATATACCGGTTATGCACCACAGGCTTGTGGCCAGATTTTTTTTGACGATCTTGGCGTTTCCCACAAAGTATATAGTATGTTCACCAGTCATACTCAGTTGTTGCGGGCCTCCTGTATCCAGAAAATCTATCAGCAGCGAACAAAGGTCGCGCATAAAGGCGTTTATGGGCATGCCTTGTTAATTGGTGGCGATGTGGGAATGGCGGGGTCTATCCATTTGGCTGCGCAAGCTGCTTTGCGCAGCGGCGCAGGTTTGGTTTCCGTTATCACCACAAAAAATCATGCAGTCGCTACGAGCCAAGCTCAGCCTGAACTTATGTGCCATGCTTTTCCGGAAGCAGCGAATTACCAAGAACTCGAAACAAAAGCATCAGCAATCGCTATTGGGCCAGGTTTGGGTTTTGCGCGTTGGGGACAAATGCTTTTTCAGAAGGCATTGGAAAGTAAAAAAATCAAAATTGTAGATGCGAGTGCATTAACCTGGTTAGCGCAAAATGTTTGTAAAAACGACAGCTGGATACTAACACCTCATCCAGGCGAAGCCGCAACATTGCTGGGCGTAACGATTGCCCAAATAGAAGCCGATCGCTTTGCAGCTGCCACGGCGATTCAGATCAAATACGGTGGTGTGTGCTTATTGAAAGGTGCGGGCAGCATCATTACGGATGGTCACATAAATTATGTTTGTCCGTTTGGAAACCCTGGTATGGCGAGTGGAGGTATGGGTGATACGCTGACCGGGATACTTGTTGCGGTAGCTGCTCAAGCGAAGTCCAAAGAACTATCGCTAGTCGATATAGCGGCAATTGGGGTAACGGTTCATTCCTTGGCGGCAGATTATGCCGCCAAGGAAGGTGAGCATGGTATGTTAGCCAGTGATGTCATCCAGCAAATTCGTAGAGTGATTAATACCCGTGGTTGATTCAATAAGTCTTGTTCTACAGGAAGAAAAAGACACGCTTGCATTGGCAGGTGTGGTGGCGCAAGAAGTGAGCAATGGATTAGTGTTTTTTTTACATGGCGAACTTGGCGCGGGTAAAACCACGTTTGTTCGTGGGTTTTTACGGGCCTTAGGTTATAAAAAAGCGGTAAAAAGCCCGACTTATACCTTAGTTGAAGATTATCAATGTGCGGGTAAAAATATTTTTCATTTTGACTTATATCGTTTAGCCGATCCTGAAGAGCTTGAATTCATGGGCATTCGAGATTATTTTGCTGCGCAGAGTATTTGTTTTATTGAGTGGCCAGAAAAAGGACATGGGTTTATTACGGTCGCCGATGTTGAACTCACTATAAGTTATGGGAAAAACCAGAGCCGTTGCTTCTGTTTTGCAGCAAATAGCGAATTAGGTCGCAAACTGTTGAATCGTTTGAGCAAGGCATATGGATTGAATCATGCATCTTAGGTGGGGAAATTGAGGCTAAGGAATTAGTGTGGGAATAAGATGTCGAATTAAGCCATTAACAAGAGAGTCGGAGTTAGTTTATCGCTTTCTAGATTTAGTTACTTGAATTTATATAGATTTTGCTTAAAGTATAGGGTATGAGTTGTTATAAAACAGCAGTTTCAATAGTGTTGGTTTGCTGTGCAATGATGTCTTCAGCATTGTGGGCAAAGTCTGCACAAGTCACCGGCGTTAGGGTTTGGGATTCACCGGATTCCACGCGTTTAGTGTTTGATTTAAGCAAGACGATTAAGTATGAAATTTTTTCACTGAAAAAACCGGATAGAATTGTGGTGGACTTTAAAAACTCTAAAGTTCAAGCAGTGCTTCCGGGGATATCACCTAACCATTCATTAATTCGTAATATTCGCAGTGGAGCGCGCAAGAAAAAATCAGTACGTTTTGTGCTGGATATGAAAAAACCGGTTAAGCCGGTTTATTACACCTTAGCGCCGAATAAAGAATACGGTCATCGTTTAGTCATCGATCTCCATAAAATGCCTCATTCTAAGGGTGTGGCAAAACAAACGCCCCGGTCTCAGCAAAGCAAAAAATCAAAAATTAATTCTCCCAGAGATATTGTTGTCGCCATTGATGCAGGGCATGGAGGTGAAGACCCCGGCGCGAGAGGCAAACGGGGTACGAAAGAAAAAGATGTTGTTTTACGTATTGCCAAAAGATTAGCCCAATTAATCAAAGAAACTCCAGGAATGACACCGGTTGTTATCCGCACCGGTGACTATTATCTAAGCCTGCGTAAACGTATAGAAAAAGCGCGGCGACATAAAGCGGATTTGTTTATATCTATACATGCCGATGCTTTCAAGAACACACGGGTTAAAGGCTCGTCTGTTTATGTATTATCCGCACGAGGTGCCTCAGATGAGGCGGCAAAATGGCTAGCACAAAGAGAAAATGCCGCAGATCTTATTGGCGGGGTAAGCCTAGAAGATAAGGATGATGTGCTCGCATCGGTATTGCTCGATTTATCAATGAATGGAACCATTGATGTGAGCACGCGAGTCGCGAACAAGGTCTTACGAGAATTCAAAAAAATCGGTCCTGTGCATAAAAGAACAGTGCAACATGCGGGGTTTGTAGTGTTGAAATCACCCGATATTCCGTCCCTACTCATAGAAACGGCTTTTATTTCCAATCCGCGTGAAGAGCGGCGATTAAAGGATAAGCGCTATCAACAAAAACTGGCTAATGCGATGATGCGAGGTATCTATCAATACTTTATTGCGAATCCTCCTCCGGGTACTTTATTAGCGCAAGGCAATAATGGAAAAAAGGTTTATCATGTTAAACGAGGTGATACCTTAAGTAGTATCGCTGGTTTGTATAAAGTAAGTGTTCCTCATCTAAAGCGCAGTAATAAAATGACATCTAATCGTCTGCGAGTAGGAGAAACATTGACTATTCCATTTTAAACGGTTGATGATTTGCACAGGAACGCTGCTAAACTTTTTGTGTTGCCTACCATGTATGGACGAGCGTGAGCTCGTTGTCCACCATTCTAAATAAATTATTCTGAGGCTATGTGAAGTGGTTCGTGTATTACTCATCGTTATCGTTTTAACATTGTCTCTCGGGGCATCTTATCTATTGCTTCGCCAAAATACCTATGGCGATGTTAGCAATGCTCATCATCGGGTATTAGATTTTGAAGTAATGCACTTGGGCAAGTTCGCTCGGGAAATCAGTCGTTCCATTAAAGCTCTGGGTGATAACCCTGTATTTGCTCAATTACTCGCGGCCCAAAATTCTGAAGACCACCGAGAGGCGTTTGTCGCACGTCGAAAAATCGAGAATCTATTTTTACAAGCAAGCAATGCAAATCAATCCTTTGTTTCATCCATTCGTTTTATATCCTCAGAGGGTAAAGAACAATTCGTAGTGGAAGAAGGCCGAGTTATAGATTCAAATGTGAATCGGATAAACGAAGATTTTTTTAAGCGAGCAATAAGTCAGTCCTCAAATAAGGACGGGCATATACAGATAGAAACAGTGTCTGGTCGAAAAGTATTGCAACGCAGCGCTCCGGTAATCGTCAATGGTATTGTGGCTGGAGTGATTAATATTACCATTGAACTGGAAAAAATACTCGTCCAGCTTGATCGTTGGAAAAAAACGGGCTTTATTAGCGATGCGTATATTCTCAATGATCGCGGTCGAGTGGTATCGGTACGTCAAGCCAATGCCGATCCAGCGGTGCGCAAACGTCTGCAAGATGTTTTCAAGCGCATGCGTGAAAGCTCATTGCAAACGCCGGTTATTCAAATTGATCGCAGTGTTTGGAGTTATTTAAAGGAACCAGGACTTAACTTATACGTTATGTTCGAAACCAGTGAGCAGACCTTGCTAGAACAACTTAATCATCGCTTTATTCAATTGGCGATAGTCATTCTTGTCTCTGGTTGCTTGCTTGTATTATTGGGTCGTAGAGCGCGAAAAAAAGATAATAAGCACAACAAAAAAACGCCAGGCAATGTTTCTGATATTCGAATCAAAGATCTCGCTAAATTTGGTCAGGAGATACGCACACCCTTAAAAAATACCTTAGGGATGATAGGCGCGTTAAAAGAGTTGCCTAGCGACAATTCCCAAACCGAGATGCTAACTCAAGCTTTACACTCCAGTGAGTTAATGTACGAATTGGTCAATGAATTTATTGATTATTCGAAACTAACATCAGGTAACTTGTCGTTACAGAATATAGATTTTAACTTACGCCATACATTGACTGATGTGATTGAAATGATGCAGGTGCAAGCACAAAGCAAGCAATTAGAGTTTGGATATCTCGTGAGTTCTAAAGTGCCTGAAAGAATCAGTGGTGATCCGACCAGATTAAGACAAGTTTTAGTGAATTTGCTAGTTAATGCCATCAAGTTTACCCAACGTGGGGATGTGGCGGTATCCGCTAGTCTGTTGGATTTGCATAATGGGCAGGCAACAATCAAGTTTGAAATCAGTGATACCGGTATTGGTATTGATCCCGCATCACGGGAAGCCATATTTCATGAATTTAATACAGGCGATGCAGACTCCTCAGAAGCACCATCCGGAGCTGGTTTAGGTTTAACGATTTCGAAAAAACTGGTAGAGGCGATGGGTGGCTCTATCGGTGTGGAGGAAAATGCCAGTAGTGGAGCGACTTTCTGGTTTACGATTCCTTTTGCTGTGGTTACGTCTACGGAGGATAAGGTTGCAGCCAATGATATGTCGGGTGTTCACCTATTATTAGTGAGCGAAACAGAATCCAATCGTTTGAATATTCAAAATGAGATCGAAAAATGGGGTATTGCATGTGTTGGCACAGATCAGTTTGGCGAGGTATTAAATATATTGAAGGATGCAGAAACATTGAATTTGCATATTGCCGGTTGTCTCATCGATATATCACTGAGTTCTTCCAGCGAAAAAGCCTTTAAGCTCGTTTCAGAGATCTACGCGGTACACGGAAAAGAGAAATTTGCGACCTTAATTCTGACTGCAAAAGGTTCGCCTGGTGAAGGGATAACGGCTCGAGAGTTAGGCGTAATGGCTTATTTGACCAAGCCTATTAGTCGTAGCCAATTAAAGAATGCATTGCAAAAAGTCATGGAAAATATTGGACTGACCACCGCGCCAATGGTTACTCGGCATAGCTTAAAAGAAACCGAACAAGCCGACAAGCAACACGTATTGATTGTCGAAGAAAATATTCGTAATCAAAAAATGTTGTCTAGTTTTTTGAGTAAATTAGGTTGTGATCCTGATATTGCTGAAAATGGGGCGGATGCACTCGCTGCTGTAAAGAAAAAAGACTATAAGATGATCTTATTAGATTGCAAAAAAACATCGAAAAATATTGCTAAAATCGTCAAGCAAATTAGAAAAATAGAAGCTAAAAAGAAAGAGGGTGCGGATATAATGACTCCAATAGTAGCATTAGTGCCGAGTGACAGTGAAAATATTAAGGCACAATGTAGAGAAGTAGCGCTTGAAGACTTGCTGGTAAAACCAGTCAACTTAAAAACTTTAGAGCAAGTGTTGATAGATAAAGGTGTATTAGGGAGGAATGAAAAATGACGAGTATTGTACTAACTCCTGAGCAACGAGCGAACATCTTATTAGATGCTGATAGAAAAATAGAGATGTTATCGGAAGAAGAGCTGGAAGCCATTGCGACGCAATTAAACGAGGTGATTAATATTCCCGTTATTGGCGAAGCGAAGGAACAAGTGGTCTTGGTTAAATTAGTTAAGATGATAGATCGTTATATCTATCAACGAATGCCCAATGAGATATATGAATTAGTCAAAAAAACCAGCGATGGAATCTCTGATGAAGAAGCGCAGCTCATCGAACAACGACTGGCGACGGGGTTGAATAACAATATCAATATTCCCTATCTTACCGAGGGCATGGAGCAACGTGCATTTGAGTTTGTCATCAAAATTATTACCAACGCATTGAGGAAGGAAAGATCTCTGTAGTTTTGATTGAGTGTAGAGGTTTTTTAGGGGTATGTGAAAGTTCCACGGTATGCAGCTCTATCTTATTGATAGGACAAAGGTTTTAACTGCTTGTATTACACTATGGATGCCACTATAATCTGCCCCTGTTTTATTTTACGGGGCTAAGGTATTCACTACCTTATCAGGTTTCGCAAAAGAACTAAGTTATAGTTCGTAATGATTGATCAATGGTGGTTGTAGCTCAGCTGGTAGAGCCCCGGATTGTGATTCCGGTGGTCGCGGGTTCAAGCCCCGTCAGCCACCCCATTTTTATACCTATTATCGATAACATCTGCTAACCAGACAGCTTAAGTGTTGAAAAAAAAGAACTAATTTATAATTTTTTACTCAAATCAATAGAATAGTTTTTTTCAACTCTTAAGGTTTAGCTATGCTTTATTTAAAAAAATCAGCACTCGCGATTTTACTCACACTGACCACATTTTCTTCGTTTGCGGATGCAGAAGGCCCATTGATTGAAAGTTCTGCAGATTCCATTGTTAAGCATTGTGACAATAAATATCCGGGCGAAAATCAAAAAACACAACTCAGTGTTACCCTGAAAAATCGTACGGGTAGTGAACAACATGCGGTTTATAAGCGTTTTTGGCAACAAACAAAAGATCAACAAGAGCAATTGACCTTATTCACGATTATGCCACTAGATGCAAAAAATACTGCGTTTATGCAATACACCTATCCCGCATCACTCAACAAAAATACCGAGCAATGGATGTTTATCCCGAGCTTACGAAAATTAAAGAGAATGAGTATCCGTGATTTGAGTGATCGTTTTCTGGGATCTGAGCTTACCCACGATGATATCCGGCGGCGCCTACCCGAAGATGACTCTCACACATTGTTAAAAGTCGAAGACAGCAAAACTGCGAAACGCTTCTTGGTCGAAAGCATACCCAAAGAGAGGGAGTCGATATATTCAAAAAAAGAGGTTCACTACATTTTCGAAAAAAAGAGTGGTCAGTGTTTGAAATCGGATATTACCTATTATGATAAAAAAGGACATCTCCTAAAAAAACAAACAATCACCTGGCAAAAAGTTAAAGATGCGTGGCTTTGGAAACGTGTCGCAGTAATCAATACGCAAACATTTAGATCTTCATTGTTTGAAGTGCGAGCACCGCAAGTCAATGAAGGGGTTGATAAAGCATGGTTTACTGCTAGGGCATTAAAAAAAGGGATTTAACGACGATAGACTTATTTGCCCAATAACCCTTGTTTCAAGCCAGTATTAGGGGGCTTGGGTCCTAGCCATATGGCCAGCAGTCCCTGGGAGAAATTCTTACCTTCAATACTGCCTTTATGTTTGTTATTCACGAACACCTCGGTGCTGCCATCGGCAAGAAAATCAAAATGCATTTCTTGCCCTTCTTTCATTTCAACTAAATAGCTATTGAATTGATTGATTTTTGCCATCAGGTCTTTACTAGAACGGCCATTATTTTCAAACCCTTCTTTTACCGCCTCGGTAAGCTTCTCTTTTTCCGCATGATGAACAAACTTCAACACCAGTCGTTTTGGCCCTGCAGAATTGATGATGGTATTGGGATTCTGGCTTTTCTGTTCCAGATAAAGGCCGGCTACATAAATGTCTATTTTTAAAAATGTTGCCTCGCGCAACCCGAGTCCGTTGAGCTGCAAAGTTTGACCGGCGACTTCGATAGTATCTGCCATCGACACGCCTTCTAATTCCTTTGCTTGCAAAGGCAGGGCAGTGAAAAAAACGGTCAGCAAACAAAGGCGCATAAATAATGACAACATAGTGAAAACTCCCTAAATTTACCCCATCTAGCACAGGCTCCTAGGAGCCTGTGCTTAGACGGTCAATGGATATAACAGATGATGTAAGTATCTTACGTTAGCGGTGGGTGTAGGCCAAGCCTAAAGAGAAAAACAGTGATCGATTCCGCACTTAGCGGGAGGTGCTGGTTTTTCAGCGACGGAGTAGGCATTGAGCGCTATTATCAATAAAGTCGTAGCGCGTTCACTCTCTGAGTGAGTTCAGTAAAAGCGCTCATTTCCATTATAAACAACAACATAACAATACTGGATAGCGGTCAACTGCGGACAGGTTTAAGACAGTTGCTCAGCAAATAAATCATGCTCACTGGTTGCCGTTATTTTTACATCGATAAATTGTCCGGGTTTTACAGGCTGCGATTGCTCAATGAAAACCAGGCCATCGATTTCAGGCGCATCTGCCATGCTACGTGCAATAATACCTTTATCATCTATCTGATCAACGATGACTGTTATTTTCTGACCTATTTTTTGTTGTAGTTTTTTGTGACTGATGGATGCCTGCTGATCCATAAATTGTTGCATTCGCTGTTCTTTGATTTCATCGGGTATTTGCGGCTTGATGTTATTGGCATTTGCGCCTTCAACTGCGGAATACGTAAATGCACCTACACGATCAAATTGGGCTTGTTCAAGAAAGTCCAAAAGTATTTCAAAGTCTTTATCGGTTTCTCCTGGAAAGCCCACAATAAAAGTACTGCGTAGTGTAATATCTGGACAGATCGCTCGCCATTGATGAATCCGTTCAATGACTTTTTCCGCATGCGCAGGGCGTTTCATATTTTTTAAAATATTGGGACTGGCATGTTGAAATGGAATATCGAGATAAGGCAGAATTTTTCGCTCAGCCATGAGTGGGAGTACTTCATCGACATGCGGGTAGGGATAGACATAATGCAAACGTACCCAAATACCTAATTCACCCAAGGCCTGCATTAATTCGTAAAAGCGTGTTTTTATCGGGCGTCCGCCCCAAAAACCGGTGCGATATTTTATATCGCTGCCATAAGCACTGGTATCTTGAGATACAATGAGTAACTCTTTAACACCTGCATTTTTTAAATTTTCCGCTTCTTGTAATACGTCGCCAATCGGGCGACTGACTAATTTGCCGCGTAATGACGGAATAATGCAAAATGTGCAATGGTGGTTACAACCTTCTGATATTTTTAAATACGCATAATGCCGGGGTGTTAGTTTAATACCTCCTGGGGGGATTCGGCTGGTATAGGGATCATGTACGGGCGGTAAATGTTGATGAACAGCATCTAACACTTCCTTCGTTGAATTGGGGCCAGTGACGGCAAGTACCTGGGGGTGAGTTTGTTTAACCGTGTCGCCCTTAGCGCCCAAACAACCAGTCACGATTACTTTTCCGTTTTCCGTTAAAGCTTCACCAATCGTATCGAGTGATTCCTCCACTGCATCGTCGATAAACCCGCAAGTGTTTACCACCACGAGGTTAGCATCATTATAATTTGGGCTGATCTCATAACCCTCGGCGCGTAATTGAGTGATGATTTGCTCGGAGTCTACCGTGGCTTTGGGACAGCCCAGGCTAATAAAGCCAATTTTTGAGGTGTTTTGCATGATTGATTATTGTAATCTTTTTTTGTTTTCTGAATATATGGGGAAACAATATACTTTTCCTTCACGTACACAGCATTTTTTGGTGACAATATGATCGGGATCATTTTCTATAGAGTTTATCAGAAAACCGGAAGTCGATTCATTCTTTCAGGGTGAACTGTCTGAAATAAACGACAGTTTGTGTTAATTATTGCGTGTGTTATTGCAAATTATTATGTATATTCTTTTGCGCTAATTTTACTGTAGAGAATATTACAAATGGTGAAGCGTATCGGTAGAAGAAATTGTTTAACGTGCATCGCTAATGGGGCATAGCCGATTCCGTTCTACAGGCAGTATTAAAAATATTAGGAATAGATATTGCCTTGAAGTTCCTTTTAATAAAAAAGCGATTTATTTAGTAGTTATTGATTTAGTTTAAAACCTTTAAGCCATGGTCGTATTTCTGAAAATTTAGTTTTTGTGAATACGTCTTTATTTGATCGAAAAGTCTACGTTAATCAAGCTTGCTCTTTTGGTTACGGATGGCCTATGCTGCGAAGTGCGAGAGCGTGTGCGACGATGGCTGTTCTCGGACAGACTCCTAGGCAAGCAATTTTCAATAATTATTAAGAGTATTTTAGTGCGTTGTATTTATTTTGTTTTTGTTATAGGTTTTTACTAAAAATACTAAAGGTAATAGAATACCGTGTCGACAAGTGCAGGAATGTTTATGTATCAGGTGGAAAAATCTTGTTTTTCATCTGTGGCCTAGTTTTCAAACTCTATTCAAATGACCAAGGAGGCTGCCCGAGAACAGCGATCGTCACGGGAGCAAACCTGATTAGCATAGATTTTTCGATCAAATGAGGCCAATAGCTGTCGCTATTTAACGAGTTTGATCGGGAAATATACGCAATCAAGTTTGTTCGCAGCAGGTTAGTCTGTTCTCGGACGGCCTCCTAGGGAAGCTCTGATTAAATTCATAAAGAGGATCGCATAGTGATAAACACTTTGGGGATTTGATCAGAGCTTCCCTATTATTCGGGTGGGAAAGAAGCCCGTGTTTTGTTTGGAATTGTATTTAGACCGTTTTATATAGCAGTATATTTGTTTCGCAAAAAGGAGAAAATTGAATGAATAAATTTAAGAAAAATGTGCTTTCAGCAGTGGCGGTTATCGCTGTTGGTGGCCTGGTGGTCGGGTGTGATGATTTAACGACACCTGATGCAAGCCCGATTATTTCTGATCCGGTTGCTGATGTCAACGGAACGATACTCGATGCAACAACGGCCGAGCCTATTGTTGGTGCTCGGATAATTGTTGAAGGCTATAATATCCAAGCAACAACGGATGAGAATGGTCAGTATATGTTGAAAGATGTACCTGATACTGTTGGAGTACAGGCTCATTTTATTGCGATTGATATGACATCAGTCACTTCTCCGGTTGCTATGAGTACAAAAGCATCTTGCGACGCAACAACAACGACTTGTAACTTTTACCCGGATGCAGCTATGGGACGTACTATGGCAGTCGCTGGTACTGCAGGTGTAGGTGGTACCAGTGGTATTGGTGCTGAAGGTTTCTTAAATGTTGCAAACTATGTGGTAGGTAAAACAACAGGCGCATTTACGGGTCACGTTTATGATATAGATGGGGCGACTCGTGTAGCTGGTATCGTGGTTATGTATGGGCCTGATGCCAATAACGATGGCGAGATTGATATTGTGTGGGGAACTATGGATAGCATGGCAGACGATACGACAACCGCAGATGTTGATGAAACAGGCATGTTTAAGTTTGAGTCTGTTGAAGCGGGTATAGCTTATGCGATTGCGGCAAAAAGCAAAGACAACAATAAAACTTATGCAACTACCGCTGGGGCAGCATTTACACTGGGTGAAAATATAGCCGTTAATTTAGATACGGATATCAATCAGCGCGTGGTCTTGATGGCAGGTGGTAATACAGGTCCAAACATGGTTGCTGTCTCTCTCATGGATGGTGATGAAGTAGACCCCGCTGCTGACTTAACGGTGAGTTGGTCATTTGATGAAGCGATCGCTACCGGAGGATATGCAGATACTACCGCAGTAAATGGTGATTTAAACAATGATGTCACTGTAACCTATGATGGTGCGAGAGCGGGCAATGTGGCCCATACCATTGCATGGGTAAATGATCGCACAACCTTAGCGATCACTATTCCAGCGGCGAGTTTGAAAGAAGGGTCAAAGTATACGGTTGATATTGGCGGTTTAGATTTAACGGCTGCCACTGGCTTAGTTGATTCAGACGGTAATGGGGCAACAAATACAGGTGGAATCGATACTTCGATCGCTCTTTTAACGACTGGAACGGATATTGCTCCAGCAACGGTTGCAACGGTGACGGTAACAACAGTGAGCACGGCCATTGATTTTGATACAACCACACTGGATTTGGATTGGACCCAGGTCAGTGGAGTCGCCAGTTATAATGTTTATATGACACCAACCATCGGTGGAACGGCCTTAGGTGCTGTATTTCTAAAAAACTTTCCCGCTTTCCCAACGAATGCTAATCTTCCGCTTGCGGGTGGTGCGGATTGGGCAGGAACACCTTTTGTGACCGATGCCAATGAGCAAGTCACCTATACTTTCCAAGTCGCGGGTGTAAATGCTTTTGGTACACAAGGTACTTTGAGTGCTGCAACATCAGCCTCTCAAGATGGGGTTGCGCCAACCGTAGCTGCGAGTACATGTGCTAATGGAGGATCTATTTACGCTACGGGCGATAAGGCTACTGTCACATTTAGTGAGCCCGTGCTCGAATCTGATGCGCTTACAATGGCAAATTATTCTGGATTTGGAGCCGCTATTTCTGCTGAATATGATCCAGTGAACTATAGAGTCACCTTTGAGTACGATAGCGCTAATGGTACAGTTTGTGTTGGGGGTACGGGTACGGTAACCGGTATTAAAGATATTGCCGGTAATACTATGCCAGCTGGGCAGACGCATACTTTGTAATAAAATATTGTATTTTATTTCGTTAAAAGCGGGGCTTTGTGCCCCGCTTTTTTTATTTGGAATTTACCTATCTTTATGCTTAATGGCTTAAAAATTAGTTTTATTGGCATTCTTTCTGTTGTTTTCTTTTCATGTGTTCACGATGATGTCGATAATTACCCGCAAACTGGTAATACCTGGACGTTTATCGCCTATCTTGATGGTGATAATGATTTAGCGGATGATTTACTGTCTGATATGGCAGAAATGAAAGCAGGGGCTTTGTCGGCGGATATCCGGGTTTTAGCGTTGTTGGATTTACCCGATGGAAGAACCGCTAAACGTTATGAAATTCGCCAAGGTGTGCAAACGCAGTTAGCGGATATCGGTGAGCTGGATATGGCTGCTCCCGAAACCCTGACCGATTTTTTAGTCTGGGCGAAACAACAGATAGACCAGCCTACACATACGGTTCTATTATTGGCTGACCATGGCAATGGTTGGGATCAGTTAGTCGGGCCTTCACCGCCGGAAACGCCTTTATCACAAAAAACCGCTGCACGGTCTATGTTTGTAGATTGGGATAATGGTTCTCGTCGTGCGATGATGTTGAACCATATGATACGTGAGGCCATCGAAGCGGCAGATCTTTCCATCGATATTCTTGCTTTAGATGCGAGTATTATGGGTACGATTGAGGCGATTTATGAATTTGCCAATCTAGCACCGCTTATTATTAGTTCCCAAGAGGTTGGCTATAGAGATGGTTGGGATTATGAATATATTTTAAAGCAACTCTCAAAAAATACCTCCATCACCCGCGAAGCCTTTAGCAGTCTAGTGGTCGACAGTTACGAACGTTATTTCGAGCAAGTCGTTTATCCGAGTGGTATAGAAGCGGATGACCAACGATTTACCATTGCTACTCATCGCAGTGACCTTATACAGCAAATCGCAGCTGCTGTTGAGCAGTTGTCTATTCGTTTAACGACTGAATTAAATGATGAAACCCTGCAAGTTGATAGTATGGCAAAACTCAGCAATGCTAGAGACAGTGCAGAAAAAATTGATCGCTATATTCAGCCCTATGTGTATGTCGATTTAAAAGATTTTGTGACAAAGTTAGGGCTAACGAGCGAAATCCCGCGTTTAATAGATCAAGCGACGGTTGCATCTTATAGTGGAAAAGATAGGCCGAATGCGAATGGTTTATCCATCGTATTTTATCAATTTCCAAATGCCTATGGTTTAACCTACGATAGCAATTACAAAAACTGGGATGCGCTGAGTTTAACCGGCAATCGGGGTGCTTTCCTGAATGAATTCCAGTGGGATGAGATGTTGCAAGTGTATTATCAAGCAGCATTTCCAGAGCTTGAATTATAGTGGTTTTATAATGGACGAGACTTAACATATCGGAATATAAAACATTGATGGAACACCCTTCTGTCGGAGCCAGTTGGGAGGGGTTTATTATCGAGAACATCATCGCTATTTTATCGAACAAGTGGCGGTAGATGAATGCTTAGCCGAGTCGTTGCACTTCTTTTTAATGACAGAATATAAGGTCTAACACATACCATGTTTTATCCGCTTGCCCGTTCTCTCTTATTCCAACTCGATGCCGAAAAATCTCATCACCTAAGTTTAAATACGCTGAAGCGTTTACATGTTTTGGGTCTTTCAAGGCTGTTATCTGCTGAGCAGGTTGATGATCCTAGGTTAGTCATGGGCTTGCAGTTTGCGAATAAAGTAGGCTTAGCCGCAGGTTTGGATAAAAACGGAGATTACATCGATGCGTTGGCTGCTTTAGGTTTTGGTTCTATTGAAATAGGAACGGTTACACCGAGACCGCAGCCTGGCAATCCAACACCGAGATTGTTTCGCTTGCCTGCAGCGAAAGCGATTATTAATCGCATGGGATTTAATAATAAAGGGATCGACTATCTCATAACAAATGTTAAAAAATCAAAATTTAAGGGTGTATTAGGCATTAACATCGGAAAAAATGCAGATACTCCGTTAGATAAATCAGTTGATGATTATGTGATCTGTTTGCGCAAGGTGTATGCGTCTGCGAGTTATATCGCCATTAATATATCCTCTCCAAACACTAAAAACTTGCGCCAGTTGCAACAAGGCGATGAATTAAATTATCTACTCGGTGCACTTAAACAAGAGCAGCGGGCGTTGCATATTACGCAGGGTAAGTATGTGCCACTGGTCGTGAAGATTGCTCCAGATTTAACGAATACTGAAATAGATGCGATTGCTCAGCTTTTATTAATCAATGAAATAGATGGTGTTATTGCGACAAATACGACAATAAATAAAAAAATTGTTGCACACCTTGTGCATGGAACAGAGCAGGGTGGTTTGAGCGGGGCTCCGCTAACATCATCGTCTACCGCTGTTATTCAGCGCTTAGCGGAAATGCTTGCGGATAAAATACCGATTATTGGCGTTGGAGGTATTATGTCTGCGCAAGATGCAAAAGATAAAATGCAAATGGGGGCGCAGTTAGTGCAGGTTTATTCTGGGTTTATATATCGTGGGCCTGTGTTGATTCGTGAAATTGCATCCGCGTTAAAATAAATAAGGCATTGTCATTTATAACTACTCAGTGAGTAGTCAATGTGCAAAAGATAGTGATGGAGGCGTTTGTTGAAACCTGATTATTCAAATGCGGGACTGGTAAACTTGATGGCGTCCATTTATAACGCCGTTGGGTATCCGATTGATTCATACCCCAGTTTAGGTGTGATGGATGAATACCAAATCGGTAAGTCTCGCAACATCGTGTTTATGCTGATGGATGGCTTAGGTTATGAGTATGTTAAACAACAAGGTGCTAATAGCTATATCGAAAAAAATACCTGTGCGCGTTTAAGTTCTGTATTTCCGACAACAACATCTTCGGCATTAACGACTTTAGCAAGTGGTCTAGCACCTCAGCAACATGCCGTTACCGGCTGGTTTATGTATTTGAAAGAACTTGGCATGGTGTCAGCTATTCTTCCGTTTCGAGCACGTATTGGCGGCGAGACGCTGAGTACTTGCGGGGTTTTATTAGACGATGTGATTGATATTGCGATGGCTATGCCACGTATAACGCGTAAATCTACCGTGGTGTCACAACGCAATATTGTGGATTCAGATTATTCTTTGTTGGCTCATCAAGGTGCGGAAAAAAAGGGCTACACAAGTTTAAGCGAATATTTTAGGCATATTTATCAAACAGTGATGGCGAGCGACGAAGCGAAATATATTTATGCCTATTGGCCGTCATTCGATGAACACTGCCATGTCTACGGGGTTGATAACCCACGTACCAAAACCCATTTTGCGCAGATTGATCAGCAACTCGAGCAGTTGGTTAGCTCGCTGCAAGGGAGTGACACAACTATTGTGTTAACCGCAGATCATGGTTTGCTGGATACCAATATAGAGAGTGTTATTAATTTAGACAAATATCCAAATATTATGGAATGCCTGTCGTTACCACTGAGTGGTGAGCCTAGAACCGCATATTGCAATATTCGAATGAACATGGCGCAGCAGTTTGAGAATCGAGTGCTTGATCAGCTTTCGAACTATTGTGATTTACACAGAAGTGCAGACTTAATTGCAGAAAATTATTTTGGCTTTGGTGAGGTGCATCCGCAACTCAACAACCGGATAGGCGATTATGTCTTACTCGCTAAGAATAACTATGTGATCAAAGATAGAGTGCTCGGCGAGGGCGATTTTAGTCAGATTGGCGTTCATGGTGGATTAAGTGATCAGGAATTATATGTTCCGCTGGTGGTATTTCAAACTTAAGGGGTATGTATGTAAATTCGAAAAATTTATCGTCTACGCAATATCGCTATCCATCGCGCTAAATTAAGCAAGCTTGCTAAGGACGCGGCAACATAGGTGAATGCAGCAGCTTTCAATATTTTTTTGACCGCTTGCTCTTCATTTTTAGTAATATATGCTCCTTTTTTGAGCATTGGCAAGGCTTTGTGGAAGCTTGCATCCCACTCTACCGGTAAGGTAACTAAGTGAACAATGGTGGAAACAAATAAACTGGCAATCGCAGAAATAAACAGAATTAAGCCGAGTGCCGGTGAGCGCGAAATAGCGGTGACAAATGGCATTGCAATCATTGCTGCAGATCCAATTTTTTCGGTAATGCTGGCAAATTGAACCAGTTTTGTTCTGCTTCTTAATAAAGGACTGTTATTTTGATCTTGAATCGCGTGACCCACTTCGTGAGCGGCGATAGAAATAGCGGTTAATGATTTCCCCTTATAATGACCTTCGAGTAAGCGCACGACTTTTTCACTGGGGTCATAATGATCACCACGGGTGCTTATTTCGACCGGGATATCATGGAGTCCCTGCTTATCGAGAAGATGTCGAGCAAGCTGGCCTCCAGTACCTGGAAAGCTATCATTTTGCTGGCTGTATTTTTTAAAGGTATGCCTAGCCCACCACTGCGGAGCAAATACGATGATGACGACAATCATTCCGAGAATAACAAAATGCATAAGTTTGGATGGGCTGTTCTATACTAAAAGTAGATAAGTGGGATTATACCGAATCTTAGGAACTTGTCTGAGAATTAGTAGCATCAATTAAATAAAGGGCGCTCATAAGTAATTCCAAGGTTTATTTTAAGCCTTTTGGTGATATATAATTAAATCTGACGAATTTATTAATCACTACATTGTTGGAGTATCAATACGGTTATGTATGAAGCTCACTTCAATATGAAAGCTCACCCCTTCCGTCTAAACCCGGACACGCATTTTTTCTACGCGGGTAAAAAACATGCGAAAGCACTTTCCTATTTAGAGTTTGGTTTGCAGCAAGCTGAGGGTTTTTTGCTGGTAACCGGAGACTCCGGCACGGGAAAAACACTTTTGCTACAGGTATTAGAGCAGGAATTAGGATCTCGTTATTGTGTTTCACGGATAAACGCTACTACAAAATTGACCGCAACTGAGTTACTAAAACTTATTGCGATGGGATTTGGGCTGGGTGAAACCCCTGATGAAAAGATCTCCTTATTGAATGCGCTGAATGCTCATTTTCGAAAAAACCTTAATCCGCAGCGACGTGGTTTAATATTGATCGATGAATCACATCATCTTTCGGCTGCAGCTCTGGAAGAGCTACGATTACTGACTAATTTTCAATATCGTGGCGTATATCTGTTGCAATGTTTCTTGGTGGGGCAATCGAGTTTGCGTACTACCTTAGCGGATCCGGGGCTGCATCAATTAAGCCAGCGCATCACGGCCGCGTGCCATTTACTGCCGCTAGATGAACTTGAGACGCGAGCCTATATCGAGGCGAGACTGGCCTTCGCGGGTTGCCAAAAACAGGAATTATTTAGTAATGATTCAGTTGCTGTAATTCATAAGTTTACAATGGGAGTGCCACGCAGAATTAATCGAGTCTGTGAGCGCGCACTTATTTTTGCTGCTATCAATGAGCAATTCATTATTAATAAAAATTGTGTATGTGAGGTCATAGAGGAGCTGAGTGATGAGATGGAAGCTCAGTTTGATATGGCAGAGAACCGCAATTTTGAGTTCGATTTTTCGGATGTAACTCTCGCTGCGAAAAATAAAAATGTTATCCCGTTAAATGATATTGAATTAAAGCATACAAACTTGGCGCGCTATAGAAACTCTGTACCCCAGAAAAATAGATCGCTGGCTTTTGATCGCTTTGCTTCTGCGCCGGGAATTTTTTATCACCGAGAGAGCTGGAGTAAGCATAATGCCTTAGCATCGATAGTCGCTGGGGAAAATAGGGGTCCTAATATTGAAATTAACAATTCAGATGCAGTGAATCAGTTGCAATATTTAATACAATCGAAAGCAGGATATAAAAAGCCTGGCATTGCTGTGCCTAATAAACAGTACGATAGAATTAAGTTAATTAAGTTTTCTCAAGGGCTTATGTGGTCATTGAAAAAGCGAGTATCTAAAGTTAATAATAGCTTGAGCCAAAATAAAAAAGTGACAGGGGCATTATTTGGATCCTTCCTATTAGCAGGTTTGATGATTATATTGATGGTTTTTCAGGAATCGTTCCTGAGCATTGCTACTATCGCCAAAAATCCAGGTTTTGCTGATGAAGCGGCGGTTGATATTCATTCCAATAATTTTAAAATATTTCCTGAGTTACTTGATGACGGTTTGCCGGTAAGCGAAATTAATAATGAAGAAATAAAACCAACAAGACCCGTTGAAGAGCCATTTAACGAGGTGAAGGCGCTAACTGGTTTTTCTGAGGTTAAGAAAATGTCTCATTCGTTGCTTGACGATACATCTGCTGATAAAAATAAACTGAATATAACGGAAAGCTCAGTTGTAAGCATCCGCAAAATATCGATTCTTCCTGGCCCTGAAGTTCAAACATTAGCCCCAGATGCGGCGAATGAATCCGAGGTGAATAAATCTATTACGGCGGAAAGTCAGACTTTGCCAGTATCACTGAAAGTAATGACTTCCGAAACGTTAGCATCAGTCAATGATGCTGGTTTAAACATTCAGCCTACCCAGCCTAATGATGTAAATAGGATTAACGAGATGCTCGGTAGTGATATCGAAACAGTTTTGCAGAAGTATACTTCTGCGTATAGAGATGCAAACTTAGAAAATATTGCTGATGTGTTAAATGATAATATTAAAACAGAAGATCTTTCATCAAAAAAGAGCTTAATTTCTGAATACAAAAAGCTGTTTAACATTACGGAAAAAAGAAGTATTGATTTTGCTGACGTAACTTGGAATAAAACTGACGAATCAGCCATTGGGAAGGGAAGGTTTGCGGTATCAATTATTGAGAAAGGACGACTTAAAGAAAAAACATATAATGGAGAAATTACTTTACATTTGATTAAGGATTACCCCAATATCTCGATCAGCGAACTATATTACGCTTATGATAATTAAACCTAAATTCCTCAGTTGACCGCTTCAAAGCTTCGTTATGTTATTGATTAAAATGCAAATGTGTATACCTATCAAGCTCACTCAGACGGTGAATGCGCTACGACATGAATAGCACGCTTTTAAGCGTGACTCGCTTTGTTGCGAATCGTTGCAATCGCTGGAATATAAAACCGACATGGAATTAACAACAGTCGTTTAAGTCCGGCAAACTTTAACTGCGACGGTTTGGCAAGATGTCTTTTAACTTCGTAGCACATTCTCTAATCAGGGTTTCTGTTGTTTCCCAGTCAATACAAGCATCTGTTACTGATACGCCATATTTTAAGGTGCTCAGATCTTTGGGAATAGACTGGTTTCCCCAGTTTATGTTGCTTTCTAGCATTAATGCGATGATTGAACGATTGCCCTGAATAATTTGTTCAATACAATTATTGGCAACTAGCGGTTGTTTGCTTGGATCCTTATTGGAATTACCGTGACTGCAATCGATAGTCACACTAGCCGTCAGCCCGGCATTTTCTAGCGCTGTTTCGGTTTGCGAGATATTGGCGGCATCGTAATTTTGCTGTCCACCACCACCGCGCAGTACGACATGCCCATAATTATTGCCCTTGGTTTGGAAAATCGCGCATTGCCCATTTTGGTTAATGCCTAGGAAATGGTGCGGAAGCGACGCTGATTTTAGTGCGTTTATCGCGACTGACAAGCTGCCGTCAGTGCCGTTTTTAAAGCCAACCGGTGTAGATAGTCCGCTGGCCATTTCTCTATGTGTTTGCGATTCAGTGGTTCTTGCGCCAATTGCCGTCCAGCTTACGAGATCTGATAAGTACTGTGGGGTGATGGGATCCAGTGCTTCGGTCGCTGTGGGTAAGCCCATATCAGCAAGTTCGAGTAATAGTGACCTTGCTTTTTCTAGTCCTTCTGCGATATGAAAAGAATCGTCCATATGCGGGTCATTAATCAGTCCTTTCCAACCAACCGTGGTTCGGGGTTTTTCGAAATAAACGCGCATTACAATAACTAAGGTGTCGTTTACTTCATCGGCAAGCTTTTTAAGGCACCGAGCGTAGTCTAAGGCCGCAACAGTATCATGTATAGAGCATGGCCCTACGACAACGAAGAGTCGATGGTCTTTATGATCGAGAATATCTTGCAGATTTTTTCTACCTTGGCTGACCGTGTTTTTCCCGGCCTCAGAGAGTGGGAGCTGCAGTTTTATGACATCGGGAGTAGGTAGTAATTTTTGCGATACAACATTAATATTGCTTAAATGATTGTCTGACATCGTTTTACACTAGCTTCGGGTGGATTACGTAAGGCCGCGTATTATAGACCTAAATTGCAGCTTATCCCATAAGCTTCGGTAGATATTTCTGTGCTAAAGAAGAAAAGTAGAAATAAATCAATCAAGTTGGCGTGATTTGAAGCTGCGTGTATGCATCGAAAAGTGGGATTAGATGGTGTTTAGGAGTGATTTTTCTATTCTGAATTTATTCAATTCTAGGATGTGTCCTGGCATATAAAACATTAGCTTCTAAACAAGTGTGATGAGCCCCCCTCCCAAGTACTGGTCGTCTAGACCCAGTTCCTACTTCACGCTAGTTTTGCTTTTTGGCACAAAGCTAAAGCTGTATTTGCCAGGACATTTAACCTAGTAAAAACAGTTACTTAAATGCAACTGAAGGCCATTTGCCTTTTTCTTTTGCGACTGTTCTTGATGTATGCCCGATAGTGTGAAGATGAACCACTATCTCTCTATAAGTCGTTCCTTTATAAGTCCATTCACGGGCTGCTCGCACTACGCAATCTGATCGAACTTTACCACATTGTTGAACGGCGTCAATGGGTGCAGTGAATGATTTTACAACCGCTTTCTTAATGGACTTCAGTTGAGCTTTATCTAAATTTAATGTTCCAAGCCAGCTAGCTGAGTTTAGGTTAATTGACTTCGCATTGGCATTTACGGAAATAAGCACTGAGAACGTCAATAGTATTGCAATGGAAATAATCTTACGCATGTGAATTTTCCCCCCCGTCACACGGAATATAGATAAGTCAAGCTTTCTCGCATTTGCTGGATTTGTTATAAGTTTCGAGAATCTCAGGCATATTCCACATTAGTGTTTGCTCTGCGTCAATACTTTAATGAAAAAAAATGAAAATTAATTCGCTTGTTCCTGGTTTTCATTGCTTTCTGTCTCTTTGGCTTTCTCTTCAACAAGGATTTGTTGTGAAATAGTTAATACCTTCACATGCTTAGATTTACACTCTGGGCATTTGTATTTAACCGGTTTAGTAAGAATCCAGCCGAGATAAAACAAGGCAACAATAATCATCGGTATAAAGGCCAGAGAGACTACAAACATTGCCAATAAGACCATAAACATGGCTGAGCTGTCTGATTTGCCCACGCCTTCGTATTCACAGCTTGTGCATTGGATTAGATTAGTTTCTCTTTTCATGCGGTTCTCATGTGGTAATTTAATAGCATACTGGTGAATTTATAATAGCCTGTCAATTGTTATTATGAGATTAAGCAGGTTAATTACTTGCACGGATTATAACTTTATTTCATAGAAGACTCCAAGTAACCTGTGAATCGATCAGCAGCTCCCGCTCACTAGATTCACGAAGGAATGGGTCACTGTTGTGCAGTGACTAGCGCCAGGGATGGACGCAGGACGGGCCAGGGATGGCCCATGGAACGGAAAAACAGTGACCCATTCCAGATATAGCGGGAACAGCCGTGAATCGATATTTAACGCATTAGTACAGGATTGAATAAGGCGATGACGAATGAAAAACTTTCTGATGAATTTGCAAATATTAGCAAATCACAGAAGAAGCGCGAAGCAACAGCGGCACAAGATATCGGAGAACAGTTGGTGGAGCTAGATTCCAAAATCTTAAAGGGTTTAGCATTGCCCGATAATCTCTTAGATGCGGTGCTACTTGCACAGTCAATTACGGCGCGTAGCGGACGCAAAAGACAGCTGCAATACATCGGAAAATTGATGCGAAATCTAGAGATTGAACCGATTAAGCAGGCCTTAGACGCCTTGACTTACGGGCGTCATAAACAGGTGGAACATTTGCATCAGGTGGAAGAGTGGCGTGCTAAATTGCTTAAATCCGGGGATGCCGCGCTTGCTGAGCTGCTAGCTATTTATCCTCACTTAGATCGACAGCATTTGCGCCAATTAATACGCCAATCCCTGAAAGATGCTCAAGCGAATAAGTCGCCTCGAAATAAAAAATTATTGTTCAAATACTTGTCAGAAATTATGGCTGAATAGAAAAGTTCTTGGTGTTATATTTTTGTCAGCACAGCAAAATTGATGTTTGTTAAATGAGCTATTTTTAGGTAGAAAAATATGAAAGAAGGAATACCCGGTGCGATTTATCTAAAGGATTACACACCGCCTGAATACTTAGTGGATACGATTGATCTACATTTTACGCTTGATGAGGAGGTCACTATTGTACGAACTTGCCAAGCCATGCGTAAAAACCTCGCTGGAAAATCGAGTTCATCGGAGCTAATACTCCATGGGGTCGAGCTTAAATTACTTGCGGTTTCTATTGATAAACGTGAGTTGAGTAGCGCGGAATTTATCGTTGAAAATGAGTGCTTACGAATCTACGATGTCCCTGAAAAACACCTCTTGGAGGTGATCACTGAGCTATCTCCACAGACTAATACCAGCTTGGAAGGCCTTTATAAATCAAAAGGTATGTATTGTACTCAGTGTGAAGCAGAGGGTTTTAGAAGAATAAGCTATTTCTTAGATCGACCCGATGTCATGGCGAGATATACAACGACCATCGTGGCAGATAAACAGCAGTATCCGGTTTTATTATCCAATGGCAATAAAACGGGTTTTGGCGAGTTTGAGGATGGTAAACATTGGGCTAAATGGGAAGACCCGTTTCCAAAGCCCAGTTATTTATTTGCCCTGGTTGCGGGTGACCTGAGTTGTCAGTCTGGAAAATTCACCACCGGTTCTGGTCGTGAAGTGACCCTGGAAATATTTGTAGAGCATGCAAATATTGACAAGTGTGATCATGCGATCGCTTCTTTACAGAAAGCAATGCAATGGGATGAGCAAGTTTATGGTCGTGAATATGATTTAGATATTTATATGATTGTCGCGGTTAATCATTTCAACATGGGTGCGATGGAAAATAAGGGGCTTAATATTTTCAATGCGGCCTGTGTTTTAGCCAATCCTCAAACTGCGACGGATGCAGATTTTGAGAGTATCGAGTCGATTATAGCGCATGAATATTTTCATAATTGGACGGGGAATCGAGTCACTTGCAGAGACTGGTTTCAGCTGAGTTTAAAAGAAGGACTGACGGTATTTCGTGATCAAGAATTTACTGCTGATATGATTTCAAGGCCGGTTAAGAGAATCAGCGATGTTAATATATTGCGAACAGCGCAGTTTCCGCAAGATGCCGGTCCAATGGCGCATCCTGTCAGACCTGATTCATTCATCGATATTAGTAATTTTTACACAGTCACTATTTATAACAAAGGTGCGGAAGTTATTCGCATGATGCATACCTTATTAGGCGAAAAAGGATTTCGCAAAGGCATGGATCTTTATTTTCAACGTCATGATGGTCAAGCCGTTACCACAGATGATTTTGTTAAAGCGCTGCAAGATGCGAATGATTTTGATTTTGGCTTATTTAAAAACTGGTATAAACAAGCAGGAACTCCGGTCGTAAAAGTTATCTCGTCTTATAATCAAACTAAACAAGAATATACGCTTTCTTTTGTCCAAAGCTGCGGCGCTACACCGGGTCAAGCAGACAAGGATAGTTTTCATATTCCGATAAAAGTGGGCTTATTGGATAATAACGGAAATGATATTCCACTTATGCAACCCTCTCTGGGTGGTGGTGAAAAAGTTCGCCATTCTATACTTGAGCTGAAAGAGCGGGAGACCCAGTTTACTTTTTCTGGAATCAAGCATAAGCCCGTTCCCTCCTTGCTGCGTTCTTTTTCAGCCCCTATAACGATTGATTATGCTTATAGCGATGAAGAATTAATGTTTTTATTGGCTAATGATAATGACCTCTTTAATCGCTGGGAGGCGGGACAGAGGTTGGCGACTCGTGTAATAAATCGTTTAATATTATCCATTCAAAACGGAAAAACCTTAACACTTTCTAAAGAGTATGTGGCAACATACTTAGAGGTTTTAAGTAATACCAAGTTGGATAATTCATTGATCGCGCAAGCCATTAGTTTGCCAAACGAAATATATTTAGCAGAACTGCAAGAAGTTGTTGATCCTTCTGCGATTCACCGTGCTCGAGAATTTGTCTGTGATGCTTTAAGCGAAAATCTTGAAAGTCAGTTTTATGAAATTTACCACGCGCTAAATACTCCGTCAGAATATCAATTCAATGCTACTGAGATTGCGAGACGAAGTTTAAAAAACCTTTGTCTTAGTTACTTAATGCGCCGCAATACTAAAAAAATTAGAACGCTGGCTTTGCAACAATATAATGCGCAGAATAATATGACCGATGTGATCGCGGCATTGAATGGTTTGGTGAATAATCGAGGTGATGAAAGTGCAGAAGTGTTAGCTGATTTTTACTCGAAATGGAAACATGATCACTTAGTGGTGAATAAGTGGTTTGCTATTCAGGCGAGATCAAATCATGAGTCAGCTCTAAATGATGTTAAAGAGCTAATGCAACACCCTGCATTTGAGTTTACTAATCCCAATGATGTTCGCGCATTAGTTGGCGGTTTTTGCTTTGGGAATCCGGTTAATTTTCATCGTGAAGACGGTGCAGGTTATGAGTTTTTAACACAAAATATTCTCGAATTAAATAAGGTGAATCCACAAATTGCAGCACGTTTAGCCAGTGGGTTTAGTCAGTGGCGTCGATTTGATAAGTTGCGTCAAGTTAAAATGAAAACTCAGCTAGAGACTATATTGGCAAGCGACGGATTACCTAAAGACGTTTTTGAAATTGTTTCAAAAAGCTTAGATGGTTAATTGTTGATCTGTTTGTTTGCAATAACACCTAAATTTCATTAAGCTTTTTGTCTTCCTTCGAGTATTGCAGCAAACAGAATGAGTAAACCCCCGATAACCTCATTGGGGCTCGCGCTTTCGTTGCCGAGTAAAATCGCAGAAGTAACGGCGACAATTAACTCCATAATGATTAATATCGATGAACGCCCAACCTCAAGTTGAGTAACCGCCCACTGGGTGCAGAGGGTTGCAATTAAAATCCAAGTCAGGCCAAAGGCAATTAACAATATCCAGTTTGTAGCATCGATTTTCGGAAATGCAAACTGTGGGAATGCAAAGGCTTGAAATAATAATATTAAGCCTGCGATGACAAAACTTCCAATAAACACTGCGCCAATTTTACTGGCAACCGGAAGCCTATGTGAGGCTCTGAAGGTAACATTATTCATCGCTAAAAAAAATCCAGAGGCTAATGCAATCGCATCAATCCAGGTCGGGGGTGTTTGCAGAATACGGATGCCTCCTAAAACAAGAAAGGCACCAATTAGTGCAAGTACTACCGCAATATTGCGAACTTTGTTTATCTTTTCACCGAGGAAAAACCATCCAGCGAGTACTCCCCAGGCAGGCAATAAATAGAATAAAACGATAGCCCTAACGACATCTCCGTAAACCATTGCGGTGGTAAATGTGAGATTTGCTAATCCTCCAAACAGCAGAACTAATAACAAATAGTGGTATTGCTGTTTCCATTGACTGAGTTGTTTAAGAATGATGGGTAAAAAAAACAGAGTCAAAATACCGTAGGCGATAAAAGTGAGAGGGATGGCACCGATGCCTTGCGCATGAAAATATTTAAGAGGAATCCACATTAGTCCAAATAGTATGGAGCCACAAAGAAGAACGATGACGGGCGTATTCATTAATTTATTGATCTCGGGTAATGTTTTTTAGGATAAGTCCGGTGTTACTTATTCTACTGATGAAATCCAAGCAATGTCGCTTAAGACTATAGTGGGAATGTGTTGTATAAACACCGATCATCTTTCTAAGAGCCATAAACTTGAATAAAAAATCCATTCCTTCGTGAACCTAGGAGCCTGCCCGAGAATAGAAATCGTAGCGCACGCTCTAGCACATCCATGTGCTTCGCAGCATAAGGCCATCCGTGGCCAAAAGGGAAAGTTATTTAGAACCCATTTTTTCGAATAAATG
>Ga0256830_1000158_pt1 | contig 61486 bp, 60 predicted proteins | sample 128326metaG_FD_190537 | JGI IMG/M metagenome (GOLD analysis project Ga0256830, IMG submission 190537) | Hydrothermal vent microbial communities from Lau Basin, Pacific Ocean - 128-326 | ecosystem: Environmental > Aquatic > Marine > Hydrothermal vents | place: Pacific Ocean: Lau Basin | collected... | reverse complement strand
ATCCCATCGTGGGCGGGAATACCGAATCCGCACGCCTGATCCGTCAGGCCATCGCCATTGCCGTCGATCAGGAAGAATCGATCGCCATCTTTCGAAATGGCCGGGGCATCGCCATGCAGGGGCCGTTGCCGCCCGGCATCTTCGGTTATCTCGAAGGCGAAGCGGGCATCAACCCTTACGTTTATGATTGGGTCGATGGCAAACCCAAAAGAAAACCGATTGAGGCCGCCCGGAAACTTTTGGCCGAGGCCGGTTATCCGAATGGACGGCATAAAGAAACGGGAAAGCCGTTGATCATTCACTTTGATACGACCGGCACGGGGCCGGAGGTAAAGGCCAATTTTGATTGGATGCGCAAACAATTTGAAAAACTTCAGATTCAACTGGTCATCCGCAATACCGACTACAACCGTTTTCAAGATAAGATGTTAAAAGGCACCGCACAAATGTTTCAGTGGGGCTGGAACGCCGACTACCCCGATCCTGAAAACTTCCTGTTTTTGCTCTACGGACCCAATGCCAAAGCCCGTAAAAACGGTGAAAATGCGGCGAACTATGCCAACCCGCGTTTTGATGCCCTCTTTGAAAAAATGAAAAATATGGAAAACAGCCCTAAACGGCAGGAAATCATCAACGAAATGGTCGACATTGTCCGGCGTGATGTGCCTTGGGTTTCCGGGTTTCACCCAAAACAGTTTGGTTTGTATCATGCCTGGCAGGGCAATATTAAACCCAATCTGATGGCTAACAATACCTTGAAATATAAAAAGATAGATCCGGTCTTGCGCAGTGCAAAACGGGCGGAATGGAACAAGCCCCGCTGGTGGCCGCTGGCTGTCATTGCGGCCCTCTTTTTTGCCGGAACGGCGCCGGCCATCATAAGTTACCGTAAAAAAGAACGAGGAATTTGACGCCATGCTAAGCTACATCATCCGGCGCAGCCTTTATGCCGTCCCGATTTTAATCGGGGTGAACCTGCTGACCTTTTTGCTCTTTTTTGTTGTGAATACGCCCGATGACATGGCGCGCCTTCATCTCGGAATGAAGCGGGTCACTCCGGAGGCCATTGAAAAGTGGAAGGCCGATCATGGTTATGATAAACCCGTTGCATTCAATGCCCAGGCGGAAGGCATGGGGAAATTGACTCAGACCATCTTTTTTGAAAAATCCCTGCGCCTTTTTTTATTTGATTTCGGTTTTGCGGACGACGGCCGCAATATCGGCGCGGACATCCGTGAACGCATGTGGCCCAGCCTGGCCATTGCCGTGCCGAGCCTCATTGTCGGACTTTTTGTGAATATTACCGTTGCAATGCTCATTGCTTTTTTCCGTGCAAGCTATATCGACACCTGGGGCGTCGTCATTGCCGTGGCGATGATGTCGATTTCGTCGCTCTTTTACATTATCGGCGGCCAATTTTTATTCAGCAAAATGTTTCGATTGGTGCCCATTTCCGGTTATGATACGGGCTTTCATGCGATTAAATTTCTGATTTTACCCGTCATCATAGGGCTGATCAGCGGTATCGGCAGCGGCACTCGCTGGTATCGCAGCATCTTTCTCGAAGAAATCGGAAAAGACTACGTGCGCACGGCCCGCGCCAAAGGGCTCTCCGAGCTGCGTGTACTCTTCACACATGTCTTGCGAAACGCCCTTGTGCCGATTTTAACCGGAGTGGTCGTCATTATTCCCCTGCTTTTTATGGGCAGCCTCGTTACCGAATCTTTTTTCAGTATTCCCGGCTTGGGCAGTTATACCATCGATGCCATCAACAGCCAGGATTTCAGCATCGTTCGTGCGATGGTGTTTTTAGGCTCGGTGCTCTACATTTTGGGGCTCATTCTGACGGATATTTCTTATACCTGGGTCGATCCCAGGGTGCGGCTGTAAGGGATATTCCGGCAAACCTGCGCCTCTTCGAATGGCACAATGTGTGGCACGCCATAAATTAAAATACCCGACACGCAGGCGGAAAAGCGGCTCTTATGAATTCGCCACTTTTCCGATGATCTTATTCAGGAAATTTTCGCGCGGCAACAAGCCGATGGAGCGTCTTTTTCGGATGCCCAATTGATAGAGTTTTGCGATGGTTTCGGGATGACTCGCGTTAAATTTCAAACCTCTGTAAAAAGCGGCGATGGCATCCCGTTTATTGCCGTTTTTGAGATGCACCAGTCCCAAATGATAGTGTAATTGTGCCCGGAAACTTTCCTGTTTGACGGCGGATTCGCATAATGCCAGACCCGAAATGACCTTGTTTTCGGCCATGGCCAGTGAAACCCCCAGGGCCGAAAGCATAAGAGGCGGCAGGGGGGCTACGGTGGCGGCTTTGTGTCGTTTTTCAGCTTCGCTCAAAATCTCCAGTGCGGATTGCCATTGTTTTTTCTTAATATAAGCCAAACCCAGTTCCAAATATTCATCTTGTGTCATGGGTCACCCTTTATGAGGAAGTCCTGATTAAATCCGAATTGAATTTTTGCATCGAAAAAACAATGCATGACTTAATCGGAGCTTCCATAAGTTTTTATGAGTCAAAATAACTTTTTTAAATCCGGATATCTGGAAAAAGGTACCGCGAAGTCGGCAATTGGTCAATGCGGGAAGCGGCAAGCCGATCCTTTATTTCAGGCAAAATCAAGGATCGCCCCGGCACAAACAGGACTACAAAAAGATCAAGGTGCGAGATGCAGGCGGGTTTCAATGGATGCGATGAGCGGCAAATTGTCGTCGTTAAAGTCCACCAAACGGTCCAGATCGTAATAAAGCGCGGCGATGACACGGTAAGCACCGGGTGAATCGCCGAGTTTGACCTGCACTTTTTCAGTGGCGCCGGCGCGGATGGCCGGATGCAGTGTATCGGATGCGGCGCCGAGGCCGGGATGCACGGTGTAAACGGCCAGAGGACGGCCTTTTTTTGTAGAATCCAAGAGCACGGTGCCGTCAGGGCCTTGAATTTTTACATGTAACAAGACCGCCCTTGGGGCGTGTCCCGTGGGCAGGGAGTGTCCCGCGCCGCTATTGGTTACGCCGATTTGAAGCTGTGTCGGGTCTGCGGGGTTTTGTACGACAGACAAAGTTGCCGCTTTTTTCAGCATGGAATGGGAGTGTCCGCCTGCAAAAAGATGTCTGCCGATTATGCGTTTGGGGCGATCGGAAAAAATTTCTGAAAAAAGCCGGACATCACGTGGCATGTGGCAGCTTTGGCAGGTACGATTGTCTTGCGGCGCAAAGTCGTTTTTCCATTCTAAAAAAGTCTGCTGTGCCGGGGCGGAATAATCGGTTTGATGACAGGCGGCGCAAAGCTCTGCGGAGCGGGCTTCTGTAAAAAGCGGGTCTTGCACAGTCGGATGCGGTGCAGAGAGATCATATTTTCCGCGCACGTTGCCTTCCTGATCCAGGTGGCAGCTGGCACAGGTCACACCGTCAAGACGGTTTTTATCCCGTAATTTCGGGGCGGAAACTTCGCCCGGCCCTTGAAGAATGCGGCTGGGCGCGTGACAGGATCGGCAGGCGTCTTGTTTTTCTTTCGGTTGTTTGGCAATCGTGGCGACCACAATGGGCGAAACAAAAGCCAAATGCTCCGGAGAGGAATTCGCGTAAAAATCCCGCTGTAAATCCGGCAGGTGAATCAATTCGCCGTCCGGCCCCGGCCAGGGGCCGGTGTGGAAATCGGCCCCTTCACCAAAAATCATTTCTTTGTAAATTTTTTTATGACAGGCGCTGCACATGATGGTTTTTGTGGCGTCGCCGTCCCGAAAAATTGTTTTGGCCTTCACCATCTGCGCCGTAATGTGCGTGCGTTTTTTGTCTTTAATGCGAATGACATCTTCCTCTACCAAGGTTGTGTGGCCGTTGGCTTCAATGACCAAGTCATAATAGCCGGGTGCAATGGCATTCACCTGAAAATCTTCACCGACGGCCAAACGCATGACATGTATAACTTCGCCAAAGGCCTTGATTTTGACCTTGTAATGCGTTGCCCCCGCGCCGGGATCGAAATGCACGGTGCCGCTTAAGGTGCTGTGTTTGGAAGGATGCATCTTGGAATGGATTTCAAAGGCGGGAATAAGTTGCGCGAACACCGGGGGCCTCGGCATCGGGGTGAGCAGTAATGCCGAAAAAATAATAAAGAGATATGCGGATCGTGTCAGCAAGTTCTTAAAATCCCGAATACAAATGAAGGGTTTCTAATTAACACAGCTTTGCTTTCTTTTTCAAGAGAAGCCTGATCCAGTCCGAGGGGAATAGGTGTTGACTAAAAGCTTGTGCTTCCAAATAATGAGGCAAGACAAAGACCGGAATCCAAACCTGTTACAATGATGTCTTTCTTCGAACGAAGGCGTTTCTTGAAAAATACAGACTGTTCAAAAAAGTGTAGGGTATTGAAATATTTTTCGGCCGGCGCGGGACTCATGCTTACACTGCTCTGGTTTCAGGCCGGGTGTACGCCGAAAGAAAAGGAAGCGGAAACCGATGCGGATCTTGCACAGGCGGAACAAGCCTATACAGCGGGAAATTATACGCAGGCCGTCACCCTTGCCGAGACGGCGCTTCAAAAAAAGCCGGATACCCTGCCTGCGCTGCGATTGAAAGTCCGGGCGAAGGTGGCGCTGGATCATGTCGCCGCAGCCTTGGACACACACGCAGAGATCGAAAAAACCTTTCCTGAACTTTCGTCGCCGCTCCTGCATGAAATTATTCTTGCGATCATTCAAACATCCCTGGAAAATGAAAACTACTTTGTGCGCAGTGCCGCGGTAAAAGCCGTCGGGGAAATGGGGGATCCCGAGATATTGCCGTTGATCATTCCCGGCATGCGGGATCAGGCGGCTTTTGTCCGATTTTTTACGGTGGAATCCTTTGGACAAGTCGAAGGCCCGGACTTTTTGAAACTCATTATGGCCGCGGGGCAAGACCCCGACGGCATGGTGCGCGTGGCCGCCGTGAAGGTTTTGACGCAACTGGGCAAAACCTACCAAGGGCTTGAAGTCAATAAGTTGTTGGCGACCTTTGCAACAGATTCCGACCCCACCGTCCGGCTTTTGGCGCTGTCCGCACGTTCAAAAAATGGGGATGAGGCGGCTTTTTTTCAAATCGTCTCCGAAATTACAACACTGCCGAACGAGGCGCAGATTGCGGTTGTTGCCGCACTGGGCGGAAGCGGCAACCCGGACGCCATCCCGCTGATTAAGGCTTACAGCGGCAATGCCGACCGTATATTGAGGATGTCCGCCATGGAAGCAATGGGCACCATCGCTTCGGATCAATTTCTGCCGCAACTGGAAAAGGGGCTCAATGATGAAGATGCCGCCGTACGAGGGGCGGCCTTAACTTCCTTGGGAAAATTGGGAGATAAAAAAGCCGTTCCGCGCATTGAAAAGTATCTGAAAGATCCCAGCCCGATCGTGCGGCTTTCTGCGGCTGAAGCTCTCAGGCGGCTCGGCCAAAACCGTCTTGCCGTTTATGAAAATGCCTTAAAAGATCCCGACTATGGCGTGCGGCATTTTGCCGTGAGTTCGCTCAGAAGAATTTGGGGGATGGAAGGCTTGCCTTTGGTGCGGCTTGCCTTAAAAGACGAAGCCCCGCGCGTCCGCACGGCGGCGATACGCGCCATCGGGGAAATCGGCGGCGCGGAAAGTTTGTCATTGCTCAAAAACAGCATGAAAGATCCCGACTTGGCCGTGCGCACCTACGCGGCGGGCAATACCGGACGGCTCATAAACAAAATCGCGGGCAAGCCCTTAAAAAGCTTAAAGGGGGATTAAAACCGGCTGATCGGCCGTTTTAAGATGCAAAAATAGGGAAATTCCGCTTTGGGGTGATGTGTGACATGCACCAATTCCCAGCCTTCTTTCCCCAAAAAATTCAACTGATTATCAATTTGAACCGCAGCTAAATGCTCCGCTTTGTATTCCCATTTTGTCATGGTTTTCCTTTGGCCGCCGTTGTATTTTTGAAGTCTTACGCGCTGTGACCTCAATGTGTTTATTGTAGTGGAGATAAAAAAAGTCTGCCAGCATTTTTATTGCGCAGCGTCCCTCATTGTTACCGTATCCCAAATAAAAAATCGTCCGATTCTCTCGATCGGTTTTTCTTGACATCACGGGGTGTGATATTGATACTTCGTATCGTGCACTCGGACAAGGCACCCTTCTCAAAAAATAAGGGATAACGTGAAACAATATTTAGACTTGGTTCGTCATATTCTTGAGAACGGCGAACAAAAACGCGACCGGACGGGAACGGGGACGCGCTCGGTTTTTGGTTGTCAAAGCAAGTACGATCTGCGGCAGGGGTTTCCGCTTTTAACCACAAAAAAAGTACTCTTTCCGGCCGTTGTGTATGAGCTGTTGTGGTTTTTAAAAGGTGCGACCAACATCAACGAAGACTTAAAAAGTCATACGCCCATCTGGAATGCCTGGGCTGATGACGCGGGAGAACTGGGCCCGATTTACGGATATCAATGGCGCAAGTGGGAAAAATTTGTCTGGAACAAAAAAACAAAGGCCTACCAAAAAATCCATGTGGATCAGATTCAAAATGCTATCGATCTTATCAAAAACGATCCCGATTCCCGTCGCATTATTGTCAGCGCCTGGAACGCCGGCGATCTCGACCGCATGGCGCTGCCGCCTTGTCATGCTTTTTTTCAGTTTTATGTCATCAATGGCCGTCTCGACTGCCAGCTTTACCAACGCTCTGCGGATATCGCTTTGGGGGTTCCTTTCAACATCGCAAGTTATGCCTTGCTGATGACCCTCGTTGCAGGCGAATGCAACTTGATTCCGGGGGTTTTCACGCATACCCTGGGGGATGCGCACATCTACGATAACCATGTTGCAGGTTTAAAAGAACAGCTCAAGCGCAGACCTAAAACACCGCCGGAAATCAAGGTTGTGCAGAAACCCGTGCTTGAGATTACATTTGACGACATTGAGCTTTGCAATTACCAACACCATCCTTTTATTAAATTCCCCATCGCGGTCTAAAAAATGAGCCTGTCTTTCAACGTGATCGCCGCGATTGATTTACAACGCGGCATCGGCAAAGGCGGGGGCCTGCCTTGGCATTTGCCGGGTGACATGAAACATTTTAAAATACGAACCACAACAACACGCAACCCGGAAAAACAAAATGCCGTGATGATGGGCCGCAAAACCTGGGACTCGATTCCCGAAAAATTTCGGCCTTTGCCCGACAGGATCAACCTTGTTTTAACGCAAAATCCGCAGCAAAGATTTCCTCCCGGCGTGCTTTTCGCCCGGTCGCTCAAAACAGGGTTTTCTCTTTTGGGACACACGCCCGATTGTGAAGGCATTTTTGTCATCGGAGGGGCGCACGTTTTTGAAGCGGCCCTGCAGATGTCCTGCTGTGAGAAACTATACCTTACACAAATCAACACAAGCTTTGAGTGCGATACCTTTTTCCCTGACTTCGAGGGCCGATTTAAGCGCAAGACCGTCTCCGAAACCTTTTGGGAAAACGGAATTTCCTATTGTTTTTCAGAGTATGAACAGCGCGTTAGGCCATCGATGCAAGACTGAAATGTATTGGAATTGACGGCTTCATTTTTCCTCACGGTGTTCAATAATTCCCCAGTTCTCTTGTTTAGTACCGGTAGAAAATCCGAAGACATTGATTTTTAAGCGTTTCTTCTCCCCTCGTCTAAGCTGAATTCGGCACTTTTTTTGCTTCGTTATCAAGGACGCATCGCATGCGATTGGAAGCAAATCTGGGTCTGTTCGCATTCAAAATTAATCTGAGGGTCTTTAAACGCACACCCCCGGTTAAAGAAAACAGGGGGGCACACCATATTCATTATTCATTCGAAATACGGGAACACAACAGATCCCATCCGGTGGCATGTGAAATCATCCACTTCGGCATGAACATGACATAAAGGAAGGTCTGATTAAGCCTGTCTTGAAAAAACAGGAAACGGCTTGATTGGCGCTTCTTTTAAGGAGGGGTCAAGATGAAATTTGCAAAAAGCATACAAGCTGTCATCGGCATGGCGACTGCGCTTCTTTTTCTCTGTGTGACTTTCCCGTCCCAAGCCACTGAAATAAAGTTCCTGAAAGTGAAATACGGCAAGTCTCAAGAACAGATGGGAGAGGCCGTTAAAGATGCGGCATGGCTCCGTTGGAACAAAGGAAAAATACAGGAAGAAACCGGACGCTTCATTCAAGATGGGGCACAGGCAGGAAAGATCTCACAAGAGGCGCTCGGCAGCGGCATTGCCGCTACGGCCCATCTTGATTGGGCCTTGATGGAAAAACAAGCTCAACTTGGTGCGGCGATTGTAAAAATTACGGATATTGCAAACAAAGAAGCCGCGATCACCGGTCCTGAGCGCATTCAGGAACGACTTGGGGCCGTCATTGCTTCCGGCGCCCTCAAGGCGTGGGATATTGATCAAAGGGTCCGATTGTCCGACAGGATTGATGCGGGCATACGGCAGGAAAAAGCGGGCCGGGACATACAAAATCAGGCCCAAGTCAATTGGACGACAGGCATGATGGCCCAAGTTGCTTATGCCAGCCTTGAAGGCGACCGGAATCAAAGCATTTCAAAATCCATGATTGCTTTGCTTCGCAAGAATAAAGCCTTTGAAGATGAACGAAATTTTCGTCTGGCCCTAACCCTGATCGAAAATGAAACAAAACAACCCCTGTCGCAGCTTTTCCCCGGGGTTTCAAATGCCGGAGAAGGCTCCTCAGTGCAATTTACAAAAGGCGGGCTGGGCGGATTTGCGGAATACGGGGCTTTCAGTCTTCTTGCCTTCTTCTATGTCGGATGGGTCTTTTCCTGGGTTGTCAAACACCTTGAGTATTACCGGGAACCTGAAGAAGAAATCCCCTGGGAATTTCCGAAAGCGGCTTAAGTCAGCAAATGGGGAGGCTCCCCGGTACAATCACGCGATTGCCGGGGGGCCTGCAAAGGGGATCGTCGCGAGGGAGAGGATTGATGAATACGGAAGGGACACTCGATTTCCAGATCGCCTTAGAGCAGCGTGTTGCAAAGATTTACCAGCGTATCGCAGATCAATTTTCACATCAAAGAGAACCCCTGTGCGAAAAAGCCGTGTTATGGAAAAAACTTGCGCGGGATGAGCGGAAACATGCCGCCTTGCTTAAGATCGAAAAAGCACTCTTGCAAAGCGGCACACGGGTGATGCATCCGGTTGAAATCACGCACGAAACAAAGCAAAAAATTGAGGCGATGCTCTCAAAATACGAAAAGCAAATTTCAGGGGGGATCAATGAAGCGCAAGCCTTTCAAATATTAAAAGACCTTGAAACCTGCGATGAACACATCTTTCTCCCGCTGCTCCAGGCAACGGATTCTAAATTATTAAGCCGGTTTGCCCGCCGTTCCGAAACCTGTCAAGCGCATGAAAAGCGGGTTCGGGACATTTTGCGGCAGAATCAATAACAAGAGGCGCAAAGCTTCAAACAATCAAAAAAAGGAACAGAGCGATGTTTGATACGAAACCGTTAAAAGCGGAAAAACCCCGGGAACCGCTTCCAAGGCCCCCGGAAATCAAGGCCCGACTGGATGAACATATTGTCGGGCAGGAACGTGCAAAAAAAATCCTTTCGGTCGCCATTTACAATCACTATAAACGGATTTACCTGCACGAAGCCGATGCGCATTTGAAGATACAAAAAGGGAATTTGCTCTTAATCGGTCCGACCGGAACCGGAAAAACCCTTTTTGCAGAAACACTGGCCAGAATTGTGGGTGTTCCCCTTTCCATTTCGGATGCCACGACGCTGACACAATCGGGATATGTTGGAGAAGATGTTGAAAACGTCATCCTGCGTCTGCTTCAGGCGGCGGAAGGGAATATCGCGCAATGTGAACAAGGCATTGTCTATATTGACGAAATTGACAAAGTGGGGCGAAAAAATGAATCACCCTCCCTGACACGGGATGTCTCCGGAGAAGGGGTGCAACAGGCGCTTTTGAAAATTATCGAAGGATCGGTGGTGCATGTTCCACCGAACGGAGGCCGCAAACATCCGCACGAAAAATTGATTCCGATCAAGACCGATCGCATTCTTTTTATTTGTGGCGGAGCCTTTGAAGGCATCGAGCAGATCGTCGCCCGGCGGCTTCAGGAAAAAGTCATCGGCTTCGGCGGCGCAAAAACACCCCGGGAAATTCAACAGGCGAGAATCCTGCCGGAGGATCTCTTGAAATTCGGTCTGATTCCGGAATTTGTGGGACGCCTTCCCATCACAACCACTTTAAATCCCCTTCAGGTCTCTGACCTCGTTCGTATTTTAACAGAACCGAAACATGCCATTATCAGGCAATATGAACGCTTATTCGAGCTTGAAGGGCTTAAACTCCGCTTTTCAAAAGCAGCCTTGGTCGTGCTTGCGGAAGAAGCCATTGCTTTGGGCACGGGTGCAAGAGGGCTGCGAGCCATTCTTGAAGCCCTGTTATTGGATGCGATGTACGAATTACCCGCGGATTCCGGTAATACGGAATATGTCATTGATGAAGAGGAAATCCGTCGCCTTTTATGCGAGGGCCTGCACGAGACCGGCAGAAAAGAAGCCGTTTGAAGGACTTATGAATAGAGATTCATTCTGTGCTATATTGAAAAGATGGAGCGGGAAACACATGTCAGAAGTCTTTTAAAGGGTGTGAGTTGGCGGATTCTGGCCTCCGCCACAACAATCGGCATCGCTTATTTCATCACCGGAGATACCAGCGTGGCTTTGGGGATCGGGGGAATTGAAGCGGTGCTGAAAATCCTGTTCTACTATTTGCACGAACGGGCGTGGCAATTGCTTCCGCGCGGAACCATCCGGCACATCGAAGAAGAACTCTTGCCTAAAAAAAAGAACAAACCTTTAAAAACGCATCAATAAAATAAACGTGACGCAGGTTTTCCGGAAGCGGGTTTATTTCATATACGATTCCCAGAGTGAACCCGTAAAAAACCGGCCAAAATCATAAAGCGCTTTTGTTTTTTCTTTTTCCGAAGCGGCATGTGTGACATGAATGGTGGACAAAACGCTTTTGAAGGCCGAAAGACTCAAGCCCAAAATCCCCGCACCCGCGACCGGTGCGCTTGCATTCTCCCCGCGATGCAAGCGGACGAACAAAGTGCTTGTATCTTTCCACAGATCAAATCCGGGATCGTCCCGGACCTCTTTTCGACCGGCCAGATAATAGGATTGACCTGCCGCTTCAAAAGCAAGTTCATAAATCATGAGTAACATTTCGGGATCATCCGAGGGATGAAATAGATTGAAAATTCCCTGTTTTGCGGGAATATTTACCCCAAATAGCGGAAAATCGATACGCCCCGTGAGCCGTCCGGCATGTTCCGGATCATGTAAAAAGCCGTACAGGTCTTCAATGTGAACGGTGGCATGCATTGATAAAAGCGTGTCTGCATCCTGTCCTTTTTTATTACCGCGCTTGGGATCGGTTTCATCCATTGAAAAACGGCCGCGCATTGTTTCGCGAAAAATAATGCCGATTTTAGGATTTTTCATTTTTGTGGATGCGGGTCGGAGCGCCGTGCCCGATTCTGTTTGGGTTTTTAAATATTTTTCGGCGTCGGCGTAGCCCATGTCAATGAGGCTGGCATTGTCGATGTGCCCCAAATAAAGATCGGGGTCCAGCGGCAGGGGATATTCCGGTTTGATGAGATGCAGCGTGATGGGTTTTGTCTGTCCGTAGGCCGCTTCTCCTTTTGCAATGCGGGCATTGATTTCCCGAATCTGTGCGAATTCTTCATGCAAGGCTCCGTTTGCACTCACCTCAAGCATGTTGACATAAAGCCCTAAAAATCCGCCCTTATAATTGTTTGTATTGCCGAGGACCCAAATCAACCACAGTTCTTCGGCGCCGCGCCGTACCGCTTCCATCAGGTTTGCATCCCGCAAAAAAGCAGAATCATGGTAAAGTGTCTCGCCTTTTCGCACGGGCGGCATGACGGCGGGAAGCGACATCCCGGCCACTAAAAAATCCCGGTCGATTTTTTCGTGCGGGATAACCTCATTCACCTTTTCTGTGTAATTACAGACATTGAAGGTGCCCGCTATTCCCTGTACGGCGCGGATGCGATCCACTTCAATGCCCAAGTGCGGAAAAACTTTCCCGGTAATGTTGTCGGCATCGCCCAGAGCTTGAATATCTGTCAGCTTCAGGTATTTTTCCAGGGGCAAAAAGGAAACAAAATCCTTGGGGTTTAAGGTTCGCCAGCGATCACACATTTCGGCGGGACTTTGCCCGGAGAAGAGCATGGCGTGATTCATCGAGCCGCCTGAAGTGCTGTCCACATGAGAGAAGGACAGTTCTGCTTCCAATAACGCGCGGATTGCGCCCGCCTGATACGACAAGCGCATGCCGCCGCCCGCTAAAATCAGCGCGCGTTTCGGTCCGGCGTCGTTCGCGCTTGCCGCGCCGTAGGGGCTGTGTTTTATCATGAATGTTAACCTCCAAAAAAGACAGCTGTTTTCTATTTGCGGATATGTGGAAGCGCGCCGAAGCCTCAATCAAGGGGTTTCGGCGGCTCCAGCCATTCCTGACTTTGTGTTAAATGGACCACGCTTTCCAGACCTTCCGGAATTTGCGTCGGCAGTTCTGCCGAATCCAAAAACCAGTTTTCAAAATGATCGTCCAGGACGCCGTCGGTTTTTGGGAAAAATCCACTGAAGAGCGGATTTTCGCTGATATCAAGATCTTTTAAAGGTTTCAGCCTCGGATGATCTCCGATGGTCAGTTTAGCCGAACCTTTTTTAAAGAGACAGAATCCCGCTTTTCCCTTAAAATACACATAGGATTTCATCAACATGCCGCGAAAGGCGCAATAATTGGCCCCACTCATATTTACGGGGAAGTTTTCTTTTTTACTCCGCTGCACTTCGATTTTCATCGCGAACCGGCCGTCCAGGTCATATTGGCTGCTTACCGTTTTTTCGCCGATTAAAAAATTAAGATTGGCCTGATGTTTGGGCATGCCCCAAATCCCTTTTCCACCCTTGACCGAGACTTCTGAACTGACAGGCAAATCAAAAACGTATTGGCCTGTTCCGAAAGATTTCATAAAAATAAGGGGAAGCAAGGGCGGGGCGGGTTTGCGGCCTTGCGTGCAACCGATGCCAATGCTGAATTCCACATATTTGCCAATGGTGGTCACGCGATAATCAATTACCGTGATCAAAAGCACGGCTTTGTTCCAAATCCGGAAGGGATGGACTTCCCGGCCCGGCATGAGTTTTCGGGCTTTTTCGTAATCAATGCTGTAAGCGGCCATGAGCGCGGGGGAATCTTTGGAGGCCACGGGCAGATCGAAGGGAATCCCGTCGACCAAGCCGTAACGCCCTTCCTGTCTTTTTAGTCGTTTCGGTAGTGACATGTGTTAATCCTTATCTGCCGAATCCGATGGCGGGGAAGTTCTGATGAGGTCCGGCTTGAATGTTTGCCTTGAAAGAATAATGCATGACTTGATTCGGGCTTCCTTAGTGTGGACGATCCAATTCCTGAATCATCAGCGGAAAAACATCTTGTGCGGCATTTTTTCCAAAAAAGGGATCGAGATGGCCATAGCGGGGTATCACATGTAAGCTGTGATAGTCTTTGCGAAGCTTGTCGAAATATTCAAAACTTTTTATTTGGCTTTTGGGTAAAAAGCAGCGGTTGTCTTCCCCAGCGAAAAAAGCAAAACGCGCGTCTGTTTTGGGTGGCTGCGCGGTGAAATCGGCGGGCAACTCCGGTTTTCCTTCAACGGCAATCAAATGGCCTTTGAAGGCGCAGGCTGTGATCTGCCGAAAGAAAGGAATGGAGACTTCTGCAAATTCTCCCTTGATCCATTCATGCGTTTCTTCGCTTAAATTTTCATGCGACCAAAGCGCGGGAAAACCGGAACCGTAAGTAAAACTCACTTGTTTGCAGACCGAATTGTCACACTCATGATGGGTCAGCTCCACCACGATTGAGATCAGTTTTGCAATCGGGGTGGGCGCGGAGATTCCCCATTGCGGATTGAGGTAAGGAGTGAATTTTTCCGTCGGAGGAATGAAGACCTTCAGTTTGAAACAAGACCAAAGCGGCAGCACCGGATGCAGGGAAACGGCATTGCTTACAATGGTTTTTACCTGCGGGACCAAGCCTGCGATTGCGGACATGGTAAAACTGGTTGAGCCCTGACAATGAATGACCGCTTTGATTTCATCGCAACCGGTTTCTTTCACTACGGTCTTGACGGCTTCGGGATGGTCATAAAGCGCGGCTTGATCCAGCGTCCATTGGTTGGCGGGAAAATCAATGGACGCGCGCCAGTTTTCCATCCAAACATCGTAACCGTTGTCGATAAGATAAGAAACAAAGGTTGTTTCCGTCGGCGGCATAAAAAGATGGGCCCGCACCCCCGCCCCATGCACGAGTAACACGGGTCCTTTTGTTGGTGCTTTTTCCCCCTGCACATGAATAACGTTCAGCGCCATACCGTCTCCTGCGCTGAACGGAATGACGCGTTGCTTGAATTTCTTCACAAGTTTTCTCCAAAAATGGATGGGCCGGATCAATCCTTACAAAACAAAGCGAGCGCCATGCAATCATCTCTTTAGCCAAGGCGTTCCGGTGTTTTTAAAAGCGGCGCAACAAAGGCGTCGTAGACGCCCCCAGCGAACAACTTGCCAAAGCGTATTTTGGCCTCCAGCCGCTCTTTGAAATTTGCGCTGTTTAAGGCTTTTACCGTCTTGAGTTGCGTAATGAAATCCATCGGCAAAATTTTTAAAATGCCCTTGCCGAGCACGGCCCCTTGCGCATTTTCGCCCTCGTAGATGGTAATATACAAAGTCGTCGTATCTTCCCAGACATCAAAACCCGGATCATCGTGAATATCCTTAAATCCCTCAAAATAATAGGTTTGGCCGTCTTTCCCGTGCAGGTTCATGCGATAGCGCATTTTGTAAGCATCCGGTTTTTCCGGATTTTCCACAAACAAGTTAAAAATACCATTGGAAACACTCAGGGGGGCATCAGATAAAGCAGGCGCCGTCATGCTGCCGATAATATTGCCCTGATGATTTTCATCTGCAATCATCCGATCCAGGTCATCAATCACGACCGTGAGCGTGAATTTAAAAGGTGAAGCGGCAGCCTTTCCCCGTTTTGCGGCTTCCTGATAATCGGTCTTTTCTTCGGTCGAAAAATATCCGCGCATGGTTTCGGTAAACTGAAGCCCCAACTTCTTTTCTACACGCGGTTCATTGGATTGAGAAGGCAGGGTGTAGTCGATTTCCCAATTTTTATCTTCTGCCAAAAGCGCGCAGATGCGTTCGGCCACTGCACAAATTGTTAAAAAGGGATTAATGCCCACCGAACGTGGCAACACTGCGCCGTCGCAGACATAAAGCCCCTCGTAAACCGCATCCCCGTTTTGGCCGGAAAAAACCTGTCCCTTGTGATTCACAACCCCCTCCTGCGCATTCTCAGCCATTACACAACCCCCTAAGGGATGCACCGTCGTCAGGCTGTGATTTGCAATTTTACTCCAGAGCGGATTTTTCACATAGGTGCCCCCGCCCGCAGCGGTCGCCTCTTCCAAACGTTTGTTGGCCGTTTCAAAAATAGGCTGTGTGCCGACGCCGGGCCAATCAATGCGAAGACGGTCATCCTTAAGCGACATTTTTCCCTGACCGTCGTCGTGGGCCATAATCAGGTAGGTTTGTGTATTGCGCACCGCACCGTGATAAGCCCCGCGCACCATGCTTTCGACTTCACGCAGGTTTTCACGCAGGCCGTCCATAATACCTTCGTCCGTATCTTTGCCCACCATTTTGCTTGCAAGCGAAAAGGCTGCGGGCAGCAGACCCGCCAGCGCGCCCGGCAAGACGCCTTCTTCAATGACCAAACCATCGTTCAGGTTCGGCTGATTGCGCATGTCGATGATGCCCGTAATGCAGGGGCCGACCGGGTCCATTTTTTCGGGATTGTTATCCCCAAAACCGATGGCGTTCACTTCGAAATCATTGTTGTAAGCAAAACCCAAGACATCGGCATTGCCGCTAAAGCGCGCCCCCAGCTGATCGGAAAGCGGAAGCCCCTTCGCTTTGGAGCGCAATAAAATTTCAGTGGAGCCGAGCGATCCTGCGCCCAAAATGACATTGTCCGCCGCAACAACAAGGGTCGGGGCTTCAAACTTTTCACGTCCCGCATTTAGAATTTGATAATGGACCAACCAGCGGCCGTTTTTCCGCTCCAATCGGCGTACGGCCACTTGCGTGTAAATTTCCGCTCCATGGTTCTTGGCATCGGGTAGATAATTCATCAGAGTCGTGTTTTTTGCGCCGACATTGCAGCCGGAAACACAATCGCCGCAATAATTACAGGCATCTTGCCATACGCCGACATGGTTCACGCCCGCGCTTCCTTCAAAGGTGACATTGAGCGGAAGCCGATAGGTCTTTTGATTCATGCAAATTGCTGATCTTTCAATGGCTGTAAGCTTGGGAAGGCTTGGCGCATCTTCGGGATAAGGGTTGGGTTTGAGCATGGCCTCCGCATGTTGATAACCTTCTTCTACAAGTGTTTTCAAATCATTGCGAAAGGCCTGCGGCCAGCACGGATCTTCAAAAACGCGTTCTTCGGCACGCACAGCGACATTTGCATTAATTAAAGACGTCCCACCCAACCCGGAGCCGATGACCACATTGATGTCGTCATTCACACGCATATCAAAAAGATCGGTTTCGGACCCGATGCGGCCTTTCGGCGTATCGATTTGAAACTCCTGTGAGGCCTCTAATTCCGTGTCCGGATATTCTCCCGGCAACATTTCTTTGCCGCGTTCCAGTACGCACACCGTTTGTCCTGCGCGCGCCATCCGCGAAGCGGCGATGCCGCCGCCGTAACCGGAACCGATGACCACCACGGCATAGTGGGTTTTCATATTTTTGATGTCTGACGCCAAACGATTCATGATTGATTCCTCCGTACCAATAAAAACAAAGTTTGTTGTTGTATCGTTAAATCAGGCAGCTCTGATCAAGGCATACGAAAAGGAAGAAAATACCGCACCGATTTTAGCAAAATAAATGACTTTTCTCTATATCCAATCAAAAGGTATTATCAAGAACCTAGGAAAAATATCAAGCCTCAGGCAGCGCCAATCAAATCATGTATTGCTTTTTCGCATGATTGAACGGATTTTTCAAGCGGGCGATTCCCTGCAAGTTGCGCCTTGAATCCGAAGATGTTATCTCTCGAAAAATTCACCCCAAACTTAATCAGCGCTTCCTTGAAGGCGAATAGAGCGACTCCCTATTTCAGCAAGCCGTATTTCTTAAAAACCTTAAAGATGACCTCAGACGCGTGGCCTTTTCGTTTTAAAAAATCAAAAGCCCTGCGACAGGTGTTTTTTTCTTTGAGTGACCCGAGATCCGGATATCGCCGGAGAAGCGTTTTTTCAACTTCGTTTTCCGGACGGTATGTATTTGAAATCCTTTGAATATAAGCCGAGACATCGTCTGAAGGGAGACCTTTTTGAAGCAGTTCCTGACGCAGGCGCAAGGGGCCGAAATGATGATGGGTCATGCGGAAGCGTGACCAGGTTTCAATAAAACGTGTGTCATCAATCAGCTTCAGGGTTGTTAGCTCATCAATAACTTTTAAAACGATGGGCCTGGAAAATCCTTTTTTGTGCAGTTTCTGCGCAAGCTCGTGCGTGCTGTGATCCCGACGGGAAAGACATCGAAAGGCGTTTTTTTTCGCGGAGGCAACCGTGTCCTCAAAAACGGTCGATTTCGAATTCCGTCTCACCGCCGCCGTTTTCCTGCTGTGCGTTTTCCCAACTGTCGCTGGTGGATTGGATGCCTTTGACCTTTAGGGCGAAGTCCTCCGGCGTGCTGGTCCATTTGAGTGCTTCTTCATAAGAAATCATCCCGTTTTGGTAATGTTCGTAGATCGACTGGTCAAAGGTCTGCATGCCGTATTGCGATTTTCCCGCCGCGATGATGTCCTTGAGCGTGCGGGTTTTGTCCGTATCGATAATTGCCTCACAAACCGTTTGTGTCCCCAACAGGATTTCCACGGCGGGCACACGCCCTTCTCCTTTGGACCGTGGAATGAGACGCATGGAGACAATGCCCTTGAGCACGGTGGCGAGCTGCATGCGCACCTGGCTGTGATGATAAGGGGGAAATACAGAGACGATGCGGTTGATGGTTTCGGTTGCATCCAAGGTATGCAAGGTACTCAAAACCAGATGTCCCGTTTCTGCGGCGGTGAGCGCGGTGCTGATGGTTTCAAAATCGCGCATTTCGCCCACCATGATGACATCGGGGTCTTGCCGCAGGGCGGAACGCAGCGCCCCGCCGAATGAATCGGTGTCCTGCCCGATTTCGCGTTGACTTACAATACCTTTTTTGTCCCGATGAAGAAACTCGATAGGATCTTCGATGGTGATGATGTTGGCCGTACGGGAGATATTGATAATATCGACCATGGCAGCGAGTGTGGTGGATTTCCCGCTGCCGGTCGTCCCGGTCACCAGGATGAGTCCGCGTTGTTCTTGTGAGAGCTTGTGGATGGCTTTCGGCAGCACAAGATCCTGAAGAGATAAAATCCGGCTGGGGATAACACGAAAGACTGCGCCGACCGTGCCCCGCTGCATGAAGATACTGACCCGGAAGCGCCCCAATCCCGCCGCACTGTAAGCCAAATCAATTTCCCGGTCTTGCTTAAAGATTTCACGTTGTGCGGGGCTGAGTACGGAATAGGCCAAAGCGGCAACATCTTCTTTGTTCATCCTTTGAAATTGCGCCAAGGGGATAAGTGTGCCGTTGACGCGGGCCATCGGCGGGGCGCCCACTTTGATATGAAGATCGGATGCGCCGTTTTCGATGGATGCCTTCAACAAGATATCAAGGTTCATCGTCCCTCTCCCTGTTTTGATGTGACCTGAAGGGAGCCGGTCTTAATCAGAGCTTCCTCAAGCCCCCTCGGTTTTTTTCTCTTCTTTCTCAGGCGGTAGACCGGCCGTTTTGCGGATGGCCGCTTCGATTTCTGCCGCTGTTTCCGGGTTTTCGGTCAATGTTTTGACCGCGTTGTCCCGGCCTTGCCCCAGACGCTGTCCCTTATAGGAATACCAGGCGCCGCTTCGGTCGGCAATCCGGTTTTCGATGGCCAGATCCAAAAGCTCTCCCGTTTTAGAGATCCCAACATTAAAGAGTACATCAAACTCGGCTTTACGGAAAGGCGGAGAGACCTTGTTTTTCACAACCTTGACCCGGACACGGTTGCCCATCGCTTCTTGTCCGTCTTTGAGGGTTTCGATGCGGCGGATATCCATGCGCACGGAAGCATAAAATTTGAGCGCATTGCCGCCGGTAGTGGTTTCGGGATTGCCGAACATGACGCCGATTTTCATTCGGATTTGATTGATAAAAATGACGCAGGTTTTGGAGCGTGAAATGGCCGCGGTCAATTTCCGCAGGGCCTGTGACATGAGCCGGGCCTGCAAGCCCATGTGGGAATCGCCCATCTCCCCTTCGATTTCCGCACGAGGCACGAGGGCTGCGACCGAGTCAATGACGACCACATCCAGTGCGCCGCTTCGAACCAGGGTTTCGGCGATTTCAAGCGCCTGTTCTCCCGTATCCGGCTGTGAGATCAACAAGTCATCACTATTGACCCCCAGGCGGCGGGCATAGTGAATATCCAGTGCATGTTCCGCATCGATAAAGGCGGCCGTGCCGCCCAGCTTTTGCGCTTCGGCGATGATGTGCAGGGTGAGTGTTGTTTTTCCCGAAGATTCCGGCCCGAAGATTTCGATGACGCGACCGCGTGGCACGCCGCCCACACCCAGCGCAATATCGAGTCCGAGAGAGCCCGTTGGGATAACGGGCACGCCTGTGGCGACGTCGTCCGCACCGAGACGCATGATGGAACCCTTGCCGAACTGGCGTTCAATCTGAGACATCGCGAGTTCCAGCGCGCCTTGTTTGTTATTTTCTTTTACGGTTTTTTCTGGCATTTTTTCTCCTTAAGTTGAGTTCGAAGTCGGGCTCGGTTTTTCCGAATCATTTACATTGATGTCTTTGCATAAATCGGCACTAAAGCGCGTGATGTGTTTTGGGCCGTCCGGCGCCGGCCGACTTTCGATGAGCATAAGTGTCTCCATGATACAATGTCCGTCCGGAACACGCGCCTCTTCTTCCATCCACAGGTTGAGGACTTTTTTCTTGATGCGCGTCTTGATGCGCGCCAGGGTGAGATGCGGACGAAAAGGTCGGACATCCGGAGGAAGACCCATCATGGAGAGGGTTTTTGAAAGTTGCATTTGGCAGCGCATGAGGGTTTCTTCTTCCGAAACACCGGCCCACAAGACTTTCGGGGCCTGTGTTTCGGGAAATACGCCGATGCCGGAAATGGTCACGCAAAAAGGCGGTGTTTTTCCGGCAAGATCCTGAATGATTGTTTCAATCTGAATTTGAGTTTCCGTTTCGATTTGCCCCAAAAAAAGCAGGGTCAGATGCATCTGTTCCGGTTTCACCCATTTGATGCCATCAATCCGCGCGCGACCGCGATCTTGCCGTGCGCGGCATTGTGCGCGGATTTTTTCCGAAAGGGGAAATGCGATAAAAAGACGAGACGAAGCCATGACATTCCGAGATCATCCATTCCGATTTCTCCTGTTATATCATTTCCGAGATGATTTTTTAAGCGATATTGTGCCGGGCCGTTTTGATGATTAAGGTGTTCTTAAATGCATGAGCAGGGTTTTTAGGGCCGCGTCACTTGCCTTCCGTTGAATGGTGTTGCGATTGCCGGAAAAAAGAAACTGCGTTGTCTGTGTTCCATGTTCATCCGATAGGGCAATATAAACGAGTCCGACCGGTTTATTCCGGCTGCCGCCACCGGGACCTGCGATCCCGGTAACAGAAAGCCCCAAGTCCGCACCCGCGTGTTTGCGCACCCCCTCGGCCATGGCGTGGGCCACTTCGCTTGAAACGGCTCCCTTTTTTTCAATGAGTGCCTTAGGTACGGACAAGAGCCGTATTTTGGCGCTGTTGCTGTAGGTAATGTAGGCGGACTCAAAATAGCGGGAGGCACCCGGCACGGCTGTGATTTGGCTTGCGATGCGTCCCCCCGTACAGGATTCAGCGACTGCAAGCGTCAGATGACGGGATTGCAGGGCTGCTCCGATTTCGAGTGCCTGTGTATGATCACAATATGTCGGATTTATTTCATCCAACGGCCGCAGCTCCCGCGCCGATGACCCCCTTGAGCAGATGGAGCAGTCCGAGCGTGTAGAGCGCCGCAACGACATCATCGACCATTACGCCCCAGCCTCCGGACAGTGTTTCAAACCGCCGGATGGGCGGCGGTTTTGAGATATCGAAAATGCGAAAAACAATCAACCCTGCAAGCCACCAAGGCCATGAAGCCGGTAGAAAGTAGGAGACCAAGAAGACGGCCAGGACTTCATCAATGACGATGTGGCTTGCATCTTTGCGATTGAAAAAGGTTTCGGACCGATTTGCGGCCCAGACACCCAGCGTGAAGACTGCAATGAGAAATAGAATGTAAGGGATAAACGGCATCTGCCGAAGCGGGAAAAAAAGCAGCAGCCCGGCGATGCTGCCGATCGTGCCGGGAAATCGGGGGAAATATCCGATGCCGCCGCAAGTTGCAATGCAAACCGCCCATTTCACAAAATAGCCTCTTTAGGGATGGCGTCATTGCCCGAATAACGCGGGGCCCATCCTACTGTTTGCATCAGCCCGAAGTCAAGCATTTCTCAGGCGGGATACCAGGCCTTTTTTAAACTGTTGTTTTAACCCGAACCTTGCCGAAGGATGCCGGGATAAAGCATTGATATTTCATTGTGGATGAGGGTAGAATACCGCTTGATTTGTTCAATATTGGAGGGTGGTAGATGTATAAATTAACAATCGCTGTGGTGTTACTCGTTTCCACGCTCTTTTTTTCTAGGGGAGACCTGCTTTTTGCGGGCCCGGCAGATGAACTTGCAAATGTCGGCGGGGTTTCGATTACAAAAGAGCTTTTTGAAAAACGGATGCGGCGTCTGACGAATGAACGGCAAGGTGATTTTACGACTTATGAAATGAAAAAAGAGCTGCTGGACATGCTCATCGCCACCGAAGTGCTTCATCAGGAAGGTCAGCGCTTGGGGCTTGACAAAGATCCTGCCATTCAAAATCAGGTGAAAGAGTTTTTGGAATCCATTTTGGTGCGAGAAGTGGTGAACCTCATCAACCGGGATATCATCACTGATGCCAAAATGAAGGCCTACTACAAAAAAAATCAATCCGATTTCGGGGAAGTCCGGGCAAACCACGTTTTGGTGAAGACGGAAAAAGAAGCACTGGATGTCAAGAAAAAGCTGACGGACGGTGCGGATTTTGCGACTGTCGCAAAGGAAGTTTCCATTGACCCGGCCAGCGCAGCACGAGGCGGTGATCTCGGATTTTTTACCAAAGACCGCATGGTGGAGCCTTTTTCAAAGGTTGCCTTTGCGCTCAAAGAAGGAGAAATCAGCGGGCCGGTGCAAAGCCCCTTTGGTTTTCATATCATCCAAAAAGTCGAAACCCGTGATCCGGGGGCATTTGATACCTTAACGCCGACGCAGGTTCAGAATTTGCGCGGCATGATGATTAACTCGGAAATCGACCTGCTCAAAGAGAAGGCAAAAATCACGATCAATGACAAGGCGCTTCGCGCCACTGTGAGCTCACCTGCTGAGCCGCACGGGCACTAAACATTTTTTTGTGGGGCATTGATGCGAAATCTGTTTGGTACGGACGGGGTTCGGGGCGTTGCCAATATCGAACCGATTACCGTTGAAACGGCCATGAAACTGGGCCGCGCCGCCGCCCATATTTTTAAACATAAAGCAGGCCGACACCGCATTGTTATCGGAAAAGATACCCGTCTTTCCTGCTACATGCTTGAATCCGCACTGACTTCCGGCATTTGCTCCTTGGGCGTCGATGTGATTTTAGTCGGGCCTTTGCCGACACCCGCCGTTGCCTTTATGGCCCGTTCCCTTCGTGTAGATGCCGCCGTCATGATTTCTGCTTCACACAACTCTTTTCAGGATAACGGCATTAAATTCTTTTCAAAAGAAGGTTTTAAATTGCCGGATCACGTCGAACACCAGATCGAAGATTTGCTCTTTTCCGGAGAAATTGACGCCATTCGTCCGACTGCAAAAGAAATCGGTAAAGTCTTTCGACTCGATGATGTTGAGGGACGCTATATCGAGTTCGTGAAACGCTCTTTGCCCAAGGGTCTCGATTTAGTCGGCCTGAAAGTGGTGGTGGACTGCGCAAACGGCGCGGCGTATAAGGTCGCACCGACGGTACTGAAGGAACTGGGGGCGGATGTAACCCCGATTAACAATCAGCCCAACGGGACCAATATCAATGCCGATTGCGGTTCGACCTACCCGCAGGCCCTGCAAAAGGCCGTGGTGGCCCATCAGGCCCATGTCGGCATCGCGCACGACGGAGACGCCGACCGGACGATTTTTGTGAATGAAAAAGGGGAAATCGTGGACGGCGACGCGCTGCTCGTTACCTTTGCGCTGGCCATGCAGGAAGACCGGCGTTTAAAAGGCGAAACGCTTGTGACGACTTTAATGAGTAATATGGGGGTGGAACTTGCGCTCAATCCGAAGCGGATCCACGTGCTGCGCACGCAGGTGGGTGACCGTTATGTCATTGAACGTATGCTCAACGGGGCTTATAATCTCGGCGGGGAGCAATCCGGACACCTCATCTTTTTAGATTATAATACGACTGGAGACGGTCTCATCACCGCACTTCAGTTTCTTGCCTTGATGGCGCGCACCGGAAAATCTGTTTCTGAACTTACCGACTGCATGACCCCTTTGCCGCAAGTTTTAAAAAATGTGTGTGTGCGGGAGAAGCGGGATCTGGCCGAGATCCCTGAAATTCAGCAAAAAATTTCAGATTGCGAGCAAAAGCTGGGCGGATCCGGCCGGATATTGGTGCGCTATTCGGGCACGGAGTTGTTGCTCCGGATTATGATCGAAGGCGAAGATGCCACAGTCATTACGGAAATGGCTGAAACCTTGGCGGAGATGGTCCGAAAAAAGATAGGGGCTGAAAAATGAGCACACAAAAGTTTCAAGCCGGGTTGATCTTTTTTATGCTGATCGGGTTGTCCGGCGCAGCGGGAAGACTCTTCGCCTCGCCCCTGGAAGCGGTCTTGCAAACCGGGCATAATCTCATTGCGCCCACCGCTAAAGAGGGAAATACGTGCACCGTCTGTCATACGGACACGATTCCCTGGCAGAGCAAAAAAGAAGCGGCTTCAGGAAAAAAAGCGGTGACGCCCCCGCCGCTTTGGGATCAAAATCGTTCTGCGATTTCTCCTTACCGCGCAATACAAACGCTGCCGCGCAGTGAACATCCTTATAATCACCCCACCGGGACTTCAATGGTGTGCCTCTCCTGTCATGACGGCGCACTCGGCACGGACATGCACGGCATCAATGTCGGTAATCCGCGTATCGGTGCAGCCGCGGATGTGCCTTTTAACGGCATGTCCGGAAAACGCGGCGCCCCCCCTTTAAGCCGGGTGGATCACCCGATTTCCATCCCCTACCCCAGAAAACCGAACGGCAAATCCACACCCTTGAACCCCACCGTGACCCAGTTGCGTTATTGGGCGCTTCCGGACCGTCAGGACGATGGTTTGGTTTTGCCGACATCGGGCACATCACAGTATCTCGACCTGCCTGTAGAAACGGTTCCCAATTCGGAACACTTATCTTCCCTGGTACGCACCACCGGCGGCATGCTTGAATGCGACAGTTGCCACAATCCGCACAGTGAAACGGTGCGTCCTTTTCTCAGAGTTCCTTCCGCCACACTTTGCCTAGTCTGTCACGACCGTTAATCGAAGTTTCCTTCGACATCTGTTTTCTTAAATTTGTTGAACACAGACCCCGTAATGGCGGTCTGACAAGACTTGTGCTACCTTAATTTAAATAGATCTTTTTAATGCAGGGGCGCCTTGTTGATTTTTTCGTCATGCCGCGACCTGCTTTTTGGGTGTTCTCAAGGCAAAACCTAAGACCCCGGCGACGGAAACAAAACGATGAAAGCGCTTGTCGTTGAACCCACCCTGACATACAAACTCCTGCTGGAATCCTTATTCAAAGACCGTTCTTGTGAGATTTTGATGCTTTCCTCAGGAAAAGAAGGCTTGGCTGGCCTTAAAGAAACGGACTTCGACCTGGTCTGTGTGGCCCTGCACCTGGAAGACATGAGCGGCATCGATTTTTGCCGCGCCCTGCGTTCAAGAGGAAACCTCACCCTGCCTGTGATTATGATGACTTCAGAAGAAGACAAATGTATTTTTGAGGAAGGCATGGCCGCAGGTGTGACCGAAATTTTTAGAAAAGAAGATCTGCTCGCCATCACGAAATACCTCACGACCTTTAAAGAACAAGACGTCGCCGCACGCAGTTTAAGCGGAAAAGTACTCTGTGTTGTCGCCAACGTCCCGCTTTCAAGCTTGCTGAAAAACCAACTGACCGACATGGGACTTAAGATCGAGCATGTACGCGGGGGTGAGGAAGCCTATCAAAAGTTTAACACCTTAAAATATGATTTAATCATTACGGATATTTTGTTGGACGGCCCCATGAGTGGATTGGCACTCGTGCGGGAAGTCCGGCGGGGGCCCGAAAATAAACGAATGATCCCGATCCTTGTGCTTTCGAGTCTTAAGGATACGGCCCGAAAAATCGAAACCTTACGCAGCGGCGCAAACGACTACGTGTCGAAACCCGTGATTTCAGCCGAACTGGCCGCGCGAGTGCGAAACTTGATTACGACCAAGAAGCTGCTTGATCAGGTTGAGACACATCAGGTGCATCTCAAAGAGATGGCGATGACGGATTCCCTGACCGGACTTTACAATCGGCATTGCCTCAATGAAATTGCACCGAGATATATCAGCGAGGCGGGTCGGCATCACTTTCCGCTCAGCGTCATTGTCATCGACTTGGATAATTTTAAGCACATCAATGATACCTACGGGCATAATACGGGAGACCTGGTCTTGACTCAGGTTGCGACACTGCTAAAAAAAAGCTGTCGCCAGGAAGATATTGCCGCACGTTTTGGTGGAGAGGAGTTTCTTTTGATTTTGCCGCACTGTACCGGGGAAGACGCGGCAAAAAAAGCGGAGATACTCAGAAAAAAAATCGAGGCCCTGAAACCCAATGCCATTCAAATCACGGGAAGCTTCGGTGTGAGTCAACTCCCGATGGGCGGCTTATCGAGCTTCGAAGAGGTTTTTGTGATGGCGGATAAGGCGGTGTATGAAGCTAAGGCAAGCGGGAGAAACCTTGTCGTGCTGTCTCAAGAAGATGAAGGGTTATGAGGGGGCGACCGATCCGAAAACCTAATTTTACGGAGCCGGGAAGCCCGATGGCTCCTTAAAATTTACAGCAGTATAGGGACGCTATCCGGTTGACCCTTTCTTGTCGAGTGATTATGATGTTCGGATTATGTTGAAGCGATTGGCTTTTTTATTTGGTCTTTTGTTTTTCTCCGGGCTTTTATTCTCCAGTTGTTTTCTAAAAGTGCCGGTTGAGCCCCCACCGCTCGGCATGGTGGCCGTGCCTGCGGGAAAATTCATTCGGGGCAGCGACAAAGTGGATGAACACCGGCAGGGCAATGAACTCGGCACGCTGAAACCCTGGTACCTGGATGAACATCCGCAGCATGAGCATTACCTGCCGCTTTTTTATATCGACCGCTTTGAAGTCACCAATTCCGAATACAAACAATTTATCGACGAGACCCGTTCCCGCCCCCCTGTTTATTTTTTCGGCCAGGGGATTCCAACGGGCCGGGACCATTTCCCCGTGACAGATGTCAACTGGTACGATGCGCAGCGTTATTGCGAATGGCGAGGCAAGCGGCTTCCGACCGAAGCCGAATGGGAAAAGGCCGCACGCGGTCCTGACGGCCGGGAATTCCCCTGGGGGAATGATTACGACAATAAAAAATTGAATGCCGGGGATTCGGGTTTTGGCGACATCGTGCAGGTCGGTTCATTTCCTGAAGGCGAAAGCCCCTACGGGGCCTTTGATCTTTCGGGTAATGTGTGGGAATGGACGGCCGATTGGTATCAGGCCTACCCCGGCGGCGATTATCAAACCGATCTTTTCGGCGAGAAACAAAAGGTCTTCCGCGGCGGGGGATGGGGCGGTATCGGACATTATTCACTGCCGCTTTTTTACCGGGCCGCCTACCGATCCTCGCTTGTGCCTGAAGAAGCCTATGCCGACCTCGGTTTTCGCTGTGCGATGTCTCCTTAAAGCCGCTTTACAAGCAGATTTCTCTGTGTATATTCAATATTTTTTGTATTGAATTCCTTTAAACCGTTTTTTATGCTTGACCGTCGTTTTATGTTTTCGCACTATATTTTTATGGTGCATACATGGTCTCTCTTTTTTGTCCTGCCTTGTTTTCTGACTTCAGTCGGTCTGTCCGGTTGCGTGCTGAAGGGGCCTGCGGCCCCGGTGCCGCGCGGCATGGTTCCGGTGCCTGCGGGCAAGTTTATTCGAGGCAGCAACCGTGTGGATGAATTTCAGCAGGCCGGCGAGCTGGGCAGTAAAAAACCCTGGTACAAAGATGAATATCCCCAACACGAGATCTCTCTCCCGCTTTTTTATATCGACCGATACGAAGTCACGAATGCGGAATATAAAGCCTTTATCGATGCCACGGGATGGCGTCCGCCGCCGTATTTTGAGGATCGCAATATTCCCGCCGGACAGGAACGTTTCCCCATTTCTCAGGTCAATTGGTATGAAGCGGAACGCTACTGCCGCTGGAAAGGCAAGCGACTTCCAAGTGAGGCGGAATGGGAAAAAGCCGCGCGCGGAACGGATGGGCGCGAATTCCCCTGGGGAAATGACTTTGAAAAAATTAAAAAAAATGCCGATCATCCGCATTCCGAAGAAATCGCGCCTGTGGGCAGCTTTAAAGAAGGCATGAGTCCCTACGGCGTGATGGACATGGCGGGCAATGTCTGGGAATGGACCAATGATTGGTACCGTTCCTATCCGAACGGCACCTTCAAAAGTGCCCTTTTTGGCGAAAAACAAAAAGTTTTCCGGGGTGGTGGGGGGGGAAGGGTAGGGCATTATGCCCTGCCCCTTTTCTATCGCACCGCCTATCGTTCATCCATCGCCCCGGAACAAGCCTTTGCCGACCTCGGTTTTCGTTGCGCGATGTCTCCTTAAAGACTTTTCACGCAAACGAATTCTCAAGTTCCCCAAAATCGTGTTATATTCCTTTTTTGGAAACAAGGGAACTTCGGTGTCCGAAAAAAAAGCAGCCATTATTATCGTCGGAAACGAAATCCTTTCGGGAAAAACAACCGATGTGAACACCCCCTTTCTCACGCGTGAACTTCGGGCGCTCGGCGTCGGGGTTCAGCGTGTCACAGTCATTCCGGATGAAGTGGCGATTATCGCTGAAACGGTTCGCGATCACTTAAACCGCTATGATTGGATCTTCAGTTGCGGCGGCATCGGGCCGACACATGATGATGTCACGATGGCCGGAATTGCTGTCGGTGTGGACAAAGCACTGGTGAGACACAGCGCTTTGTTTGAACAGTTGACGGAAAACTACGGTCCGGGACTCAACGCGGCGCAATTAAAAATGACGGAAGTGCCCGAAGGCACGGAGCTTATTTTTTCGGCGGCGCAGCGTGTGCCCGTGCTGCATTTTAAACAGCTCTATATTTTTCCCGGCATTCCGGAACTGGTCGTCAGGAAATTCAATGCGATTAAGGAGCGTTTTCGGGAAGCCCCTTTTTATCTGGTGAAACTTTACGTTGCCTTGGGCGAGAGTGCGATTGCAGACCACTTGCACGACATTTTGCTTCAATACCCTTTGCTGCAACTGGGTTCCTATCCCAAGCTCAACAAAAGCGATCACAAAATCGTGTTGACTTTAGAGTCCAAAGAAAAACCCTACTTGCATCAGGCGCTTCAAGCTTTACTGGCCCTGTTGCCCGCCGAGGCGGTGGTCAAAATCGATCCCGATTTGCAAACATTTGCCTAGGGCGTGTCGACATTCAACATGCAAGGCGTCTTTTCGGCTCTTTTTTGCCCTGACGGCGTGGGTTTTTCATTTCAATGTCTTGCATTGCGCAGAAAAACCGCCTTGTCAGGACCAAAAATTTCTCAAAAAAACGGCCTCCCAGTTGAATGTCGACACGCCCTAATTAATCGGCCCGGCGAGACCGAACAACAGTCCCCCTTCCCGCCAAAGTGTGAGTTTCAAGCCGTCTTGTTCTAAATCTCCGGTTTGAAGTTTCTTTAAATCTTCGGTCAATGCGCTTTGATAAAGGGTGTGGATGCGGCCTGTTTCATCCGCTAAGCGAATTTGGGCAGCGAGATTCCCTTGGATGGAGCAGTAACGTCCTCCCAAAACACGAAAGCCCTGAGTCTCGATTTGTTTTGGGCGAAGTAAGCTGAAATCGAGTTTCGACATCATTGCACCCAGTTCGGCATAGTTTTCACTCGTAAACTCCACGGCAAGCCGCTTGTTGTGGTTAAGCACAATTTCTTTTGCCACGCTTTGTGTCACATCGTGCGTAGGCCGGAAAAAGAAAAATGCAAGCGCCGCAGTCACTGCAAAAAAAAGGACAAAGACCGGACGAAAACCTGAGGATGCATGATCCGTGCGGGTTTTCGTCGGAATCACCGGTATTCCGGGGGCTTGCATTTTGGCGATTTCCACCATCGTAACAAGGTGGGCCAGCCTTTTTGCGGAAGGCTGCTGCGCCTCATAATATTCACGTAAATGTGTGCTGATATGCCGTTTAGCCATGCCCTTCCTTATCCGCTTGTGAAAGCAAATATTGTTTGAGCTTTTTCCGGCTGCGGTGAATCAGGCTGAGCACGGTGCCGCGCGGATGGCCGGTCACGCTTGCAATCTCTTGCGCCGTATACCCTTCAATCTCCGAAAGTAACAGGGTTTCACGTTCCAGCGGTCGCAAGGTTGACAGGGCTTTTTCCAGCATTTGTGTATCGGCAAAGATTATTTCTTCCGTGCTTGTGTCCTCAGGGTCATCGTGTTCATCCAAGGCTTCAATGACGATAAGCTGCTCCCGCCGCCGTTGATCCAGAAAACGGCTGCGAATGGCCGAAAACAAGTAGGCCCGTTTCCGGGGGCCGCCTGCCTTCAGCACGGCGACCCAGGCGTCTTGCAATAAGTCTTCGGCTTGCGCCGGGTCGTGCGTGAGCGAAAAGGCATAACGATAGCCTCGAATCAACAGTGTTTTTGTTGTGTCTGAGGCTTCTTCCGGCAAAGGTTTATCCTATCCTTCGAGATGATATTTGCGTTTTTTCCCGTTGGCTTTGTGGATGACGGCCTGTGTGGCGATCAGGGTTTTACCGTTTTGAATCACCAAGAAATCAAGGTCAACGAGATTGCCGGCGGCATCCTTAAAATCCGCACAACTCACAAAATAATCGCCCTTTTTCACAATGCCGTCATGCAGCTTCACCAGTGTAAGTTGAAGCAGCTTGCCCCGGATCGGATCATAAATGCGATAAACCTCATTGACGGTATTGCGTTCGATCAAATCTTGCATGGCCGTTTTGATGTCCTTGCGTAAACTTCCCTGAATAGACGGATCATCGCCTGCAAAAGCAGCAAGGTTTGTTGAGGCCACGACCATAATAAGAATGAGACGAAAACAGTTTATTTTGATGCGATTGCACATAAGCGGCTCCTTTTATTTTTTGAAGTTTTTTACCCTGCATGAGGATAAACGATTGAGCGGCGCTTTTGATTGCATCAGGTGTTGGAAAATAAGCGGATTTTTCTTTCTCGGACGCTCAGAACACGCCCTAATCTGTCCCTTTGAAACTTTGGTTGGCCCAGTCCACGGCTTGCAAATAAAATGCGGCGATGCCTTCTTCGTCCAAACGCAGCTTTTCGTGCAGTCCGGGGATGGCCTCCCAATTGCCTCGTTCGTAGGCCAGGATCAGTTTGTAGATTTCGTTGAGACGGCCGTCTTCCCCTAAGAGTGCATCCTTGATGTCGGCTTCAATCGGGATTTTTTCCAAAATCTCTTCAATGGGGCGATCCATAATACCGTCAATGAGTGAAAACATGCCCATTAAAAAAAGGTCCTGTGCACGGGCGGCCAGGCCCAATTTCGGTGCGAGCGATTCACAGAATTTCGCACGCACAATGGCTTGAACCACCAATTCATCCGCCTTGCCCTCTGCCATGTTGGACAAGGCCATGAGCGAGCTCCATTTTTTGACCTCGACTTCCCCCAAGAGCACGAGGGCGTGGTTGATGGAGGAAATGCTTACATGCCAACCGAAAAAAGCGGAGTTGATGTATCGTAGCAGTTTGTAGGAAAGCGACATTTCCCGCTTAATAATTGCCTCAAGGCCCTGGTAACTTAACTCCGGTTTTTGAATCTCCTGAAGAATCTGAAGGTAGTGGAGCTTGAAGCCGGGGATGTCTTTTGTACTCAGGATGGTGGGCTTGCTGAAATAATAGCCCTGAAAATAACAGTAGCCCATTTCTTTGGCTTCCTGATAAACTTCCCAGGTTTCTACTTTTTCTGCTAACATTTCAATACCTTCCGGGATAAAGCGTTCGGCCATTTTACGTTGTTCTTCTTTATCGGACAAAAGAAAGTCCACCTTGATAATGTCTGCAAGGTCGAGAAAAGGTTTGAATTTCTCTTCGTAGACAAAGTCGTCGAGGGCAATAGAGTAGCCCGCTTCTTTGAGCCGTTGGCATGCTTCAAGCGTTTGCGCATCGGGTTCGATGTTTTCCAGAATTTCCACAACCGTCTGATCTTTGGGCAGCATGGCGCAATATTCGTCTGTGAGCGTTTGGCGGGTAACATTGTAAAAGGCTTTTTTCCCTGCCGTGAGCACATCCAGGCCGTGAAGCAATACGCTGTCGCCAATCACCTTGGAAGAAGCCTGATCCAGGTTGTCCCCGTTAAAAAAATTATCCAGGCCGGAGCGAAAGAGCAGTTCATAGGCATAGACATCTTGTCGGGTATCAAAAATCGGCTGTCTTGCAATAAAGGTTTTCATTGCACCCCTGCGTAAGTCATCTTTGATGGCGCGCCCGCTGCCCCTCTTTTGAGTATATAAGAGAATTCAATAAATGGGGGAAACACTGCGTTTGAGACGAGTTTACTGGATTTAATACGGATGGATCAGAGGAGTTTTGGCGCTTGCGGTTTAAACCCGAGTCCTGTGATTTGACGATGCAGTTGCAGAGAGGCACCCTGCACGGTCAGCGGCAGGTGCCGAAATTCCCTGCGTACGGGGTATGTTTTTCGCAAGCGCTCAAAAGCTGCGGGGCGGGCTGCGGGCGGAAGATGCAATAAAGCCGTCAAGCGTGCCCTGTCTCCGGAAAGATCGTAAGCCTGCCTGCAGAGATTGGAGAGCACGGTGAGCGCATCTTTTGTCCCGGCATCGATGTGGAGAGGGCTTGCCTTGGGAAGCCCCAAAGATTCATGAGGCCAAGCGGGCATCACGCCGAGCGCCGCACAGAGGGCTTCATAAATTATTTGTGTGCTTTTGATTTTTCCGTCCAAGGCATAACCTGCGATATGCGGTGTTCCGCTTTCAAGCACGCGTACAAAATCCCAATTGATGTCGGGCTCATTTGCCCAAACATCCAGAACGGGTGGAAGCAATCGTCCGGCCTTCACCGCTTTAAATAAAGCCGCTTCATCCGCAACTTCTCCGCGCGAAGTATTGATGACAAGCGTTTCAGGGCGGAAGGCGCGCAGTGTTTTTTCATTCAAAAGATGGCGGGTCGCGTCCGGCCCGTCATAACTCAGCGGCACGTGCAGGCTCACAAAATCGGCTGCACAGGTTTCTTCAAAGGACCGATACGCGTGTTTTCCGCCGGATCTTTGCAGTGGCGGGTCATTTAAAATCAGGTTCATCCCGATGGCCGCCGCTTTTTGCGCCAGCAATTGTCCGACATGTCCTACACCGATAATCCCCAGCGTTTTCCCTTGAAGCGGGGTGCTGTGTTCCTGCGCATGCATGAATAAGGCGCTGATCACATATTCTGCAACGGAATTGGCATTCGCACCCGCGGCAGAGACAAAAAGGATGCGGTTTTTACTGAGATAATCCCGGTCGATGTGATCACAACCCGCCGTTGCCGTGCCGACAAATTGTACGGCGCTGCCCTGAAGCAAGGCAGCATTTACGCAGGTCACGGAGCGCACAACGAGCGCCGTGGCATCGCGGACCATCTCGGGGGAAATCGCGCGACCGGGCAGCGCCGTGACGGTCCCCAGCTTTCCGAAGGCTGCTGGGCCAAAGGGGATGTTTTCATCAATGACGATTTTCAAGGGATGCACCCGATGGAACGACTTTTTCAGCCCGGACTGAATCAGAGCTTTTTTAGGTGGAAAGGCTTCGCCCCAGTTTTTCCTGCACGCTTGCGACCTTGGATTCCAGTCGTCCCGTCTTGCCTTTGCGGTAATCGATTTTGACAATAGTGGAAACGCGGTCGCAGTCTTCCCGCATCCGGTCCAAACAAGCCTTGACCACGTCCATGACCTGAATCCAAGGGCCTTCGATTACGGTGCCCATCGGATTCAGCCGATAGGGGAGACCGCTCTTGTCAATGATTTCGAGTGAACGGGAAACGTATTGGCTGACGCTGTCCCCTTTTGTTAAAGGCGACATTGAAAATTCTAATAAAATAATACAATCGTCTTCATGCTGTGCCACGTGCTTACCTCACGATATCGTTGGATTTCGATAAAATCAGGGGATTGGAATAAAACGGCAGGGTGGCGACTGTCGCCAAGACCTGCGCCGAATTGACCGAGACGGTGAGTCGGATGCCGGGGTTCAGCACTTCCCGTCGCAAATAAGCCATTGCAATGATTTTTCCGACCTTCGGCGAGTGGGCCGCGGAGGTGAGCCACCCCACCGCTTTTTCGCCCTGAAACACCTTTGCCCCCGGTTCAGGCAGATCCTCGCCCTCAAAAATAAGCCCGGAAAGTTTCCGGTTGACGTGCCCGTAGGTTTTAAGGCGGGCAATGACTTCCTGACCCGGAAAGCAGCCTTTGCTGTAGCTGATACCTTCGTTCTGAAGGCCAGCTTCGACGGGAAGGATGTTGTCATTGAGCTCGGTGCCGTAGCGCGGGACGCCTGCCTCAATGCGGGCGATTTCCAGCGCGTCCTGCGCAAGGGGCCGAATATCCCATTCCGCCCCGTCCGATAGCAGGCGGTGCCATAACGGTTCAAGTTTTTCGAGCGGCGTGTAAAGGTGGAAGTCCGTTTCTCCGGTGATTGAGCGTTTGATGCAAATCAAGCGCGCCCCATCAATTTCTTTTTCAAAAAACGATTTTTCCTGTAAAGCAGGCAGACCTTCTCCGATGTATTTTTCAATCAGCTTTGGGGCTTTTGGGCCGGAAACCAGCAGTCTTCCCCAGGCGGGGGTCTTCATTTCAACCTTGCTGCGCAAGCGGAAACGCATGAAATGGGATTGTGTTTTTTCAACATTTTCGTAATCCAGCACCATCAGCAGTCCTTCGGGCAGCGGATAAAGAAAAAAATCCGCAAGTATTTTCCCTTTTGCGGTCAGGAAAAAGGCGTAAGTGCCCGCATTCTCTCCGGCCTTGGGCAGATCATTGCTAATCAGACTGTTTAAAAAGCTTGTGTGGTCCGCTCCGGTCACCAGCAAAAGGCCCTGATGCGAAATATCGGCCAAGGCAAGATTTTCCCGAAGGCTGCGGTATTCCTGAAGCGGATCGCCATAGTGGCGGGGCAATTCCCATGTACCGTAAACGGCAAATTGTGCGCCAAGGGCTTGGTGAATTTTGTGTAAGGGGAGCTGCAAGCGTCTCCTTCATCAATCGGTGGAAAACTGAAATATCTTACACAGCTTTTTGATTCGGGGTCAATGCGCACTTCCTCAAAAACATAAACGGAAAAAGGCGGTTGATATGATGCTGAGGACTGTTTTTTCAAAGCTTCAGTTAAAATCTGTTTTGCTTTTTCCCGTGTTTTTTTATATGCTCCCGCTTGTTTTTGATCATGCAGGGAATTTTGCAAGGTGCCGTACTACATTCTTTTTAATACGTTCCTTATCATCGCAAGCTGTTTTTTAACTTGGATCGAACCCAAGCTCTTCGTCATTTCAATGCGGGGCTTCCAGATGTTAGACGGCCGGATTGTCTTGGTGCTGGGCATCATCGGCTTTGCCGCAATCTGTTTCGAACTGTTGCGAAAAAAAGTGCGGCTTTATTGGGTATACGGCCTGATTGGTTTTATTACCATCATCGTTACAGGCATGGTTTTTTACAGTTATTATCAAAATCAGTATTCCGGGGGGGCCGGCATTTATTTGGCGGCGCTTGGCGGGATTCAGCTCACAGGCACCTATGTGGTTTTTTTGTTTCAGCAGGGAAAAGCCCCCCCGATATCCTCCTGAAAAAGGGTAATGTATGCATTCATTTTCTTTCCTGTTTGATTCGGCCCTTGTTTTCCTTCAGGTTAATGCTTAATTCTAATGAAGAGACTTTTAATCTCACGGGTTTCCACACCCGTGAATGTAAGGAGAAAGATGATTCGTTCAACGACGATTATTTCAGTGCGGCGCGGCGGTCGGGTCGCCATGGCGGGTGACGGACAAGTCACGCTCGGCAACACCGTGATTAAACACAATACCCGAAAAGTCCGGAAAATTTTTAATGACCGGATTTTGACCGGATTTGCAGGCGCGACGGCGGATGCTTTCACGCTTTTTGAAAAATTTGAAGGCAAGCTGGAACAATACCACGGGAACCTGACGCGTGCTGCCGTTGAGTTGGCGAAAGATTGGCGCACGGATCGCATGCTTCGGCGGCTCGAAGCCCTGCTCGCGGTCGCGGACCAAGACCATTCCCTGCTCATTTCGGGAACCGGAGATGTCATCGAACCCGAAAACGGCATTGTCGCGATTGGATCGGGCGGACCTTATGCTCAGGCTGCCGCAACGGCTTTGCTCACGCATTCCGATTTGGATGCCCGTGCAATTGTGGAGTCCGCGCTTAAGATCGCTGCGGAAATTTGCATTTATACGAACGAAGAAACCCTTGTCGAAGTGCTTGAATAAACGGATCGCATTCCCTTTGTTTCAAGTCGAGAAAAAGCTTTTCTTTTTAAGGGTATTCCGGTTAAGATGCCCCTTTTTTCTACAGAGAGACAGAGGCATGAATTCGGAGGGCGGCACGGAGCCCCATCCGTCCTTGAGGAGAAGAATCCTATGGAAGACGTCGAAGACTATGAAAACCTGATTCCGCGCAAAATTGTCGAAGCACTCGACAAATACATCGTGGGGCAGAAAGAAGCCAAGCGGATGGTCGCCATCGCGCTCAGAAACCGCTGGCGACGGCAGCGTCTTCCGGAAGATCTGAAAGATGAGGTTTTGCCCAAAAACATCATTATGATGGGCCCGACGGGTGTGGGAAAAACGGAAATCTCCCGTCGCTTGGCCAAGCTTTCAGGCGCTCCCTTTATTAAGGTCGAGGCCTCCAAATTTACCGAAGTCGGTTATGTCGGGCGAGATGTAGAGTCGATGGTAAGAGACCTTGCCGAGCTTTCGGTCAACATGGTCAAAGCCCGGCACAATGCCAGCGTTCAGGAAAAAGCCGCGCAAGCCGCAGAAGATCGCCTGCTCGATCTTTTGCTGCCGCCCCCCGCGCGCAGCGCGCCTACCGGCGTCTACAGCGAATCCAGAGAAAACGAAGCGGCGCCGACGGATTCTTATTCAAAAAGCCGTGAAAAGCTCCGTCAGCAACTCCGTGAGGGAAAACTCGACAAACGTTCAGTGGAACTGGATGTGACCGATAAGTCCACTCCGCCCATCGGTGTCATCTCCAATGTCGGTATGGAAGATCTGGAAATGAATCTTCGGGACATGCTGGGCAACATGATGCCCGGAAAAAAGAAACGCCGCCGCGTGAAAGTGCCTGAGGCCCTGAATTTGCTCAATCAAGAAGAAGCCGCAAAATTGATCGACATGGACGAAGTCGTGCATGATGCCGTGCAGCGGGTTGAAAATTCCGGCATCATCTTTCTGGACGAGGTGGATAAAATCGCAAGCCGCGAAAAAGGGCAAGGCCCGGATGTCTCCCGTGAAGGCGTGCAGCGCGACTTGCTGCCCATCGTGGAGGGCTCCACGATCAATACGAAGTACGGCATGGTCAAAACGGATCACATCCTGTTTATTGCCGCAGGCGCCTTCCACACCGCAAAACCCTCGGATTTGATTCCGGAACTGCAAGGCCGTTTTCCCATTCGCGTTGAACTCAATTCACTTGGCAAGGAAGAATTTGTCCGCATCCTCACCGAACCCAAAAACTCACTCAAAAAACAATATGTCGGTCTGCTGGCGACCGAAGGCATCGAGCTGATTTTGACCGACGACGCCATCGAAGCCATTGCGGAAACGGCAGTGCAAGTAAATGAGCGGGACGAAAATATCGGGGCCCGGCGACTTTTTACCATTTTGGAACGTTTGCTTGACGAGGTTTCTTTTGCGGCTCCCGAATTGGAAGATAAAAAAGTCGTCGTGGATGCCTTATATGTCGAAGAACGCATGGGCGCGGTTGTAAAAGATGGCGATTTGTCTCGCTACATACTGTAGAACTTCCATAAATTCCCCCGCTCGAAACCGCTTGGATTTTTAAAATGACAAACGAATCCTTACGTAAAAAAGCCGATACCCTCATTGAAGCCCTGCCTTATATTCAGGCCTTTTTCGGGAAAACCATCGTCATCAAATATGGCGGCGCGGCGATGACTGAAACCCATTTAAAACGCCAATTTGCCGAAGACATTGTTTTGATGAAGTATGTCGGCATGCACCCCGTCATCGTTCACGGGGGCGGGCCTCAAATCTCCGGCATGATGAAACGCCTTGGGCTTGAGCCCAAATTTATCGAAGGAGTGCGCGTCACCGATCCCGAAACCATGTCCGTTGTGGAAATGGTCCTGGCCGGGACGGTGAATAAAGAAATCGTCACACTTATTAATCAAATGGGCGGAAAAGGCGTCGGCCTCACGGGGAAAGACGGGCGCCTCATCAAAGCCCGACGCCTGCGGGGAAAAGAAGAAACCATGGGGCAGGTCGGGGAAGTCGCATCTGTGGATGCCGAAATTCTGAAGACACTGGACGAAGGGCGTTTTGTGCCCGTGATTTCACCGATCGGTGCGGATGAAACCGGAAAAACCTACAACATCAATGCGGATCTTGTCGCAGGGAGTCTGGCTGCCGCCCTTTCTGCCGAAAAGCTGCTTATTTTGACGGACGTGCCCGGTATTTTGGGGCAAGACGGTGTGCTGATTCCCACCCTGGTCAAAAAACAAGTGGTCCAACTGATTCAGGATGGTGTGATCAAGGGCGGGATGATGCCTAAAATCGAAGCCGCGGTGTCCAGCGTGGAACAGGGCGTGCGCAAAGCCCACATTATTGACGGACGTGTGCCCCATGCCCTACTGCTTGAGATCTTTACGGATCAAGGCGTCGGGACCGAAATCATCGCCTGAGCTTTGCCCCGGACTCATGCCTGTGAGGTTTAAAAATGTCTGTGCCTCAATTGGTTGCCCATCGCGGGTATGCGACGCATTTTCCTGAAAATACCTTGCTTTCGATACATGAAGCCCTGAAAAGCGGTGCTTGTTTTGTGGAATTTGACGTGCAATGCACGGCGGACGGCGTCCCGGTTGTTTTCCACGATGCCACGCTGGCGCGGACAACGGGGATTCAAAAAAACCTGCTGAAACAAAGGTACAAAGAAATTCGAATCGTTTCGGCCCACGACCCCGCACGTTTCGGCAAGCAATTTCTGCATCGGGAGGTTAGAATTCCCGGCCTTTCGCAAGTTGCTGCCTTGCTTCGCGATTGGCCGCAGGTCACGGCCTTTATCGAACTGAAAGAAGAAAGCCTTGAGATTTTTGGTGTCGCTGCGGTCTTAAAGGCCGTCATGGCCCGCATCGCTCCTGTTTTGAAACAGTCCTGCATCATTTCCTATCATGACGCCGCGCTGCGCGCTGCCCGTGAGGCAGGAGTAATGCGCATCGGCCGGGTCTTAAAAACCTGGTCGGACGGCGACCGCGCCCGGGCCGAAGAGCTTGCGCCGGATTTTCTCATCTGCAATCATCAAAAAATCCCGACGGCCTCAACGCCCTTCTGGCACGGGCCGTGGCAGTGGTGTTTTTATGAAGTGACCGATCCGGAGCGGGCGATCACACTTCATGCGCGTGGTGCGGACTTGATTGAAACAATGGACATTGGCGGCATGCTGGCGGACGCAAGGCTGAAGCAAGGAGGCTGTTTTGAGCGCAGCGCATTATGATGTCATTGTCGTGGGGGCCGGCATTCACGGAGCAGGCGTTGCGCAAGCCGCCGCTGCACGCGGCTATCGTGTGCTCCTGCTGGAACAACACGGCATCGGCAGCGGCACGTCCGGCCGTTCCAGCAAGCTCATTCACGGCGGCCTGCGTTATCTCGAAAGCGGCCAGCTTTCGCTCGTCCGTGAATCTTTGCAAGAGCGTACGCTTTTGCTCAAAAATGCCCCCGACTTGGTTAAATTAACGCCGTTTTATATCCCGGTCTATAACAACTCAAAACGTAACGCAATGACCCTGCGTCTCGGCCTCTCTCTTTACGCGCTGCTCGGAGGACTGGGAAAACCCTTCCGCTTCCGTTGCCTTTTAAAATCAGACTGGGATCACTTGGATGGTTTACAGACAAAAAATCTTTGCGCGGTTTACCAGTACTGGGATGCTCAAACCGATGATCAGGCCTTGACACAGGCCGTGGCGGACTCGGCGCAGGCGCTCGGCGCTGAGCTCTGTATGCCTGCTGTTTTTCAGAAAGGCATTCGGGAAAAAGATCACTACCGGGTCCGCTATCTTCATAAGGACGGCGAAGAAAGCTGTAGCACGGCAGCACTTGTTAATGCGACCGGCCCTTGGGTGGATACGGTTTTGGATTGCATCACGCCCTCCCCGGAAAAACTCGCGATGGAACTCGTTCAGGGCACGCACATTTTACTGGATGAAAAAATAACGCAAGGGATTTATTATCTGGAGGCCCCGCGTGACCGGCGGCCGGTTTTTGTCATGCCCTGGAAAGGGAAAACAATGGTCGGCACGACCGAAACGGTTTTTAAAGGCAGCCCTTCAGCGGTCGAAGCCCTGCACGAAGAAAAGGCCTATCTGCTTGAAACCCTTGCGTGCTATTTTCCCCGATTTCAGACCTTTCAAATAAAAGAAATCCGATCGGCCTTTGCCGGCTGCCGTGTTTTGCCCAAGGGGAAGGGCGGTTTTGGCATGCGCCCGCGCGAAACCCAGTTTAAAACGGATGATGCCGCTCTGCCGCGCCTGCTCACCATTTACGGCGGCAAGCTGACCACCTATCGTCTCACCGCAGAAAAAGTCATGAATCAACTCATGCAGAGCCTGCCCGCAAAAAAACAAATCGCCGACACGGCTGAAATCGTCCTAAAAATCAACCCGAAACCGGTAATCGCAGAAGAAAACCGAAATATGATTACCAGTATTTTCAGTAAAAACCCTTCGCCGCAGATTGACAAAAAAGGCATGCAATAAGTCCCATGTTCGCGCGCCGCGAAGCGGCGCGCGTCGAAGCTAGGAAGAGTCTTGGAATTCAGGCCAAGATGTGAGGCCGTGGGATCAAAGAGAATCGGCAAGGAGCAGGGTCAAGCCTTTCGAGGCAATAGGAAGCTCACAGCCGAACAGGAAGAGCTGAAAAAGCTTAAGGCCCGGTGTAAAGCCCCCAAATTTATCAATGACAAAAACCTCTACTTTTGATTGGTGCTAAATTTGGGCGCTTTACAACGCCTTTTTTATTCTTTTGATTCCCCCGCAGGCTTATTGGAGGTGCCCGCTTTTTTGGGGGCCGAAGATTCGGGTTTTTTATTTCCTTTGGGCTCTGAGGCCGATTGACCGTTCTTTTTTGCATAGTCGGTGATATACCAGCCGCTGCCTTTAAAATGAAGCCCCGCAGGGGAAACCACCTTATGCACCGCACCTTCGCAGTCCGGACATTTTTCTAAGGGAGGATCATCCACCTTTTGCAAAAGTTCTGTCCGTTTACTGCAAGCCGTGCATTCATATTCATAAATAGGCAATACTGTTCCTCCTCATTCATCAAACCAGTTGCGAGAGCGCATGCTGTATTTTTTCCAAACCGCGATTAAGCATTTCTTTAGATGCGGCGAAAGAGAGCCTCAAATATCCGGGCGCCCCGAAGGCTTCCCCGGGAATGGTGGTCACGCCGCCCTCTTCCAAAAGAAAGGTTGCGAGATCCAATGTATTCTTAATCAGACCTTTGGGGTGTGATTTGCCCAGAAGACCTTTCACGTTCGGGAAGACGTAAAAGCTGCCGGGGGGCGATGGACAGGAAATCCCCGGTATTTTATTTAATGTCTCGACCATGAAGGTTCTTCTTTCCGAAAAGGCCTGGAGCATCTCTTGACTGAAAGGAGCTCCGTCATCCAGTGCGGCGCGTGCGGCACTTTGTGCGATGGATGCGGGGTTCGAGGTACTCTGACTTTGCAATACGGTCATGGCCCGGATGAGGGCTTCCGGGCCGGCCGCGTAACCGATGCGCCAGCCGGTCATGGAATAGGCCTTGGATACGCCGTTCACAACAAGGGTTTTTTCCTTCAGGGCCGGTGAAACTACGGCGATGCTGGCATGTGAGGCCCCGTCATAAATAAATTTTTCATAAATCTCATCGGAGATAATGCAGAGATCTTCTTCCGCCAACAGCTCGGCAAAGGCTTCATAATCGGCCCGGCTGTAAATCGCACCCGTTGGGTTAGAAGGAGCGTTGAGAATCAGAGCCTTTGTGTGGGGGGTGATGGCTGCTTTAAGTTCGGTCGGGGTCATCAAAAACCCGTTGCGTTCTTCCGTTTCCACAATCACGGGAGTCGCACCGCTCAATAAAACCTGGTCGGGATAGGTTACCCAGTACGGCGCGGGAATGATGACTTCATCTCCAGCCTCAAAAAGCACTTGTGCGATATTGTAAAGCGTGTGTTTCGCACCGCAAGAGACGATGATTTCGCTCTTTTGATAGTCGAGCCCGTTATCGCGTTTCAATTTTCGGATGATCGCGTCTTTGAGCGCATCCGTGCCGGCAGGCGGCGTGTAACGCGTTTTACCCGCACGAATCGCGGCAATCCCGGCCTCTGCCGCAACGGACGCGGTCGGGAAGTCGGGCTCGCCCAAACCGAAACCGATGATTTCAACCCCTTCTGCGCGCAAGGCCTTCGCCCTTGCGGCCATAGCCATCGTCGCGGAGGCTTTGATGCGTGAAATCCGTTTTGCAAGTTTCATCGTTATTTTATCCTGTATGTGCATTCATGGATAATTTTTTCGCTATTTTTTCCGAAACAATATCGGGGACCAAGTCGGAAATCTCTCCCCCATAGCTTGCGACTTCTTTAATCAAACTCGAAGATAAATAAGTAAATTCCTCGCTGGGCATGAGAAACACCGTCTCAATGTTCATGTCCAGCTTGCGGTTCATTAAAGCCATTTGAAATTCATATTCAAAGTCGGACACCGCGCGAATGCCCCGGACGATGGCAATCGCCCCCCTTTGTTTCATGTAGTGAATCAGCAGGCCTTCAAAGGTTTCAACCGAAAGCTTGTCGAATTGTTTTGTGGCCTCCCGAATCATGGCGAGACGTTCGTCGGTGTCAAAAAGCGGTGTCTTGCCGGGGTTGGGCGCAACAGCAACCACCACGCGCTCAAAGAGCCGAAGCGCACGTCCTATGATGTCGATATGGCCCTTGGTAATGGGGTCGAATGTGCCGGGGTAGACAGCAAGCTGTGGCCGCTCATTGCTTTCCATAAAAAGAAAGGAGGGTTTCTCCGTAACGATACTGTTTTAAAAATCCGATTTTCCCAATCATTTCAGGGAGCGCACGTTTATGAAAATGCTCAATAATTACGCATCCCGTGTCGGCAATCATATCACCCGACCGGAGACTTGGCAATATTTTTTCAAAGGCGTCGCTCGTATAGGGGGGGTCTAGAAAAACCAAGTCAAAACGCTGTCCTGAGGCCCGGAGAAAATCTTCCACAGCCATGCCGCGCACGCGCGATTGCGCCGCCATGCCGCAGGCCGCAATATTTTTTCGCAGATATTGCAGATGCCGGGGCACTTGTTCCACGAAGGTCACCTGTTTTGCGCCCCGGCTGAGCGCTTCCAGGCCCATCGCACCTGTTCCGGCATAGAGATCTAAAAACGAAGCTTCTGCAATTTGTTCGGACAAAATGTTAAATAAAGCGGAGCGGACTTTGCCCGGCGTCGGACGCAAGGCCAGGCCGGAAGGGGCAAAGAGCCTGCGACCTTTAATAGATCCCGAAACAATGCGCATGTCAACGCTCCCTTTTCCCTGAGATCCATCGTGAAAATGCCACACGCGGATCTTGTTTCGCATGACGAAAACCCGAATAAATGATGTCACATCCCTCCTTACCTTTCAAGCGGGATAAGCTCACCCAAAATCAGCGATTGATTTTGGGTGAGAGATTCAAGCCCAAGGACGGCCTCACACCCCCCCGATTTCTTCGCTTGACAGTCTTTGGGGCAGTGGCCATAATAAGGTCGTTTTTAGCCGTGAATCCCTTGGGGCACCCCCGTTAGATGAAGAAAAAGCGCATGCTCACCGGCGACCGACCCACAGGTCCTTTGCACTTGGGGCACTACGTCGGCTCACTGGCCAATCGTGTCAAACTGCAGGATGATTATGAAACCTTCATTCTTATTGCGGATGCGCAAGCCCTCACCGATCATTTCGAACACCCGGAAATCCTGTTGAAAAATATTCGCGAGGTCACCTTAGATTATCTGAGTGTCGGCATTGATCCTGAAAAAAGCACGATCTTCGTCCAGTCGCAAGTGCCGGAAATTGCCGAACTTGCGGTGATCTACCTTAATCTTGTCACCGTTGCACGGCTGCAAAGAAACCCGACGGTAAAAGATGAAATGAAGCAGAAAGGCTTTGAAAGCAATCTGCCCGCCGGTTTTTTGGTGTATCCGGTGCATCAGGCCGCAGACATTACCGCCTTTCAGGCAGATCTAGTGCCTGTGGGAAAAGATCAGCTTCCGATGATTGAGCAAACCAACGAAATTGTGCGCCGTTTTAACACCCTTTACAAAAAAGTCCTCACCGAGCCGGAAGGGCTTGTCGGGGCCTTCGCCCGCCTTCCCGGAACCGACGGGCAAAATAAAATGAGCAAAAGCATCGGCAACACCATTTACCTTTCGGATAATGCCGCAAGCCTTGAAAAAAAAGTGATGGGCATGTACACCGATCCCACACGACTGCGCGCGACGGACCCCGGGCATGTTGAAGGCAACCCGGTTTTTACCTATCACGAGGCCTTCAATCCCGACAAAGAAGAAGTGGCGGATTTGAAAGACCGTTACCGCAAAGGCAAAGTGGGTGATGTGGAAGTCAAAAAGAAACTCATTGTTGCGCTCAATACTTTTCTTGCGCCCATTCGCGCGCGGCGTGCGGCATACGCGGCGTGCGAAAAAAAAATCGATGAAATTCTTATCGCAGGCACCGAGCGGGCCAGAAAGGTCGCAAAAGAAACGATGACACAGGTGAGAAATGCGATGCAGATCGACTATCCCTTTTAAACGGATGCCGGATGCAAACCCAGGGGGGGTCGGCTGTTTTTAGCGAAAAAAGAAAGGATAGATCAATGAAACGTCTGCTTATTATTTTGTCAACGGTCTCTGCTGTGCTCTTTCTGTCTTCCGGGCACCGCGAGCTTTTTGCAGCGGGCACCGACGGTTTCTCCGGGCGGAATTACCTGAAAATGGAATCTCCGGTACGGACCTTTTATGTGAACGGCTTTGTACACGGCATGTCGATTGTGCAACCGATGGCGGATGAGCAGGCGATTGTGCCTTGGTTGGAAAAATGCATCAAACACATGGGGCCGGTTGAATTTGAAAAAACCCTGACCGAATACATCAATGCCCATCCGGAAATTCAGGACGCACGGCTCGACGTGCTGGCCTTTCTTGCTTTTAAGGCGGAGTGCCGAAAAAAATAGCGGCACGCGACGTTTTCCGGCAAAACCGGCACAAGATATCTTGATACCGGTTTTGATTGTCTATCCCCCGTCTTGTCGGCAGGCTTCCGGGCCGGGGTGAAGCCTTCCCCCCGTTTCGTTGGCCGCGCGTTACATTCTTCTGCTCAAACCGGTTTCGACAATGGCTGCACGCCCTCAGGATCCATCCAAAAAAATACATCGCATTCTGCACATTGCGCGCGAGTTCGGCCCCCTTGCGGGTGCGGGCGGCATTAAAGACGTAACCTGGGGCCTTTGCAGGGCCAGCGCAAATGCGGGCATTATCACCGAAATGGTTCTACCGCATTATCGCAAAGTCGATGAGTACCTGCTTCGTCACAAACTGAGTCTTAAGCCCCTCTGTTCCTTTGTGGTTCGCATGGATTACGGGGCTTATGTCCGGGATGAAAAAATAAGGGTCGCAACCTGTAAAATCGCGAATAAATTGACGCTTTCTCTCATCAAAGCCGATCCCTTCCGGTATCTGGCCGAGCAGCCTGAAAGAAAAATCCCGCGGCACGGCATTTATCAATACACCCGCGAAGAAGCACTTGCCTTAAAAAACCCCGCACTGGAAGGCCGGGGGTATGCCGATTCCTTCGCACAAAATGTCTTGCTGGTCAAAGCCGCGCTGTTTATTTTGGCGCATGTCTCATGGCGGCCCGATCTTGTGCATTGCCATGACGGTCATGCGGCTTTGTTTCCCTTTATTGCACAGGCCGGGACGGACGGCTATCCCCCCGACCTGGCCCATCTGCCCACACTCTTGACCCTTCACAACGCAGGCAAGGGTTATCATCAGGAAACAGAGGGTTTGGATTATGCGCAAAACATCTGCGGGCTTGATCCGGGCATCGCACAAAGCGCCGTGGCAGGCTGCACCCTGGAAGGCGCTTTTGATCCTTTGCTGGCCGGCGGGATTTACGGCACGGCGGTCAATACCGTCAGCGAAAACTACGCCCGCGAGCTTCGGGAAACGGGCTTGGATGCGCAAACGGGCTGGCTGGGCCATCGTTATGCCGCACTGGGCGTTTCACTCACCGGCATCACCAACGGCATCGATATCGAAACCTATCACCCCTGCGGCGCAGCGGCCCTCGGTCTGCCGTGCGGCTTTTCGCCGGATGAACAAGATTGGCGGGGCAAAGCCTTGTGCAAACAAAAATCCATCGCCCAGTTAAAAGATTTTAAAAATAGTGAGACGGCCAAAAAGTACGGCCGTCTCACCCAGCGGACCGGCCGGCCCCTCTTTACTTTTGTGGGGCGTTTAAGTGAACAAAAAGGTTTTGATGTATTGCATGCGGCCATCGCGCGGCTCTTGCGCGAAGATGAAAAGATCGGCTTGTGGGGTCTGGGCAAGGGCGATCCCCGTATTGTGAAAAAGTTTCAAACCCTTGCGGAAACATACGCAGGGCGGGTCTGTTTCATCGAGGGTTACAGCCCGACCCATGCCCATCGGGTTTTTGCATCGGGCGATTTTTTCCTGATTCCCTCCCGTTTTGAGCCTTGTGGCCTAACGGATTTTATTGCCCAACTCAATGGAAACCTGCCGATTGTGCACCGCGTTGGCGGGTTGGTAAAAACCCTTGATCGGCGTTACGGCTTTTCATACCTGGGCGGAGCGGATGCCTTATATCTGACGATGAAACGCGCCATTGCGGTTTACCGCAGTCCCGGCAAGAAACAATTGCGGTCCATGCAGCGGGATGCCTTTGAAAATATCAAAAGACATTTTACTTGGGATAAAGTGCTGCAACAAAAATACCTGCCGCTTTACGAAGGCATTTTGGAAAAAGCCAAACCCGCATCCCCGTATTTGAAGACCGATTGAAACAAGATGCCGACCCTGAGCCTTTCTGTCTTGCCCCGGCCCTTTTCGAAGTCCATGCAAAAATGGATGAGGGCACTGATGTTCTGCTGCGCCCTTATCATCGTTACGATATTTTCCATTGCGCCGCCCGCAAGCGGCGCGGTATTTGACGATACACCGGATCAGGTGCCGGAATCTCCCTGGTCCGCCACGCTTGAAACCGGCTTTATTTACGATGACAATGTTTTTCAGGAAAAAGAAGCAAGGACATCAGATACCGTTTGGACATCCCGTATTCTGCTGGGTTATCTGCAGGGCGAGGTCTTTGTGAGCGCCCTGGCTCTAATGGACCGTTACCGTGACAATACGGTCCTAAATACCGATTTTTACGAAATCGGGATCGAAGGACCACTCGGAAGACGGAACTACGGCAGCCTCTTTTTGAATCTGACTCCCACCGCGCCCCTCGACAAAGCCGATACCGGGCCACCCTTTGAATTGGCTTCGCGCGGCCTGAACCTATTGCTGGATCATGAACTGTCCCGGGGCCGTATCGGTTTTTCTTTTGCGTTCACGCGACTCGACTACAACGACGCCTTTAATGCAAAAGATTCCGATATCACCGCCTTAGGTCCCACAGGGTTTTATATATTCAGCGAAGATTGGACGATTTCGGGAGAAGCCGCCTTTGAGCGCGGCCGTGCCGCCGGAGGTTTTGTGGGCGATCGCCGTGACGATATTTCATACCGTGCCACGGTTTTGTCATTTCAAACCCGGTATCACTTTTCACCCCGTGTGAATTTTCGACTCAAATACGACCTTCGGCGCAAGCGTTTTACGACGCAAACGGATGACCCGCTTCACGCCGGGCGATTAGATCAAAATCAACGCTTCCGGATTGAAAACGAATGGCGTCCCACGCCGACCATCGCACTTCGTGCCGGATTTGAAGCCGTGAACCTAAGGTCTTCAAGGCCGGTATTCGCATTTGCAAGCCGACGCTGGCTGTTTTCTGCAAGTTACGTGTTTTAGGATCTTCGGGTCAAAGCATCCGGTGTTTTTTCAGGCCCAAAATGTTTCCGATGACCTTTTGTCCAACCTCATGACGGAGGAGCACGGATTGGCGCAACTGTTGGAATCCGTGTCGAATCAGATTTTTCACCCGATTTCCTTCATAAGGTGTCGCCGCCTTTTGAGGAACAACCCGAATTCCGCAATCTCGGAATTCGGGCACAATGCGCGGCTGGCCTTTTGTGAGTGCACTGTGGCAAAATATTCCATCAAACAGAACTCAAAAACTTGAATTTATCACCTTTGCCCCAAAAGAAAGGCCAAAGCCTCACATGCTTCAATCTTTTTTCAGTCAGCTGCGAGACTATCTGAATATTCCGCTGTTTGTGCTGGGCAAAACCCAGTTTACGCTGTGGTCCGTTGTTTATATCCTGCTCCTGGTGACGCTGCTGTTTTTCCTGACGGCGAAGATGCGTTCTTGGATTGTACAAGTACTTCGCACCAAGAAAAATATCGATGTGGGCATCAGTGAGGCGACGGGTTCCATCGTCCGCTATGTGTTGATCACGATCGGTTTTTTGATGATCCTGCAATCTGCCGGCGTGGATTTAAGTGCCATCACGGTGCTTGCCGGGGCCTTGGGGATCGGTGTCGGTTTCGGGCTGCAAAATATCACGAGTAACTTTGTGAGCGGCATTATTATTTTGTTTGAACGGCCGATCAAGGTGGGGGACCGCATTGAGGTGAACAATATCATGGGGGATGTGGTCAATATTTCTCCGCGGGCGACGACGGTGGTGACAAATGACAATATTTCGATTATCGTGCCGAATTCCGAGTTTATTTCTTCGATCGTCACAAATTGGAGTCACACGGATCGTTTGGTGCGTTACAGTATCCCGGTGGGTGTCTCCTATGACGCAGATCCCGAAGCGGTTCGCGAAATCCTTTTGGGTGTTGCGGCGTCGCATCCGGGGGTACTCCAAGATCCCGCACCGCAAGTGTTGCTGGATGAATTTGCAGACAGCGCGCTCAATTTCAAGCTCCGTATCTGGACAAATACCTTCACGGAACGCCCGCTGCTTTTGCGCAGTGAACTGAACTACATGATTTTAAAAAAGCTGAAGGACGGCGGGGTCGAAATTCCTTTTCCGCAGCGTGATCTGCATATTCGGAGCGGCCGGATCCGGCAGGAGGCTTAAACATGTCCGCATTTAAGCTGGTTTCAAAATTTTCCCCGGCAGGCGATCAACCCAAGGCCATTGCCGCACTCAGCGAGGGCATCAGGCGCGGTGATGCCCACCAGGTCTTGCTGGGCGTGACGGGTTCTGGCAAGACCTTCACCTTGGCCAATGTAATCCAAACGGTTCAAAAACCGACCCTGGTCATCGCGCACAATAAAACGCTCGCCGCACAGCTTTATCGTGAATTTAAAGACTTTTTCCCGGAAAATGCGGTCGAGTATTTTGTGAGTTATTACGATTATTATCAGCCCGAAGCCTACATTCCTCAGACGGATACCTTGATCGAAAAAGATTCCTCAATCAATGATGCGATTGACCGCATGCGTCATGCCGCCACCACGGCACTTTTGCAGCGAAACGACATTATTATTGTTGCGTCCGTTTCTTGTATTTACGGTTTGGGATCGCCTGAAGCCTATCACGGCATGTTGGTTTATCTTGAAGAAGGCCAGGAGATCGAGCGCAACACGGTCCTGAAAAAACTGGTGGAAATCCAATACGAACGCAACGATCTTGATTTTCATCGCGGGACTTTTCGGGTTCGCGGCGACTTGGTCGAGGTTTATCCCGCCGCTTCGGATGCCAATGCCATCCGTATCGAATTTTTTGGGGATACCGTGGAGTCAATTTACGAAATCGATTCGCTAAAGGGACAAGTCATTGGGCAATTGCCCAAAATCGCCATCTATCCCGGCAGCCACTATGTCATTTTGCCCGAACGGCTTGAAAAGGCTCTTGAAGAAATCGAAGCCGATTTGCAAATCCGGATCAGGTATTTCAAAGAGCGGAACATGCATCTGGAGGCGCAGCGTATCGAACAGCGCACGGGCTTTGATTTGGAGATGATTCGGGAGATCGGTTATTGCAACGGCATTGAAAATTATTCCCGTCATTTTTCGGGCCGCGATCCCGGTCAGCCGCCGCCGACACTTTTTGATTATTTTCCGAAAGATTTTCTGTTGGTGATTGATGAAAGTCATGCGACTGTGCCGCAGGTCGGTGCCATGTTTCGCGGGGATCGTGCGCGAAAAACAAATCTGGTGAATTATGGGTTTCGTCTGCCCTCCGCTTTGGATAACCGCCCGCTGCAATTTGAGGAATTTGAACAATTGATGGAGCAGACGATCTATGTTTCCGCAACGCCCGGCCCTTACGAGCTTGAGCACAGTGGCGGCGAGGTCGTGGAGCAGGTGATTCGCCCGACGGGTTTAATCGATCCCGAAATTCTCGTGCGGCCCGCAAAGGGGCAAGTGGATGATCTGCATGAAGAAATTCGTTTGCGCACGGCGCGTTCGGAGCGCGTATTGGTCACAACACTCACCAAACGCATGGCGGAGGATCTTTGCGAATATTACGAAGAAATCGGTATCAAAGTGCGTTATTTGCATTCCGATATCAAAACGATTGAGCGCATGGAGGTCATTCGCGCGCTGCGTTTGGGGGAATTTGATGTACTGATCGGCATCAACCTTTTGCGGGAAGGGCTTGATTTACCCGAAGTTTCGCTGGTTGCGATCTTGGATGCGGACAAAGAAGGCTTTTTGCGCTCTTATCGCTCGCTGATCCAGACGGCCGGGCGCGCGGCGCGCAATGCTTCGGGCCGGGTTATTTTTTATGGCGATCAGGTTACGCAGTCCATGCAGCTTGCGATCGATGAAACGAATCGCCGCCGCAAAACCCAAATAGCTTACAATGAAGCACACGGCATCACGCCCGAATCCATTGTTAAATCCATTCCGATGAGTTTGCGGGAAGAGGCTTACGGCGAAGTCCCGTCTGAGGCGCTGGTTGCCGAGCCTGATACGGCCTATCTGCCGCAAAAAGAGCGCGCGAAGCGGATTAAAACACTTGAGTGCGAAATGCGGGAAGCCGCGCGGCTTTTGGAATTTGAACGGGCGGCGGCGCTGCGTGACCGGATTAACAGGCTTCAAGAGATGGAAATTTTGGAAGTCTAAGCTTGTCTGTAAGTATAAAGCCCCAGAATAATCCCCAGCACGGTCAGCAGGTTAAGCTGAAGCGTAAACCCCAAAGTAAATGAAACCATGTGCAGGTCTATGGTGACGGGTGGATTTAATCCGATTTTAAAGCCTTTGAGGAAAATATCGTGGACAAAGCCGGGTGAGGAAATACGGCGCAAAATTTCCGAGAGAATGCCTCCGGAGAGCCCCCCCAGGAGGACAAAAAATAAGAGCATTGCACCTGTGCGTTGTAAAGTCGCCATATCGTTTATCGGAAAAGAAGCTATCTTTTTTGAAGGAAGATGTCAAGATTTTCCAGGAAATTCAATGATTTTATGGGGCAATTCAAAATTGACCCCGTAGAAAGTCACGTGGTAAAGTAATTTAAATTACCTTGCGGAAGGTGCCTTTTCGGCACCTTTTTAGTGACATTTTAGGAGACGGGTTTCAAATGATTGAAATTACAGATTTTGCGAAAAAACGTATCGATGTCCTAATGAGGCAACAAAAAGAGGATCATCAGAAAACGATTGCCGGACTTCGGCTGAGCATGAAAGGGGCGATCCCCAATGTTGAGTACGGGCTTGCCTTTGTTGAAGCGGGCAAAGAAGAGCCGGGCGATATTTCCGTTGAAGCCAATGGCATCAAGGTTTTCATGGAACAGAAAAACGGAAAGTTTCTGGAAGATGTGAAAATCGACTTTATTCAGACCTTGCAACAGAACGGGTTCAAAGTTGATAATCCAAAAGTCGTCAGTACTCCGGCAAGCGCACCTGAAACACCAGCCAATTTAAACAGTCCGGAAGCCATTGCCGTACAGAAGGTGTTGGATACCGAAATTAATCCGGGTGTCGCCTCTCACGGCGGTCAGGTCACCTTAGTGGATGTGAAGGATCAGGTTGCCTATGTGCGTTTGGGCGGCGGCTGTCAGGGTTGCGGTATGGCCAGCGTGACTTTGCAGCAAGGTGTCATTACGGCGATTAAAAAAGCCGTGCCCACGATTCAAAACGTTATGGATGTGACCGACCATGCGGGCGGCAACAATCCCTACTATTCCGGCCCGCAATAAGCGATAACCGTATTGCTACGAACCTTCTGTTGCTGATTCCCGGCGATTTCTATCGCTCAAGCCCGTTTTCTTAAGATGCGGCTGCGGCGGGTATGCATTTCGTCCCACGATATGGATTCACGGATTTGTATCATTACCGTGTAAGCCTACAGTATACGCCCGATATGCATAGGAAGCTCTGATGACGCCCTAAATTGTTTTTTCGGGCTGCTGATCTTGAATCGGAAGCGGTTTTCCATATAACGTGATATTATAAATCCAAATCCACTCAGTCGCCCTTTCCCTATTTGATCTGATTTAGGCTGAAAACCGCTTTGACCCGACGACCCAAACTGCTCAAAAAAAAGATGTTCTGGATCGGGATTCTTTATTTTTCCGAGGGATTTCCGCTCGGTATTTTTTACGATCTTTTCCCGGTGTATTTTAGGCAAGAGGGCGTCGCGCTTTGGCAGATTGGTTTTATGTCGCTCTTGGGGCTTTCCTGGACCTTGAAGTTTCTTTGGGCGCCCGCGATTGATCATTATCGGCGGCACCGGCGCTGGATGTTTTTTGTGGATGGCTTGATGGGCGCAGTCATGCTGCTCTTTGCCCTCAAGTCCGGTTTTGGTCCCTGGGTTTGGTGGGCGATCGGGGCCTTTACGTTGCTTTCCGCCACGAACGACATTGCAATTGACGGTTATTCGATTGAATTGCTCGACAAAGGTGAACTGGGTTTGGCGAATGGGCTGCGCATCGGGTTTTACCGTGTCGGCATGTTGGCCTCCGGTTTTATTTTGATCTTAAGCGATCTTATCACTTGGCCGGGGGCCTATGTGAGCGCGGCGGGGATTTTAGCCTTGCTCGGGGTTTTTTGTCTTCGCGCGCCGGAGGAAAAATCCTTTCAATCCAAAACATCGCAGCCTTTAGGGGCGGAACTGCGTGCTATTTTCCATCACCCTTCCGCATTCGGCACGGTACTGCTTTTTTTGCTGGGTACACTTTGGCTGATGAATACCGCGACGAAGTGGTCTGAAAACCATGTCCTGTTTTGGCCGATGGCTTTTGCCCTTGCGGCCTTCCTGTGGGGAAGCAGCGCCTTGAGTCGTAAGTTTTCAAGTCAATCCGATGAAAGCGAGTCACTTGAGCACATGACGGAAGGTCCGATGTTCGGCACGCTGATGGAGATGCTGCGGCGGCCTTATTTTATCCCTGTGATTGTCTTTATTCTCATCTTTAAATTGGCCGACAGTTCGATGGGCTTCATGATCAAACCTTTTTGGGTGGATGCGGGATTCACTGCGACGGAAATCGGTTTGGTCTCAGTGAATATCGGCCTCGTGCTTTCGATCTTGGGCGGGATTGTAGGCGGATGGATTACCGATCGCATCGGTATTTTTAAATCGCTTTGGTTTTTGGGCCTGTTTCAGGCGATTTCAAACCTGGGTTATGCCTTTGTGGCGACGGTGATTCCGACGGGGATCGAGCATGGGATGGTGCCGCTTCAGACGAAGCTCATGATGTATAGCGCCAGCGCGATTGAATCGTTCACCGGCGGTTTGGGTACGGCGGCTTTTCTGGCGTTTTTAATGGCGATTGTGAACAAGCAGCGTTCCGCGACCGAATATGCCCTGCTTTCTTCCGTTTTTGCTTTGAGTCGTTCCGTTGCGGGTTGGGCCGGTGGTTTTGGCGCGGAATCGTTCGGATACGGGGCTTATTTTTTGCTCACATTTTTTCTGGCCTTTCCTGCCTACTTGCTATTGCCTTGGGTGAAAAAGATGATGTGGTATGCTTCGAAACAAGAAGGCTGGGGGCAAAAATAGTTGTCGGATTTGTTGACCTCGGACAGGTCGTATGATAGAAATGAGCTTATTCTTTTTGGGGTGATTCGGAGCACATGCTGCCAGAGAAATTGCAAGAAGGCCTAACGTTTGATGATGTATTGCTGGCCCCGTCCCGCTCTTCCGTCATGCCCCGCGAAGTCAAGCTCGAAACCAAGCTGACCCGCCGCATCAAACTGCAAATTCCCATTATCAGTGCCGCAATGGATACGGTCACCGAATCCGGTCTTGCCATTGCCATGGCCCGCGAGGGCGGTGTGGGGATTGTGCATCGTGCCATGCCGCCGGAGGATCAGGCCGCGCAAGTGGATATGGTGAAAAAATCGGAGAGCGGCATGATTGTCGATCCGATCACGATTTCACCCGACCGGCGGCTTTCGGATGCCTTGGCCCTCATGAATAAATACCGCATTTCCGGTATTCCGGTGACGCAGGGGAAAAAGCTTGTGGGTATTTTGACCAACCGGGATCTGCGTTTTGAAACGCGCATGGGTTTATGTGTTTCAGAGGTGATGACGAAGGACAAGCTCATTACCTCACCCGAAGGCACGACCCTGAAAGCGGCGCAGAAAATTCTCCACAAAAACCGGATTGAGAAATTACTCGTCGTCAACGATGATTACGAACTCAAAGGTTTGATTACGATCAAAGATATTGAAAAAAAGATCAAGTTTCCGAATGCCTGCAAGGATCATTTGGGCCGTTTGCGCGTCGGGGCGGCGGTGGGCATCGGTGCGGAATCGGAAGAGCGTGTCGAACGCCTGGTGCATGCGGGTGCGGATTTGGTGATTGTCGATACGGCGCACGCCCATTCCGTTGCGGTTTTGGATACGATCAAAGCCATTCGAAAACGCTACCCGGATCTTCAGATTGTCGGGGGAAATATTGCGACGGGCGATGCAGCCCTTGATTTGATTAAAAGCGGTGTGGATGCGCTGAAAGTGGGCGTCGGCCCCGGGTCGATTTGCACGACGCGTGTGATTGCCGGCGCCGGTGTGCCGCAACTGACCGCGATTTCCGATTGTGCAAAAGCCGCCAAACCTTACAAGGTGCCCGTGATTGCGGATGGCGGCATCAAGTTTTCCGGTGACATTGTAAAAGCGATTGCGGCCGGGGCGCATACCGTCATGTTGGGCGGTCTTTTTGCGGGCACGGAAGAAAGCCCCGGCGAAACCGTTTTATATCAGGGCCGAAGTTACAAGGTGTACCGCGGCATGGGGTCCATCGGCGCAATGGAACGGGGCGGGAAAGACCGCTATTTCCAAGAATACGAACCCGTTTCGAAATTGGTGCCGGAAGGGATCGAAGGCCGTGTGCCCAGCAAGGGCAGTCTTTCGGGTGTTGTTTTTCAGTTACTCGGCGGGCTGCGTGCGGGCATGGGCTATTGCGGTACGGCTTCGATTGACGCGCTTCGGGACTATCCTCACTTTGTCCGCATCACCTCTTCCGGAATTCGGGAAAGCCATCCGCACGATGTCATCATCACGAAAGAGGCGCCCAACTATGAGATGGGCCCCACCTAAAAATGCCTCTATTTTCAGCCGATCATGCTGTGATGGCAAGATAAGCATCACTAAGAGAGCGGAGCTGATGCCTGCCGGTGAGCATTCCGAAGGGATTTTCAACGCAGCAAGCGCCGCATGATCGGCTGAAATAGAGGTGTTTTGCCTTATTTTTATAGAGAGAAAGCTTCGTCTTCGAATTCCATGCAAAAAATACTGATTCTTGATTTTGGTTCGCAATATACGCAGCTGATCGCGCGGCGGGTGCGGGAAAGCAAGGTCTATTCCGAAATCGTTCCCTTTTACCTTTCTTTGGATGAAATCAAACAACACAAAGCGACGGGTCTGATTCTTTCGGGCGGGCCTTCCTCCGTCATGGCGAAAGGGGCACCGATTTGTGATCCCGGTGTGTTTGAACTGGGGATTCCTGTCCTGGGGATTTGTTACGGTATGCAGTTGATGACACATGTCTTGGGCGGTGTGGTTGCAAAGTCCCAAAAACGGGAATACGGCCGGGCCGAATTAAAACTGGATCATCGTTCTTCTTTATTTAAGGGCTTGTCTAAAGCAACGCCGGTGTGGATGAGTCACGGGGATCGCATCGAAAAAATCCCGGCCGGCTTTCGGGCGATTGCAAAAACGGGCAATTCTCCGGCGGCGGCCATTCAAGATGCAAAGCGGCGTTTTTACGCCCTGCAATTTCATCCCGAAGTGGTGCACACGCCGGACGGCTTAAAAATCCTGCAAAACTTCCTGTATTCTATTTGCGGCTGCAAACCCGGATGGGACATGGGGTCGTTTATTCATTTGGCGGAAGAAGAGATTGCAAACACCATTGGAGACGGCAAGGCCCTCTGCGCCTTAAGCGGCGGCGTGGATTCGTCTGTTGCGGCCGTATTGGTGCAGCGGGTCATCGGCAAACGCTTGACCTGTATTTTTGTGGACAACGGCTTGCTTCGGAAAAACGAGGCCGACACCGTCATGCGCACCTTTAAAAAACAGCTCAAATTGAATATCAAAAAAATCGACGCCTCCCGGCAGTTCCTCTCGAAACTGGCGAAAGTCACCGCGCCGGAGAAAAAACGAAAAATCATCGGGCGTACCTTTATTTCCGTTTTTGACGAAGCCGCGCACAAAGTCGGCAAGGTGAACTTTTTGGTCCAGGGCACTTTGTATCCCGACGTGATCGAATCCGTTTCGGTCAAAGGCCCGTCCGCCACCATCAAAACCCATCACAATGTCGGCGGCTTGCCGAAACGCATGCGCATGAAAGTGGTCGAACCCCTGCGCACACTGTTTAAAGATGAAGTCCGTAAACTGGGGGTCGAACTCGGCATCCCGGCAGCGCTGCTCTACCGGCATCCCTTTCCCGGTCCCGGTTTGGCCGTGCGTGTCGTCGGCAAGGTGACGCCGGAGCGGCTGGATCGGCTGCGTGAAGCCGATGCGATTTTTAAGGAAGAAATCCGGGCTGCCGGACTGTACGATGAAATCTGGCAAGCCTTTGCCGTTTATCTGCCCATTCAGAGCGTGGGCGTGATGGGAGATGAGCGCACCTATGAAAACGCCGTCGCCTTGCGCGCCGTCACCAGCCAGGACGGCATGACGGCGGATTGGTATGAATTCCCCCACGATGTTTTAAAGCGCATCGCCAACCGCATCATCAACGAAGTGCAAGGCGTCAACCGCGTGGTCTATGACGTCTCCTCCAAACCCCCCGGCACAATTGAGTGGGAGTGACCGGTACTCACGGGCAACGTCTGGCACTAGCAGGCATCGACAAGCAATTATTCCCCATTTTTTCAATGGGATAGCTTATGGTATCCCGGTACTCATGATCAGTATAGTGTTCCAAATACCATGGCCAGTATGCCGAGCCTCTCAAGGTATTGGTAATCCAGCATATTTTACCAAGCGCCCGACCTGCCAAAGTACAATAATATATAAAATTCTGTATAATTAACATTACGAAAGACGTGTGCTTTGTGGGCAGTTCATTGGACGATCTCAGGCGGTTCCCGGCTGGCGCACGTCGGGATGCAGGCTTTGAGCTGAGTAATGTCCAGGCCGGGTTGCAGCCAAGTGACTGGAAGCCAATGAATAACGTTGGTGCAGGGGCTGTTGAAATCCGGATCAAGGATAAGGGCGGTATTTTCCGGGTGATCTATGTCGCTCGATTCGAAGAGGCCATTTACGTATTACATGCTTTTCAAAAGAAGTCACAGAAAATACGCAAGGCGGATATAGAGCTGGTGAAAGCCAGGTACAAGGCCTTGGCAGAACAGAGGAAACAGCAATGACGATTTCAAAAGGTTACCGCAATGTATTTGAGGCGCTGGAGGATGATCCGGCGATGGCGCAGAACCTGAAGATTCGTTCAGAATTGATGATTACACTGCGTCAGTATATCGAGGAAGCAGGACTCGATCAGAAAGAAGCTGCAGAGGTGTTTGGTGTTTACCAGCCGAGAATTAGTGATCTGATGCGCGGTAAGATTGACAAGTTTACTATCGACAAACTGGTCAATATGCTGGCTCGGATTGGAAAAACCGTGAAGGTGAAGGCTGCGTAGAAGGACCTGAAACGGAAAGAGATGTAATGCCGTTTTGAAAAATTTTCCCTCGATTCGCGGCATTTTCTGAACAGTATTTTTCATGGTATTGCCGTTTAGCAGGAAAACAACCCATTGAATATAAAAGATAAAAAAGGCTTATTGATAATAGAGTGGGAGTAGATTTTTTTCGGTTAGGGCGTGTCGGCATCGGATAAAGTCGATTTCAATCGACCCTCCGCGACCCCCCTCGACTTATCGTCGAGGGGGGTTCCGTGAATTTTTTTAGGGTGAAAAGGCTCTTTTCAGATCACGGGAAGCTTTCGTTTGTGTCGCTGGTAGCGGTGACACGTTTCAGTGAGCCGGCCTCATCCCCCTTGATGTAGAACATATCCCGGTTATTTCCGCCTTCTCCGGGTTCCCCTTCCCCAAGGACGTGTTCTCCAAAACCTTCAAAGAACATCGCCGTAATGTCGGAGGGAATTGTTCCCAAGCTGATTTGATCGCTTGGATCGTTTCCCTTTGTTGAAACCAGTGTTCCGCCTTCGCAAGAGAAGATCTGAGGCTCACAGTTAACGATGGAGATGATTCTGGATGCGGTGCGTCCGGCCATCGTGGCGTCTCTTGTTTCTTTCAGATCGGAGCCGTCTTCTCTTGAAAGAAAAATCTTTGAGAGAATACCCGGATTGTCCGGATCGGGGCCGAGGGTTTGAAAATAAACCCGGTCCCAGTCCCGGTCGGTTGCGATGGGCAGGAAAAAGCGTGTCGTGTCTGCGTGCAGGGTATTGGGAAAACCGCCGTTTTTTGAGACTGACTTTAAGCTGGAAATGGGTTGTGCCGGACTGAGGTCGATGAGACTGTAGACCACGTGATTGTTGACGGGTTCGATTTCAACAAACTGACGGGGTTCGAAAACAAGTGCGGTTTCGTTTGCACTGCCGTCCAAAGGAAGTTTATAGAGCGTGCCTCTGTCGGCAAAAAAGAGGTATGTTCGATCCGCGTTGAATGGAATGCCCTCTGGGAAGGCGGCCGCGCCGCCATCTGAGTAGAGTTCGACGGAAGTATATTTTTCCGTGGCGGATAAATTCCCTGAGGCGATATCGTAAGTGTAAAGCAGGCCTTTGCTGCCGGTTTTATCCGCAAGTTCTTTATCGTCATCGCCCGGCTGCGGTTTGAAGCGCAGGTCGATTCGGATGACCAACTGTCCGCGGAATAAGTTGCCGTAACCCAAGGCCTGTACGCTTAGGATGAAAAACTCTTCCTTGGTTTTGCAGGAAGGCGGCGTGGGGGCTCCCTCAGGGTCGGAGTCCTTCCTTGCTGAAAATTGAAGCGGAAAGCCGATGCCGGCGACGCGGGCCCGAAAAATATTCCAGCCTGCGACTTGGTCGTCATCGCCCATCCGGCCGGTGAAAAATGACTTTCCATTGCCGTCCGTTGTTGTTTTGTCTTCGTCATCGTATTTCGGATTGTCAAGCCTTGTCCAATCGACCCCTTCGCCCGGGAGCGGATTGTTAAAACGGTCGTAGGCGCCGACACGAAAGGGCTTTCCGAGGAGCTGGCCTTCACTGCCGATCTGATCAAAACCCGCTTCCGCGCAAAAGGTTTTAAAAAGGGTTTCTTTAATCGGTTCGCCGCAATTCTCTAAGTTAATATCGCAGCGGTGTAAGTTGATGTATTGCGCAATGCGGTTGATGGTTCCGGAGCCGGAAGAGGTGATCTCGACTTCCTCTTCAATGATTTCGTGTTTTTCGACTTCTCGGTTTCCGATGGCTGCTTCGATATCTGCGATGCGTTGCAGAGAAGGCCCCAGCTCGACATCAAGGGTGTCGCCGTCTTTGAGGGTGATGCGCTTAAATTGTACTTTGAGTTTAAATAAATCGGGATTGTCTCCGTCATCCGGGTCGGCGAGATAGACTCCGGGCACGAGCCCGCCGGGTAAGTTCTCCCCGGAAACCTGAATGGGTGTGCCCGTGAAAAAACCGAAGCCTGCCGGCATGCTCAACATGTTGGTATTGACGTCTTCGACCGAAAAGCTCCGATTCGGAAGGCGTTTCTGTGTCCGCTGTTTGGTTGCAAGCCAGCCGATGATGGCGCCGTTGTTTTTGTCTACGAGGTCGATAACGGGTGAGACTTCACTTGTTTTTGGAAGGATCACCGGTATTTCCGATGCGCTCATGCCGAATTTAATCATTTTTGTGTAGTTGTCGTCACTCGTACCGCAGTCCTGATCGGGGCCGGGCACGGTATAGACATATTGTGAGTTATTCATGTCGGCGTAGTCCGGCAGGACAAAAACCTGGCAGAGTTTGTCCGCACGGTTTTCGTTTGAAACTTGCGTCGGGATCGGCGCGGCGCCCTTGACCGCATTGACCTTGTAGATCTTCCCGTCTGCCTTCGCATAAATCATGGCATACAGTCGTCGGTCTGTGATTTTTTCCGCCACGGTATCCCATGTGCCGTTTGCGAGCCGGTCAAGTGTGCCTTGCTGAAAATCGGATTCCACTTGGCCCGGCGCATCGGGCGCATCGGGGTCGGTGGCCCACAATCCGCATCCCTTATAAAAGAGGAAGGAGCCGGGTGCGCTTCCTGCCGCAAGTGTCGGAGGGCCCTCCGGACAAGCAGGTGCCCCTGTTTTGGATGAAGGTGAACTCGTACAACTTGACAAGGTCAACAATAAAGCCATGAGGAACATTGTGGGGGTTTTTAATGAAGTGCGTTTCTTTTTCTCCTGAAAAAACATGCGTAATCTCCTTTTTGAATCTAAATTAAGGGTTTCATGCAAAGTGTTTGAAATACCATGCTTGCCTTCCAATGCATGAGTTGGGCCAATGATACGGCGATTTTGTGATTTTTCAATAAAAATGAGGCGGAGCGAACAAATAAGCCATATATTAAGGATATTTATGTCATTTGAGGCGGCATGGATCATGTCTGTTGATTCGGGTTAATGCGACGGATGCGCTAAAGCCGATTCATTTTTTCCTGATTCCAAAAAATGTTTCCGGAAATAGAAAGATTTTTACCCGGGCCTGAGCCCTGTTGCCGAAAGGTCTTAATAAACGGGTGTCTTACGGGATATTCCACTTTGGCACGCAAGTTGCTTTTACAAAATACCGTCATGGACGTAAAAAGTGATAAGAAAGATAAAACAACAACTCACAAACAACAAATACGAAAAGGAGAACATAAAATGAAAAAGATGACGATTTTAGCCGCATTCATGGGATTGGCCTTGGTTTTCGGCACCGCTTCAAAAAGCGAAGCCTTCTGCTTGCTTTTTTGTGATGACGGTGATACCGAGGTTGCAACAGTCGAGATTGATGATTCCACAGTT